>OMDX01000147.1_pt1 | contig 25474 bp, 17 predicted proteins | sample 1673711 | NCBI WGS metagenome assembly OMDX01 (sample SAMEA103958123, study PRJEB25191) | human gut metagenome
TTTTCCTCTTCGCGCAAGGAGAGAATGCACACTTCGGAAACTTTTTTCCCGAAAAAGAGGGGGATAGATACGAATCCCTCTGCAATGAAAAAGACCAGCACCGAGAGAAAAACTTCTCCCATGCTGGTCGTCCGCGCCCATCTGGCACGACAATGTGCAAATTGTGAGCAAAACAGCTTGGGGGGCTCCTGCGGGAGCGCAAAGTTACTGGCAGGGACGCTGTCCCTGCACCCTGCAAGAGGAAGACGAAGTCCCCCTTGACCCCTCCGCGCAATTGAGTTGGTCGCTATCCCATGCTTTGCCCGCGTGTTTATCCGCTTTTGCCCTTACTCCGTGTAAACCGCACGCGCCCCGCCAATATACGGCAGCCGCGAATACGCCATCACCAAATTCGCATGTCCCACATGGCTCGTCGAAATCCGCAGCGGCACTGCCACCGGACGAATGTGCATTCCCACCAGCGTATCGCCAATATCAATCGCCGCATCCGCCTGAATGCTCACCGCCAAGGCGGGTTTCTCCATCTTCTTCCACGCCGCCGCCGGTACACTGCCGCCCGCTTTCGGCTGCGGTATCGCCCGCACCTGCGTCAGTCCCAGTTCCTTCAGCACCGCCTTCTCCACCACAATCCCGCGGTTCAGGTGCTCGCAGCACTGGAACGCCGCATGAACGCCGTGCCCCTTGCACGCCGCCAGCATCGCTTCCGCCACAATCTCGCCTAATTCCGGCACACTGCCCTTGCCGATGCGCGCGCCCGTAATCTCGCTCGTCGAGCAGCCCAGCACAATCACGCTGCCGCTCTCCAGATGCCCCGCGTCCATCAGCGCACCAACGGCTTCGTTCAGAACGCGGTTGATTTCCGCGCGTAAAGTTTCCCTCTGTGCCTCGTCAAACATGTTCAAGCCCTCCCTGTTCTTTCTGCGCTGATTCCTGCTGGAATGGGGTCTTCTGGCGGAGCATTTCCAGCGCATTGCCTGCGCCGATAACCGCCAAGCGCCCCAGCAGATTCGCAATCATCCGCGCCGTTTCAATGTCGATTTGTTCCCGCACGCCGCGAATCGCCGTCACTCCCGCGTGGACATCCTTGCGCATTTCCTTCCAATTGATGCGCTGCGTCGATGCCAGCAGGTCGAAGATAGCATCCACGAACTTGCGGCGCTGCTCGCGGGTGCACTGTGCCAGCCACTGGTGCACCGTCTGGTTGACCAGAACGCTGCCCTTGTCCAGATCCTCGGCATAGCAGAAATCCTTGCCCCGCACTTCCCACGAGAACGGGTCGTGCTGCATGATGCCGTTGTTGTCCGACATGACGACACGATGCACCGGGTGCGCCGCCATCAGCAGCCCCACGACCGCAAACTGCGGCACATAGGCAATGATGCGGCTCGCCACGGCGGCGTATCCGTCGGACGCGGCGGTTTCGTCATCCACACCCGGCCCGTCGAAGCTGACGACGCGGCGGATGCGCCCCTGCAAGTCCGCCTTGGTGTGCGCGGCGGCATACACGGCGAGGTTTCCGCCTTTGCTGTGACCCGTCACGATGACGTCGCCCGCATCCTGCGTCAGATGACGTTCGAGATACTTTTGCGCCGCCGCCTGCGCCGGAACAGGGCTTTCAAACGACATAGCGAAATCCTCCCGCCAGCCGGTCAGACTGCCGTCCGTGCCGCGGAAGGCAATAATATGCGTTCCGTCGGGCAAGTCCACTGTCATGGCTGCAAACTGGATTTCGTCATTGAGGACGGACACTGCGTCGCGCACCGTCAATGCCCCAAAGCGGCTGCTTTTCGCGATTTGCTGAAGCAGTCGGCGGCACTCGCCCCGGAAATGGTCGTCCGGGTCATCGGGCGGAACAGATTTCGCGCACTGGGCGAAGACTTGCGTTTCCGCAGGCAGGTCGATGTAAGACAGTGCCGCCATCACGAGGGTATCAAGGTCATTGGCGGGATCAGCGGCGAAGGGAAGATCGCCGCGCCAAGTGATGTAATCGGGCAAGTAGGACATTGCTTTGCCACCTCCCAAAGCAGATGAGGGTTTTTTCTGTATTGTTGTTCCTTTCGTTTGGGGTTCTAAGAGCAGTTCTTCTTTCATGCAGGGGGGATGCGCCTGCGGGCGCACCAAAGGGCATGAAAACAAACGAAGTTTGCGATCGCCCTTTGGAAACCTTCGGCGCGGTCACTCCCATGTTGCTTAGTTTGTATTGGAGGTTTTCTTTTGGGTTCATGCTTCTTGATTTTCACCGAAGCAGAACCGACCTCATCCGCCTTCGGCACCTTCCCCAGAGGGGAAGGTTTTGGGGGCGTGGTTGCCAGCCCCGCCTTCCCCTTTGGGGAAGGTGTCGCCGCAGCGACGGATGAGGTCGGATAAACACGCGGACACTGTATGATAACGTCACCACCTCAATCGCGCGGAAGGGTCAAGGGAGGAACTCCCTTGCTTACTTCAGCTCCCCGCTGGCTTTCATGGCTTCGTATTGCTCCATCGAAATCAGACAGCGGCGGGGTTTCGCGCCGTCCTTCGCGGAGATGATGCCGCGCTGCTCCATTTCGTCTACCAAGCGCCCGGCGCGCGCGTAACCCAGCTTCAAGCGGCGCTGAATCAGGCTCGTCGAGACTTCACGGTCGCGTACCGCCATTTCCACGCACTGCGAGAAGAGGTCGCGGTCAGCGGAGGAGTATTCGTCCACCGTCGAATTCGCATCCGGATCGTCCTCGTCGCCGTCGTTGCCCATGTTCGCCAAGCGGTCGAGTTCATCCAGCACGCCGCTGTCGTAGTTTGCCGGCGAATACTGGCGGATGAAGTCCGTAATGCCATTCACTTCGTCATCGGTCAGGAAGCAACCCTGCACGCGGATGGGGGTGAATTCGCCCATCGGCATATACAGCATGTCGCCGTAACCAAGCAGCTGTTCCGCGCCGTTGCGGTCAAGAATCGTTCGGCTGTCCACGTTCGAGGACACCTTGAAGGCGATTCGGCTGGGGATGTTCGCCTTAATCAAGCCCGTGATAACATCCACCGACGGGCGCTGCGTCGCGACGACCAGATGAATACCCGCCGCACGCGCCAGCTGCGCCAGACGGCAGATGCGCTCTTCGACTTCCTTCTTGCAGGTCATCATCAAATCCGCCAATTCGTCGATGACAATCACGATGCGCGGCATCGGCTCTTCGTCGTCATCCAGCGCTTCGTTGTAGCCGTCGATGGCGCGGACGCCTTTTTCCTGGAACTTGTTGTAGCGGTCCATCATTTCCCCAACTGCCCACGCCAGCGCGCCGCTCGCCTTGTGCGGGTCGGACACGACCGGAATCAGCAGGTGCGGAATGCCGTTGTAGCACTGCAGTTCAACCACCTTCGGGTCAACGAGAATCATGCGGACTTCCTTGGGCGAACAGCGGTACAACAGCGAATTGATGATTGTGTTGATGCACACGGATTTACCGGAACCCGTCGCGCCTGCAATCAGCAAGTGCGGCATTTTCGCGAGGTTGCACAGGATTGGCGCGCCCGCGATGTCCTTGCCCAGCGCGACGGTCAGCGGGCCTTTCGCTTTGTGCATCACGTCAGATTGCAGCACTTCCTTGAGCGTGACGGTCGTGCGCGTGCTGTTGGGCACTTCCACGCCGACAAGCGCCTTGCCCGGAATCGGCGCTTCAATTCGCACGGACTTGACCGCCATGTTCATCGCGATATTGTGGTTCAGGTTCGTCACCTTATTGACCTTGATGCCGGGGGCGATTTCCAGTTCAAAGCGCGAAATTGCCGGGCCGTGGGTGATGTGGCGCACCTTCGCGGGGATGCGGAAGGACTTGAGCGTCTCTTCCAGCCGCTGCGTGCGCAGTTCGTCTTCCTCTGCGTTGACCCCCTGCTGACCCAGCGGATCGCGCAGAAGCATCATCGGCGGATAGGTGTACGGCACTTCGGGGTTGAAGGTGGATGTGGCGGATGCGCCCGTTGCGCTCGGCCCGCCGGACGGCGCCTCCGTCGTTGCCTTTGCGACCTGAATGCCCGGCTGAACCGCTGCGGGGATGTTCTCAGGCTGCTGCAAAGCGGCGGGAACGTTCGTCGTGCCGCTGCTGACCGGCTGCGCGGGCAGGTTCAAATCCGGCTGCCACGCGCCTGCCGGGCGTTCCTGCGTCAGCACGGGCGCAACCACCTTCTTCGGCGCATCCTCCGGCTCTTCCCACGGCGGGCGGTCATCCAGTTCCGCCGGGAAATCCGCGTCATCGTCGAACGCATCGTCCGCGGACACGGCTTCGGGCAAATCCGCAGGCGTTTCTTCCGGGGCTTCCGGCAGAATTTCCTCCTGCATCTCCTGCGTTTCCTGCGGCGCATCTACCGCCATTGTCGGCTGGGTCGGCATTGTGGGCTGCGTCCACTGCATCATCGGCGGATTCTGCTCCGTCTCCGGCACAGCGTCCGCCGTTTGCTGCATCGGCGCGGGCTGCGCGGGAATGTCGTTCCAGCTGTATGTCGCCGGCTCCCCAACGCCGCTGGGCGCGGGCTGCCTCGGCTGCTCATAGGTCGGAATCTGCGGCGGTTCTGCCGCAGCCTGCCCCATCGGGTACGTCGGCTGCGTAAACGGCTGCGAGTCACTCCATGCGGATTTCCGGCGCGGCGTTGTCCAATCATCTGCAAAGCCGGTCTGTCCCAGCTCCTCCGCCGACGGCGCAAAACCAATCTTGTTGTTCTTCCGGCTCGTCACGGGTTGAACGGGCTTTCCCTGCGGCATCGGCTGCTTCCGCACCGGCGGATTCTGCGGCATCACGGGCTGCACAGGGGCATTCGGATACTGCGTATACGGGCTGACGACGCGCCCCTTCTCCGTTCCGGGACGGGCATAGGGCGACGGGGTATTCTGCGTATAGGCCGCGTTCGCCGCATTCCCTTGGCGAATCCGCTCCTGTTCTTCCGCCAGCTGCCGCTGACGTTCCTGCTCCTGACGGCGCGCTTCCTCCGCCGCTGCTTCTTCCGCGCGCTTCGCCTGCTTCTCGCGCAATTGCACGAGCTTCTCGCCCGTCCAGCCATACAGGCGGCGGAACAGAGACCATCCGCCGACGAGGACATCCACCGCCATCAGCAGACCAAGTATGACTGCCCCCAGCCCTGCGCCAAAGAACTTCCACAGCGGCCACGCAAGCAGCATCCCAACCATGCCGCCGCCGTAGCCCTTCATGCCGTACGTCATGCTGCGGGACATCATGCCGCTGAACGCGTCCGACCCGGTTTTTTGGGCGATATAGTCCAGCAGGGGGAATTGTCCTTCCGACGATGTTACGAACGTCATCAGCGACACAAAGCCGCTGAGCAGCACAACGAGAATCGCATAGCTTGCCACATATCGCCGGCTGACTTTGCGCGTCGTGGAAATCAGCAGCGCCACGCCAGCGGCAATCAGCGCGAAGGTCATCAGCAGCGTCATCGACCCGAACATGGAGGACGAAAATTGCCGCAGATACCGGAACACCTCATGCTGCAAGCCGAATCCCGCGCCAAGCAGCGTCAGAATGCCCGTCGCCAGCAGCAATATGCCCACCATCAGGCACGCCGCCAGCGAATCCGCCTCATACCGTGGCATTCGCTTCTGCTTCGCCGTCCTCCCCGTTCGGTTCGTCTTGCCATTCTTCTTACTCTGCGCCATTTCGGCCTCCTACTGCTTCTCTTTGTAATGTTGGGGGACGCAAGGGGCGTTGCCCCTTAGACCCCACCAGAGGCTCTGCCTCTGGACTCCGGCATGGCTCTGCCCTGCACCCGCGAAGGGTCTTCGACCCTCTCGACACCCATCTCGCGATTGAGTTGGTCACTTTTTCATGCTTTGCCCGCGTGTTTATCCACAACTCACCCACACTGTCCCCCGTATCCACAAGTTACGGCAAAGACCAGTAACAGGAGTGTGCACTGCGAAGGTTTCCAAAGGGCGATCGCAAAGCCCTTTGGTCGCTCCCGCAGGAGCGAAATCCCCGCATCGCGAAAAGAGGCTATGGGGAAAAATCGCAAATTCCCCTATCATCTATTTTACCACGAAAATCCGCATTTGAAAAGCCCGAAAATTCCCCCAATTCCTTGCCATCCGCGTCATGGCGCATCAAAATAGGGCTGCAAAAGCGCATTTGGCACGCTTGCAGCCCTGCATGGTGATTTATTCCGCCACAATCGCAATGGCGCTGTAATTGTCCGCTTCCTCGTCGAAGCGCTGCGCATTTGGATGCGGGAGAACGCGGTTTGGGCGGCGCTTGAGCGGAAGAAAGCGCGCGCATCATCGCGGTCAGGACTCGTCAGCATCCTCTTCCACATACCCCGTCGCCACGCCCTCATACGCATTCGTTGCCGGATCGGAGGATTTGCGCGCCTGCACCGTCAGGCAAGTGCCCGTGAATCGCAGCAGCATATCCACGCCGCAGGGGGCATCGTCGATGATTTGGCAGCGGACGCGCAGCAGATTCCCGTTTTCCTCCGCCGACACCCAGCCGCCGGAGGATAGCATTGTGCGCCCCGGCCATCCGGGAAATTCACTTGCGCGGTTCTCCCCCAGCCCGAATTGCAGCGGATGCCGCCCGCGCGCGTTCTCCCAAATCAGCGTGTTTCCCCGCAGTTCCACGCGCTTGAGGCTCAGCGGGTTCGGCGCGGCGAAATGGTACACAGGCGACGCATCCAGCGCGCACGCGGGATTGTTCCCCAGCGGCTGCATTTCGGGCGACAGGCGCACAGGCGACATATCCTCCATGCCGCAGTAAGGGTAGATTTCGTCGAAGAAGGCGTTGTAGATGCGCTGCACGCCGATGGGGTCAAGGCGCGTGTCGGCAATCGTGCACAGGCAGACGTCCTTCTCCGGACACACCACGGCAAGCTGCCCGCCCATGCCGTACATCGCCCAGCCCGCGCGCGTCATCCACACCTGCCAGCCGTAGCCATAGCGCTCTTCCTCGTTCGCGCACAGGCAATTGTCGATGTGCTTTTTCGTCATCTCCCGGCAGAACCATTCCGGCAGAATTCCGCGCCCGCCGTCCATCACCAGCCGCGTCACCTTGTGCAAATCGCGCAGGGACATGCACAGCCCTGTGCCGCCCTGACAGGTGCCCGCGGGGTCGCGCAGCCAATGCTTCTCGTCGTTTGCGCCAAGGGGCGTGAACACCCGCGCGGTCAGGTAGTCCATCACCTGCTGCCCGGTCAGCCGCGCCACCAGCGCCGCCAGCACCTGCGAACAGCCCGTATCGTAGTGGAACACCGTGCCCGGTTCGTGGGTGGATGCGGCGGTGAAGAACGGCTTCGTCCAGTCGTCGTCGGTTTCGCGGTAGACGGTGGCGCGGTAGCACGTCGCCATCCGCAGCATATCGCGGATTTTCAGGCGCATCAGGCGCGCATCCGGCTTTTCGGGCAGGAAGTCGCGGAAGTAGTCGGCAATGCGGTCATCCAGCGAAATTTTCCCTTCGTCCAGCAGGAGGCCGATGGCAAGCGCCGTCATGGATTTGGACACCGAGTACATCCGGTGCGCCTCCCCCTCCTCAAAGGGCGGATAGTACGCCGTCGCCTTCACTTCGCCCCGCACGTCAAGGATGAAGCCGTGCATACACACACTTTCGCGCTTCAGGCGGCTCACAAAATTCTCCACGCGGGTTGCCAAACGCTGGTCAAGCATGGGGTTCACTCCCTTCGTAGGCACAGGCCGCCTGAATGTACGCGCCCGTCCCCTTGATATCGTAGCTGCCTACGGTTTCCGAAATATAGTAGTCATACGACCCATCGCGGTACGCCTCCGTTTTTCCGCCCAGCCCCGCGCCGTAGCACGTTTTCGCCAGAAACAGCGTACCATCCCGCATCTGCCCGACGAAATGCCGCTGAATCGCCCGGAAGCTCTCCTGCGCCGCCGCCAGCATCCAGTCAGGCAGCTGACGATTCGCCGCCGCCTTCAAAATCGCCGCCGTCATCAGGCACGAGCCGGAGGATTCGAGGTAGTTTCCCTCGCGGCCGGGGCAGTCCAGCACTTGCAGCCACGCGCCGTCCACGCGGATTTCCAGCATCCGCGCGCTGATTTTCTCCATCAGCGCCCGCAGCGGCTCGAAGCATTCGTGATTTTCCGGCAGCAGCGCCAGCACATCCGCCAGCCCCAGCATATACCAGCCGACAGCGCGCCCCCACGCGTGCGCCGAGCGCCCCGTCTCCGGGTCTGACCACTGCTGCGCGCGGGATTCGTCCCACCCGTGGTGATTCAGCCGCGTTTTCGGCTCATAGGTGTGTTCATACGCCAATTGCAGCTGTTTCGCCGCATCGCGGATGCCCGCATCGTCCTCCATCATCAGGCAGTATTCCACATAGAACGGCGCGGACATATGCAGCCCATCCAGCCACATTTGGTAGGGGTAGCACTTTTTGTGCCAGAATCCCCCGTCGGATGTGCGCGGCTGACGGCGCAGCTGGTCGCGCAGCACGTCTGCCGCCCGCAGGTACTTTTTATCCCCCGTCGCCTTGTAGAGATACAGCAGCTGCCGCCCGTTGCAGATGTAGTCCAGATTGAACTCATCCAGCGTGTAGTCGCGAATCGCGCCGCTTTCGTCGGTCACGAACGTGTCCATCGCGTCCTTGATGTAATCGAAATACTTCTTTTCGCCCGTCATGGCGTACAGCGCCTCCATGCCGCGCCACGCCACGCCGTAGTCATAGCTCCATCGGCTGGTCAGCAGGCCGTAACGCTTCATCAGGCAATCCGCCATTTTCGCGGCGGATTTCGGCAGAAATTCCTTCATTGCGCTTCCTCCAACAATGTCTGTGCAATCCGCACGGCGCGTCAATTTTCCTTCATTATCATACCATGAATGCGGCGATAGATAAAGGGCTTTCCGGCAAATTTCCGCCAAAGCCGTTGCCCGTTCCTGTCCTTTGTGCGCATTCTTTTAATTTGTGCTGTTTTCTTTGTAGATTCCGCAAAAAGTGCAGCAAACCGTTGCCGTTGTGCTATGATGCGAAACGAAGGCGATGTGGTTGAAAAATCGCCAAATAAGAATGGAGGAATTTCCATGAAGAAGCTGCTTTCCATCGCTCTGTCCCTGTGCCTGCTCCTGTCCGTCGCGCTGGCGGACGTCACCCTGACCAAGGTCTACAAGACTGAAGACCTCGTGTCCAACACCTTCCACAACGGCTTTGTGACCGCTATCGGCATGACCGGCGAGAACACCGTCGTCCTCAAGGATGACGGCACCTACGAGTACACCAAGCGCCTGATGAAGACCGCGGAAGACGGCACCGTGGCGGCGGACCTCGTTTACACCTTCACCGGCACTTACACGAAGGATGGCGACACGGTCGTTTTGATGTTCCCGACGGCTGGCACCGCGTCTGAAAACTGGGGTCCTCTGGCGGGCTCCTACTTCCAGAACACGGAAAACGCTTCCTTCGCGGACAGCGACTACGCGGCGGGCGTTGTGCAGTGCAAGGAAGCGGAAAGCCATCTGATTGCCGACCTGTTTGAAGGCCCGTATCTGCTGGACAACCTGACCACCTCCGACGCGGCGTTTGACGCGGAGGAATGCACCGTGACCATCACCGTCAGCGGCGACACCTTTGACTATGTGATCACCAATTCCGACGACGACTAATCCTTATCCCCAAAGCGTTAGTCGGTCCGGAAAATCCTCGCGGGGAGGGCGATGCGCCTTCCCCATTTTCTTTCGCATGAAAAGGAGAAAATCATGAGTGCTGCGAAGAAGGGTATGAAAAAAAGTACCTATTTAATTATCTGGACGCTGGTGATTGCGCTGCTGTGCAGTGCCGTCGGCGTCGTCAACTACGAAGCGCTGTACTGGGATTCCGCCCTGACGCTATACTTCGGCGAAGTCGGCGTGAAGAACGTTTCCACCGTGACGTTTGACACGGACGACCATGCGCAGGTGGCGAACCTGATTGTCGCCGAAGGCGCGGTGCTGCTGAAGAACGAAAAGAACGCGCTGCCCATGAAGGGCGGCAAGATCAGCCTCTTTGGCATCGACAACAAGAACGGCGTTTTGCAGAAGGTACTGGAGGATGAGGGCTTCACGGTCAACCCCACGCTGGCTGCCTTCTATGCCGCGTCCAGCCACTCTTCCGGCGCGGGCAGCCTGTCGGCAGGCAACGGCTCCGAAACCGGCGGCTGGGTGATTGACGAAGTGCCGCAGAACGAATATACGGCGGACGTCAAGGCCTCCTACAAGGATTACAACGATGCTGCCGTCGTCGTGCTGATGCGCACGGGCGCGGAAGGCAACGACCTGCCGTATGACATGTCCCGCTACGGCGGCTCGGCAGATGAAAACTATCTGGAGCTGAACAAGGACGAAAAGGAACTGCTTGCCGAGGTGCATAAATCCTTCGACAAGGTGGTTGTGCTCATCAGCTCCGCCAACGCCATGCAGATGGACTTTGTGGACAAGGCGGAATACGGCATTGACGCGGTGCTGTGGTATGCTCGTCCGGCGGGCGGCATCGGCTCGATTGCTAAGATTTTGTCCGGCGCCATCAACCCCTCCGGCCGTCTGGTGGACACCTATGTGCACGACAACCTGTCCTCCGCCGCCATGCAGAACTTCGGCGACTACCGCTATGTGAACGAGGATGGCTCCCTCTCCGGCTATTCCTATGTGAACTACGCGGAAGGCATCTATGTCGGCTACAAGTACTATGAAACCCGCTATGAGGATGCTGTGCTCAAGCAGGGCAACGCGGGCGATTACGATTACGCCGCCACCGTCGCCTATCCCTTCGGCTATGGTCTGAGCTACACTGATTTTGAATGGTCTGACCTGAAGGTGGACTGGGACGGCGACCTCTGCACCGCGTCGGTCACGGTGAAGAACACGGGCTTCACCTCCGGCAAGGATGTTGTGGAATTCTACGTCCAGTCGCCCTACATCCCCGGCGGCGTGGAAAAGGCGGCTGTGGCGCTGGCGCAGTACGTCAAGACATCTGAGCTTGCCCCCGGCGAGTCGCAGCGCGTGTCCGTCACCTTCTCCAAGCAGGACATTGCCAGCTACGATGCAAAGGACGCCAAGACCTATGTGATTGACGCGGGCGACTGGTATGTGACCGCTGCCCACGATGCGCACGAGGCCGTGAACAACGTGCTTGCCGCAAAGGGCAAGACCACGGCGGACGGCATGACCGCAAACGGCAACACGGCGATGGCAGCCAAGTACACCGTTTCCGAGCGGGAACTGCTGAACAAGGACGCTGTTTCCGGCGCGGAAGTGACCAACCAGCTTGATGATATCGTCTATGCGGACGACACGGTGTATCTCTCCCGCTCCGACTGGTCTGTGATGGACAATAACGGCCTGGAATACGCCACCGGTGTTGCGAAGGGCGTATCCAACGTCGGCAACATCTCCGGCGACGTGCCGACCTATGTGATTTCCGACGACCTGCGGGCGAAATTTGAACTGAAGGGCTTTGCGGCTTCTCTGAACCCGACTGACCCGACGGATGCTGCCCTGTATCCCGGCAAGGAAGCCTACACCTACGGCGCGAAGAACAATTTGAAGCTGATCGACATGGTGGGGCTGGATTACAACGACCCGAAGTGGGATCTGCTGTTGGATGAACTCAAGCTCTCCGAGATGCATCAGCTGTTCAACAAGTCCGGCTGGGGCTCTCTGGCGGTGGAATCCGTTGGCAAGCCCAAGACGTATGAGTATGACGCGCCGCACGGCATTGCGAACTTCCTGACGGACGCGGTCATCTACTCCTACCCCTGCGCAACAATGACGGCGGCAACGTGGAGTCAGGACGTTCAGCGCATCTACGGCAACGCCATCGGCGAAGACGCGATTGCGTCCAACACCGAGGGCTGGTACGCGCCCGGCATCAACATCCACCGCACCCCCTTCGGCGCGCGCAACTACGAATACTACTCCGAGGATGCTGTGCTGACCGGTCTTTGCTCCGCGGCGGTCTGCGCGGGCGTTGAAGCGCACGGTATGCACGCCTACATCAAGCACTTTGTCATGAACGACGCCGACACCAACCGCGCCGCCAACGGCTGTGTGGCTGTGTGGGGCACGGAACAGGCTACCCGTGAAATCTACCTCAAGCCCTTCCAGTATTCCATCCAGAAGGGCGGCGCACAGGGCATCATGCTGACCATGTGCCGCGTCGGCTGGCAGTTCACCTTCGGCTCCTATCCGCTGATGAGCGCCATCTGCCGCAACGAATGGGGCTGGCACGGCTGCTACATCACCGACTACACCACCACGATGAAGGGCGCTGGCGCTGACCAGTATCTGGCGGCAGGCGGTACGCTCATTCACGCGACCGCGGAACAGTCGCTCAGCGACGTTAAATCCGGCTGGTGCCGCAAGCTGATTCGCGAAGCCGTGCATCAGATTCTCTACAACACGGCAAACTCGCTGGCGGTTGACCCTGCCTACGCGGCAATGCTGAATCAGGCGGATGATGCTGCGGAAGAAACGACTGCCCCGGCGGTTGAGGAGCAGAAGGGCTTCCTGCACGGCATGGCGTGGTACAAGGTTGTGCTGTACGGCTTTGACATTCTGATGGCGCTTGTGCTGGTGTTCATGGCAATTCGCGTATACAGCAAAGTGCCGATGACCGAGGAGCAGTTCCAGAATCGCAAGCGGATGAGCAAGAAGGGCAAGCGCATCATGTGGATTGTGATTGCCGTCGCCGTCATCGCGATTGCAGTTGCCTTCTACCTCTGGGCTTGGCCGCTGCTTGTCAAGGCGTTCAAGATTTAATACGATTTTCCGGGGCTTCGGAGTGTTCCGGAGCCCCATTTTGTACAAGAAAGCGTTGCAAGGAGGACATTATGCTGTCTGGGAAGAAAATCTTGTCGGCGGTGCTCTCTGCCGCTCTGCTGCTGCCCGCCGCCTCGGCGCTGGCGGAGGACGACGCGTTTGCGGCGGAAATCGAGCGCCGCTATACCGCGCCCCGCATCGACAGCCGCAGCGAAGTACGCTGGTGGATGGCGGAAGCGGGCCATACGGACGAGACCATCCGCGCGGAAATTCAGGCGATGTACGACGGCGGCTTCCGCGGCGTGGAGCTGTGCGCGCAGGGCGAAGACGAAATCAGCGAAACGGACTACGGCTACGGCTCTGCGCAGTGGGATCACGACTTGAAGCTGGCAATGAACACGGCGCTGGACTTGGGAATGACCGTCTCGCTGACCTCCGGCACAAACTGGGCGACCGCCAACGTCCCCGGTCTTGACCCGCACAGTCAGGGCGCAAGCCAGATTGTCGTGGACATTGTGGAATACATCAAAGCAGGGGCGAGCCGAAGCGGGGCAATCCCCATGCAGAAGAAAGTCGGCAGCAAGGTCTACCCCATTGCGCCGACGGCAAAGCTGATTGGCGTTTTTGCCGTGCCGCAGACGAGCGGCAACAAGGCAAAGCCCATCGTGACGGACGGAACGGGCATCATCGAGCTGACCGACAAGCTGGTCTACGAAGCGGACGGCACGATTACGCTGGACTGGACGCCGGAAAACGCCGAATCGAAGTACCGCCTGTTCTACTACTGGCAGCAGGGCGCAATGCAGGAATCCCACCCCGCCGCTGAAACCGCGTACTGCATCAACTATTTTGATGAAGCGGGCATTGAAGCGCTGAAGGAATACTGGCTGGCGCACATTCTGGACGACGAAGCGCTGAATGCCAAGATTCAGGCGGGCGACGTGCAGCTGTTCATGGATTCGCTGGAAATCAGCACCGAATACGGCTGCGCGTTCTGGTGCGACGACATGGCGGAAGAATTTCTGGCGCGCAAGGGCTATGACATTCGTCCGTACCTGTACCTGACCATCGGTCTGCCGGATCTGTTCTACTGGGATGCCGTGGACTACGGCAGCTATGATTTGGCGGACAAAACCATGCGCGAAAAGGTGCTCAACGACCTCTTTGACGTGCAGACGCAGCTCTACCGCGAACGGATGCTGGAGCCGCTGCGCGCGTGGCTGCACGAATACGGCATCAAGACCCGTGCGCAAATCAGCTATGGGCAGCGGCTGGAAATCTCCGAGCCCATCATGAGCGTGGATTACCCGGAGGCGGAAATCCTCAACCAGAACAATCAGGTGGATATGTACCGCCTGTGGACGGGCGGCGCGAAGCTGCAGAACAAGGTGCTCTCCTCCGAAACGGGCGCTTACGGCGGCTATGCCTATACCGAGCAGGATCACCTGATGGAGGCGTACAACCTCTTTGCAGCGGGCTTCAATCGCATTGTGTGGCACATCTGGTCTGCGCAGTACGGGCCGGGAACGGATAATCGCTGGCCGCATTATACCGCCAGCGGCGCGGTGTATGCCAGCTTCTACGCCTTCGGGCCGCATGAGCCGTCCAGCGTGGATTATCCGTCGTTCAACGACCATCTGGGGCGCATCTGTCAGCTGCTCCGCGAGGGCGTGTCCCGCACGGATGTCGGCATGATTTACATGAACTATCAGCAGCCCATGCCGACCAGCGGCAACCACGGCGGCGAAAACTGGCTGCTTGACCACACGACCGGCTTTTTCCCGTCCACGACCTTGCAGGACAACGGCTATACCTACGACTACTTCAGCCCGGATTTCCTGACGGCGGACGGCGTGTACTACAACGCCAAAAGCGGCACGCTGGAGCAGGCGGGGTATCAGGCGATTGTGCTGTGGCAGGAGCAGCTGGCGCTGGACGGCGCGAAAGCCCTGCTGGATTTGGCAAAACAGGGCATGAAGGTGGTTGTGGTGGATGGCGCAGCCGTTCAGACGCCGTACAATGATGGCGGCGAGGCAGCGCTGGCGGATGTGATGGCGGAAATGAAGGCGCTCCCCAACGTCTATTCCGCAAAGGACGCGGACGACGCTGCCTGCGTGCTGCAAAGCGCCGGGGTGAAGCCTTACGCGGGCTTTGCCGAGCCGAACCGCCAGCTGCTGACGCAGACGCGCCGCGACGGCGACACCGCGTACCTGTATGTGTACAACTACTGCGACGGCAGCTATGTTTCCGTGTGGTCGCAGGGGGAAAAGCAGGATACGCACGGCGATACCATCTCGACGGAGATGGTGGTGGACGGCACTTGGATTCCGTATCAGCTGGATGCGTGGACGGGCGAAACGAAGCGTCTGGGGGTCTATCGCCATGAAAACGGCAGCACGATTTTCCCGCTGACGCTGGATTACGGCGACGTGGCGCTGTTTGTGTTCCGGGCGTGCGAGGCGGACAGTGAGCTTCACGCGGTCGAAACGAACGCGGCGGATGTTTGTAGCGATGGCAGCAGCCTGTCCGCCAAGGTCACAGCGTCCGGCGAATATCAGGCGCAGCTCAGCAGCGGCGAAACGCGGCAATTCGCGGCGCAGGTGCCGGATGCGTTTGAAATCACCGACTGGGATGTTACCGTCATGAAGCACACGGCGTCTGAGCAGGTGAATGAGCGCACGGAAACACTCTTCGGGCAGACCATCACCGAAACGCAGGTGGCAACGGACATTACCCCCGTCACGCTCCATCTGGACGCCCTGAAAACATGGAATGAAATTCCGGAACTGGGCGAGCGCACGGTCGGTCAGGCGACGTACAAGGCAGTTTTCCAGTGGGACGGCACGGCGGACAGCGCATATATCGACTTTGGCCCGATGAGCGAAAGTATGCAGGTTTTCATCAACGGCGAAAAAACGGGCGACCTGAGCATGACGAATGCCGTCATGGACATCACGCCGTGGCTGAAAAACGGCGAAAACACCATTGCGCTGCTGTATTCATCGAGCTTGGCGAATGCAGGCGGCGGCGCGGGCGGCGGCGACTGGTACGGCTACCGCTACGGCTTGCAGGCATACGGCCCTGCGCAGGCGGTTGTTCACCCCTACTGCCTGATTCCGCTGGACTGATGCCTTCTCCCCTGCCTTTTGTCCTGTACCGCGGGGCAAAAGGCAGGGTTGCGGCAGGCAGGATGCGTATGCTATAATGGCACCGAAATGAAGGAGGGAAAATGAGCGATGATTGCATTCCTCGCGCAGTGGCTGGGAGAAAGCTATTCTTACCAAATGGGCCTTTCCGTTATAGCCTTTCTGGAAACACTGTCCGGTGTTGCTGTTTTCATTTTCCCGCTGAAGCACAAGCCGCAGTATGTCGTTCGCGCGGCAGCGGGGCTTGCCCTGATGGCGGCGATTATGATCATCCGAGCCATCCTCCGCACGCATTTAGAAACGCTGCTCTGGTCACGGTTCATTTCCAACATGCTGGAGTACCTCTCCATGCTGCCGCTGCTGTTCCTGGCGCATGAAGGCACATGGTGTGAGCGGCTGAAAGCGTGGTGCGCCGGATGTGCCGCCGTCCAGATTGCCGGCAGCCTGTACGCACTCGTGCTGTCCTTTACGGGCGCGGACGATACGCAGACAATGACCCTGTTTCCGCAAATCACCAATGCGGATGTGACACTTCTCATCTGGTTTGTGTTCCACCTGGCCGTCTGCTATCTGCTTCGGCTGCTGTTCATCCATCCGTCTGTGCAGTACCATGAAGATCGGAAATCGCAGATTCAGACGACATGGCTGTGCATCCTATTCTTGTTAGCCAGTGTGCTGATTAACGCTGTGATGAGCGAATACCGCGCCGATTCACGGCCACTCTATGAAATGCTGCGCTGCTGCCTGGTGTTCATGTGCATTTCTGTTTTGGCGCTGCACCACGACATTGTGCTGTTTTCGCAGAATCGGGCGGAAATCGAGGTGATGGATCAGGTGCTGGCGGAGAATCGGCGACAGTACGAGACGATGAAGGCCAACATCGACCTTGTGAATCTGCGCTGCCATGACCTGCGCCATCAGCTGGACAAGCTGCAAAGCCGCCTGACCGAATCCGAAATTTCCGCCCTGCGGGAAGCAATCGACCTCTACGACAGCAATGTGAAAACGGGCAACGAGGTGCTGGATGTTGTGCTGTACAGCACGATGCTCAAGTGCATGGACAACGGCATTTCCTTCACCAGCATGGCGGATGGTGAGTGCCTGTCGTTCATGCGGACGCGCCACATTTACGCGCTGTTCAGCAATGCGCTGGATAACGCGGTGGAAGCGGTGATGCGCGTCAGCAACCCTGAAAAGCGGGTCATCAGCCTGCATGTCCGGCGGCTGAGCGGCGCGGTGGAAATTGCCGTGATGAACTACTACGAGGGCGAAATCAAGTTCAAAAACGACTTGCCGCAGACGAGAAAGCCCGACGGACGACGCCACGGCTTTGGCACATCCAGTATGCAGTACATTGTCAGCCAATACGGCGGCACGATGAAAATCTCCGCCAAGGACAGCGTTTACCTGCTGGAAATCCGGCTGAACATCCCGGAAAAGGCGGAAAAAACGAAGGGAAACTAAAAAAGGCTCTTCACGGAATCTTTGGGGAGCAACCAAGGGCTTCGGCGAAGCCCCGAAAAGCTGCACGCGGAAGGAGCATGAAAGTGCGCCCAACTCAATCGCGCGGAGGGGTCAAGGGGGGACTTCGTCCCTTTTCGTCTGCCCCTTGCAGGGTCAAGGGACAGCGTCCCTTGTGGGGTTTGGGGCAACGCCCCAGCAGTTCCTCGTCCGACCAATCCCAAGGAAGTCACCAACAAAGGCGCAGGCAGCGAAGCGTCCCTGCCTCTAACTTTGCGCGTCCGCAGACGCGCCCCCAAGCTGCTCTCCCCCCAAGATTCCGTGAAGAACCGAATATAAGAAATCCGCGGGTGCATTTGGTTGCATCCGCGGAATTTTGCTATTTGGGGGATGGCGCGTCACTCGCCGCGCACCATCATCACATGAATTTGCCGCTCCAACGCGGGAATCACGCACTCTGCCAAGCCGCCATCCACCGCCACGTCGCGTATCACCAGCACATCAATGCCCAGCATGTCGAACACGGCGCTATTGAACGCGCGGGTGTAGGGGCCGTACGCCGCGACAATGTGTGTCTCCGGCACGCCGACTTTCTCTGCCAAATCCAGCGCTTCCACCGTCGGCACAATGCGGCAGAACAGGTGGTCTTTGCGCAGAAGGGGCGCATAATGCGGCAGATTGCGGTAATCGCCCGCCAGCAGAATGTTCTCCTCCGAAAGCCGCGACAGCACCGCAGCCGCCTCCGCCGGATTCTCCACCCACTGCACCACGTCGCGCCATGCTTCCTGCTCGTTCTCGATTTTCATGCGCTGGCAGGGAATGCCCAGCTGCTCGGCGGAACGGCGGATGCGCGTCTGCGTCGCGGTGGCGTATGGGTGCGTCGCGTCGATGACCTTGCGGGGGTTCGTCTGGCGGATGTAGGAGAGCATCTGCCCGTCGTCAAACCGCCCGATGTGGCACATCGTTCCCGGCGGCAGCTGTGCGCGCGCGTATTCCGTCGTCACGCAGACGATAACCTGCTTGCCGCGCCGCCGCATCGTCTGTGCCGCCTCACGGCTCTCGTGGGTGTTGCCGAAAATCAGAATTCGCTCCATGGTCACTCACTCCTGCGGGTTATTATTTTTGCCCGTAGTAGGCGTTCGGGCCGTGTTTGCGTAGAAAATGCTTATCTTGAATGTTCTGCGGTGCGGGGGCGGCGTCGGGCTTAATCTGCCGCGTGTACACCGCCATTTTCGCCACTTCCTCCAGCACAACGGCGTGGTAGACCGCCTGTGCCGCGTCCTTGCCCCATGTGAACGGCCCGTGCGACGCGCAGATAATCCCCGGTACATGCACCGGGTTGATATTCCGCTTCGTCAGCTCCTCGATGATGACTTTGCCCGTGTTCTTCTCGTAGTCCTCGTCGATTTCCTCGGTCGTCAGGTGGCGCGCGCAGGGAATTGCGCCGTAGAAGTAGTCCGCGTGGGTCGTGCCGTAGCAGGGAATGTCCTCGCACGCCTGCGCCCAGCCGACCGCGTAGGGGCTGTGCGTGTGCACGATGCCGCCGATGTCCGGGTACTGCTTGTACAGCTCCAAGTGCGTTTTCGTGTCGCTGGACGGGTTCAATTTGCCCTCGACGATGTTGCCGTCCAGGTCAAGCACGACCAGCTTGTCGGGGGACAGCTCGTCGTACTCCACGCCCGACGGCTTGATGACGACCAGCCCCTTTTCGCGGCTGATGCCGGACACGTTGCCCCATGTATACGTCACCAGATGACGCTTGGGCAGCTCTATGTTGGCTTCGTAAACGGCTTCTTTGAGCGATTTCAGCATCGGAATTCCCCTCCTCAATCCATATCCGCAATCGCGGCCTTTTCGGCGGAAAGCGCCTGATGGAAACGCGCGGTGTAAGCATCCAGCCCGGCTTCATCCGCCGCGTCCGCACGGATGGTAGAACCCTTCGCGCCCGCAAAAACACGCGCGTTCAGGTAGTCCTCCAGCGTTTCGTCTGCCTGTCGATTGACGCGGTACGCCGCCAGCAGCGCCATGCCCCACGGGCCGCCTTCGCCCGCCGTTTCCATGACGGAGATGGGGGCTTTCAGCGCGGCGGAGAGAATCGTCTGCCCTGCGACGGGCGTCTTGAAGTAGCCGCCATGACCCAGCAGCTTGTCAATCTGCACATGCTCCTTGGCGAGGATGTCCATGCCGATTTTGAGGCTCGTCATTGCGCCCGCCACGAGCGAACGCGCGAAATTCGGGAATGTCAGCTTCGCATCCGGCGTGCGCACCAGCATCGGACGACCCGCGTCCAGCCCAACCACCGGTTCGCCGGAGAAGAGCGGCAGATTCACCACGCCGCCGCAGTCCTTGTCGCCGGAAAGGGCGGATGTGAACAGCGCCGTGTAAATGTCGCCCATGCTGACAGGCACGCCCGCCGCGTCCGCAAAGCCCTTGAGCATCCCCGCCCATGCGTTGATGTCGGAGGTGCAGTTGTTGCAGTGCACCATGGCGGTCGGCTTGCCGGTGGGCGTCGTCACCATGTCGATTTCAGGGTACACGCGCGAAAGCGGCTTCTCCAGCACCACCATCGCGAAGGTCGATGTGCCCGCGGACACATTGCCCGTGCGCACCGCGACGGAGTTCGTCGCCGCCATGCCCGTGCCCGCGTCGCCTTCAGGGGGCGCCATCAATGCGCCGGGCTGGAGCGTGCCGGTCGGGTCAAGCAGCTTTGCGCCTTCCGCCGTCATCACGCCCGCATCCTCGCCCGCGCACAGCACGCACGGCAGAATCTCGCGCAGCGTCCACGGCATGTGGTAGGTTTTCGCCAGCGCATCCACCTTGTCCAGCATGTGCTGGTCGTAATCCAGCGCATCGCTGTCGATGGGGAACATGCCGCTCGCTTCGCCGATGCCAAGGCAGTTCTTGCCGCACAGCTTGTAGTGCACATAGCCCGCCAGCGTCGTCAGGTGATGAATCTGCGGCACCATTGCTTCGCCGTTCATCATCGCCTGCACAAGGTGCGCAATCGACCAGCGCTGCGGGATGTTGAAGCCCAGCAGGGCGGTCAGCTTTTCCGCCGCCTGTGCCGTCATGGTGTTGCGCCAAGTGCGGAACTGCGCCAATTGCTGCCCGTTTTCATCAAAGGCGAGGAAGCCGTGCATCATGCCGGATACGCCGAACGCCGCCAGATTCGTCAGCGTCACGCCATAATTCGCCTGCACGTCCTTTTGCAGATTCGCGAACGCATCCTGCACGCCCGTCCACACGTCATCCAAGTGATATGTCCAAATGCCCCCCTCCAACCGATTCTCCCATGTATGATCGCCAGACGCAATCGGCGCGTGGTCGTCGCCAATCAGCACCGCCTTGATGCGCGTCGAGCCGAACTCAATGCCCAGCACCGCTTTTCCGTCCGCAATATACGCGGCAATTGCTTCGTGATTCATGATGTACCGTCCTCCTCTTTCTGAGTGATTCCGCAGACTTTATTACACACAGTATACCAGAAAACGCCGGGAATGTCCATCGTTTGCGGGGGTGAAAGTGGCGCAAGCAAAAAAAATCCCTGCCCCAGCATTCCACTGGAACAGGGAAAAGAACTCATTTCCGCTTCTTTGCCTTGCGGATGATGATGATGACAATCGCCATCACGGCGACAATCGCGATAAACGGCAGCGCCGCCGTCAGGAACACCACGCAGTCCTGCAGGAACGACACGAAGGCATTCCAGCCGGTGGACAATGCGCCCTTGATGCGCTCGCCCAGCGACACCGTTTCATCACGCAGATCCGGCTGCGCTTCCTCGTTCAGCGTCACACGCACGGTCGCGTCATTTACCTGCTGATCGGTGTCCGCCAAGGCGCTTTCCAGCTGCTCAATGTTGTACTGCGTGTCCGCCAGCTGCGTCTCCAGCGCCAGCAAATCCGACAAATCGCCCGCTGTGTCGGTCAAGGCTTGCAGGCGCGCCAGCAGCAGCTTCTGATTTTCCAGCCGCGCGGCGGTATCCTGATAGCTGGCGGTCACGTCGGTGGACGACATGTTCCGGCTGGTGATGCGCCCCAGCTCACCCGTATTGCTCAGGAACGCATCGAGCGAATCCGCCGGAATCCTCAGCGTCAGCGACGCGGTGCGCAGATCACGGTTGTTCGTGTATTCGCTGGAGCTTTCCAGATATCCGCCGTACTGGCTGAGCAGCGCGGTCAAACTTGCCATGCTGTCGTCATAGGCGGATGTTTTGATGGTCAGCGACACGTTGCGGATGATTTTCTTGTCCTCCGCGACGGCGGATTTCGCGCTCGCGGTTTCCGGCATGGCGTCGTTCGCTGTGCTGTACAGCATCGTGCGCGCACCGCTGCCGGCTTCCTCCGAATAGCCGACGTCGCTGGTGTAGGTGTCGTAATCGTAGTCGTAGTCGTAGTCGTAGCTGTCCGCGAGGGACTGCGGCGAACTCGTCCGCGCGGGCGACAGGCTGTCTTTCGTCAGCAGCGTTCCGCCAACGACGAACACCAGCGCCGCGGCGACGGAGAGGATGCGCGTCCAGCGGCGCATCGGGGCGACTTTGCGGGTTTCTTCCTGCTTCATGGCGTCCTCCTTTACCAGCGCCGTCCACTGCGCGTGGAAATTTTCCGGCATATCCGGCACTTCCTCGTTCAGGGGCGACATGCATTGCCGGAGGACTTCGTTTTCATCAAAATGGGGTTCGCGGTTCATTTTCCTGTCCTCCTTTCACTCGGTAAGACGCTTGATTTTTCGTTTTGTTCCCGCTGATTGGCAAGAATGGCGGCAAGTTTCTGCCGTGCGCGGTTGAGTCGGCTCTTCACCGTGCCGACGGATACGCCTGTAATCTGTGCAATATCCTCGTAGCGCTGCTTTTCCAGCGCGTAGAGGATGACGACGGTGCGCATGTCGGCGGGAAGCTGGTCGATGGCGCGGGAAATATCGCCGGTGGATTCGCGGTCGAGCAGCGCGGCTTCGGGGGTCGGGGAATCATCCGCCGGTTCAAAGCCGTTTTCCGCCATCGCGTCCATCGAATCGCTGTCCACCATGCGCTTTTGCTTGCGCAGAAAGTCAATGCATACGCTGCCCGCAATGCGGTACAGCCAGCTGGAAAAGCCGCAGTCCTGCCGATACTGCCCAATGGAGCGCCACGCCTTCAGCATGACCTCCTGCGCGCAGTCCATCGCGTCCTCGCGGTGGTGCAGATAATGCCAGCAGACGCGCCAAATCATCTGCTCATAGGGTGTGACGAGCTGCTCAAAGGCGGATGCGTCGCCCTTTTGCGCGCGCCGGAGAATGAGTTCATCCATTGCAGAAGCCTCCTCGTTTTTCATGACGAGCGGTCGGGGGATTTTGTTCCGTGTTTCATGAAGATTTACAACTTTTCTTCCGCCAAAATAGAAGAACGGCTGCAATTTCATCATATCATGGCGGATGGATGCCGTCAAGCAGAAAAAAAGGTTCATCACGGACTCTTGGGGGAAGAGCAGCTGGGGGGCGCGTCTGCGGACGCGCAAAGTTACTGGCAGGGACGCTTCGCTGCCTGCACCTTTGTTGAGCGCGTTTGGCATACTGGTCGCCCGTGGAACTGTTGGGGCGTTGCCCCAAACCCCACAAGGGACGCTGTCCCTTGACCCTGCAAGGGGCAGACGAAAAGGGACGAAGTCCCCCCTTGACCCCTCCGCGCGATTGAGTTGGTCGCGCTTTCATGCTCCTTCCGCGTGCAGCTTTTTGGCACTTCGCCTAAGCCCTTGTTTGCTCCCCCAACTTTCCGTGAAGAACCGAAAAAAATCCCCGCGGACGTATCATGATTTCGTCCAGCGGGGAACATAAAGACTTGACAAGGTATATATTATGATATATACTAATAATACAAGGAGGTGCAGACGCATGATGACTGCAAAGCTGTTTGAAAACGGGCGGAGTCAGGCAGTTCGGCTGCCGAAGGAGTGCCGCTTCAGCGGGGACGAGGTGTCCGTCAGCAAGGTGGGGGATGCCGTGATTCTGCTGCCGAAGAACAACCGCTGGTCGGGCTTCTTGAGCAGTTTGGATATGTTCACGGCGGATTTCATGCCGAATGGGCGTGAACAGCCCGATGCGCAGGAGCGTGAATCGCTGTGAAATACATGCTGGACACGAACATCTGCATCTTTGCCATCAAGCACAAGCCCCCGGCGCTCATCCGCAATTTCCTCCAGCACGACCCGGACGACCTGTGCATTTCCGCCATCACCTACGCGGAGCTGATGCATGGCGTGGAGAAAAGCCAGTCGACGGCGCAGAACCGCGCTGCCATCACGCTCTTTCTCTCCGCCATGGCGATTCTCTCCTTCGACGACCGCGCGGCGGAAGAATATGGGCAAATCCGCGTCGACTTGGAGCGCAAAGGCACGCCCATCGGCCCGCTGGATACGCTGATTGCCGCGCACGCACGGTCGCGGGGCTTGACCATGGTGACGAACAACACCCGCGAGTTCTTCCGTGTGGAAAATCTGCCTGTGGAGGACTGGACAAAATGAAGCACCTGTCAGAATCGCCTGACAGGTGCTTTTTTAGCATGACGAAGCCCAATAATTCCGAATTCCGAATTACCTTACCGCCGTCTTGCCATTTCTGCCCACACATCATCGAGCGTCACGCCCTGCTGGTAGAGCAGCACCATCAGGTGGTACAGCAAATCAGCGGCCTCGTAGGTCACTTCCTCTTTATTCGCTTTCATCGCGGCGATAATCGTCTCGCTGGCTTCCTCGCCAACCTTCTTGCAGATTTTCTCCACGCCGTTGTCCAGCAGGTAGTTCGTGTAGCTGCCTTCCACGGGGTTCGCGGCGCGGTCGGCAATCGTCGCGTAGTCCTCCTGAAGGACATTCGCGGTCGCGGGCGCGTCCTCATCCACATACACGTCGTTGAAGAAGCAGCTTTTTGCGCCCGTGTGGCACGCCGGCCCGACCTGCTCCACCGTCAGCAGCATCGCGTCGTGGTCGCAGTCGTAGCGCATGGCGACGAGCTTCTGCGTGTGCCCGGAGGTTTCGCCCTTCTTCCACAGCGCCTGCCGGGAACGGCTGAAGTACGTCGCGTATCCGGTTTCCAGCGTCTGCTCAATTGACTGCTGATTCATGTATGCCAGCATCAGCACCTGATTGGTGCGCGCATCCTGCGCAATGGCGGGAATCAGCCCGTTTGCATCAAATTTCAACTGCGAAAAGTCCATATTCATTCTCCTTTGTCCGCGGTTTGGATGGCCTCAAGCGCGTCCGGCACGGTGAACGCGCCCTCGTACATCGCGCGCCCTAAAATCGCGCCTGCGCAGCCGATTTCCTGAAGTTTCAGCAGGTCGCTGATGCTGCTCACGCCGCCTGAGCCGATGATGTCCATCTGTGTCTTGTCAATCAGGCGCTTCGTTGCGGCGAAGTTCGGGCCCTGCATCATCCCGTCGCGGCTGATGTCGGTGTAGATGAGGGTAGTGACGCCCATGTCCCGCATTCGCAGGGCGACTTCGGCGGCGGTCAGCGCGGATGTTTCCACCCACCCGCGCGTCGCGACGAACCCGTCCTTCGCGTCCAGCCCCACGGCGATTTGCCCCGGAAATGCCCGGCACGCCTCTTTCACTAGTTCCGGATGTTCAATCGCCGCCGTGCCGATGATGCACCGCGTCACGCCCGCTTCGATGCGCAGGGCGATGTCCGCCATCGTGCGCAGACCGCCGCCCAGCTCGACGTTTCCGCCGAACGCGCGGATGACCTCGCGAATCAGCGGGAGGTGCTTGGTCTGCCCATCAAACGCGGCGGTGAGGTCAACAAGGTGAAGGTACGTCGCGCCCTGTTCGCGCCATTTCGCGGCAAGGTCAACGGGATTGCCGAAGATGGTCACGTCGTCGCGCCTGCCTTGGCGGAGACGCACGGCATTGCCATCGAGCATGTCAATCGCGGGGTAAAGCTGCATGGGAAACCCTCCTTTGGGGGATGAAAATTAACACGCGAGCATAGCATGAAAGTGCGCCCAACCCAATCGCGCGAAAGGGTCAAGGGACGAAGTCCCTTGTGGGGTCAAGGGGCAGCGCCCCTTGGTTTTCCCCCAATAAACACGCGGAAGAAGCCTGAAAAAGTTACCAACTCAATCGCGCGAAAGGGAGTCCAGAGGGTCGAAGACCCTTTGGCGGGGTCAAGGGGCAGCGCCCCT
>OMDX01000168.1_pt1 | contig 24333 bp, 22 predicted proteins | sample 1673711 | NCBI WGS metagenome assembly OMDX01 (sample SAMEA103958123, study PRJEB25191) | human gut metagenome
GGGATAGGGAGCCACAGACCACCGGAGAACGGATAGCAGCGTGAAAATAAGTGTTTTTCGGCCGGGCGGACAATTTCAGGAGAGGGCAGAGGCCGGATGGTGCGGCAGGCAGACGGGGCAGGTTTTTGCGGCATCGGCAGGCATGCAAAAACGGCGGTTAATGACTGCAAGGGGAGGGCGCGGGCCGCAGGCCGCCCGCCGCTGCGCGGCGGGCAAGCGGGCTTCGCCCGCTTCGGCGCTGCCGGGGGCAGCGCCGGGCCTGCGGCCCGCCTTTCCCACCCCGCAAGCCCCGGAAAGGGGCTCCGTTACCGGCCCAAAAGGGCGCCCAGCGCCCACAGCAGGTAGATGTGCGTCGGGTAGAACAGATAAAACAGCCACCGGGGAGCGCTGCCGCGCTCGCCGTTATACAGCGCCAGCGGGATGGCGGCAAATACCATCATCCACTGGTAGTAGGTGAACAGCAGGGGAAAGCCACCCAGCAGCACCACCGGCGTCAGATACATCACCAGCGTGCCCACCACATAGGCGGTAAGCTGCGTCCTTTTATCCCGCCGGAAAAAGTACAGCAGTACCCCCAGCATCAAAAGCTCCACCCCACCCTCACAGGTAAAGGGACCGGGGAGAACGGTATTTTGCAGCAGGACGGAAACGGTCGGGGGCAGAACGGCATCCAGCAGAAGCGGGAGCGCAAACGGCCCCACGATCAGCAGGACGCCGTCCCACCGGCGCTGTTCTATCCGCTTCAGCCCCTGCAAAATAACCAGCAGCAAAAAGAAGGTGGCGCAGATGCTGTTGGTGGGGGTGATGCCGTCCCGGCGAAGGCCGCCGGCAAACTGCGCCAGCACCGCATTGGTAATGCCCATGGCAGCGGCAAGGGCATAAACCCGCAGCAGGTAGCGGCGGTAGCTGCGGGTGTGGGTAAAGCCCTCCACCACGAAAAACAGGAAAATGGGTGCGGCCAGCCGTCCCACCCAGCGCAGCGGCTCCGGGAGGGAGAGGTAGTAGGCCATGTGGTCCAGCAGCATGGTGATGAGTGCCAGAACCTTGAGGGCGGAGGCAGAAAGGGATGGTTTCATGGGCGGTGGTCTCCTAACTTTGCGGCAGGGGCAGGGGGGGAGGGGGCGCAGCCCCGGCGGCGGCTCCGCCGCCGCCGAAGCGGGCCTCCGGCCCGCTTGACCCGCCCTGCGGGCGGGTCGGGCTGCGCCCCCACGGCCGGCCCCCTGCACCGGTTGGCGGTAGGGGCAGGGACCGGGCCGCAGGCCGCCCGCCGCCCAGCGGCGGGCAAGCGGGCGAAGCCCGCTTCGGCGCTGCCGGGGGCAGCGCCGGGCCTGCGGCCCTCCCCCTCCCCGCACAAATTCTACTTTTCCAGCAGCCGGCCGGCGGCAGCGTGGTCGGGGGTGGTCAGCATGGTGTAGTAGGTCTCGTAGATCACCATGCCGGGGCGCGCGCCGTTCGGCTTTTTTATATTCTTCACCAGCGTGTAGTCAATGGGAACACGGCTGCTTTCCCGCCCGCTGCTGTTGCAGGCCGCCAGCATGGCCGCCTGCTCTATGGTGCGGTCGGGCAGCTCGTCCAGCGGGGTGCCGCCGGTCAGCAAAATCACATGGCTGCCCGGCTGCTTTTGAATGTGGAACCACAGGTCGGTGCCGTGGGCGGTTTTCAGCGTCAGCTGGTCGTTTTGCAGGTTGTTGCGCCCGCAAAGGATGGTATACCCGTCGTCGGAGCGATACCGCAGCGGGGGCAGGGTGCCGCCCCGCCGCTTTTGCAGCGGTCTTTGCCCCTTGGGGGTCACGGCCTTCAGGTAGCCCTGCTGCCGCAGCTCCTCCCGGATCTCCAGCAGCTCCCCCTCGGTGGTGGCACGGCGCAGCGCCTCCTCCACCGACTCAATATAGGTGATCTCGTCCTCGCACTCGGCGATCAGGCGGCGCAGCACCGCCTCGGCATTGGCGGCCTTGCGGTATTCGGTGTAATATTTTTGCACGTTGCGGCTGGGGGTCAGGCGCACATCCAGCGGGATGGTAACGGGTACGGGCGGGTCGGCGGTGTAATCCTCGCAGGTCAGCGCAGCCATTCCCTTTTGCATCCGGTACAGGTTGGCGGAAAGCAGGTCGCCGAAAAGGCGCAGACGGTCACGGTTCTCGCTTTTTTCCATCTCCTGCAGGCGCACGGTGCGTTTTCGCAGCAGCCGCTCGTGGATGGAGGAAACCTGACGGCGCAGCCCCTCTCCCGCCAGCTTTACCCCCTCGCTGCCGGTTTTCAGCCGGTAGAATTCCTCCAGCAGCTCGCTGCAGGTGGGGTAAGGGGTCTGTGTGATATCGGTCCCCTCATACTGGGTTTGCGGCAGAAAGGTAAAATCCGGCTTGGGGCCGCCCAGCAGCAGCGGGGTGCCGCCCGTGGGGGAAAGCGCTGCCGCCCATTCCCCCAAAACGCCGGAAACACCCGCCCGCTGCACCGGGGAAAGACTGCCGACGGCGGGGTCACCGGGGGCGATACGGTAGGAAAGCTCCCGGCAGACGAGGGGCGAAGCCCCCTCCAAAACGGCCAGCAGCGCCTTGGAAAGGGGCAGGTCGGGCCCGGAAAGCAGCCGGTCGGCGGCATCCAGCGGGGCGGTGACGGTCAAATCCAGTTTATCCTGCCGGGGCGGGTAGCAGTATTCCAGCCCGGAAAGCAGGGGACGGCTTTCACTGGCGGCAAAATCCACCCGGTGGAGGGCATCGATGACCTTGCCGTTTTCCCCTATAAGCACCAGGTTGCCCTGCCGCCCCATCAGCTCGCAGACCAGACGGAAATTCGCCCGGTCGCCCAGCTCATTGGCCGCCTCGAAGTGCAGCGTCAGCACACGGTCCAGCCCCTGCTGCGTTACCCCGGTCAGCCGGCCGCCGCCCAGGTGCTTGCGCAGCAGCAGGCAGAACATCGGCGGGGTGGCGGGGTATTCAATGAGGATGGCAGAAAAGTGCAGCCGCGGGGCCGCCCCTGCCAGGATGACAAGGCGGCGTGCGGGGCCGCGGTTATGCAGATGGATGACGACGCAATCCCGGTTGGGCTGCCCGATCTTATCCACCCGGGCGCCGATCATCGGCTCCAGCTCCTGTTCGATTTTATGCAGAAATCCGCCGTCAAACGGCATGGGATCACTTCCTTTCCCGGAATAATCAGCAGAGGGCGAGGGCTTTCGGGGCGCAGCCCCGGCGGCTCCGCCGCCGACCCGGCGCTTCGCGCCGGGTGTCCCGGCCTCCGGCCGGGACGGGCTGCGCCCCGGTCCCCGCCCCCTGCGGGGGCTGCCTTACCGCAGCGTAAGCAGCAAATTGGCGGCACGGGTAAGCTCCTCGTCCCGTTCGGGGGTGGGCTTCGCCTCCACCAGCCCGGTAATGCGCCGCTGCAGCCGCCCCAGCACCTGCGCCCGGTAGTCCTCGGCCAGCGGGTCATTCCGGAAATCCAAAGCGCCGTAGTAAAGCGCCGTGGGGGTCTCCTCGGTGGGGCAGCCGGTGTACTGCGCCCGCATCACGGAATACAGCTTGCCGTTTGCCCGGCAGCAGCGCTCCTCCTGCAGGGTGAAGCGGTGGGCGTACAGCCACTGCCGCAGGTGCACCGGGCGGGTCATGGGCTGCAAAAGATAGGTAACGGTGGGGTTCTCGGTGTAATCCCACCGGGAAAGAATATCGGCGATCAGCTCCCCGCCCATCCCGGCAATGACCACCGCATCCACCCCGACCGGTGCGATCCCGCACAGGCCGTTGGTCAGGCGGCATTCGCTTTGCGCCGTCAGCCCCCGACGCTCCAGCTCCCGGCGGGCCTTTTTCAGCGGTTGGGGGTTTATGTCGGCGGCGATGCCGTAATCACAGCGGCCGTCCTCCAGCAGGGCGGCAATCAGCAGCCCGTGGTCGCAGCCGATATCCGCCACCGCACGGCAGCGGGGGGTCATGGCGGCTATGGTGCCCAGTCTTGCGTCAAGATGCTCCATCGTATCCTCCTTATGGGGGTTTGGCTGCCTTTTATCATAGCAATTTTTCACCGCTTTTTCAAGGGAGAGAAAAGAAACCGACCCCGGCGCAGCCTGCGTGGGAGCAGACCGTCCCCTGCACCGTCCCCCATTCGCACAAACCTTATTGACAGGGCGGGGGCGGCGTGATAAGATGAAACTGTACTATCCGTACTAATACAGTTGGGACGGCAATTTGCCGGAAAGGGAGAACGCCAATGAAACGGACGATATTAGCAGTGCTGCTGGTGCTGGCCATCCTGGGGGTGTGCTGGTGGGGCGCAGCCGGCTGGCTGCGGGAAAATAACGAGCTGCAGCAGCTGCAGCGGGAATACCAGACAGCACAGCAGCAAAATGAAGCCCTGCGCCGGCAAAAGACCGTGCTGGAGGGCGAGCTGGCCGATTTACAGCAGCAGAACGGCGAAGCCAATGAAACGCTGCAAAGCTGGAAATCATGGAAAGAGGACCTGCAGGCGGCCATCGCCGGCGAGTAAGGAGGGAACCGTATGAAAACAAAGCAGAAAAGCGTCCTGCTGCCGGTGCTCATTACCGCATTGATGGTGGTGACCGCCGTTTCCGGCGGGATATGGATGACCGACCCCGACGGGGAACGACTGCAAAATATCCGCGGGGAGCTGGCGGCCGTGACCGCCGAAAATACCCTGCTGACCGATGACGTGGCGGCGCTGCAGGCGGCCGTGGAGGAGCAAAAGGCCCTGCCGGAGGCGATCAACCGCCAAAAGGAGGAGGGCTTCCGGCTGCTGGGACAGCTGGAGCAGCAGATCAAAGCGGGGGAGAGCAGCAAAAAATTCGCCTACCTCACCTTTGATGACGGCCCCTACGATGAAACCACCGACGCCATTCTGGATATCCTGAAGGAAAAGAAGGTCCACGCCACCTTCTTCCTGCGCCACCGCCCCGATCACATCGCACAGATCAAGCGGGAGATCCGGGAGGGGCACACCATCGCCAACCACAGCTATTCCCATAAAATAAAGGCGGTGTACCAAAGCGCCGAAAGCTGCATCAAGGAGATCCGGGACCAGCAGCAGTGGCTCACCGAAACCTTCGGCGTCACGCCGGAGATCTACCGGTTCCCCGGCGGCAGCCCCACGGCCGGCAATAAAAAGCAGACCATCGCTGCGGCGCTGGCCGCCGACGGTCTGGGCTATGTGGACTGGAACTGCCACACCGGGGACGGCCTGCCCGGCGAGCTGACGGCACAAAAGGCCTACCAAAATGCCGTCAATTCCACCGGCGAGCAGAAAATAGTGGTGATGCTGATGCACGATTACAGCAGGGCCACCCTGGCAGCGCTGCCGGATATCATCGATACCCTGAAGGACAAGGGCTACCTGATGATGCCGCTGTTCCGGGACAGCGTGATGATCAAATAAAAATCCCTGCCCGGCGCCGGCCGCCGCGCCCCGCAGGAGGGCGCCCGCCCCTGCGGGGCGGCCCCCCTCCGCCCGCCCCCTGCGGGGGCGGGTCGGCTCCGTCCCGGAGCCGCGGGGCGCGGCGGGGGCCGCGCATTACCACATAACCATTCCGATGAAAGGAAGTGACAGCCATGATCCATCTGGACCCGACCAGCCGGACCCCGATCTATCAGCAGATCGAGGAGCAGATCGCCGAGCTGATCGTCATGGGGGTATTCCCTCCGGAAAGCCGCCTGCCCAGCGTGCGCTCCATGGCAGCCGAAACGGGTCTTAACCCCAATACCATCCAGAAGGCCTATCAGGAGCTGGAAAGCGAAGGGGTCATATATACGGTGGGGGGCAAGGGCTGCTTTGTGGGCGGCCGGGAAAACGCCGCTGCCGTAAGCCGTGAACGGGCGGAGGAGGCCCTGCAGGAGGCGCTGCGGCAGGCCAGACTGGCCGGCGTGGAAAAAAACACGGCGGCTGCGCTGCTGCAACAATGCTACGGAGGTGAGGAGATATGCTGAAGGCAAAGGAGCTTGTCAAGCGTTTCGGGGAAAAAACCGCGCTGGACGGGCTGAATACCGAAATCGGGCGGGGCTGCATCTACGGGCTGGTGGGCCCGAACGGCAGCGGAAAATCCACCCTGATGCGGCTGATGTGCGGGGTGTACCGCCCCGATGGCGGCAGCATCACGCTGGAGGACGAGCCCATCTTTGAAAATGTCGCCGCCAAGGACAGGATCCTCTATCTCGGCGATGACCTCTACTTCCCGCCCAAGGCGACGGTGGAGGATATGGCACGGTTCTACCGGGGGCTGTATTCCGGCTTTTCCATGGAAACCTACCACACCCTTTGCGGGTGCTTCCCGCTGCAAACCGATCAGCCCCTTTCCACCTTCAGCAAGGGGATGCGCCGGCAGGCGGCGCTTTTGGCGGCGCTTTGCTGCCACGCCGAATACCTGCTGCTGGACGAGGCCTTTGACGGGCTGGACCCGGTGATCCGGCTGATGGTCAAAAAGCTGCTGGCCGAGGAGATCGCCGAGCGGGAGACCACGGTGGTCATCAGCAGCCACAACCTGCGGGAGCTGGAGGACCTCTGCGATCAGATCGGCCTGCTTTCCGCCGGCAAGATCCTGTTCGAAAAGGATCTCGACGCCATCAAGCTCGGCTTCTGCCGGGTGCAGGCGGCCTACGACCACCCGGTCAACTGGGAGGCCACGGGGCTTACCATACTGGATAAAAAGCAGCGCGGCAAGCTGGTCAGCCTTTTGGTGCGGGGCACCGCGGAGGCGACCCTGCCGGTGCTGGAGGCGCAGCGGCCGCTCTTTGCGGAGGCGCTGCCCATGACATTAGAGGAAGTATTCATCGGAGAAATGGAGGCGGTCGGTTATGATTACAGCAATATCCTCTCCTGACCGCTTCGGCAGTCTTTTGCGGGGTCAGCTCAAAAAAAGCATCCCCACCATGGTCTACCTTGCCGTTGTGGGCTTTGTGGGCATCCCGCTGCCCTACCTGCTGGTCATGTTCCGCCGCTGGGAGGATCAGGGCGAGTGGGTGCTGGAGGTCATCCAAACGGCGGACCGCGGCGGTCTGTATCAAGGCGTCGCCGTAGGGGCGGTGTGCCTGCTGTGGCTGGTGGGCAGCTTCACTCTGGCGCTTTCCGGGGTGGGCTATATGCACGACCGCCGGGCGGTGGATCTCTACCACAGCCTGCCGGTCACCCGGGGGCAGCTGCTGTTGGGGCACGCCCTTGCCAATTTCATCACCATCGCCCTGCCCATGACCGCCAATACCCTGCTTACCGCCATTCTGGCAGCGGTGCGCCATGGCATGGCCCCTACCCGGGCGGTCTTTGCCCCCGGCGCCATTGTCATGGATCTGCTGGGGTGGTACATCACCGCCTTTGCCATCATCGTCATGGTGTATCTGGCGGCCACGCAGGTGGGCAGCGTCTTTGATACCTTCCTCTTTTCCGGGGTGTATCTGGCTACGGCGCCGGTGCTGTGCTTTGTCCATCTTGTTATGTGCCGCTCCTATCTGCTGGGCTGGGCCTACGAAATAAAATGGCCGGTATTCTGCACCCTTACCCCGGCGCTCACCATGATCGGCAGCTATTCCGATTACGGCAAATGGGTGTACGGCGCCATGATCCTGTGGCTTGTGCTGGGCATCCTTATGCTGTGGGCGGCCATGCGGCTGTATACCCGCCGCCCCAGCGAGCGCGCCGAAAGCCGCGCCCGTGACGGCCTTGCGGTGGGGATCTTCCGGTTCGTGGCCACCTTTGTGGGGGGTCTCGGCTTCGGGGTGCTGTTCGGCGCCATCACCGGCGTGGACGGCCGTTCCGGCAATTTGATATGGACGGCGGTATTCGGGCTGGCGGTCTACTTCTTCGTGGAGCTCATCCTCGGCCGCGGCTTTAAGGGCATGAGAAAGAGCAGCATCGTGATGGGGGCGGCCATGACCGCCGTGACGGTGCTGTATGCCGGGGCCATCTTTACCGGCGGCATGGGCTTTGAAGGCCGGGTGCCGGCCACCGACCGGGTGGCGGGGGTGACCATCAGCTACCGCGGCCGGTACAAGGAGGTTTCGCTGTACGATGCCGACCGACGCCACACCCAGCAGTTTGAAAACCGCAGCGGCGAATTCTACTATTACGATATGGAAAGCACCACCACGCTGCGGGGACAGGAGGCCATCCAGGCGGTAACGGCCGTGCATCAGCTCCTCATCAACGGCGCCGGGAAGGCCACGCCGGACGGCAGCGATGGGTTTATGGGCCGGATGGAAATTTCCTACACCTACACCGACGGCCGGGTGCTCAAGCGCAAATACTGCGCCTACGGCGAGGATGCGCTGCTGGCGGCGCTGTCCCGGCTGGAGGATACCGGGGAATTCCAAAGCAGGGTAAACCCGCTGTACTACTGGACGGCGGAAAAGAACCCCTACCGGCAGATCGACCTGTGCGACCCCACCGGGCTTAAAACCCTGCGGCTTACCGCTGCCTACCGTGACACGGCGGCGCTGGTGGCGGCGCTGCGGCAGGATATGCTGGCGGAAACGTCGGAGGCCTACTACCGCCCCGGCCGGGAAACGGTGTGCTATCTTTATCTGGAAAGCGAGCTGGTGGATAAGTACAGCCGTGCCCCCGCCGAAAAGGATTTCTACGATAGCTTTACCGTGGCGGTCAGCCGGGATTATACCAATACCATCGCCCTGCTGACCGAATGGGGACTGGCCGGCTACCTGACCCCGGCGGAGTATGATATGGCGGCGGTATCGGTTTGGGCGACCGACGTGCAGACGAGCGGGCGCATCATGCTGCCGCTGTGGCAGGGCGTGGGCTACCAGAACTTTAACGCCGACAGCGAGGACCATGTGCTGCTGAAGCAGTCACAGGCGGCGGCGCTGCTGCCCAAGGCCACATGGACGCACAGCAGCATCTCGGGTTGGGATGACTACCTGTATATGACCTTTGCGAAAAAGGAGAAGGACGGCGGGCTGCGTTACGGCCTGTCGGTGTTCCTCCCGATCCGGGAGGCACGGCAGGAGCCGGCACTGCAGGAGTTTATCTCCTCCTACTACGGCGGCAAATGGGACCTCCCCGAAACGAGGGAGGGCGACCGCCTGATCGTCCAATAAAAAATAATCACCGGAGAGAGCGCAGCCGCTTTTTCCGGTGATTTTTGCAGGTCGGGTTTTATTCGTTTTGCTCCGAAAGGGCGGCGGTGACGCCCATTTCCCGCAGGTGACGGGCAAGGGCGGCCACGGGCAGCCCCATGACATTGAAATAATCGCCGGTAAGCCCCTGCACCAGCAGGGCGCCTGCCGCCTGGATGCCATAGGCCCCCGCCTTGTCATACGGCTCCTTTAGTGAGCAGTACCACTCCACCTCCTGCGGGGAAAGGGGGTAAAAATGCACCTCGGTGGTCTCGTGGAAGGTGCGGGTCTCCTCCGCCGTGATGACGGTCACGCCGGTGCAGACGGTATGGCTGCGCCCGGAAAGCCGGGAGATCATGGAAACGGCCTCCTCCCGGCTGTGCGGCTTACCCAATATCTCCCCGTCGACATACACCACCGTATCGCTGCCGATGACGGCGGCGGTTTCCTTTTGCGGCAGTGCTGCCCATACCGCAGCCGCCTTCCGCAGGGAAAGCTCCCGCACGGCGGCAACGGGGCCGGTACCGGGGACGATGGTTTCATCGCAGTCGCTGGTACGCACCGTAAACCGCGGCGTGATGATGGAGAGAAGCTCCCGGCGGCGGGGGCTGGCGCTGGCTAGGATGAGTTCTTTCATGGCAGTAGTCCTTTCCGGGTTTGTGCAGGGGGCCGGCCGGGGGCGCCGCAGGCAAGCCGCCTACGGCGGCTTCGGCGGGCTTCGCCCGCCGGCTCCGGCTTCGCCGGAGCGCCTGCGGCGCCCCGCCCGCCCCGCGGCTTATGTTCAGCCCTCCGGCTCGTTTTCGATGATGATCTGGCAGCCGCGCATGGCACAAAGCGCCGTGCGGTGGCTCTCCGGGGTGACGCCGGCGCAGCAGGCGGCGTCCACGTAAATGGGGACCTCCGGCAGGTAGGCCCGCAGCAGCAGGGCGTTGCTGATCACACAAATATCGGTGCAAAGCCCGATGAGGGTGATGCTCTCGATCGGCTCGGTCTCATGCAGCGCAAGCAGGCGCTCCCCCAGCAGCGTACTGCCAAAGGTGGGCTTATCGATGACCTCCCCGACCGGCGGCAGCAGGCAGGGGGCCAGCTCCCAGCCCTCGGTGCCCTTGATGCAGTGGGGGATCGGCAGCATTTTGCCCTCCCGGGTATCGGGGTAATCGGCGCCGTGGGTGTCCCGGGTAAAAAACACCCGCCCCTCAAATTCCCGGATGCGGCGTTCGGCACGGGGCAGTATGGCGGCCGCCTCGGCGGTGCCCAGCGCCCCGGTGATAAAATCGTTTTGCAGGTCAACGGCAATTAAAACGTTCATGACATTTCCTCCTATCCAGGCTTTGCATCACGCAGCACCAATAATAACAGCAGTTCCCCCGCCCCGGCGATACGATTCTTTCGCATATGGGCGGGAAAATTTTTTTCGCAGTCTAAAAACAGCAGCACCCCCGCTAAATTTTTATCTCCCCCGGCGATACAACTATTTCGCATATGGGCGGGAAAAACTTTCGGGGTTAAATAACAGCACCACCCCGCCAAATTCACAAGGCCAAACGGCAACGGCGGCAGCACCCCCGTCAATCCCCCCGTGACCCCCTCACTTCACACACGGGCGAAAGCGGATGCTGGTTACGGGGTCTCCTCCGGCGCGGGTCCTGCATGGCGCAGCATCAAAAACAGCGGCAGCAGAAGCAGCAGGCAGTCCCAGCGGATGGCCGAAAGTCCATAACGGCGCACCAGCAGGTTGCCCAGAACGGCACCCAGCGCAAAAAACAGGATAACGCCGAAGTACAGCCCGCTGCGGCGCAGCTCCTCCCGGTCACGGGCGGTGCGGTATTCATGCAGGGCCTGCACCCCGGCCCGCAGGTTGCCGATGCACATGGTGGTGGCGATGCCGTTGCCCTCTATCTTGCGGAAGGCCTGCACCTGGATGCCGCAGGCGAGGGAGGTAAGGCTATTGGCGATAAGGTGCTGCCCCGCCGGGAAAAAGCTGACCCCGAAAAGGATGAGAATTTCGGCGGCAAGGGCCAGCTGCCGCCAGTGCAGGCGGCTCATGCGGCCAAAGCGGGTGCGTATGGCGGCGGTCAGCGCAATGCCGACGGCAAAGCTGACCACCGGCAGCAGGTAGCGCAGGCTGTCGCCGGGGCGCCCCTCCGAAACAGCGACGGCGAAAAGCAGGATGTTGCCGGTCTGGGCATTGGCAAAAACGTGCCCCCGTGCCATATAGCTATAAGCATCCATAAAGCCGCCTGCCAGCGCCAGCAGGATGCCGACGGGCAGGGAGGCGGACATTTGATCGGTTTTCATATTACTGCTTCCCCGTGGAGCCGAAGCCGCCGCGGGAGGGATTGCCGAGGTGCAGGCACTCCTCAAATTCAATGGGGGGCTGGTGCTCCATAATGCGGAACTGGGCGATGCGGTCATTGGCTTCGATGCGGCAGTCCCGTGTGGCATAGACCGGCATCTTCCACTCATCGTCGTCGCCGCAGTAGCTTTCATCCACTATGCCCATGGAATTGGACATCAGAATGCCGTAATTGCGGAAGGTGGAGCTGCGGGGCAGCACGTGGGCTTCATACCCCTGCGGCAGCACCATGGCAATGCCCAACGGAAGGTAGCAGGACTCGCCCGCCTTTAATTCCACCGTTTCGGCGGCGCGCAGATCGATCCAGTCGCTTTTGCCGTCGATGTAGCGGAGCTTTTCTATTTTGTCGGAAAGATAGCGGATACGGATTTTCGGCATGGGGGCCTCCTTGTGGTTCGGTAGGATGGGGGCTTGCAAAAGGGGCGGGTGCGGGGCGCAGCCCCGGCGGCTTCGCCGCCGGCCCGGCGCTTCGCGCCGGGTGTCCCGGCCTCCGGCCGGGACGGGCTGCGCCCCGCCTGCCCCTCGGTCGGTCTACTTCAGGGTGCGGTAGTACAGCCCGCGGGTAAACTGCCCCGCCGGAGCCGCACCGGTCCGGTACATCTTCAGCACCTCGTCGCACTCGGCCGGGCTTTCCACCGTAAAGCGCAGGGTAAGGAAATCGCAGAAATCCCACTCCGGCAGACGGTCGCACAGCAGCAGCGGCCGGGGGTTCAGCAGGTGGGTGTACCGGCGGCGCTCGCATTGCAGCGGGAAATCCTCCCCCCGCCGGTCGGTAATGTGGTTGATGCCGGTGCAGTCGCCGCAGCCCGCAGCGGTCTTGCCGGGGCAGTTGCGCAGCAGCATCAGCGGCAGATGCCCGTAGGCGATCACCCCAAGGGGTACCGGGCTTGCGATGTTCTTCGCCGCCCCGCGCTCGCATTCAAAGGAAAGGGTAAGCGCCCCGCAGCCCAGCTCCGCCGCCTGCCGTGCCGCCGGGGAATTGATAATATTCAGCCCGTAGTCGCCGATGATCTGCAGTCCGGCCTCCCGGGCCATCAGCAGGGCGCCCAGGTTGCCGCAAAGGGCATGGGTCAGCCCCTGCTCCTTCAGCCGCCGCAGCGTCCGCATTACCGTCTCCTCCTGCTGCGGCGCACAGAATACCGGCAGCTCGGCAGCCAGCCGGGGGCCGCAGGCCTCCAGCAGGTCGGGTCTCTCGGCCAGCTCCGCCAGCGGCAGGGTCAGCCGGCCGGCCCCCCGCCTGACGGCGGGGGTCATCTGGCCTGCCGCCGCCAGGCGGCAGGCCAGCCGGGGCGCGCCCTGCGGGCGCACCCTGCCGGCCGGCTCCTCGGCGGGGGCAGGGGCCTGCGGGTAGGGCACCGTCACACTTCGGGCCTCGGCCAGGGCGGTCAGCGCAGCCGCCCGCAGGCGGTTCAGCGCCGAAAGCGGCAGCATCAGCCCCGGCGCAATATGACAGGTCAGTTTTTGCAGGGTAAAGGGCGTCCCGCCGCACTTTTCCAGCGCCCGGCGGGCCAGCTCCTCGTCGGTCGGACGGTTCAGTGCCGCCTGCGGCGTCTCTCCCGCCACCTCCACCCGGTGGGTGCCGTCGGTCACAGCAAGGGTCGCCGGCTCTCCGGGGGCCATCGTCAGCACCATATCCGCCGGCAGACGCCCCACCTCGTTGCGGGTCAGGGCGGCCAGCCTCCCCAGCACCTCGGCGGAGGCCGCAGCGTCCTCCCTGGTGCGGGTGCCGAACATCGAAAGGTCCCGCCGCCCGGTGTAGTAGCCGTCGGTAAAGCCGCTCCGGCTGAATACCGACCGCAGCGTTTCCAGGTCCGGCACCTCCCCCGCCAGCGATTGCCGGCAGGCGGTCACGGCGGCCGCCACATATTCGGGACGCTTCAGCCGCCCCTCTATCTTAAAGCTCGCCACCCCCAGCGCCTCCAGCTCCCGCAGCCGGTCGGTCAGCGTCAGGTCCTTCAGGGAAAGGGCGTATTTCCGCCCGTGGCTCGTAAAATCCAAACGGCAGGGCTGGGCGCAGCGCCCGCGGTTGCCGCTGCGCTCCCCCAGCAGGCTGCTTAAATAGCACTGCCCGGAAACGCTCATGCACAGCGCCCCGTGGACGAACACCTCACACCGCAGGCTTGTCCCGGCGCAGATCGCCGCGATCTCCTCCTTGGAAAGCTCCCGTGCCAGTACCATCTGCGTAAAGCCCATTTCCTCCAGCAGCCGGGCGCCCGCTATGTTGTGGACGCTCATCTGGGTGCTGCCCAGCAACGGCAGGGTGGGGTACCGCTGCCGTATGATTTTGGCCAGCCCCAGGTCCTGCACCAGTACGCCGTCCACCCCGGCCCCCGCCACGGCGTCCAGCGTTTTTATCCACTCCGGCAGCTCCCGGTCGGTCACCAGCGTATTCAGCGTGATATAGACCCGCACCCCGCGGGCATGGCACCAGCCCACCGTCTGCGGCAGGCTGTTCTCATTAAAGTTCTCGGCGCCCGCGCGGGCATTAAAGCTTTGCAGGCCCATATATACGGCGTCGGCGCCGCACAGGACGGCAGCACGCAGCTGTGCCTCGCCCCCGGCCGGCGCCAGTATTTCAGCGTGTTTTTCCATTTCGCTCAAAATTCCTCGTCATTCTCGTCATAGTCCCGGAAGTCCATCTGCCCGGCACGGCGGTAGTCGTCGCCGGGGGCACGCACGGCGCTGCTTTCCCGCAGGTAGTTGGTCAGCTGCTGGCGCAGGTTGGCGGCGGCCTCCTCGCTTTTGGCCAGCTGATCCATCAGGTTCATGGTCAGCAGGGCAAAGGTATCAAAGGCGGAAAGATTGGGGCACCCCTCCCGGATCTCATCGATCTGCCCGTTGAGGCGCTCCTGCAGCATTTTTACCCAGGCGGGATCACGGTCGGTATTGATATAATACTGGTGTTCCATAATATTGATCTTATAACGGCTCATAATATACCTCCTGCAGCAGATTTCTACCCTCATTATACCGCAAAAAGCAGGGTCTGCAAAGAGCTTTTGCGCAGGAAACGGAATTGATGAAAAAATAACGAACATTTGAGGCGAACGGTTGAAAACCGCGAGGGAAGCGGCTATAATAGCATAGGAAGACCCGTTTAATACCACAAAAAGGAGAACTTCGATATGACCGCACAAGAGATCCGCCAGGCGATGGAAAACAAGCTGGAATACCTGATGGAGGTAAAGCCCCAGCTGGCCACCGATGACCAGCTCTACAAGGCCGCCGCACTGGTGCTGCGTGATATCATGGTGGAAAAGCGCCGCGCCCACCGGCAAAAGACCACCGAGGAAAAGAAAAAGCGTGTCCATTATCTTTCCATGGAATTTCTGATGGGCAAGAGCCTCAAAAACAGTCTTTATAATCTGGGGCTGGTGCAGCCCTTCACCCAGGCGCTTTCCGCCTTCGGCGCCACCCCGGAGCGCCTGTATGCCTGCGAGCCGGACCCCGGTCTCGGCAACGGCGGTCTGGGTCGTCTTGCCGCCTGCTATTTGGACGGCATGGCCACCGACGGCTACTACGGCACCGGCTATTCCATCCTCTATGAATACGGCATTTTCAAGCAGAAGCTGGTGAACGGCGCCCAGACCGAGCTGCCCGATTACTGGCTGCCCGGAGGCGAGGTATGGCTGCGTGCCAATGAGGAGCACGCCGTCCAGGTCAAATTCGGCGGCCGGCTGGAGGAGCACTGGGACCAGGGCCACCTGATGCAGCAGTACATCGACTACGAAACGGTGCTGGCGGTGCCCTACAATATGTATGTTTCCGGCTACGATACCGATGCAGTCAGCGTTCTGCGGCTGTGGAAGGCGCAAAGCCCCGGCATCGATATGGAGTGCTTCAATAACGGCGACTATCTGGGCGCCTTCCGCAAAACCGCCCGTGCCGAGACCATCAGCAAGATCCTCTACCCCAACGATAACCACCAGGAGGGCAAGCAGCTGCGGCTGCGCCAGCAGTATTTCCTTGTCTGCGCCTCCCTGGCGGAGATCACCCGCACCCACATGGAGCGCTACGGCACCATGGATAACTTTTCCGAGCTCAATGCCATCCAGCTCAATGATACCCACCCCACCCTTGCCATCCCGGAGCTGATGCGCATCCTGATGGACGACTGCGGTTACAGCTGGGAAAAAAGCTGGGAGATCACCGAGCAGACCTTTGCCTACACCAACCACACCGTCATGGCGGAGGCGCTGGAAAAGTGGGATATCCCGCTGTTCCGGGAGCTGCTGCCCCGCATCTATCAGATCGTACAGGAGATCGACCGCCGCTGGAACATCCGGATGCGGGAGGAATTCCGCTGCGATAATGCCGAGGTGGAAAAGATGCAGATCCTGCGGGAGGGCAAGGTACGCATGGCCAATATCTGCGTGGTGGGCGGCCATTATGTCAATGGCGTTTCCAAGCTGCACAGCCAGATCATCAAGGACGATGTGTTCCATGAATTCTACCGCCTGATGCCGGAGAAGTTCGGCAACGTCACCAACGGCATCGCCAGCCGCCGCTGGCTCATGCAGTCCAATCCCCGTCTGGACGGCTTTATCCGTGCCCGCATCGGGGAGCAATACCTGCACGATTTCAGCCTGCTTTCCGGCCTGCGTGCCTATATGGATGACGAGGAGAGCCTGCGGGAGCTGGGCGAACTGAAGCGGCAGAATAAGCAGGACTTCGCCCGTTACCTGCGGGAGCAGCGCGGCATCACCGTCGATCCCGAGTCGCTGTTCTATGTACAGGTCAAGCGCCTGCATGAATATAAGCGCCAGCACCTCAATGCCCTGCAGATCCTCCGGCACTATCTGGATATCAAGGAAAACCCCGCCGCCGACTTCAAGCCCCGCACCTACCTGTTCGGCGCCAAGGCCGCCCCGGGCTACGAGCTTGCCAAAAAGATCATCCGCTTTATCAATGATCTGGGCGCCATGATCGATGCCGACCCCGATGTACGCGGCCGCCTCAAGATCGTCTACCTGGAAGAATACAACGTGACCATGAGCGAACGGCTGATGCCCGCCAGTGAGGTCAGCGAGCAGATCTCTCTGGCCGGCACCGAGGCCTCCGGCACCGGCAATATGAAGCTGATGCAGAACGGCGCCATCACACTGGGCACCATGGACGGCGCCAATGTGGAGATCGCCGAGCAGGTCGGCCCGGAGAATATCATCATCTTCGGCATGAGCACCCCCGAGGTGGAGGAAGTGAAATCCCGCGGGTACCGCCCCGCCGATGCCATCGCCCGCAGCCCCGAACTGCAGCGCCTGCTGGAATTTATGGAGCGCCGGGAAAGCCCCGAAAGCTTCTGGATGCTGGCAAATCACCTGCGCACCGTGGATCAGTACATGGCGGCCGCGGACTTTGAAAGCTATTCTGCAGCGGACGACCGTGCGGCGGAGATCTATTATAATGACCCGCTGCGCTGGCAGCGCATGAGCCTTGCCAATATCGCCGGTGCGGGCATCTTCTGTGCCGACCGTGCCATCCACGACTACGCCCGGGACATCTGGCACCTCGATTAACCACGCCTGCGGCGGGGGCGCGTCCTCGGCCAGTCGCAGTCCCGCGCCCGCGCACCGCGACCCGCCCCACCCCCTAACCCCCTCCCCAGGGAGGGGGCGCAGATTTATCTCCACACGAAAGGACAACAGCCATGTTTAACAGCCTGCTGGCGGAATATAAGACTCCCTTCGGGGCGGTGGCGGCGGGGGAGGAGCTCTCCCTACGCTTCGCACTGCCCGCCGGGGACGGGCGCACCCCCGAATTACTGCTGTACCGGGCGGGGCAGGCCCTGCCCCTTTTGCGGCTGCCCCTGTCGCCGGCCCCGGACGGCTACCGCCTGCGCTATACCCCCGCCGAGCCGGGACTCTACTACTACGGCTTCCGTCTCTCGGACGGCACCCTGCTGCACCGTGCCCCCGACGGCAGCGCCGACTACGGCGAGGGCCCCCTATGGCAGCTCACCGTCTACGATAAAAATTACAGCATCCCGCAAAAATTCGCCGGGCAGGTGATGTATCAGATCTTCCCCGACCGCTTTTGCAGCAGCGGCCGCCCCAAACCCGGCGTGCCCGCCGACCGGCGGCTGCACCGGGACTGGCAGGAGGAGCCGCAAAGCGTCCCCGATGCCGACGGGGTGTTCCGCTGCAATGACTATTTCGGCGGCGACCTTGCGGGCATCACCGAAAAGCTGCCGGAGCTGGCGGCGCTGGGGGTGCGGGTGCTGTACCTCAATCCCATCTTTGAAGCGCACAGCAACCACCGCTATAATACCGCCGACTACCTGCGCATCGACCCGCTTTTGGGCGATGAGCAGGACTTTGTCACCCTTTGCCGAAAGGCGCACGAACGGGAGATCAAAATCATTCTGGACGGCGTGTTCAACCACACCGGCAGCGATAGCCTGTACTTCAATAAGGAAGGACGGTACGGCCCCGGCGGGGCCTACCGGGATAAAAACAGCCCCTACCGCAGCTGGTACTGCTGGAAGGACGCCGACGCCGACCAGTACGAAAGCTGGTGGGGCTTTACCACCCTGCCCAAGCTCAATAGCCGGGATGCCGGCTGGCGGGAATTCCTCTGCGGCGAAAACGGTATCGTGCGGCACTGGCTGCGGCTGGGCGCCGATGGCTGGCGGCTGGACGTGGTGGACGAATACCCCGATGAGCTGGTAAAAATGATCCGGGCGGCGGCCCGCGCCGAAAAACCGGATGCCATCATCATCGGTGAGGTGTGGGAGGACGCCAGCTGCAAGGAAGCCTACGGCGAGCAGCGCCAATACCTGATGGGGCAGGAGCTGGACAGCACGATGAACTACCCCCTGCGCACCGCCATTCTGGACTTTCTGCTGCGGGGGGATGGTGCCGCCTTCCGGCGCCGCCTGCTGGAGCTTCTGGAGCATACCCCCCGCCCCTGCTGGGACGTCATGATGAACCTGCTTTCCAGCCACGATGTCCCCCGGGCCATCACCGTGCTGGGCGGCACCCCCATGGAGCACCGGGACCGGGACTGGCAGCGCGCCCATAATACCCTTACCGTGGCACAGTATTACCGGGGGCGGCAGCTCTTTATGCTGGGTACGCTCATGACCATGACCCTGCCCGGAATGCCCTGCATCTACTACGGCGATGAAGCCGGACTGGTGGGCTACGCCGACCCCTTCAACCGCGGCGCCTACCCGTGGGGCAGAGAGGACACCGGCCTGCGGGAATGCATCCGGCAGATGGCCGGCCTGCGGAACGGGCACAGCGCCCTTTCCACCGGCGGGCTGGAGCCGCTGGCCTGTGCGGCAGGCATGGCGGCATGGCGCCGGGAGGACGAAAACGGCAGCTTTGTCATCTGTGTAAACCCCGGGGATTCCCCCCTGCCCCTGCCCGATGCCGCCAAGTACGGCGAAACGGTATTTACCGTAGGCCGTGCGGAGGAACGGCGGCTGGAGGGACAGTCGGCGGTGATTCGCCGGATACGATAGGAGAAAAACGATGCAGCAAAGCGAGAAAAAAACAAAAATCATCCTGTGGGCGGTCATTGCGGCCGCCGTCATCGGCTGCGCCCTGTGGCTGCTGCTGCCCCACGGCGGCACCACCGATTGCACTGCGGAGATCTGGATCGACGGAAAAATGGTACGCAGCATCTATCTGCCGCAGGCGCAGGATGAGGACATCCCCCTGACCGCCTACGGCAAGCAGGTGCTGCTTCAGGTAAAAAATCACCGCATCGCCTTTATCACCAGTGACTGCCCCGACCACGTGTGCATCAAAAACGGCTGGCTGGCCAGGGAAGGGGAGCAGGCCATCTGCCTGCCCAACCGTGTCAGCGTCATCCTCACCGACGGCAGCACCGTCCCGGTGGAGCTGGACTGACCCCACATTAAAATTTGCAAAAACCGCAAAATACGGCCGCAGGCCGCCGCCCTCTGGGCGGCTCGGCGGGCTCCGCCCGCCGTCGGCGATGCTCCGCATCGCCGGGCCTGCGGCCCTCCCCCTGCACCAACCCTCCAAGAACCCGCACCAACCCCCCAATCCCCCGCAAACTCCCCGAAAAATTCCCCCCAACCCCTTGACAACCCCGCCCGCCCCCGCTATAATAATAGAGCTGTTCCATAGACAGCAGGCACGCCCATGGCGTGTAAATGGTTTGCCAAACCGGCCTGCCGAGGAAATGAGCTTCGATTTGCTATTACTTTAATGGTTTCACCCGTTAAGGAAACAATCGCTCTTTCCAAGGTATGTTGGAAAGAGCTTTTTTAGTTTTCCTTATATTACTCTGGGAGGTGAAACATTTTGCCTAACGCTAATGTTCTGAAACAGAAACAGGAGCAGGTTGCTGCTCTGGCAGAAAAGATGAAGAATTCCGCTGCCGGCGTGCTGGTCGATTACCGCGGCATCACCGTGGCCGATGACACCAAGCTGCGCCGTGAGCTGCGTGAAGCGGGCGTCGAGTATGCTGTTATCAAGAATAACATCCTGCGCCGCGCTGCCGAGGAGGCAGGCCTGGGCGAGCTGACTGCCCATATGTACGGCACCAGCGCCTTTGCCTATTCCCCCGAGGACCCCATCGCTGCTGCCAAGATCCTGAACAAGTTTGCCGAGTCCCACAAGGACAAGTTCGATATCCGTGCCGGCTATATGGACGGTAAGGTTCTCGATGAGGCAGGCGTGATTGCCGTAGCCAAGCTGCCCGGCAAGCAGGAGCTGCTCACCATGCTGTGCATGGCCCTCAATGGCAACATCCGCGGTCTTGCCGTGGCTCTGGATGCCGTTCGCGAAAAGAAGGAGGGCGAGGCTGCCTGATTTCGGCTGCCCACCCGTTTCGCACCACACAAAATATGATTTAACAGGAGGATTCATATCATGGCTGATATCGCAAAGTTCATTGAAGAAATCAAAGGCATGACCGTTATGGAGCTTGCCGACCTCGTAAAGGCGATCGAGGAGGAGTTCGGCGTTTCCGCTGCTGCTCCCGTTATGGTTGCCGGCCCCGCTGCCGGTGCTGCCGCTGCCGATGAGAAGTCCGAGTTCGATGTTGTCCTGGCCGATGCCGGCGCTTCCAAGATGGGCGTCATCAAGCTGGTCAAGGAGATCACCGGTCTGGGCCTGAAGGAAGCCAAGGAGCTGGTAGACAACGCTCCCAAGACCGTTAAGGAAGGCCTGTCCAAGGCGGAAGCCGAAGAGATGAAGGCCAAGCTGGAAGAGGCCGGCGCCAAGATCGAGCTGAAGTAATTTCCGCTATTGCTGTCCTTATTCCCCGCAAAACTAAAAAAGCCAAACCAAAATACCAAAAAGCCGTCCCCGCAGCAGGGGACGGTTTTTTTATTCTCTCATCAAATAAAATCAATAATCATTATTGATTTTTTCAGAAAAGTATGGTATAGTGGTGTCATCGGGGGATTCCCCCCAAATGAAAGAAGCAAGAACAGGAGGGTCACAGCATGAAAGAGAATTTTGTCACCGCCGCCCTGCCGCAGGGCGCACCCGTCGATGCAGCGCTGCTGCAAAATGAAGCCATGTTCAAATACAGCTACGGTCTGTTCGTCCTCACCGCACGGGAGGGCGAAAAGGATAACGGCTGCATCATCAATACCTCCATGCAGGTCACCGCCGATCCCCAAAGAATTCTGATCGCGGTGAATAAAGCCAACTTCACCCACGATATGATCCTGCGTACCGGCGTCTTTAATGTCTCCATCCTCACCGAAAAAGCCCCCTCTGCGCTGTTCCGGCGGTTCGGCTTCCAAAGCGGCCGGGAGGTCGATAAATTCGAGGGCTTCGAGGGCTGCGCCCGCAGCACCAATGGCCTGCTGCACCTCACCGGGGAGGTCTCCAATGCCGTCATCAGCGGGCAGGTGGTCGCCGCCGTCGATTGCGGCAGCCATACCCTGTTTATCGCGCAGGTCACCGAAGCCCGCACCCAAAACGACCTGCCCAGCGCCACCTATGCCTACTATTTTGCCCATATCAAGCCAAAACCCCAGCCCCAGGCCCCTGCCCCGGAGAATAAACAGCTCCATCATTGGGTCTGCCGCATCTGCGGCTATGTCTACGAGGGCGAAACGCTGCCGCCGGACTATGTCTGCCCCATCTGCAAGCATCCCGCCGCCGACTTCGACCAAATCGACTGACCAAAAAACCACCCCTCTCCTACCGTTCCCGGCAGGAGAGGGGCATTTTTACGGCCTTATCACTTTACGCTCAATAAATCCGCAACTTCCTTGCGCTTGGGGGCGGCGGGCTCCTCGGCGGGATAGCCCAGCGGCATCAGGCAGGCAACGCCCATGCCCTCCGGCAGCTCCAGCAGCTCGGCCAGCTTCTTTTCATCAAAGATGCCCAGTACCACGCTGCCCAGTCCCAGCTCATGCGCCGCCAGCCCGAAGGTCGCCGCCGCAACACCGCAGTCAAAGTTCTGCCAGCGGTCGCCCTTGGTGGTGGAAAAGCTGCCGTCACGCTCAAAGCCGCTGCGCTTTTCCACATAGGTCATCACCATCAGTACCGGTGCGCCCTTGATGATCCCCTCGTTCCACGGGATGGTCGCCTCCTCGGCGATGCGGCTTTTCAGCGCTTCATCCTCCACCGCAACATACCGGGCGATCTGGGTATTTTTCCAGCTGGGCGCCCAGCGGGAAAGCTCCACCAGCTGCTCCAGTACCTCATGGGGTACCTTTTCTTCGGTAAATTTCCGCACGCTCCGGCGGGTCTTGATGCAATCAACAGTATTCATGGTGACAACTCCTTTCTTTTTATGCCTGCCTGCAGGGTCATGCTCCTCCTGCGACGAACGAAAACCGGCGCTGGCTGCGTGCGTCCCTTGAAAGGCATCAGCCCGCCCCCGGCGGGCAAGAGCCTTCCTGCGGCCCGCCCTTGCCATCCTCCGTTTTTCGCCCGCCGCAGCAGATGCTCCCCCGCGGCATTACTTTTTTGTTTCGTCCTTTTCCCGGTCGGCAGCAGCCTGCTCCCACTCCCGCTTTACCTTCTCCATGTTCTCCCAGTAGGGGTGCAGCTCGCTGTAATCGGGCTGTTCCTCGGGGCTGCCCTCATCCCCTATGGCGGTGCTGGCGTTGCAGGCGATGAGATACAAGGCGGAAAGCACCACCCCGACAATGACCTGCCAGCAGGGCCCCACCTTCCACAGCGCAATCAGCGCCGCCGCCAATGCCAGAAAATCCAAAAGCGGCACAAGGGAACGGGGCCGGCCCAGCAGCCCGAACACCCCGGCGAGGATAAACAGGACCCCGCCCGCAATGGCGGTGATGCGTCCCAATGTATTTTCGGTCAGGGCGGATTGCCACCACAGCCACAGCCCGCCGCACACCATGCACAGCAGGCAGATGGGCTTAAAGAATTTGGTCCAGTCGATGCGGTTTTCTCGCATATCACTCGCCCCTTTCCCGGATCAGCAGCCGGATGGGCGTGCCGGTCAGATCGTAGGTCTCCCGGATCTGGTTTTCCAGATACCGCTGATAGCTGAAATGGAACAGCTCGGCGCTGTTGCAGAAACAGACGAAGGTGGGCGGCTGGGTGCTTGCCTGCGTCATGTAGTAGATCTTCAGCCGCTTGCCCTTATCGCTGGGGGGCTGTACCCGGGCCGTCGCATAGCTCAAAAGGTCATTGAGCCGCCCGGTGGGGATGCGCAGTTTGGAATTGGCCGCCACCTCGTTAATGAGCGGGAACATTTTATCCACCCGCTGCCCCGTCTTGGCACTGATAAACAGGAACGGCACATAGCTCATAAAGCTGAAATCCACCTTGAGCTTATCGGTATATTCCTTCATGGTGCGGTCGTCCTTTTCCACGGCGTCCCACTTGTTCACACACACGATGCAGGCCTTGCCCTGCTCATGGGCGTAGCCCGCTATCTTGCTGTCCTGCTCGGAAAAGCCCTCCACCGCATCGATGAGGATAATGGCCACATCGCAGCGGTCCACCGCCATATAGCTGCGCAGCACGCTGTACCGTTCTATGGCGTCCTCCACCTTTGCCTTGCGGCGGATGCCGGCGGTATCAATGAAGATATACTTGCCGTACTCGTTTTCAATGACGGTATCGGTGGCGTCACGGGTCGTCCCGGCAATATCGCTGACGATGACCCGTTCCTCCCCGGCCAGATAGTTGATGAGCGAGCTTTTGCCCACATTGGGCTTGCCGATGACCGCAACCTTGGTGTATTCCTCGGGGTATTCGGTGCGGTTCTCCCAGTCTATCTTTTCAATGCAGGCATCCAGCAGGTCGCCGGTGCCGTGCCCGTGAACCGAGGAAACCGGGTAGGGGTCGCCCAGCCCCAGGTTATAGAATTCATAAAAATCGGGGGGGACATCACCCAGGCTGTCGCACTTGTTGACGCACAAAACCACCGGCTTGCCGCATTTTTGCAGCATATGGGCAATATCGGCGTCATTGGCGGTCACACCGCTTTTCAGGTCCACCACAAAGATGATCACATCGGCGGCGTCAATGGCGATCTGTGCCTGCATTCTCATTTTGGAAAGCATCACATCATCGGCCTTCGGCTCTATGCCGCCGGTATCTACCAGCATAAATTCCTTTCCGCACCATTCGCCGGGGGCGTAAATGCGGTCACGGGTCACACCGGGGGTGTCCTCCACGATGGAGAGCCGCTGCCCGGTGAGCTTATTGAACAGGGTGGATTTACCGACATTCGGCCGCCCCACAATAGCAATCAGCGGTTTAGACATATACAGGTCACTTCCTTTCAGTAGGAATTTCCAAAAATCACATTCCGCCTGCGGCGGGGATGGACATGACACCATTTGCAATCGCCTAACGTCGGGCGGGTTATACAAAAGGTTTTAATCTGTACGCCTGCCGGCGGGGCGTTCCTTTTACTCGTGTAAAAGGAACCAAAACACGCTTGGGGCGCTGCCCCAAGACCCCTGTCGCTGGCTGTGCTGGATACGGATTGCTTTCCGGCGGG
>OMDX01000169.1_pt1 | contig 24321 bp, 18 predicted proteins | sample 1673711 | NCBI WGS metagenome assembly OMDX01 (sample SAMEA103958123, study PRJEB25191) | human gut metagenome
CATCGGGAAACTCGGTTTGGAAGTAGAGCGCCTCGGCCGCGTGCGGGCACGAGCGCGCAAGGATACGCAGGTAATGCTCGGCGCCCTCGTAGTCCAGCTCGCGCCAGGCTGCGCTCATCAGCGCGATGAGCGTCCACGGGTCCAAGTCGCGCTCCGCATCTTTGGGGCGGCGGCGCAGCGGGGTATTCGCGAGATAGGGTACGGAGTGGGCAGAGCGAAAGCGCTTGAGCTCCTCGGCGGGGTATTCGAGCTTCGCCATGGCGAGCATCGCGGTGTGACGAACGCCGGCCGGGTCGTTGGGGGCAAAGTCCAGACTGCGGTTTGCGGCTTCGAGCGACATGCGATAGCGGCCGCTAATGAGGGCGCGCGACGCAAGGGCGGCAAGCCAGCGCAGGTAGGGGCGACGCATAAGGTCGCCAGCGGCCTCGCGCTCGTAGGGGTCCTGCGCCGAGGCGATCTTGAGTGCCAGGTCGTGCTCGACTTCATCGCGCTTGGATACCAAGTACTGTACGTACTCCTCGTTGGAGTCGGCGGTGAGGGCCGTCAGCATGCGCTGGGCATCCCAGTTGGTCGGGTCGAGTGCGGCGGCCTCGCGAAGCATGTTCTCGGCAGCGGTCTCTTCCTGCTCTGCCTGGGTATCGTCAGGGATAAAGGGAATGCGGTAGTCGACGGCTTCGACCACCTTGGCAATGAGGTGCCCGGCGCGGTCGCGGTCGTGCACGATGAGCGGCGCGGGGTCGCGGGTGAATTGCTCCATCAGACGCTCTACTGCGGGGCCGTCAGTGAGCGGGATATTGTCGCGGCGCAAGGCCTCAAGAACGAGGCGATGGCAATCCTCTTGAATGGGATCGAATGCCATGGGGCCTCCTTTGCTGCGGTTAGGGTTCAAATGTATCTATATAAAGGTCTAGTTTACCCGCATGAGGCACATCGGGGGCGCCGCACTTGGACATGCACTGTTGCACCACGAAGGCGGATGTCGCACAAATGTCGGCACCTTGGACGACTGAGTGGTATCACGGTGCCGCAAACGGTCGATTTTTGGCGGCGAACGGGGCGCATTTTGGAGGGGCACAGTCCTGCCCGGGATATGTGGTCAACCTTGATAAAACGTTTGCCCAGCTTGGGAGTATGAATGCCCCACAAGGGTCTTCAGGGATAGAAAAAACGTTTCATCATTGTCGGCTTTAGGTGAATAACTGACCAACCAGAACGGTAGAATAATGTTTGTCTGAGCGTTGAGACGTTTAGACATCGCGCATTGTCATCGCCGGCAACGCGCAAAACGGTCCTAACGGAGCCAATCGGGTGCTCCGTTATATACGCAAGTCTAAGAGGGGCTTGTTTAGGAGGCACAGTATGGGACGTTTTACCAATCCTCGCGATCTGTACTTTGGTGAGGGCGCTCGCCACGAGGTAAAGAACCTCAAGGGCAAGAAGGCCATCATCGTTTCTGGCGGCAGCTCTATGCGCCGCGGCGGGTTCCTGCAGGACGTTGAGGCCGACCTCAAAGAGGGCGGCTTCGAGGTCAAGCTGTTCGAGGGCGTCGAGTCCGATCCGTCCATCGAGACGGTCATGAAGGGCGCAGAGGCCATGCGCGAGTTCGAGCCCGACTGGATTATCGCCATCGGCGGCGGCTCGCCCATCGATGCCGCTAAGGCCATGTGGGTCTTCTACGAGTATCCCGAGGAGTCCTTCGACAACATCATCCAGCCGTTCAGCTTCCCCGAGCTGCGTCAGAAGGCTCACTTCTGCGCCATCTCCTCTACCTCCGGCACCGCTACCGAGGTCACTGCCTTCTCCGTCATCACCGACTACGCCAAGGGCATCAAGTACCCGCTGGCCGACTTCAACATCACCCCTGATGTCGCCATCGTCGACCCCGAGCTCACCTACACCATGCCCGCCAAGCTGTGCGCTCACACCGGCATGGATGCTCTGACCCACTGCATGGAGGCCTACGTTTCTACCTTCGCCTCTATGTTCACCGATGCTAACGCTCTGCACGGCATCCGCGAGATCGTCGAGTGGCTGCCCAAGTCCTATGCTGGCGACCATGAGGCCCGTCAGCACATGCACGAGGCTCAGTGCATCGCCGGTATCGCCTTCTCCTCGGGCCTGCTCGGCATCGTTCACTCCATGGCTCACAAGACCGGTGCTGCTTTCGAGAACGGCCACATCATCCACGGTGCTGCCAACGCTATGTACCTGGGCAAGGTCATCCAGTGGAACTCCAAGGATCCGCGCGCTGCCGAGCGTTACGCTTACGTGGCCAAGGAGATCCTGCACCTTCCCGGCGAGACCAACGAGGAGCTCATCGCTGCGCTCGTCCAGAAGATTCGCGACCTCAACGACCAGCTCAATATTCCGCAGTCCATCAAGGATTACGCGAATGGCGGCGTGAAGGTCGACGCCGAGAACCCGCAGATGGTCTCCGAGGAGGAGTTCCTCGCCAAGCTCCCCGAGATCGCCGCAAACGCCGAGCAGGACGCCTGCACGCCCGAGAACCCGCGTGAGACCAAGGCTGCCGACTTCGAGAAGATCCTCAAGGCCTGCTACTACGACACCGACATCGATTTCTAATCGACTCTTGTTATCGTAATGAGGGGCTCCGCACGTATCCGTACGGAGCCCCTTTCTTTTTACTTATTAGAGAATGGGATAAAAATGGCTGCAATCTTCAATAGCCCCAGCAAGTACATCCAGGGTCCGGACGAGCTCGCCAAGCTCGGCTCCTATGTCGAGCCGCTCGGCGCTAAGGCCCTCGTCATCGTGACGCCTTCGGGCAAGAAGCGCGTCGGTGCCAAGATCGAGGGCGGTTTTGCCGAGGCTAAGGCCGAGCTGCTGTTTGAGGACTTTAACGGCGAGTGCTCCAAGGGCGAGGTCGATCGCCTGGTTGCGCTCGCTCGCGACAACGGTTGCGACATCATCGTTGGCGTCGGTGGCGGCAAGATCCTCGATACCGCTAAGGCCGTTGCCTACTACCTGGAGTCCCCGGTTATCATTTGCCCCACCATCGCTTCGACCGATGCACCGTGCTCGGCACTTTCGGTGCTCTACACCGATGACGGCCAGTTCGATAAATACCTGTTCCTTAAGGCAAACCCCAACATTGTCCTGATGGATACGACGGTTATCGCGGCGAGCCCGGTGCGCCTGACGGTTTCCGGTATGGGCGATGCGCTCGCAACCTATTTCGAGGCCCGGGCGACGCACGATGCCGACGGCGGCACCTGCGCTGGCGGCAAGGGCGGTATGGCTGGTCTGGCGCTCGCCAAGCTCTGCTACGAGACGCTTATGGCCGATGGCGTCAAGGCCAAGGTCGCGCTGGAGAAGGGTGCGCTCACGCCTGCCGTCGAGCATATCATCGAGGCCAATACGCTGCTTTCGGGCATTGGCTTTGAGAGCTCGGGCCTTGCTGCTGCTCATGCCATCCACAATGGCCTGACGATGCTGCCCGAGTGCCACGGTATGTATCACGGCGAGAAGGTCGCCTTTGGCACCATCGTCCAGCTGGTACTCGAGGATGCTCCGACTGAGAAACTGGAGGAAGTCTTGGGCTTCTGCATTGAGTTGGGCCTGCCGGTCACGATGAAGGAACTTGGCGTTGCCGAGGTTACGCGCGAGAAGGCCATGATTGTTGCCGAGGCCGCGTGCGCGCCCGATGACACCATGTGCAACATGCCGTTTGAGGTGACGCCTGAGATGGTCGCCAACGCCATCCTGGGTGCCGACGCACTGGGTCACTACTACCTTATGGATGAGTAAACTAAGGTAAGGAAGGGGCAAGGCCGACAGACGGCTTTGCCCCTTTTTGCTATGGTGCAAAGGGGCCAGGTTACTTTGCACCAATTGTTGTTGATGAAAGGGCGGATTCTCGTATGGCGCTTCCCATGGTTTATGGCGGTCCCGGACGATATGTTCAGGGGCCGGGTGAGCTCTCGCGTCAGGGCAGGTATTTATCATGGTTGGGCTGCGCTGCCTATGTCTTGTTTGACCAGGGCACCGAGGATCGGCTGTGCAGGCAGATCGTTGATGGATTTCTGGACGAAGATCTAAGCGAGCCGTTCTTTAAAATTTATGACGGTCCGTGTACGGAAGAGGCCGTTGTCGAAATGGCTCAGGAAGTCCAGGCTGAGTATTGCGACATGGTGGTGGGTATTGGCGGCGGCAAGATGCTCGATATCGCCAAGGCGGTTGCGTTTTATGCCGAGTTGCCGTTGTGCGTATGCCCCACGGCGGCTTCGATGGACGGTCCGTGCAGCGCGATTTCGGTGCTGTATCACGAGGATGGGTCGTTTGACCGCTATCTGATACTCGAGAAGAATCCGGATTTGGTCGTGGTCGATACCAACGTGGTCGCGGCGGCCCCGCTGCGTATGACGGTCGCTGGTATGGGCGATGCGCTGGCAACGTACTTCGAGGCCCGTTCGTGCGCCGCGGCGCATGGCGCCAACGAACACGGTGGCGCGCCGGGACACTTGGCCCTGGTTGCGGCTCGTGCCTGCTACGACACGCTCATGGAGTGCGGCGTTGCTGCCAAGCGCGATCTGAAAAAGGGGCGTACATCGCCGGCGGTTGAGCGCCTGATCGAGTGCAATATTCTGCTCTCGGGCGTCGGCTTTGAGAGCGGTGGCTTGGCGTTGGCGCATGCCATCGCCAACGGTCTGACGATTCTGCCCGAGTGTAAGGCCATGCATGGTGAGGCCGTGGCATTTGGCCTGGTGGTGCAGCTGCGTCTGGAGCGTGCGCCGGAGCTTGACCAGGTGCTCGAGTTTTGCCAGCGCGTTGGTCTGCCGACGACACTCGAGGAGCTGGGCCTTGCCGAGATTTCCGATGCCGATCTGCTGAGCGTTGCGGACGCAACTTTTAAGAACGAGCGTAACATGGCCAACGAGCAGGCCAAGGTGACCAAACAAAAGCTCGTGCAGCTCATGCGCGAGGCATAGCTCGGCGCTTGATTGGCCTTGTGCAATCGAGGCGGCGATAGGCCATAGTCTATTTGCCGCAAAGATGCGCCGCATGTAATTTGCCCGAGGCGTGGGCCGATGGCGTATCATTATCTCTTGCTTGTTTGCACTGCTCAGGGAGGGGCCGCGCATGGCGCAGGAACACGATCTGTTTGATGACATCATCGAAATCAGCAAGGGCTTGGATTTTTTTAAAGACCCGCTTGGCGGTGTGACCGACGCGCTCGATCCGTCGGCTCCGCAGTGGAATCCTGCTGACTACAAGGAGCGCCCGCGCGGTAACACCATACCGTGCCTGGCTTGCAAGAACGAGAAGAGCGGCTGTACCGCGTGCATGGACGTGTGCCCGGTCAACGCTATCGAGGTCGAGGAAGACGCCATCGAGATTCTCGACAGTTGCCGTAAGTGCGGTCTATGCGCTGCTGCTTGCCCGACGGAGGCGATCATCTCTCCGCGCCTTGCACCCAAAAATGTTTACGACGACATTGTCTCGGCGGCTACGAGCCACGAGACCGCCTACGTTACCTGCACGCGTGCCCTTAAGCGCATGCCGCGCGAGAACGAGGTTGTTGTCGCCTGTGTGGGCGATATTACGGCCGAGACCTGGTTCTCGGTGCTGGCCGATTATCCCAACGTAAGCGTGTACCTGCCGCTGGGCGTGTGCGATAAGTGCCGTAACACCGGTGGCGAGGACATCCTGGGCGAGGCCATTGCTACCGCCGAGGAGTGGGCGGGCACGGGCATGGGTCTGGAAGTCGATCCCAAGAGCCTCAAGTGCCATAAGCGCCGCGAGTACGAGCGCAAGGAGTACATGGAAAAGATCGCCCGTACCACGGGCCTTACCGTGACCAAGCTCAACCCGGCAACGGCGGCGCTGGCCTCGGTGACGCAGAAGCTCAAAGCCCACCGCCACCAGATTACCCAGCTCGAGCGCACGCTCAACACCATGTGCGGCACCACGACAGCCAAGCGTCGCCGTTCGCTCACGCACGGACGGCAGCTGGTGCTCTCGACATTGCAAAACCACCCCGAGCTTGCCCAGAACATGCAGGTGAGAACGCCGGAGTGTGATTTTGACAAGTGCACGTCGTGTGGCGAGTGTGTCAATGTATGCCCCACGTTCGCCTGCGATTTGGTGGGAAGCGGCCGCTTTGCGTTGGAGTCCACGTATTGCTTGGGCTGCGGTGCCTGCGTCAAGGTGTGCCCCGAGCATGCGCTCAAGTTGGTTGAGCATGACGCGTCCAGTCTGGTCGTCGTCGATCCCGAGGCCGAGGAAAAGGCTGCCCAGAAGGCCAAAGCCCACGAAGAGGTCCAAAAGGCAAAAGCCGAAGCAAAGGCCAAGCTTGACAAGATGCTTGACCAGGTGGAAAAGCTCGCGGACTAGTCAGCGACCCCTATCTCTGCTTCATTTGCGCCGCCGCGGTGTCCGGATTCGCCCGGATGCTGCGGCGGCGCTATACTTATACGGTTTGAAGTACCTGTACCAAAAGGAGCTGTCGTGTCCCTTTCCATCGGTATCGTGGGCCTGCCCAACGTGGGCAAGTCGACGCTGTTCACCGCGCTTACCAAAAAGACCGGCCTTGCCGCCAACTACCCGTTCGCCACGATCGACCCCAACGTGGGTATCGTTGACGTGCCCGATAGCCGCCTGCAAAAGCTCGCCGACATTGTCAACCCGGGCCGCATTGTGCCGGCGACGGTCGAGTTCGTCGACATCGCAGGCCTGGTGAAGGGCGCCAACGAGGGCGAGGGCCTGGGCAACCAGTTCCTGGCCAACATTCGCGAGACCGACGCCATCTGCGAGGTCGTGCGCTACTTTAAGGACCCCAACGTTATGCGCGAGGTGGGCCGCACGGGCGAGTTTGTCGACCCCGCCGGTGACGCCGACACCATCATGACCGAGCTTATCCTGGCCGACATGGGCACGCTCGAGAAGCAGCTGCCTAAGCTCGAGAAGGAGGCCAAGCGCGACAAGGAGCTCATGCCCAAGTTTGAGGTCGCCAAGCGCCTACTCGCCTGGCTCAACGAGGGCAAGCGCGCCGCGTCCATGGAGATGACCGACGAGGAGCGCGCCGCCGCCAAGGGCCTGTTCCTGCTCACCATGAAGCCCATCCTGTATGTGGCCAACGTAGACGAGGACATGCTCAACGAGGACCTGGCGCCCATCGATGGCGTCAAGCCGCTGCCGATCTGCGCCAAGATCGAGGCCGAGCTTTCCGAGCTCGATCCCGAGGATGCGGCCGACTACCTGGAGAGCTTGGGCCTGGAGCAGCCCGGTCTGGACGTGCTCGCACAGGCCGCCTACAAGCTGCTCGGCCTGCAGTCGTTCTTTACGGCCGGCGAGATGGAGGTCAAGGCCTGGACGGTTCGTCAGGGTGCGACCGCTCCGCAGGCTGCCGGTGTCATTCACACCGACTTTGAGCGCGGCTTTATTAAGGCCGAGGTCATTGGCTATGACGACTACATCGAGCTCGGTGGCGAGCAGGGCGCTAAGGCTGCCGGCAAGCTGCGTATTGAGGGCAAGGACTATGTCATGGCCGATGGCGACGTCGTGCACTTCCGCTTTAACGTGTAAGGACGACACGCATGTTTAAATATGGCAAAAAAGCCGGCTACATGGGCATCGCGCTGCTGGTGCTTGCAGTGCTTCCGCTGGTGGTAGCGGCGTTTGTGATCCCCAACATTGGTCCCGAGGTGGCAACGAAGTTTAATGCCGCCGGCGAGGCGACGCGCTGGGGCAAGAGCTATGAGTTGCTGGCACTGCCGGTGCTCAACCTGCTGCTGAGCGTGGCGACGTACTTTACGGCAGGACGCCAGGCTAAAAACAGTGATGACTCCGCCGCCATGGCGCGCATCGTGTGCGAGCGCTACCTGCGCAACGGTTGCGTCACGGGTGTGTTCCTCAACGTGATCAACGTTTACTTTATATACTCGGCGATTACCGGAACGGGCTTTGGCTTTGGTTTCTAGCTTGTCCTTTTAGGCAACGAGCCTGCACGCATATTCAATGGCTGCTGCGAGGCCGCCGCTCGATCGTGGTTTAAAGACCATATCGGCGGCGGCCTCGTTTTCGTAACACGCACCGCGTAGCGTCAGAGCAACGGCTGCTTCTAGGAGCAGGGGGAGTCCTTGCGGGGTGGTGGCGATAACGGCGGTCTGGTCGAGTGCGCAACCGTGCTTTTGGCACAGAAACACGAGCTCGTTATGTTTCGGATTTGGGAGCAGCGCGGTCGTAACGCGGCTCGATAGCAGCGTAAAGGCCGTGCGCTCATCTGGCGAAAGACAATCGGCTTCGACTGCCACAAGCCTGAGCGGCGTATTGTGTGGGCGGCAGCTTGCGTACTCCGCGCACGTCGAAGAATCCGACATAGAAAACTCCTGTGTATTCGGCAAAACGTAAACTATAGTTTACGTTTTTGTTTTGCCGCATTTCAAACTCGTCTGCATGGACGAACGTGCAAAACAGATTCTTGGCAAGCGAGTTGAACAGACACGCAGAGACCTTGGCATCTCTAAGGTCGATTTTTGCGTGGCTGTTGGAATTAGCCGGCCCTATCTCAACCGAATTGAAAGCGGGACGGCAAATAGTACGCTCGAGGTTCTTGTTAAACTTGCACCCGCCCTCGGAATGACGGTGTCAGAGCTTCTCGAGGGTATCGAATAGGGGATACCCGTCGACAACTGAATTACGCCATCGGGATGCGGTCGTGGTTGACTTGGCTGTAGAACAGGCGCTGGATTTCGGTGGCATCACGTGACTGGCCGAGTGCCCACATGGTCTTGGCCACGAGCGTCTCGGTGGTCATGTCGTCGCCGCGCAAAATACCCGGATGATCGGCGTAGGCACGGCCGACCTCATAAACACCTAGGTCAAGGCCCTCCTCGGGGACCTGCGTGGTCATAACGACAGTGCGGCCCGAATCGACCCAGCGGAAAATTGCCTCTTGGAACGACTCGCCCGACTCACCAAACTCGGGGATACCGCCAATGCCAAAGGTCTCCAGGATTACAGCATCGTAGCTATCGGCAAGGGCGTCCAATATGCCCGGGTTTACGCCGGGCGTGAGCTTAAGGACAAATACGCGCGGGTCGATGCTGTCGTAGAAACGCACCGGGTTTTCGCCCTGATGCGTGCCGTGAAGCCCGTTGCGCACGATGCGGTCGTTGCGGATGTAGGCAATGGGCGGATAGTTGACGCTAATGAACGCGTTAAAGCTCATGGTGCGCTGCTTGCGGGCACGCGTGCCGGCAATGGCTACGCCGCCAAACACGATCGAGACGTCGTGCGAGTGTTCGTCGAGCGCATAGAGCAGGCTCTGGTACAGGTTGAGCTTGGCGTCGGTAAATGGATTGCCCATGGGCTTTTGCGAGCCGGTGAGCACGATGGGCTTGGGGCTGTCCTGAATCAGGTAGGAAAGCGCTGCCGCGGTGTAGCTCATGGTGTCGGTGCCGTGCAGAATCACGAAGCCGTCGTGGTCGGCATAGCCTTCGACGATGACGTCGCGGATACGCATCCAGTCGCTCGGGCGCATATTGGTGCTGTCGATGTTCATGGGCTGCACGACGTCGAGCTCGCAGAGGCCCGAGATCTCGGGGACGCTCTGGGCGAGCTCCTCACCGGTCAGGGCGGGGGAGAGGCCGTTGCCGTCCTCGGTCGATGCGATGGTGCCGCCCGTGGCGATGAGAAGGATGCGCTTCATGCTGGTATTCCTATCGTATTTGCCGCCGCAGAGGCGGAGTCGTTCGGCAGTATTGTGGCACAGGGCGTCCAATGTTCAAACGTATTACATCATCTGTAACGTTTGGTAACGCTCCAATTGCTGTCAAATAGGGGCCCAGGTCGTGCGTTTGCCGTGCTCTGATGGCTATGACGGGCGCAGAACCGCTGGTTACGTGTACACTATGAAAGTTATTTTCGTTCATTCACGCGGGTGGGCACCGGCTCCCCGCCAACAAGAGGGGGAAACCATGGATCAAAAGGCTTCCGCAAAGGTCCTCGTACTCGACTTCGGTGCGCAGTACGGTCAGCTCATTGCCCGTCGCGTCCGCGACCTCAACGTGTATTCCGAGATTGTCCCCTGCGACATCTCGGCCGACGAGATTCGCGAGATGAACGCCTCTGCGCTCATCCTTTCGGGCGGTCCGGCTTCCGTGTATGCCGAGGACGCTCCCACCATCGATCCCGCCATCTTTGACCTTGGCCTTCCCGTCCTGGGCTTTTGCTACGGCCATCAGATCACGGCCGTGACGCTCGGCGGCAAGGTCGGCCACTCCGAGGTGGGCGAGTACGGCCGCGCCACCATTACGCGCACGGCTGGCGCCAAGCTCTTTAACTCCACGCCTATGGAGCAGACCGTGTGGATGAGCCACCGCGACGCCGTGTCCGAGGTGCCCGAGGGCTTTACCGTTACCGCCAGCACCGACGTGTGCCCGGTCGCCGCGATGGAGTGCGTCGAGCGCAAGATCTTCACCACGCAGTTCCACCCCGAGGTCAAGCATTCCGAGTACGGTCAGCAGCTGCTGAGCAACTTCCTGTTTGAGATCTGCGGCCTGGAGCCTAACTGGAGCATGGACAACCTGGTCGAGACCATGACGGCCGAGTTCCGCGAGAAGGTCGGCAACGACCGCGTGATTCTGGCCCTGTCCGGTGGCGTCGACTCCTCCGTCGTGGCTGCGCTGGGCGCTCGCGCCGTGGGCAAGCAGATGACCTGCGTGTTCATCAACCACGGTCTGCTGCGCAAGGGCGAGCCCGAGCAGGTGGAGGAGGTCTTCACCAAGCAGTTTGACGTCGACTTTATTCACGTTCACGCCGAGGACCGCTACGCCGAGCTTTTGGCCGGCGTGACCGAGCCCGAGGAAAAGCGCCGCATCATCGGTACGCAGTTCTGGAAAGAGTTCTTCGCCGTGGCACAGCAGCTCGAGACCGATGGCAAGCCGGTCAAGTACCTGGCTCAGGGCACCATCTACCCCGACATCATCGAGTCCGGCGCTCGCAAGACGGGCGGCAAGACGGCCACCATCAAGAGCCACCACAACCTGATCCCGTTCCCCGAGGGCGTGCACTTCGACCTCATTGAGCCGCTCGATCACTTCTTTAAGGACGAGGTCCGCGCGCTTGGTCTGGCACTCGGCCTGCCGGGTCACATCGTGTTCCGCCAGCCCTTCCCGGGCCCGGGCCTTGCCATCCGCATCATCGGCGCGGTCGACAAGGAGAAGCTCGAGATCCTCAAGAACGCCGACGCCATCGTGCGCGAGGAGCTCGACGCCTACAACCAGCGCCTGTTTGAGCAGACCGGCGAGCGCAACTCTGAGCACAGCTGCTGGCAGTACTTCGCGGTCCTGCCCGACATTAAGTCCGTCGGCGTTATGGGCGACGAGCGCACCTACCAGCGCCCGATCATCCTGCGTGCCGTCGAGTCCAGCGACGCTATGACTGCCGACTGGGCCAAGCTGCCCTATGACGTGCTTGCCCGCATCTCCGGCCGTATCGTGGCCGAGGTTCCCGGCGCCAACCGCGTGTGCTACGACATCACGTCCAAACCGCCCGCGACCATCGAGTGGGAGTAGGCCGATAGGGTTCTGACCTGCATTTTTGAGTGCCGCACTGTGCCGCTGAGTTTCGTTTCGTACGACAGTCATGGCAAAGCCGCCAGCGACGGCGGTGAGTAAATACGAAAATCGAGCCTCCGTTCCCTCGTCGGGACGGAGGCTTTTTCTTTGCCGTTTTACTCCCTTTCACCTGCGATTTCGCCATTTACTCCCCGTATTTCAAGACGGCAAGGTACGGGGCAGTATTCGGAGGAATGGGAGTAAAGATTTATCCCAAGTGAGTGGACGCGCGGTTTTTGTCCCCGAGGGCGAAACGGGGCCGTTTCGGGCCCCGTGAAACTCAAATCGAACTCAATGGGCATTTTTGCGGACTCCACACGACGTTTCACCAGGTGGCTAATGGGGAGTAAAGAATCTCACCGTCTCAAGGAAAGCGGGAGTAATCAGGGGAAATGCCGCGGCGTACTGCCGTGTGCCGCCATGTAAGCCACCGCGTTATTTACTCCCCATGTATGCCGGAAATGCCTTGGCATGCAATGGGGAGTAAAAACTCAGCATACGTAGGAGTGCTCGTCGCTCACCGCCTAGCTTGGCGTCCTGATTCGGTTGCGCTGGTTGCGAAATGCGGGGAGCCGCTACAGCGAGGCTTTCCAGTCCTCGTATTCGTCGGCGTCGATCTCGCCGTTCTCGAGCTGCGCGCGCTTCTCTGCCCACAGCTCGATCGCCGTCGCGGCTTTGGGCGCGTGCGGAGCCTTGGGGTTCAGGGAGAGGCCCGTGCCGTCGGCGGAGGGAACGATGCCGAACGAGTCCTCGAGCCGCACGAGCAGCGACATGAGGTCGCCCGCGGTCTCGACGCCATAGTCCTTGAGGGCGTTGACGGACACGCCGAGCGCCGCGGAGATGGACTCGAGCAGCTCGGGCTTGACGGCGCGGATGCCGCTCTCGTAGTGGCGCACGGCCCCCTCGGTCAGGCCGACGGCCTCGGCGAGTTGAGCCTGCGTCATGCCGCGCGACTTGCGGTACCGCCTTATGTTTTTGCCTACGGACATGCGCCCTCCTCCTGGAATTACGTATCAGCACATCTTATCAGCGTACGTAAATGTACGCAATTCTATTGACAGTACAGATACGTACGTTTACTCTGAATCTGTAAACCGTACGTATCCGTACGCCATTGATTGGAGGAGCCATGGACGAGAAGGTGGCGAAGACGCCGAGGCCGCACATGCTGGACGCCGACGAGGTCGCGGAGCTGCTGAGGATCAAGAAAGGCAGCGCCTACGAGGTGATCAGGAAGATAAACGCCGAGCAGGAGGCGCGCGGGCGCGTGGTTATCCGCGGACGCGTCCGGAGCGACGTCTTCGACGCCCTGTACTTCCCGGAGGTGGACTGACATGCCCGTGTACAAGGATGGCAACAACGGCACGTTCTACGTGCAGTGCTACTACCGCGACGCCCGCGGCTCGAAGCGCCACAAGACGAAGCGCGGCTTCTCCTCCGAGGTGGAGGCCGCAGTGTGGGAGAGCCAGTTCAAGAGCCTTAACGGCGGGGCCATGGACATGACGTTCTCCGAGTTCGTCGAGGTGTACGCCTCAGAGGTGAAGCCGCGCATACGCGAGCACACGTGGATCACCAAGGAGTACATCATCAACGACAAGCTCGTGCCGTTCTTCGGAGACATGCGCATGTGCGACGTGAGGCCGATCGACCTCATCAGGTGGCAAAACGAGCTCACCGAGCACCGGGACGCCGACGGGAAGCCCTGGGCGCCGACGTACCTGCGCACGGTGAACAACCAACTGAACGCCATCTTCAACCACGCCGAGCGCTACTACGGCCTCACCGACAACCCGGTGCGCAGGGTCGACAAGATAGGCTCGAAGAAGGGCGGCGAGATGCAGTTCTGGACCAAGGACGAGTACCTGAGGTTCAGCGAGGCGGTCATGGACAAGCCGCTGTCGTTCCACGCCTTCGAGCTGCTGTACTGGACGGGCATACGCTGCGGCGAGCTCCTGGCGCTCACGCCGTCCGACTTCATGCTGGATAGCTCGCGGCTGCGCATCAACAAGTCGTACCAGAGCCTCCACGGCGTGGACACCGTGACCGACCCCAAGACGCCCAAGTCCGTGCGCACGATCGTCATGCCCGCCTTCCTTCGCGACGAGATGGCGGACTTCATCGAGATGCGCGACGACGTCGCCCCCGACGAGCGCCTGTTCGCCGTGACCAAGCACTTCCTGGCCCACGAGATGGAGCGCGGGTGCAAGGCGTCGGGCGTGAAGCGCATCCGCATACACGACATACGCCACAGCCACGTGAGCCTGCTGATCGAGATGGGCTTCTCCGCGCTGGCCATCGCCGAGCGCATGGGCCACGAGGCGGTGGACATCACCTACCGCTACGCGCACCTGTTCCCCACGAAGCAGGACGAGATGGCCGCCGCGCTCGATGGAGCGAGGGGGTAAGCAAGATGCCGTGCGAGAACAGCGCCCGCAAGCGCAGCAAGACGATGGCGTTTCGCTGCACGCCCGAGGAGCACAAGCTCATATGCGAGATGGCAGCCTGGAGCGGCATGAGCAGGCAGGACTACATCATCGCCAAGCTCACCGATACCCAGGTCGAGGTGAGGCCCTCTGTAAGCGTGCAGAAGGCGTTGAAGGACTCGATGGCGGAGTTGTCCAAGGAAGTACGGCTGGCGGCCTCCTACGGCGAGCTGAGCGAGTCCCTGCAGCAGAGGATCGAGCTCGTGATGAGGTTCTTCCTGGCGCTCGGCGAGGGGGTTGAGGCACCAGTGACGGAAGCGCCACCGCAAACCTCGCATTTGGAAGAGCCGACAACATCCGTCATGGATGCGGGCTCCGACACCGCAAGCATCTTCGAGATGGGGCGCATGTAAGGTTTAACGCCAGACCTCCAACGCCTTGTCCGCAAGCCATTCGGCGCGATCGGCGATATCGCCCTCGTCCCAAGACTCCTTCTCCAGGGCGCCGGCCATGGTCGCAAGGCCGGCGGCGCAGAGGGCAAGACCGTCCTTGTATCCCTTTCCCTGCTTCTTGGTGGGCCAATCGGCATCGCGGATGGAGGCGTTGAGCGAATGCGTGATGATGGCGAGGTTGCCGAGCGTGAGGAGCTTCCTGTCCCTTCGCGTGGCAGCCTCATCGTCGAGGGCTCCCCATTTGTTGCGCCACTTCTTGGGCATCATGTGTTCGAGGGTGTACTGGTTGAACCCGAGCAGGGCCGTGCTGCTCATGCCTGGGCGAATGGCGCTTTCCAGCAGATAGAGAACGCCCTTGGACTGAAGGTTGTACAGACACGATTCCTCGAACGCCCTTCGAACCTCGTCATCGCCGGGCATGTACGTCGTCGCCTCTTCGTTTGCTTCAAGAGCCTTCCTCAGCGTCTCCGCGTCCTTCACCTCGTTCAGGATCAGCGAGGTGAACAGCCTGTTGTAGTTCTTCGTGGTCGCCTGAACCAGCGTTCGGCGGACGATGTAGCTCTCAAGCAGGGCGAAGACCTCGGATTCCTCGCCCGAAGACTCCGCGTTCTTGCGAACGTAGAGCACGTACGGGATGAGCGTCGAGTTCTTGAGGCCGAATATCAGCACGTTCAGGCGCTCGACGCCGGGAGCGGAGGGGATGTCCGCGTCGCAGTAGCCGGGGTCGAACGTGGACTCGAACACCTCGGCATACGCCTTCATGCTGTCGAGGATCTCGTCCTTGTCTCCGTTGCAGTACCTGCCGATGAAGTCCTTGTAGGACTGGAAGAGGTTGGACGTGCGCGAATAGAAGAGCTTGTCCTCGGTCGTGACGCCGCGCTTCTTGTCCTGAACCAGGATCTGGAGGAACGCGTCGAAGAACAGGTCGACGAGCGTGCGCTTGATGCGCCCGGTAACGACCTCCTGCTCCCAATACTCCCTCTTCTCCGCCGTGGGTTCGAAGACGTCCTCCCAGCACTCCTTGAACGCCTGCTCGTTCTCGCGGTTGAAGAAGTAGTTCTTGAGGAGCTCCGCCGTCGTCAGGCGCACCCCGAGCGAGTTGATGGTGTCGAATATCTGCTGCTCGTCCTCGCCCTCGGTGAGATCGATGCAGACGAACTGGACGTTCGACTTGATCGTGTTCCTGTCGACCTTCTCTGGGTCGATGTTCTTGAGGAAATAGTTGTAGGCAAGGACGATGGACGAGGAGCCCTCGACAGGCTCGCAGCCCGTGGCGCTGACGACCTTCTCGAAATCCTGCCGGTCGTACTTGCCATGTCTCAAGGCGACTTCGCCGGTCTCCAGGACGAAATCTCGCTCGAACAGCCTATCGGCGTCGATTCTCGCGCAGAGTGCCTTGAAGAAGATGACCATGGTCGTGAGGCGCTGCTGGCCGTCGATGACTGTGCGAACCTCGGACACCTCGGACCAAGTGTTGCCGGAGGAGGCTTGCTTCAGGATGATCGAGCCCAGGAAATAAGGTCGCTTCGAAGCCGTGACGAACTCCATGTCGCCGAGGAAGCGCTCCCATTGCTCTTCTCCCCAGACGTACGCCCTTTGGTAGAAAGGTATTTCGAGCAGGCGCGATCCGTTGAACACGCCGCTTATCGTAGATTTTCCTGCATCCATCCTTAAAGCCCTATCTTTCCTTCGCAGTTGTTACTTATGAGCCAATATCGTCAGTGCGCCGTTCGGCCTCTTAGTATTCCAGGCTCTTGGCATCTTCTCCCAGCAGGCGCTCGAAGACGATACGCAGGTCCTCGTCATCGAGGTAGCCGCCCTCAAGGCAGCCGCGGTCGATGGCGTCGAGCATCGTCTGCTCCTTCTCCTTCAAGCGGTCGTAGATCACGGCGTCGAGGGATAGCTCCCTGCCGTCGCGCATGAACTTCTCGCGCATGAAGTAGTAGCGCGTCTTCTGGTCGTCGGGCAGGCCCAGACGGTGTATGCGGTCCTTTGACTGCAGCAGGTGCACCAAGTTGTAGCTGTACTCGAAATACGCCGCGTCGTGGCAGACGCTGTGCAGAGAGACCGACTCGGCAAGCGTCTGCGGGTTGGTCACGAGCACCCTGAAGCGCCCCGCGCGGAAGTCGTCCAGAATCTCGCGTCTCTCTTCCTGTGGCGTGGCGCCGTAGATCGCCTCTGCCGGAATCCCCATGGCGGCGAGGTCGCGGCGGAGGTTGCTGATGCTGCGTACGAAGATGCACCATACTATGACGGGGCGGCCTTCGGCGACGATGCGCTCCACGAGCCGCTCGCACGCCACGAGCTTCGAGCTCGGGCGGCTTCGCTCGATGGCCTCGTAGAACGTCTGCGAGAAGTCGACGTAGTCGATATCCGAGTAGTCATCGCCGACCTGGTCGAGCACGTACTCGAGGTCGCCTGGGTCCACTGCAGAGCAGAGCATCTCGGGGTCGCTCTCGAGCTGCAGGGTGCGTATGATCCTCGCGAGCGCGTTGGGGCAAGACGCGTACAGGACTCGCAGCAATGTGTCCTCATCGGGCGTCGCCTCGACCTCCACGATCTCGTCGGGCTCCGGGCGCGGCACGCCGAGCTCGTCCTTGTTCGTTCGGCAGAAGAAGGGCGCCAGGCTGTCGTTGAGGCTTGCCTGGAGGTCCGCATCGGGCGCGCGGAGCTCGCCCGGCTCGTAGCCGAAGAACGTGTCGTAGTCCTCGGGGTACAGGATGTGCAGCAGGTTGTAGATGTCCTGGTAGGTGTTCGGGATGGGCGTTCCCGTAAGGGCGATCACGAACTTCGCGCCGTCGGCCGCCTCGAGCGCGGCTTCCGCGCGCCTGCCGCCGATGGCCTTCACCCGGTGCACCTCGTCGAAGACGAGCAGGGTCTGGTCGGGGATGATGGCATGCAGCTCCCGCACGTAGCCCGAGAGCGACTCGTAGTTGAACGTGAACAGGTTGCACGCGCCGCTGTCGAGCGACAGCGCGTTGCGCCTGCGCTCGGTCGACATCGCCGCTATGGCGGGGTCTCCCAGCGAGAAGCAGCTCAAAGGCAGCTTATCCCCGAAGGTGGCGACCCACTCCTTCTCCCACGACTCGAAGCCGTTCTTGGGGCAAACCACCACGATGCGGCGCGCGAGCCCCAAATGGCGAAGGTAGGCGAACACGCCGAGCACCGTCGCGGTCTTGCCGGCGCCGGGCACCGAGAAGTCGGCCGCGCGCCCAACCGTCGCCATGAAGAAGGCGTCGAGCATCTGCCGGTCGCGCAGGGGACGCACCATCGAGGCGTTCACTACGTCGCGGAACTCCCGGAAGCGCGGCCCCAGCTGGGGGTCGTCGGCGATGCCCTCGGCGGTCTGCGCCTTGATGGCCAACCCCACCTCGGAGCGCTCGCGGATGTAGGTCTCGCCGGCGTTCACGAAGGCGCCGAAGCTCGGGTCAACCGCGACCTCGACGCCGTGGCCGTCGGCCTCCATGATCGCCTCGAGCATGTCCTGGCACTCGCGAAGGCCCATGCCGCCGTCGAGTAGGATGCGGTCGCGATCGGTGCCGTCGACGGCGCTCGCCGGGTAGTACAGCCAGGCGCGCCATGCGGCCGAGGCCATGAACGAGGCGATGTCTTGCCCCTCGATGCGCAGGTACATGCCGGGGCGCGCCTCGTCGTAGCAGACGACGGCCCTAGGCGCGCTCATCGATCTCACCGATCAGCTCTTCCACCTTGTCGGCGACGGCAACGAGGTTGCGGCGCACCTTCTCGAGCTCGTCGGGTCCCAGCACGTCGAGCATCTCGGGAAGGATCTTCTCGAGCTCGGAGAGGCAGTCGGCGGATTTCTTGGCGGGCGTGTCCATGAGCTTGACGCGGCGCACGGTCTCTCTTGCGCGGTCGCCTGCGCGCTTGAAGCCGTCGACGAGGTTGCCGTCCGAGCGCAGCTCGCTCACCTTCTCGCGCGTGAGGGCGTCGGGACCCATCTTCTCGAGGAGCTCGGACATGGCCTGCAGCTCGGCGGCCTTGAAGTCGGCCTCCGCATCCGTGCCTGCCACGCTGCCGAAGTCTCTCACGTATCGGGTGATGTCGCCCTCGGGCTGCACCACCATGTTGGCGAACATGAGTCGTTTGACAAGCTGTTTGTCGCGCCTGTTGTCGTACTTCTTCAGCACGCGGCTGAACTCGCCCAAGGGGCCATCGACCTTGAGGGCGCGGGCGAGGTGGTACTGCTCGGGGGCCTGGCAGAATTCGAGGAACTCCTCCATGTACTGGGCGCGGTCGACGAGTTTTTTCACCTCCGCCTCGGTCATGCCCGTCGCGTTGCCGTACTCCGCAGGGGCTATGAGGTGGTTCTTAACCACGTCGCGGTATACGCCGACGAGGCGGTCGACGGGATCGTACGCCACCTTCTCCTCTTCGCCGATTTGGATGGCGAGCTCGAGCAGCTTGATGCGCTTGGGGTCGCTGCCTGTGGCGTCGTCGAGGATGGCGGCCTCGAACCAGCCCGCCTCGTTGTTCGCCCGCGCGAGGCGGCGGACGCAGGTCAGGCGTCGGTTGCCGTCGATGACGCGTCCGTCGTTGAGCACGATGCCCGGCCTAAGCTGGCCGCGAAGGGCGATGCTCTTCTCGGTCTTCCTGAGCGCGCCGGGGTTGCTCTCGACGATGAAGTCCTCGATGACGCCGTTGTACTCGTCGCGGCCAAGGGCGAGCAGATCCGCGCCCTGCGCGGAGTTGTACTCGCTTACCCAAGTGGCGATGCGGTCGTTCTGGTCGTTGTAGAACAGCAGATCGCACTTGATGCGGTAGATGTCGAAGTCGCGCGTCACGTTGTCGATGGAGTGCTTCTCCTTGCGACCCGTCGGCAGGACGTTGCCAGTCGCGATCCCTTCCTCAAGCAAGCTCATTTCGTGCCTCCTTCTTCTATGCCTCCATGGATGAGTAATATGCGTCTCCGATGTCGTCGTAGTAGACGTCGGAGTTGTAAATGGTCGTCGTCAGAAGCGGTGCCGGGCACGTGATGCCCAGATCGTTCGCGAGCAGTCTCGGCAGGTCATCGCGCTCGATTCCCTCATGGTGGGCGACGATCCACTCGATGAGGTCGGCTGCGGAAAGCCGCCCCTCGCCTCCGGCGACGAACACCTTGGTTCCGGCGAGCGTGCAGCTGCGCAGGAGCCCTCCCGCGTCGAGCAGTCCCTCGTAGAAGTCGTCGGGCATGTCCAGCCCGTACAGCGGATGCGGAGTGGCGCCGCCCGCGCGCAGGCTCGCCACGGTGAAGGGCTCGCCTTCGGGCGCATCCACGCTCACCGCGGGCGCGTACGACTCGATGTCCGCCATGCGCGCGCCTAGCACGTCGTGCAGCCGCGAGAACGAGATGTAGCTGTCGCCCTCGTAGAGAAGTAAGCGGTGGTCCGAAAGCGCCTGGCGCAGCACCTGGCGGAAGGCGGGGTGCTGCCACACGGCGTTCTCGAAGCCGGCGTCGCCCTTCGCGAAAGACGGATGCTCGGCCAGCAGCCGCGTGAAGTGGTCGTTCGGGGTGCTCCCTTCTCGGAAGAGCAAGCCGCGGTCCTCGTAGTAGCCCGCATCCTCGATGCCGCGGTCGAGCGCTTCGGGCGGATCGTCGGGAAACTCGAAGGCGAAGCGCCGACGCACGAGGCCTTCGTCGCAGATGCGGCCGGCAAGCTCCCGGGCAAGGAAGCCCTCGAGGGTGGGTGCCTCGCGCTCGGTGTCGTGCGCTACGGGCACATCCGCACGGGAGGCCGGGGCGCCCGTCGGGCATTCAGCGACCTCGACGCCAAGCCACTCCGAGAAGCTCACGTCCGCGGGCTCGGCGAACAGGTCGAGCCATATCGCGGCGATGCCTGCGCTGAAGCCGTATTCGCGCTCGTAGGCTTTCGCGGCGACGTTTCTGGGCTCGTCCGCATGGCGCTCGGCGAAGGCGCGCACCTGACGGCGGCGGTCGACCTTGCCGAACCCGACAGAGAGGTGGTCGCCCAGGGTGACGCCCTCGTCTGCGTTCCAGAAGACCTGCTTCAGCTCATCGTAGAGAGCGATGGGCGTGGTGATCCCCACGCGCCTTAGCTCATTGCGCGAGACGCGAAAGACTAGACGGGCGCAAAGTTCGGTATCCTCACGCCGTGCCGCACTCACCGCCGCTCGCGCAGCCTCTGCACGCCCATCCTGTTTGCTGTCGACTACTTCCGCCACGCGCTACGCCTCGCCCAGCTTGGGCCCGAAGACGCGCTCGACGTATGCCTCCAGCGTGCCCTCCTTGGCGAGCTCCGCGGCGTCCGCGAGCTCGAAGTTAGAGTCACATCCTTGGCCGACCTCGTCGTGGAAACCCAGGATGAAGTGGGTGGCAATCTCGTAGATAATCTTGGTGGGCGCGATGCCGAACACCTGATGCTCCAGGATGTGGTCCAAACGCTCGCGGTCGTCCGGGAAGGCGGCCTTCATGCCCTCGCTTCGGTACAGGCGCTTGATGATCTCGGTGATGTAGAGGCCAGACTTCATATACAGGTCGGCGAAGGTGTGGCTCGGGTCATCGAAGCAGCCCGGGTTCTCCTTCTCGAAGAGGTCCACCATCTGAACCACGACGTTGCGCGGCGTGAAGATCTGATTGGTCTTCTGGGGCGGCACGTAGTCGAAGATGTCCTCTGTCTGGGACTCGTCGAAGTAATTGGCCAGGCGTTCGCGCAGCTTGATGAACTCGCTCACGGAGTCGTTGAATACGACCTCGTCGAAGAGGTGCCCAACGAAGCGCTTTACCTCGCCGGTCTCGCCATCGGTGTAGTCGCCGCCATCACGCAAAAAGCGGAACTCATCAACGGTGATGCTCGTGACGTCCTGGAAGACGTCAGCGGGGATCACGGTGTCGAAGTTCGCGAGCGTCGTGCCCTCTTCGCCGTAGGCCATGAGGAACGACGGGATGGTACGCGAGAAGCCGCGCAGATGAGCGCGCACCTTGTCCTCGATGCCCTGCTTCTCGTCCTCTTTCTTCGCCGTCTCCACCTCGCGCACCACGGTCTCGCCGGCGCGTTGCACGAGCTCCTCGCGGGAGTCCTCGAGCTTCTGGGCGAGCGTCTGGAACGCCTCCGCTTTCTGCTCGTCATGGCGCTTGTTCACCTCGGCGCGCTCGGTCTCGCTTGTCGCCGCCTTGAGCTCGTCCTTGCGCGACTGCTCGATGCGGCGCGCCTGAATCTGGTAGTCGCCGACCTGGCGGTTGAGTTGGATGTCGGCGTCCGCCTGGACCTTGCGCTCGATCTGCTGCTGCTGGCGCGGCTTGAGCTCGCTGCCGTAGCTCTCCTTGGCGGCCTGTACCAGAGGCGCGGTCACGCTCTGCTTGAAGGCCTCCTTGAGGTTGTCGAGCATCACCCGATCGTCGTCATCGGCCTCGTGGGCTTTCGCGATGTCGTCCATGTGGCCTGAGAATTCGACGGCGATGTCGCCGTAGACCTTCGGCCCGAAGATGTCCGCAGCCTTGCCTACGACCTGCTCGTCGGGAATCTCCACCTCGCCCTCGTCGTTGATGGAGAGCTCGTCGGCCGTGCCCTCATCGATCTCGACCTTGTTCTTCTCGGCGTTCTGTGCCTTGCCCTGCTCGTAGGGATCGAAGCGCTGGATGATCTCCACGACCTCTGCCGGCGCGCGGAAGACGCTCGCGATGTTCTGGAACAGGAAGTTGCTCATAAAGCCGCGCCTGACCACCTTGCGGGCATGGATGCGCCTCGGCACGCTGAGCACCTGCTCGGCGTCGAGCTCGACCATCTGCCCCTCTTCGTCCTCGCCGTAGACGGGGAAGAAGTTCAGCAACTGACGGATATGGCGCTCGCGCGTTTCGACATCGCCGCCGCCGCGCGCGGTCTCGCCGTACAGGTCGTTGGCGAACTGCTCAAAGATAGTAAGCGTGCGCGCCGGGTCGAAGTCGAAGACGTAGGCGTTCTCCTTGCGCGCGTAGTTGCCGCCGCCCAGGTCGAACAGGCACGGGTTCTGGCTGCGGAAGGCCGCCTGCATGTACAGTGCGGGGCTCGCCATGTTCGAGAGCATGAGCACGGCGGTCCACTCCGGCACGGTCACGCCCGTGGTCAGCTGGCCGACCGAAAGGGTGATGGTCCTGTCGTGGTCCTTGATCGCGCGGCGTACCTTGTCGAGCGATTTCTCGTTCTCGTCATCGGCGTCGATCTTGCCGTCGCCAGCAGCGAGTACCACCTCGTAATCCTTGAAGACGGGGTGCGCCTGCAGCTTCTTGGCGAGGGCGCGGGCGGAGTCGACGCGGTTGAGCATCCAGAACGTGTGACGCAGCTCGTCGCGCAGCCCGGGTGTCGAGAACGGGAACTTCTCCTGCGTGGTGAGCGCGTCGAGGAACTTATCCACGTCGGCGTCGTGCACGAAGCCGCCGTTGTGCTTGGTCGAGAAGAACTCGTTGAGGTCGAAGGCGAACTCGGTCTGCTCGCCATCAATCTCCATGCCGCCGCGGGCCTCCTGCTCGACGATGTCGCTCATCTGGTAGGTGAGCAGGTTGAGCTTGGGGAGGTTGGCGTAGGGGTTCGGCTGCTCAGAGTCGGCAGGCCAGTCACGCTTGGCCTGCTGCTCGTCGGCATAGGTCCAGTTGTAGATGCCGTCGTCGGCGAACTTCTCGTTTGCGATGGCCTTGAAGGGCGTGCCAGAGAGGTGCAGCGTGAAGCGGCGCTTGATGTGGTCGAATGCCACGTCGGTCTTGAAGGTGTCCACGCCCTCGTGTGCCTCGTCGATGATGAGCACGTCCCAGGTGAGGTCGGCCACCTCGTCGAGCTTCTGGTACACGCCGCCGAAGCGGATGGAGCCCTTGAGGTCCTGAAGGCTCACGAACTCGATGAACCCCTTGGGGCCTTCCGGGTCGTTGCGGATGGCGCGCAGGTACTCCTCGCGGCTGAGGCAGTAGGGCTTGCCGGTCAGAGCGTCCACGCCGCTGATGAAGCGGTAGCCGCCCTCCAAGCCCACGAACTTCACGTAGTCGTCGTACCAGGAGTTGGCGATGGCAGGGCGGTTGGTGACGATGAGCACCTTCTGCGCGCCGATACTGCGGCACAGGTCGTATGCGGTGAGCGTCTTGCCGAAGCGCGGCTTGGCGTTCCACAGGAACTCGCCGCCGTGCGCGCCGCCCTCGTCCCAATGGGCGCGGGCGAAGGCTCCCGTCTGCTCCACTGCGCGCTGCTGCTCGGCGCGCAGGGTGTAGGAGGCAGCGCCGGGTGCGTCCAGCACGCCGTCGGTGTCGCGGAACCGGTAGAACTGCTGGTGAGACTCCTCGCCGCTAATCTTGAACCATTCCTTCTTGGGTTCGCGCTCGACGCCCTGCTTCTCGAGGTAGGCGTGGAAGTCGGTGTCATGGAACGTGCCCGCACGGTGCTCCCACGTGGCGTTGCCGCTCCACTCCAGATGCCACTGCACGTCGGCGGTGTGCGTTTGCTGTTTGATTCGCTCGCGCACGTCCTGCTCGGTGTAGCCGATCTTGGTCCAGCCGTTGTGGCGGACGATCTCGGGCGTGGTGTAGGCATAGATCTGCGGCACCGCGGGAGCGGTGGTCTCGATGATCTGGGAGATGTCGATGCTCGCCATTGCTAGTCCATCTCCTTCACATGGGATTCGATGAACTGAATCTCCTCGTCGTCGAGGCCGTACTTCGCATAGAGCTGACGGTCGATGTCAGCAACAGACTGCGACCAATCGATGTCGGAGTCAGAAGTAAAGTCCTGTAGGGGGACATACTTCCATTTTGGTGCGGGATTGTGCTGCGTAATCTTCAGAATTCCGAGCATGGTCCGAGCGAACTTCGATTTTATGTATTTGAGGAGAGCCGTAGCTTCCGCTTCGGAATTGAAACTGCCAATGCTTATGAAGGACTGCGTATGCCCTATT
>OMDX01000170.1_pt1 | contig 24309 bp, 13 predicted proteins | sample 1673711 | NCBI WGS metagenome assembly OMDX01 (sample SAMEA103958123, study PRJEB25191) | human gut metagenome
GAAAGCGGCCAGCGCTTCCTGCAGGAGAAGATCAACAGCGCGCTCTCCGAAAGACATACAGGTGTACGCCTGACCTCTCTCGGCGGCAGCATTCCCCTGTCCATGCGTGCCGGCGTAGAAATTGCTGACGGGAAAGGAGTCTGGCTGAAGCTCCCTTCCGTGGATATTACTTTGAACGCCGCCCATATTTTTACCAGGTGCGGCGTCTCGCTTGTTCTGAAGGACCCGGAGATTCTCCGTCTGCCTGAGGGCCGAAGCACTGCGGAGGAAAAAGAAGAAGAGCCGGCCGACATGCCGGAAATCCGTCAGGCTTTTGGGGGGCTGGATTCACTGACTGAGTCCCTTCCCGGCTGGCTTCCTGAACTCGCTGTCGAAAATATCGATGTCAGAAACTTTATCGTTGGGAAGGCGGTCTATGCCCCGGATGATCCCGGAGCCGCTGATTTCCTGTCTGTGGATATGCAGGCGGTCCTGAAGGCCGGTCCGGACATGGCGGCAGGGAAGGGAAAAGCCTGGAGTAATCCCCGTCTTGAAGGCGCCATCCGTATGGTGGCCGTACCCAAAACCGTTTCAGATCCCGGGAAAAAACGGAAGTCTGCTGTTGTCAGCGGTTTTGCTCTTGATCGGTGTGCATTAGGCCTGACTCTGACAGGTTCTCTTCAGAGGCCCGAGCTCAGGGTGTCTGTGGAAAGCGGAGAAATATCAGCCGGCGGAGCGACCCTGAAAAAGCCGCGTTTTGCCGCTCTGCTGCCAGCGGACACGTTGCACAGGCTTTCCAATGGGGAAGATTTCGGATTGAAAACGGATCTGTCTTTCGATGCGGGAGACAGACCCTGCACGCTGAGTATGACGGCTGGTGGTGCTCTGAAGGACGCTGGCCCGGAATTTTTTGTGCGGGATCTCAGCCTTTCCGCTTTTGGCATGTCCCTTACTGGCGGCCTGCGCGCCGTGTTCGGGGAGAGGCCGGCAGAGGCCCCTCACAGATCCTCCTTATCCACCGCCATTCCTGGTTATCCTGAGGATCTGCTCCGGATCCTGCCAGCCTGCACGGGAAAGCTTTCCCTGAACGTCAGCGACTGGACCGCCCTGAAGACCGTTGTACCGGGCGTTTCCCTGTATGGACCGTTTTCCGCAGAACTGACGCTGACCCACCAGGAGGATCAGAGTGTGAGTCTGAAGGCTTCAGCTCCGCAATTTGCGGCCACGTTGAAGCCGGGCACGCACCTCGAGGTAAAGGATTTTATCCTGGACGCGGATCTGATGCATGTGATCGACTCCCCTTCAGTGAAGGTGAGAGTGGACGCCGGCAGCGCCCGGGGCTACGGCCATGGACTGAAAGCTTTGAAGCTCTCTCTGGACGGTGATCTCGTGAAAGGCATAGGCATACGTGTTGCAAGCGCTGGAGACGCGGACATCGAGATTGCCGGCCTTTTCAGGCCAGGAAATATTGATATTTCCAGACTGATGATTCTTCTGCGCAACCCCCATCTCGGAATGAGAGCGGAAAAAAAACTGCACGTGACATACAGCCCGGAAGAAATCCGCGTGAGCGGACTCGATGTGCGCTTTATCCCTGACGGACGCCTGACACTCGAGGGCAAAATGGCCGGTAGCGCCTGCAAGGCGGACGGCAGAATACAGGGGGTGCATCTGGAATCCTTCAGAAGCTTCCTGCCGTCTTTGCCGAAGGCTTCCCTTGATGCCGACTTAACCCTTCGCGGAACAGTTGACCATCCGAAGGGCGGGCTTGTGGTGCGCTGCAGCGGACTCAGCCTGCCGGACGTCAAGTTCCCTCCTCTTGATTTTTCCCTGAAGGCGGACTTCCGCCAGACCGGAAATGGAGAGGAAATCCAGGCTAGCCTGATTTTACCTCAGGCGACGCTGGATGCTTTTGGGGGGAAGAATGCATCCATTGAGATGCATGTGCCGCTGAAGATCAAAGAGGGGCAGCTGCCTCAGCCTGACATGGACGGCGGGCTTAAGGGGCATGTGCGTTTTGATGGAACAGTTTCACCCCTTTGGAAGTTTGTGGATCTGGCGGATCGCAGTCTGAGCGGAAGAATCGGCCTGGAATGCCTCATTGACGGGACGCTGAAAAACCCTGAAGTGACCGCGAATGTCAGGTTTGCCGATGGGAAATACGTGGATCTTCCCCTTGGTGTGGAAGTGGATGCCATCAGTCTGGACGCGAGTATACCGCGCACTCCGGCAGCCAGCCTTGCGAACGCGAAGGTGCGCATGAATTTTTCGGCAACGGATGGGCGGAAGGGCAGCCTTGGCCTGAGCGTCGGCGGCAGCAGCGTACTTCTTGGCCTCTGCGGTGTTGTTGTTGGCCAGGTTAGCCAGCAGCAGGTTCTTGTTGAGCTCCTTCGACGAATCCAGCTTGGCAGCCTTCTCGAACGATTTCAGGGCAGCGGCCTTGTCGCCGGCCTGCGTCTGAGCCACGCCGAGGTTGTTCCATACGCGGGCGTCGTTGAACTTCTTCGAAGCGGCGGTCAGGATGGCAACCTGCTCCTCGGCTCCGTTGGCCAGCTCCTGGGCGGCATAGAGGTACTGCTCTACGGTCAGGTCGCCGCCGTTGCGGTATGCAGCCATGATCTCGGCGTCGGTCAGACCCTGGAGGTCGGTGCTGTTGACGATCTGCGAGCGGCGCAGTTCGGGAAGGATGTCCTTCTTCAGCTCGTTGAATACGGTCGACATGTTCTTGATCTCGGTCTCACGCTCTGCGGGCGAGTTGTAGAGGCTCAACACCTGGAGAATGAGGTTCTTGTCCTTGATGTCCGACTTCTCGACCAGCTCCTTGAAGCCGTCCCAGTCTTCGCCGTAAGCGGCGGCGTCGATGTCCAGACCGGCGTCCTTGAGCAGCTTGGCAACGACCTTCTTACCCGATTCGCTGCGCTTCTTCGAAAGCGTGTCGTTGAACTTCACCGGACCGTCGGGCGAAGCGTAGCCCTTCACGGCGATGTTCTGCGTGGCTCGGTCGTTCGTGAGGTTCTTGTCCACGTTCTCCTTGAATGCGCCGAGGTTGGCGTTCTTCTCGTTCTTCTTCGTCACGACCGACGAGTTGATGGCGTAGAGCAGGTCGGTCTTGTCGACTACCGTGGTGACCTTCTTGTAGTTGTTGGCCATCTGATCCATCAGGTCGCCGTACTTGAGGTCCTTTTGCAGGGTGTTCAGACCGTAAGCGACCGTCAGACCGAATTCCTTGGCGATGGCGGCCTTGGCAGCGGCGTCGTTGCCGGCCAGCACGGCAGCCTGCTCCTTGGTGGGGATGGCGCCGGTGTTCAGGTTGACGAGCACGAACTCCTTGGCCTTGCCTTTCGGGCATTTGATCTCGGCGCGGAGCTGCAGGGCGCACTGGTCCATGCGGGGATCGTACGGGAACTCGACGTGCTGCGTGTAATTGCCGCCGTTGCTCATGTCTACGACTGCATAGTTCTCGTCTACCTTCGAACCCTGGTAGTATTGGGTGGCGCCGGCCACTTCGCCGCCTTCGAATACGATGACGGGAGTAACTTTGATGATGGCTTTCTTGTTGAAATACTCAACGGGGAAGGTTACATTGATGTCTGCGGCAACCGTGCCGTTGTTCAGCGTCAGGATCTCGGGGGTGACCGTCAGCTTGATGTCGTCCCGGTTCTTGGCCATCTTCTTGAAGCAGTTGCAACTCGAGAATGCCAGTGCGGCAGCTACGAGCACAACGCTCAATTTCATTAAGTTTTTCATAATAGGTAAAAGTTAATGTGTTTATTTTGAATTTGTTTGCCTCTTTCGTTCGTTCCGCCGCCTCTCTGTCCGCCCGCTGTCCGTTCTTCGTTGTCCGTCCGTGCAGGCGCTTGCCGGGCTGCGGAACAGTGCAAATATAGAAAACTCTTGCTGATTATGCAATATTCCGGACGGAAATCAACGCTTTTTTCCGTCCGAAATATCCACATTAACAGTCTTTTTATTCCTCTTTGTGCTCGTGGCGCTCCCGGCGTTCGCCGCGGTCGCGGCGTTCGCCACGCTCACCGCGCTCGGGACGCGGGCGGCGCTCACGCTCCACATAGCCTTCGGGCTTGGGCAGAAGCGCCTTGCGCGACAGTTTGAGCTTGTTGGTCTTGGGGTCTACGCCGATCAGCTTGACGTCGATCTCGTCGCCCTCTTTCAGACCCGTCTCCTCCATGGTCTCGAAGCGCTTGTAGTCGATCTCCGAGATGTGCAGCAGGGCGTCCTTGCCCGGCATGATCTCGACGAACGCACCGAACGGCATGATCGAACGAACCTTGCCGTTATATACATCGCCGACCTCGGGCTGCGCCACGATGCTCTTGATGCGGGACAGGGCTGCATCCATCGCCTCCTTGTCCAGACCGAAGATATCCACGACGCCCTTGTTGTCGGTTTCGGTGATGGTAATGGTCGTACCCGTCGTCTTCTGAATATCCTGGATCACCTTGCCGCCGGGACCGATCACGGCACCGATCATATCCTGCGGGATGGTGATCTGTACGATACGCGGCACGAACGGACGGTAATCCGCACGCGGCTCAGCGATACACTCCGTCAGCTTACCCAGAATGTGCATACGGCCCACGCGAGCCTGTTCCAGCGCCTTGGCCAGCACCTCGTACGAAAGGCCATCGACCTTGATATCCATCTGGGTAGCCGTGATACCGTCCTTGGTACCCGTCACCTTGAAGTCCATGTCGCCCAGGTGGTCCTCATCGCCCAGGATGTCGGAAAGCACCGCCCAACGACCGGTAGCGGAATCCGAAATCAGACCCATGGCGATACCCGAAACGGGTTTCTTGAGTTTCACGCCGGCATCCATCAGCGCCAGCGTACCGGCACAAACCGTCGCCATCGACGACGAGCCGTTCGACTCGAGAATATCCGACACCACACGCACGGCATAAGGATTTTCCTCTCCGACGGGAACCATCGGCTTCAGTGCGCGCCATGCCAGATGGCCATGACCGATCTCGCGGCGGCTCAGGCCGCGGGCGGCTTTGGCCTCGCCCGTCGAGAAAGGCGGGAAATTATAGTGCAGCACGAATTGCTCGGTACCCTGTACCAGCACTTCGTCCTTGACCTTCTCATCCATCTTCGTACCGAGGGTCACCGTAGTCAGCGACTGCGTTTCACCGCGCGTGAAGATCGCCGAACCGTGAGCGGCGGGCAGGTAGCCCACCTCGCACCAGATGGGGCGGATTTCGTCCGTGCGGCGGCCGTCCAAGCGCTTGCCCTCGTCGAGGATCATGTTGCGCATGGCCTTCTTCTGTACGTCGTCGTGGAAATATTTGTGAATCAGCGGTGCCTTCTCGACCAGCTCCTCTTCCGAAAAACGGGTGGCGAACTCGGCCTCCAGCGCATTGAAGGCATCTTCGCGCTCATGCTTCATCGTACCGCTGGTGGCGATGGCGTAAGCCTTGTCGTAAAGCTCCCGAATGATGGTCTGACGCAGCTCTTCATCATTCACCTCGTGGCAATAGGTCCGTTTCACGTCCTTGCCCAGCTCCTTCGAAAGTTCGATCTGTACGGCACAGTGTTTCTTAATCTCTTCGTGCGCGAACTTGATAGCTCCGAGCATCACCTCCTCGGACACCTCCTTCATCTCGCCCTCGACCATCAGAATATTGTCGATGGTACCGCCGACCATGATGTCCAGATCGGCGTCCTGCATCTGCGAGAAGGCCGGGTTGATGACGTACTGACCGCCGATACGGGCCACACGCACCTCCGAAATCGGACCGCCGAACGGGATGTCCGAAACAGCCAGTGCAGCCGATGCGGCCAGTCCGGCCAGAGCATCGGGCTGAATATCTTTGTCCGCCGAAATCAGGTTTACGGTCACATATACCTCGGCGTGATAGTCCGACGGAAACAGGGGACGCAGCGCACGGTCGATCAGACGGGCTACGAGGATCTCGCTGTCGTTAGCCTTGCCCTCACGCTTCATGAAGCCGCCGGGATAGCGACCGCAAGCGGCATATTTCTCCTTATACTCCACCTGGAGCGGCATAAAATCAGTGTCGGGTTTCGCGTCCTTGGCGGCTACCACCGTTCCCAGGAGCATCGTATCTCCCATCTTCACCACGACGGAGCCGTCGGCCTGCTTGGCCAGTTTGCCCGTTTCGATCATGATTTCGCGGCCGTCTGCCAGCGTGATCGTCTTCCGGACTGCATTGTACAACTTCTTTTCTTCCATAGATATTTTTACGTCAAAATGTATGTTCCAAATTACAAATGGGGCTGCCAAAAGAAACTTTGGCCAACCCCATTTTTCTGCCTCCGGGACTATTTACGGAGATTGAGCGTCTTGATGATTGCTCGGTAGCGCTCGATATCGACCTCTTTCAAATACTCCAGCAACTGGCGGCGCTTGCCGACCAGACGCAGCAACGCACGCTGTGTACCGAAGTCGTGTTTGTTGCTACGAAGGTGTTCCGTAAGGTGGTTGATACGGAACGAGAACAGCGCGATCTGGCTCTCGGGAGAACCCGTGTCGGTGTTGGACTTTCCGTACTTACCGAAAAGCTCCTGCTTTTTTTCAGCTGATAAATAACCCATTTTCAAAAGTTTATTTAGTTCCACTCTACGACGCATTCCCCTTACCGTGAATAACGCCAGAGCGTGGCGCAAAGGTACGAACTTAATTCACAATAACCAACTTAAACGAATACAATTTTTTAGCTGAAGAGCCCTCTTTTTTTGCAAACCGGAGCGAAAAACACTATTTTTGCCAAAAAAGAAGACACATAGAACATGAAAAAGATCGCCCTGCTGCTCTACACCGTTATCGTTCTGGTCCTTGCAGCGAGCTGCGACCGCCGCGCAGAGTACCTTACGGCAAGCGGCGCGATGCTGGGTACGACTTTCCAGGCAACGGGCGACATCACGGACTGCACCGCACAGGAACTCTACCGGGCCATTATGCAAATCGACGCCGAAGCCAAGGCTTCGATGTCGATTTTCGACTCCACCTCCCTGCTGAGCCGCATCAACCGGGGAGAGACCGACTCGCTCGACGAACATATCATCTACAACCTCCGTCTGGCCGAACGGTTCAGCCGCTTGAGCGAAGGTCACTACGACGTGACGGTCAAGCCGCTGGTCGATGCCTGGGGATTCGCCGGGCACGAGGCGGAACGCACCCCGAACCTCGATTCGCTCCTGCAATTCGTAGGTTACCGGCGCGTCCATATCCGGGACGGCAGGCTCGTGAAGGACGATCCCCGCGTACAGCTCGATTTCAACTCGATCGCCAAGGGCTATACGGTCGATCTGGTCGCGGCCCTCATGGAGCGCTGCGGCGCGAAGAACTATCTGGTGGAGATCGGCGGCGAATGCCGCTGCCAGGGTGTCAGCAGCAAAGGCATTCCCTGGCGGATCGGCATAGAAACTCCCTTCGACGGCAATATGTCCGACGGCGCCTATCTCACCGGACGTATCCGCATGAGCGAAGGAGGCCTGGCCACTTCGGGCAACTACCGCCGCTTCTACCGCGACGCCGCAGGCAATAAGATATCCCACACGATCGACCCGACAACGGGCCGCAGCGTCACGTCACGATTGCTTTCCGCCACCGTGGTCGCGGACAACTGCGCCGAAGCCGACGCCATGGCGACCATGTATTTGAGCCTGGGCGCGAACAAGGCCATCGCCCTCTCCCGGAAAATTCCCGACGCGAAGGTCTATTTTATCCTCGACGACGGGAAAGACGGCTACGAAATTTACTGCTCGCCGGCGATGCAAGAAATGATGATTCCAGAATAATCCCATTGCGTACGAATGAAACAAGTTCTATTTCTCTATAACCCCCAGTCGGGAAAAGGAAAAATCGAAAAAGATTCCCAAGCCATCGGCGAAATGTTCCGGCAGGCCGGCTACTCGATCGTAGACGGCCCGATCGATTTCAGCCGCAACCCTTTCAATGGACACGAAACGGTCGATCTGGTGGTCGTGGCGGGCGGCGACGGCACGGTCAATTACGTGGTCAATCGGATGAAGGAGAAGCACCTCGACCTGCTGCTGGGCATCATCCCGGCAGGTACGGCCAACGACTTCGCCGGAGCGCTCGGCATGGAGAAAAACCCGGTCAAGGCGGCGGCGCAGCTCCTCGGCGGCACGGAAGAGCGGGTCGATTGCGGACGCGTGAACGACCACTATTTCGTTAATATCTTCAGTTTCGGCATCTTCACCACCACGTCCCAGCGCACGCCGGACAAACGCAAGCACCAGATCGGCAAGCTGGCCTACCTGATCGAGGGCGTGAAGGAGTTCCGCTCGGTACACGGCATTCCGCTGCAAATTCTCGCCGACGGCAAAGCCTTCGACCTCGAATCGCTCATGGCCTTGATATTCAACGGAGAAACGGCCGGAGGATTCCACCTTGCCCCCCGCTCGAGCATTAAGGACGGTATGTTCGACTGTCTGTTGCTGCAAAGGCGCAACATGCTCTTCTCGGTCGTATCGATGCTCCGTCACCTGCTGGGCGGTCGGCCCTCGCAGGTAAAACATTTCCGAGCCCGCACGCTCGACATCACCTCGCCGATCAACGAACCTACCGACGTGGACGGACAGAAGGGGGCCGATTTCCCGCTGCACATCGAATGTCTGCACAACGAGCTCCGCGTCGTCTGCCCGCTGTCGGAGGCACCCCGCCGGGGCCGGTTCGCCTATTTCAAGAATCTGATCAGCAAACTGGCATGGTGGCGGACGAGATAACCCTGCAAAAAGTTTCGATCTCCCGCATCAAGCAGGAGATGCGGGACGTTTATTACCTGTCGGACGACCTGGTGATCGCTTCGTTCGACATCCACCGCGATACGCTGGGTAACTACCCCGCCCTGATTGACGGCTTCTCGGCGATCATCATGGCCAGCGGTTCGGCCGTCGTAGCGATCGATACGGAAGAGTACGAAGTCGTGCCCGACACGATCGTCTTCTTCAGCCCCGACCGCGTGATCCGCACGGTAGCCAGCACCAGCGATGCGGCGGCCTATTTCGTCGCCTGTTCCAAATCGTTCATCAACGAGATCCAGATAGACCTTTCGGCCTCGCTGCCCGTCTATATGCGTTTCGGCAAACAGCCCTGCCTGCGGGTGACACCCCAGGACACGCACGAGATCCGACAGGTGTTCCAACTCATCAAGACGATTCTTGCCAGCGACAAGGAACATTACAGACAGGAGATCATCCGCTGCCTGTTCACCGCAGTCTTCTACATCATCACCGAGCTGAACATGCGCGAGCAGAAAAACACGGTCAAGCTGGGGCGCGGCGAGGTGATCTTCGAAGAGTTCATGGAATTAGTCCGGCAATACAGCAAACAGGAGAGGAACGTCCGGTTCTATGCCCGCCGCCTCAACATCACCCCCAAATACCTTTCGACCGTTTCCAAGGACGTGAGCGGCAAAACCGCCGCCCGGTGGATCGACGAAGCGGTGATCCTCGAGGCAAAAAGCCTGCTGCGCTATTCGGGCATGAGCATCCAGGAGATCGCCTATCACCTCAACTTCTCGACCCAGTCGTTCTTCGGCAAATATTTCAAACAGCACACGGGCTACAGCCCGTCGCGGTTCAAGCGCAAGGGCAGCTGACGGACCGAGGCATCCCGGAATAAAAAAGGGACGTGTCAAATCGAGAAATTCGGCGCATCCCTTTTCAGGTATGTAAAAACAGGTAAAATACAAGGCATCGAGGTTCACGGCGAAGAGTGTGTACCGACGCACATGATCGAGCCATGACACCGATAATAACGAAGCAGTTTGCCTGTTATGACGCACCGCCTTTTTCGACCGAAAGGTTATCGCACCCCGGCTTTCTCCCGATCGGAACCCTTTTTCCTCGGCGACGGTTTGGTCTTGCGGACCGGCGGCTTCCGGTCGAACGCCTTCTCCACTTCGATCTCGAAATCCGAAAGCACGTTCATATAGTTGATAAAGGCATCGTAGGACGATTCGTAAGGATTGAAATAGGCATGTACGTCCCCGTCCGACAACCACTTGGTCGCCATATAATAGAAATGATCCGAAGCCTGCATGAAGTTCCACACGTGGTCGAAATCGGGATCCTTCAGCCGGGCGATCTTATCCCGCAGGGCATACAGTTTTCCGAAAGCTTCGTTCTGCAATTCGTTGCCCAGCCACGCCGTGATGTCGCGTTCCTCGTCCGCCCAAGACATCACGTGCGGACAATGGAGTACGGCGACGGGCTGGTATTTCGCAGCGGCTTCGCTCACCGTAGCGAACTCCAACCCCTCCCGCTTCAGAACAGCCGGAACGAGCGCCTTCATAAAGTCGAAAATACCCGTATCGGCACGCTGGTGCTCGCCGAAGGTTTCGTAATCCATGAAGAGATTGACCACATCCCCCTCCAGCTCGTCCGAAGCGAGCCACCCCGTGTATTTTTCCGCCGTGAGAGGCCATTGGTCCCACCCTCGGTTGGAGAAACGGAACGCGATGTCGTCCGAGAGCTTGTAATTGCGCAGCAACAGCCTCAAGCGCTGGTCGAGCGCATTGGCATAAACATAGCCGGGCGACTTCCATCCCAGTACGTGTCGGGCTCCCTCGGCCAACATGGTCTTGAAACCCATCTCGGCCACATCGGAGCCGATCCGGTCGGAATAGATCAGTTCGGTATTGCGAAAGGCGGTCGGCGCAACGCCGAACTCCTTTTTCATCAGTTCGGTATGGAGCGCAACCTGCTGCATGAAATCCTCCTTCGACGAAAGCGAAGCCAGCGAATGGGAGTAAGTTTCGGCCAGGAACTCCACGCAGCCCGTCCGGGCCAGGCGGCGGAACGAATCGAGCACCTCGGGCGCATACGCCCGCATCTGTTCGACGGCCAGCCCCGTCAGCGAAAAGGTACAGCGGAAACGCCCCTCGCTCTGCCGGATCAGATTGAACAGCAAGGCATTCATCGGCAGATAGCACTCACGCGCGACCTTCTGCATGATCGAGCGATTGGTCAGGTCGTCCAGGTAGTTGTGGTCACGGCCCATATCGAAGAAACGGTAACGCTTCAGCCGCCAGGGCTGGTGTACCTGAAAATAGAAACAAATCGTTTTCATACTCCGCAAATATTTTAATTGTTCGCCTCCGCGACGACAGTTTCGTAAACCGTCTTGATCTTCGCTGCGGCATTGGTCCATTTGAGTCCGGTCACCTCTTCCAGCCCTTTCGAAGCGAACATCCTGCCCAGAGCCGGATAAGTAAGAAGCCCGTAAATGGCATCGGCCAGAGCATCCACGTCCCAGTAATTCACTTTAATGGCGTAATCCAGCACCTCCGCCACACCGCTTTGCCGCGAGATAATCACGGGAACGCCCGAACGCATGGCCTCGAGCGGCGAAATACCGAACGGCTCCGACACCGAAGGCATGACATAGACATCCGACAGACGGAACATCCGCTGCACCTCCCCGCCCTTGAGGAACCCCGTGAAATGGAAGCGGTCGGCGATCCCCAACTGGGCCACGCGCCGCACCACATGGTTCATCAGATCGCCCGAGCCGGCCATGACGAAACGCACGTCCGGAACCCGCTGCAGCACCTTGGCCGCAGCCTCGACGAAATAATCGGGACCTTTCTGGTAGGTGATGCGTCCCAGAAAGGTGACGACCTTATCCTTGACGGCCCGCTCCGGCACAGCATCCTCCGACTCGCCGAAACGCACGGCGTTATGCACTGTCACGACCTTCTCGGCCGGAATGCCGTACTTGCCGATGACGATGCGGCGCGTCAGCTCCGACACCGCGATCACCCGATCGGCAGCCTGCATACCCGCCTTTTCGATGGCATAGACCCGACGGTTGATATTCTCGCCGCTGCGGTCGAACTCCGTGGCGTGCATGTGCACCACCAGCGGCTTGCCCGAAACCCGCTTGGCCGCGATTCCGGCGAAATAAGTCAGCCAGTCGTGGGCATGGATCACGTCGAACTGCCCTTCGAGGTCTTTGGCCACCTGCGCCGCCACCATCGCATACCGGGCGACCTCCTCCATCAGGTTGGCGCCGTATTTTCCGGAGAAGGTGTAGCGCTGTTTCCATACATCGGTCCACTCGTGTGTCCGGCCGCTGCGAACGAACTCATCGTGGTAGGCGGCATACTCCTCCGGAGAGATGTAGGGCAACATGTTCGAATCAATGTGGATGAACGAAACCTTCTCGAGCAGCTCTTCGGAAAACTCATGATCGCGCGTACCGATCGTTTCCACGTCGCTCGCATTCACCACGCGGACGAAGCGCTGGTCCTCGTCGCCATAGGCACGCGGCATGACGAAAACGACCTCCACGCCGTTGCGTGCAAGACCGCGCGTCATACCGTAGCAGGCCGTACCCAGCCCGCCGGCGATATGGGGAGGAAACTCCCAGCCGAACATCAACACTCTCATTTGTATTCTATTTTTTTATTCTAACAATTATATCTTTCCATGTACCCTTATCCGACGGTCGCAGCATCGAATCCAAGGAGTGCTTATTCGCGGCCCGAAACCGTGTCCGCCATGCACCCTTCCCCTAAATCCGCTTCTCGGAGGGAATTTGGGACACTGCGCCCCCGAAAAGGTACACTCAAAGTATATAATCACGTTTCATTTCGTAACTTATTCGACTTCGCGAAACACCGGTCGCCCCTCCCGGCAACCTCCATCCCGGCCTGCCCGGGCCGACAGAAAAAATTTCGGACACCTTACGCGGCGGCAAGTTCTTTTCCTTCGCATCCTTTAGCGCTTTTTCCGAAGACCCGGCAACAACCCGTGTCCCCGGCGACGACGCCAGCGTTCGGTCGTTTCACGGATCATCAACACCGCCCCGACACTCCACGCCTGCGACACGGCGCCCCAAGGCGCATGCGGAGGATCGCCGTCGAACAGCTCGTTGATCGATCCGATACCGTAACTCTGAATCTCCTCGCCGAAACGGGCGAGCAGCTCCTCCGCCCGAGGCAGAAACTCACGGCCACCGAGGTCGAACGAAGCCTTGACATAAAACCAAAGCGGCCAAACCCATACGGAGCCGTTCATCGAAGCCTCCGCACGAACGGCTTCATCGCCCTCGCAGCGGTTCTTATAGCGAGGATTGCGGGGCGAAAGCGAACGCAGCCCTTTGGGTGTCAGCAAATGCTGCCCCACGATCCGAAGCACCGAAGCCTGCTGCTCCTCATCGAGCATCTTGTAATCCAAACCGCACGCCACCACCATATTCGGACGAATCCACCGATTCGGCCCTTCAGGACCTACGAAATCGGCCAGATACCCGTCGTCGCCGCTCCAGAACATCTCCCGAAAAGCGTTCCGAATCCGCTCGGGCCACGCTTTCCACTCGCCGACGAACTCCTCCTCGCCGAAACGGGAAGCCAGCTCAAGGGCATAACACACGGCGTTGTACCAAAGTGCGTTGATTTCGACCGGATACCCGTCCCGCGACACGACGGGGACACCACCCGCCAGCGCATTCATCCAGGTGAGGGCTTTGTCGGGCGCCGAGGCCCACACCAAACCGTTATCGTGCACGGCCACGCCGCCGACGCCCCGGCGATAAGCCGCCAGCAGCTCTTTCATCACGATACCGTAGCGCTTCCATATCTCCTCCTCACCCAGCGTCCGCTGCAACTGCTGAAGCACCCAGAAAAACCAAAGCGGAGCATCCGCAGCCTCGGCAGCCGAGAAAGAACCCGTAAACATACCGTCCCGGCGTCCGCGCACGACCGTATCGAGCACATCCAGGCAATCCTCCGTGCGTCCCTGCTCCAGCGCGATGCCGGGCAGCGCTACGAGCGTCTGACGTCCGATCTGCCCATACCAGGGATACCCGGCCAGCACCTCGGCCCGCCCGTCCCGGCGGCGGACGACGAACTGCCGGGCAGAGTGGCGCAGGCAGCTCAGAAAATCGACCTTGCGGCTGCGGGCGCTCAGAGCCTCCGCAAACATTCCGCCGATGGCCGCAGGATCGGGAATGGCTTCGACGGACGCAGAGAAAATCACGCTTTGCCGCCGACCGAGACTGAGTTCGAAATAACCCGTCGTAAGCAGATCCTCATCTCCCTCGTATCCTCGCTCGATCTCTCTGGCGTATTCGAAATTATAGTACCAGTCGGGAGCCGGCACGAACTCCGCATCCCGACAATCGGTTTGCAGGTACAGCCAGGGAAAATCGGAATACAACCGACACTTCACCCCGCCCGGAATCGGCCGGGAACGTCCGTCGGCCTCCATATTGGCATGCGTGAGCGCATGTTTGTCCCGGAAGGCGAAGAAAGGCCGGAGCCTAAGCCGGACATCGGACGGCGCCTCCAGCAGCGTATAGCGGATCATCAACTGCGTGCGGTTGTGTATCCAGAGCAGCTCTTTCCGCAACACGATGCTTCCCACGCGGTAGGTGATCGTCGGTGTCGGCGTATATTCGAAATCGGTGATGTACTTATGCCCCCGAGGTTCATAGGTTCCCGGGAAACGGTGTAGCGCCAGGTTGAAGGATTGCCCGTCGTGCACGACGGTTTCATCCACCGACGAGAGCAGCACGTAAGCGCGGTCGCTGTCGTCGATGGGTGCCACCATCAGGCCATGATACTTGCGCGTGTTGCAGCAAACGATGGTCGTGCTCATATAGCCGCCTCTGCGATCCGTAGCCAGCATTTCGCGCTGCAACGAATACTCCAGATTTCCCAGTTCCTTCTTATCAAATGTAAGTACCGACATAACTGTTTGTTCTTTATGTTCATTTCCGACAGAGCGGAACGGCAAAATCAGCCCGTACTCCTGCCGGACCCGTCGAATCGTTTATTTCGTTTTCTCCGCCGACCGGATCAGAAAAAGTTCCGGTCCGCTTGAACGATCTTTTCTGAAAGATACTCTTTTTTTCGCAGACCATCAAGTCCAAACCGTGCGAAAAATCAAAAATTATCAGAAAACGACCTTTTTTTCAACAATCATTTCATGCCCACTTCACCAATGCGAAATCCATACGATGCGGCAACATCGGATTCTGCGGGAAAATGCGCAGCGCCATATCGAACATCCCGGCCTGTTCGGGAACATAGTCCAAGGCGAAAGTCACCTGGCTGCCCGAAACCTGCACCTGGCTGAGCGGCACGGTACGGATGACCTCCACGACCCGGTCCGGCTCCACGGGACGGGCCACGACCAGTTCGGCCCCCACGTCCTCCGGAGCGAGTCCGGCCAGGTCGAGCGTAAGCTCGAAATGGTAACTGCGTCCTATGAAGATCGGCTTGTCGCCGACCCGGGCACGCTGCACGTCCACGATCTTCACGGCAGGCCACGCAGCCAGCACCTTGTGCTTCCAGGCGACGATCTCGCGCGCAACGGCGAAATCGTTATCCGACAGATCCCGTTTGCGGGCCGCCAGCCGGTTGTAGAAACGCACCTCGTAGTCGCGCAGCATCCGGTTGGTCGTAAAGTTCGAAGCGATCTCGGCGATACACTTCTTCACCGAAGCCATCCACGCACGGGGGATGCCGTCGGCATCCCGATCGTAGTATTTCGGCACGATCTCCGTCTCGATCGTATTGTATATCATCTCGGCGTCGAGTTCGTTCTGGTACTGCGGATCGGAAAAGACCGTCTCCATCGGCAATGCCCACCCGGCGCCCTCCTTGTATCCTTCGACCCACCAACCGTCGAGCACCGAGAACTGCAGCACGCCGTTCATCACGCACTTTTCGCCCGACGTACCCGACGCCTCGAGCGGACGGGTCGGGGTATTGAGCCACACGTCCACGCCCTGTACCAGACGACGCGCCAGCTCCATGTCGTAATTCTGCAGGAAGATGATCTTGCCCGCGAACTGCGGCATGGCCGCGACCTCGATGATCCGCTTGATCAGATCCTGCCCCGGCTGATCGTTGGGATGCGCCTTGCCCGCGAAAATAAACTGCACGGGACGCTCCTTGTTATTGACGATGGCTGCCAGACGATCCAAATCTGTAAAGAGCAGCAACGCCCGCTTGTAGGTGGCGAAACGACGTGCGAAACCGATCTTCAGCACATCGGGCTTGATCCCTTCGAGCACCTGCATGACCTGATGGGGCGAATCCATGCGCACCTGCCCGGGATCGCAATAGCGGCTGCGGATCATACGGACGAGTTTCTCCTTGAGTACCAGACGTTCCCGCCACAAATCCTCGTCCGGAATGTCGTAAACCTTCTTCCACTCCGAAATACGATACTCGTGACCGCCGAATCCCTCGGGAAAATAACGGGCATAAAGGCGGCGCAGACGAGTTGCCGTCCAAGTCGGAAAATGCACGCCGTTGGTCACGTAACCGATGTGCAGCTCGTTTTTGAAGTAACCCGGCCACAAATTCCCCAAAATCTCTTTGGAAACTTCGCCGTGCAGCCACGACACGCCGTTAACCTCCTGCGAAAGGTTGCAGGCGAGCACCGACATCGAGAATTTCTCGTTCGGGTCCTCCGGATTGACACGTCCCAGGCCGATGAACTGCGCCCAGCCGATCCCCAGTTCCTCGGGATAATGAGACAGATACTGCCGGATCATCGCCTCGGGAAAGGCATCGTGTCCCGCAGGAACGGGTGTATGGGTCGTAAACAGCGACGAAGAGCGGACAATCTCCAGCGCTTCGGAGAAAGTCAGGCGGCGGCGCAGCACCAAATTGCGGATACGTTCCAGGCCGAGGAACGCCGCATGTCCTTCGTTGCAATGGGAAATATCCTGCGCAATATGCAGCGACTGAAGCGCCCGCACCCCGCCGATACCCAGCAGAATTTCCTGTTTGAGACGGTTTTCCCAGTCTCCGCCGTACAGGTAGTGAGTCACCCGACGATCCTCCTCGAGGTTGGCCTCGTAGTCGGCGTCGAGCAGATACAAATCGGTACGTCCCACCCGGCAGAGCCAGATGCGGGCCGTCAGCGTACGCCCCGGCAACGGAATCGTCACAGTCGCCCAGTTACCCACCGCATCGCGTACAGGCTCGATCGGCAGCTTCGAAAAATTCTGGGCCTCGTAAGTCGCCTCCTGCGCTCCTTGAGCGGAAAGCTTCTGGGTAAAATAACCGTACCGGTAAAGCAGTCCGACCGCGACCATCGGCACGTTCTTGTCCGACGCCTCCTTGAGGTAGTCGCCGGCCAGAATCCCCAACCCGCCCGAGTAGATTTTCAGCGAAGCGTACAGGCCGTACTCCATCGAGAAATAGGCGATTTTCGGCGTCGCCGGATCGGGTTTCTCGGACATGTAGCTCCTGAACTGCGCATATACCGCATCGAGCAGCACCAGAAACCGTTCGTCCCGCTCCAACTCCTTCAGACGATTCACACTGAGCAAGTCGAGAAAAGCGATCGGATTACGTTCGCTTCGGTTCCAAAGGTCGGGATCGATCTCCTCGAACAGATCCCGGGCGCCGGGATTCCAGCACCACCAAAGGTTGTGGGCCAGCTCCTCGAGCGGACGGAGCCGTTCGGGAAGGTTCTTCTCCACCATCATCCGGTTCCACTCCGGACGCTCCGGACGAAGCGCCTGATGCACGAGCTTGACCTGCTGCTCGGGCAGCGGCGTCGCATTCGAAGCCACATGGTTCATCCGCACGTCGGCATTATCGAGCGCCAGCGCGTAAGCCTCTTCGTACGCCTCGAAAAGCCGGCTCCAGAGCGCCTCTTTCGACAGCACGCCCGCAGCACGACGCATCTCCTCCACACGAGCGGCATCCAACTGCGAAAACCGCAGCACGGCATCGGCCAGCGCAGAGGCCACTTCGTCGTCGTTGCCATCCTCGCGGCAAAGTACCGCTACGCCGGGATGCTCCTCCCGCCGGTCGATCCAAAGACCGAATCCGGCGAGGGTCGTGGTGACGGTCGGCACGGAAAAGGCGATCGACTCGAGCGGTGTATAGCCCCAGGGTTCATAATACGACGGAAACAGGGTCAGATCCATGCCCACGAGCAACTCGTAATAGCTCTTGTCGAAAATACCGTCCCGGTCATCCAAATACGAAGGCACGAAAATCACATGCACTTTGGATGCAGGATCGGCCAGCGGACTGCCGTCGATCGCCCGCACGATCGGATCCCACTGCATATTCTCCAGATAATGGGTCGCCCAAGGCCATTGCGAGCCGTCGATCGGCTGCGATGGATCCTGCAGGTGCTTCTGCAAGTCGGCACGGGCTCCCCGGTTGGCGGCAGGCACCATGACATACAACACGACCTCCCGATCCAGGCGTTCCAGCCCGGCCAGCCGCTTCATACCCTCCAGCAGCACATCCAGCCCCTTATTGCGGAATTCGTATCGGCCGCTCGTGCCGACGATCAGCGGATTATCCTGCAACTTGCGGCCCAGGCAAGCCTCCGCCACAGCGATCAGAGCCGCACGAGCCTCTTCACGTTTGATCCGATAGTCGTCGTCCTGCCAAACGAAATCGTCCTCAAAACCGTTGGGCGTCACGACATCTACCTCGTGCCCCAGCAAATAGCGACATTCGGTAGCCGTAATTCCGCTCACGGTCAGGAAAGCGTCGCTGTTGGCCGCCGCCTTCTTCTCGATCGAATGCTTGGCCGTCACGCCGAAACGACGGGCCAGGTCGTCCGCATTGTACGTAGTCAGATCCCTATAAAGCGGCATTCCGTTTCCGGCGATGCTGCGTCCCAGCACGGTAGCGTGCGTAGTGAACAACGTGGCCACGTAAGGCGACTCCCGACGCAGATAAAGTCCTCCGGCGGCGGTCATCCACTCGTGGAAATGAGCCGCGACCCGGTTTGCGGACTTACAGAAAGTTTCGACGTAGGAAGCTACGACCAGTCCGGCGGCATAACCGAACAACACCGGCTCGATGTAATCCCACTGGCCCGAAATCGAATCCACACGGTAGCTCTCCCAAAGGAACTTCAAGATGTCGTCCTTGCGGGGAATCAGCGAGGAAAAATCGACCAGAATCACCTGCGGCCGCCCGACGATGCGCCAATGTCCTACACGGACACGGATCCCCTTCTCATACAGGGTCTGCCGCCACCCCTTGAGCAGCGCCGGATCCTCCTCGAACTCCCGGTCAGCCCCCTGCCCCAGATCGGGACCGATCGTAAAATAGCGGTCACCGTACTTTCCGCACACGGTCCGGGCCTTGGTCGCTATCACGGTATTGATACCGCCCACCTTATTGCACACTTCCCAACTGATCTCGAAGAGAAAGTCGGGTTTCAGTTTCATATCGTTCATATTTCAATGATTTGATTATTCAACAATCAGTCGTCCGCTTCGAACAACGCGCCGATCACGGCATCCGACACCAGGAACTTCTCCGCCGGAATCGCCAGCCGACCGGCCGCGAAACACAGCTCTCCGATCCCCATGAAAGGCTCCGCCTGCCGCAGCAGCCGCTCCGCCCGCTCTTTTCCGAAACGAGTTTCGACCGCAGCCAGCTCGAGTCCCTCGGCCGTGCGCAGGCGGGTCATCAGATACTCGTTGTAGCGATCCCGCTCCGTAAGCCGCTCCTGTTCGTAAATCGCCTCCGTTCCGGCACCGGCCAGGTAGCCGTCGATCGACGCAGCGGCCCAGCGGCGCGACTTCCCGTTGAAGGAGTGGGCTGCAGGCCCGATGCCCAAATACTCGTCGCCCGACCAGTAGGCGGCATTGTGACGGGCCCGGCAACCGGGCAGCGCATAATTCGACACTTCGTAATGCTCGAACCCGGCCTCAGTCAGCGTTCGGTGCACCTCCAGGTATTCGCGTTCGCTCACCTGCTCGTCCACCTCGGAGAACTGCCCGCGCTCCAGGCGACGCCCGAAGGCCGTATTTTTCTCTATCGTCAAATGGTATGCCGAAATATGCTGCACGCCGAGCGCCAAAGCCCGGTCGAGGTTACGGCGCAGTACTTCGCCGCCGAAACCCGGCACGCCAAAGATCAGGTCGATCGTCAGATTCGCAAAACCCGCAGCCTGCGCCCGGCGGACAGCTTCGACGGCCTGCATCCCCGTATGACGCCGGTTCATCAGCCGCAACTCGTCATCGTCGAAAGACTGCACGCCCACGCTCAACCGGTTTGCACCCGTACGGGCCAGCGCCTCCAGCCACTCTCCGGTCATATCGTCGGGATTGGCCTCGACGGTAAACTCCTCCACACCGCTGCAATCCAGCAACGCCGCCGCCCGGTCCGCCAATCCCTGCAACCGGGCGGGATCGCAGAGCGACGGGGTTCCGCCGCCGAAATAGACAGTACGGATCCGACGGTCGGAGAGCCAATCGACGGCTCCGTCCAATTCGCGCTCCATCGCCTCCAGTACGGAATCGACACGTCCCACCTCGGCGCTTTTGAAAAAGTCGCAATAGGCGCAAATCCTGCGGCAAAAAGGGATATGGAAATAAAGTCCGGCCATGTGGCAACGAGTGAAAAGCGAACGCCGGGCCGAATCTACCTCAACGCCGCCCGAACGCATCCTATATTGTTACAAATATAGAAAAATATAACGCGCATTATCTGCTTGTAACAGAAAATTCACAACACGGAAAAATCCGAAACGAACCGATCCGGTCTGCAGGGCTGCGAACAAAAAAGGAAATGCAATTTCCATAAATACAGACGGAGGAGCCCCGAAAGGTTCCTCCGTCGCAAAATCCGCATAATCCGGCTATCTGGCCTGCAAAACAGCCCGCAGTTCGCCGTCGGTAAGAAGCATCAGCATATCGCCGTCCACTTCGTAGTGGGTCGCTCCCGACAAAACGTCGCTGAAAGCCTGCTCCTGGTCCAAACCGGGACAAAACATCCGGGTCGAAGCCATCTGGCCGACGGTCAGTCCGCCCGTTTCCGTGGTTTCATACGAACCCATAAGCCGGTTGCAGGCTCCAAGCCCCGAAAGGCGTCCGTCCTCACCGAAAACGACGGTAAAAAGGTCGCCTTCGACCGGTACGGCACGGCCGTTGAGCTGCACCAGCTGCCATTCGGTGCTGACAAAAGGTTTGCTGTCGCCTTTCCGGTGTTTACGGCAGGGACAGCAGGAGGCTACGAGCATCACGAGGGCGGCGAATGCCGCCAGTTTCATAAAACGTGTCATAAGCTATCGGTTTTGAATCTTTATCCAGCAAAATATGTGCAAACATAACCAAAATAATCGTAACTTTGTACTCCGTCACGGTTCCCGAAGACAAAAACGGCCCGGTCGCAGGAAAATAGAACTCAAAATCGAACATTCATGCGAAACGGAGCGAAAACGGGGCTACCGACATACCCGGCAACCGAAAAAGCACGCACCCTATTTTACGATCAAACGGGAACCGAATGCAACGAAAAAGAAAATTCAACCATAAATTTTAACGAATCAAAATAATACGACACTATGAAAACCATTATCGCATCTCCCAAAGCCCCCAAAGCGGTGGGCCCCTATTCGCAGGCCGTAAAGTGCGGCGACACGCTCTACATTTCGGGGCAGCTCCCGATCGACGGCGCCACCGGCGCGATGCCCGAAAGCATCGAAGATCAGACGCGCCAGTCGCTCACCAACCTGGGACATATTCTCGAAGAGGCGGGTTACTCGCATGCCGACATCGTGAAAACGACGGTTCTGCTCACCGACATCGCCGACTTCGCGGCGATGAACGCCGTCTATGCCACATTCTTTACGAAAGATATGCCCGCACGCATCTGCTATCAGGTATCCAAGCTGCCGATGGGTGCGAAGGTCGAGATCGACGCTGTCGCCGTCAAGTAAAACGCATCCGGCGGAAAGCATGGACGGAAGGACCTGACTTCGCCGCCCATAAAAAAACGATTATATACCGGAACGACGCGAGATTCCGCGTTGTTTTTCGGGCTTGTTCGCAACCGTCTGCGATCGGCGTGCGTATGCGCGAATCCGATCCGCCCTCTTCTCTCCGGTCGGAGGAAAACCGAACTCCAGAGCGGGAAAGGATTTCCGGCAGGGAGTATCGAGCACAGGCGCAATAAAGCTATATAATCGTGTTACATAGGCAGTAAGCCCAACGTTTCACTATACAGGCACACGACGGGCGAACCGACTTGGCGGACAAAAAAACGAAGACAGACGACTCCGCCATATCCCAAATCGTGCGTCCCGGATCACTGGGACGCACGTTTTATCCATTGTTGATAACTTTGGAATAATTTGTCGCGGGAAGATTCGAAAATCCCGAAGAAAAGCAGGAAATTTGTATAGTTGGGACCGAACGGAACAAGCCTGCATCGGTCCCGATTCCTGTAAAGACATAAAGAAATAAAACTCAAGATATCATGTCAAGCAACAAACAACCGGGCCTCCCGACCGAAGTGTCCTACAACGAAGCGGTCGAAGCGTCGAAAAAATATTTCGACGGAGACGACCTGGCCGCTACGGTTTGGGTAAGCAAATATGCCCTGAAAGATTCGTACGGCCATATTTACGAAAAAACTCCGCGCGATATGCACGAGCGCATCGCCGCCGAGATCGAACGGATCGAAAAGAAGTACCCCAATCCTATGAACCGGCAGGAGGTGTTCGAACTGCTCGACCACTTCCGCTACATCATCCCGCAAGGCGGTCCCATGACCGGTATCGGCAACAACTTCCAGGCGGCTTCGCTTTCGAACTGCTTCGTCATCGGCCACAAGAATCCGGCAGACTCCTACGGCGGCATCTTCCGCATGGACGAGGAGCAGGTGCAACTGATGAAGCGGCGCGGCGGCGTGGGGCACGACCTTTCGCACATCCGCCCCACAGGTAGTCCGGTGCTCAACTCGGCGCTCACCTCGACCGGTATCGTCCCCTTCATGGAGCGTTACTCGAACTCAACGCGCGAAGTGGCTCAGGACGGTCGCCGGGGCGCCCTGATGCTCACCCTTTCGATCAAACATCCCGATGCAGAGCGTTTCATCGATGCCAAAGTCGATACGAGCAAGGTGACCGGCGCCAATGTTTCAGTCAAAATCGACGACGAATTCATGCGTGCGGCACTCGCCGGGAAGAAATACTACCAACAGTTCCCGATTCACTCGGACAAACCGCTCTACCAGCAGGATATCGACGCCAAGAAACTTTGGGACAAGATCATCCACAACGCCTGGAAATCGGCCGAACCGGGCGTAATGTTCTGGGACACGATCATCCGTGAAAGTATTCCCGACTGCTATGCCGACGAAGGATTTACGACCGTGGCGACCAACCCCTGCGGCGAAATTCCGCTTTGCCCCTACGACTCGTGCCGCCTGCTGGCGATCAACCTGTTGAGTTACGTGGACAAACCTTTCACCAAAGAAGCGTCGTTCAACTTCGAGAAATTCAAGCAACACGTCGAGAAGGCGATGCGTATGATGGACGACATCATCGACCTGGAGCTCGAAAAAGTCGAACTCATCATCAACAAGATCGCCGCCGATCCCGAAGACGAAGACATTCGCCGCGTGGAACTCGAACTCTGGAAAAAGATCCGCACGATGGCCCGCAAAGGACGTCGTACGGGACTGGGCATCACGGCCGAAGGCGACATGCTCGCAGCATTGGGGCTCCGTTACGGTACGCCCGAAGCGACGGCTTTCGCCGTGAAGGTACAGAAGACCCTCGCACTGGAAGCCTACCGCGCCTCGGTAAAGATGGCCGCAGAGCGCGGAGCGTTCGAAATTTTCGATGCACGCAAGGAGGAGAAGAACCCGATGATCGGCCGCATCCGGGAGGCCGATCCGGAGCTCTACGCCGAAATGGTAAAACACGGACGACGCAATATCGCCATGCTGACCATCGCCCCTACGGGAACCACCTCGCTCATGTCGCAAACCACGTCGGGCATCGAACCGGTTTTCCGTCCCGTCTATAAGCGTCGCCGCAAGATCAACCCTTCGGACCAGGATGCCAAAGTGGCTTTCGTGGACGATATGGGCGAAAAGTTCGAAGAGTACAACGTCTATCACCACAACTTCGTCAAATGGCTCGAAGCCAACGGATACGACACCTCGAAACTGCAAGACATATCGGACGATGAGCTCAACCGGTGGGTAGCCGCATCGCCCTATCACGGCGCGACGGCCAACGACATCGACTGGGTGGCCAAAGTCAAGATGCAGGGCGAAATTCAGAAGTGGGTCGATCACTCGATTTCGGTGACGGTCAATCTGCCGAACGACGTTTCCGAGGCACTCGTAGCGGACGTATATCGCACGGCCTGGGAGTGCGGCTGCAAAGGGGTAACGGTTTACCGCGACGGCTGCCGCGAAGGTGTACTGATCGATAAGAAGAAAAAAGCGGCAAAAGAGGAGAACGGACAGACCATTCTCAAACGCCCCAAATCGATCCCAGCGGACATCGTGCGTTTCAAAAACGGCAACGAAAACTGGATCGCCTTCGTCGGCCTGCAGGACGGACGCCCTTACGAAATCT
>OMDX01000187.1_pt1 | contig 23605 bp, 24 predicted proteins | sample 1673711 | NCBI WGS metagenome assembly OMDX01 (sample SAMEA103958123, study PRJEB25191) | human gut metagenome
CGTGTAAACGAAAACGCCCTGCAATGGCGCTATGCCGGCGATGAAATATGGCTGAACCTGTACGATCTTTCGGTTTTGAAAGGCGCTGACGGCAAGGACGGAGCCGACGGCAAGGACGGCACAAACGGACAAAACGGCACTGACGGCAAAGACGGTAAAACACCTTTTATCGGAGAAAACGGCAACTGGTGGATCGGAGAAATCAACACCGGTGTAAAAGCCGCAGGTGTTGACGGTGAAAAAGGCGACCTTGATCTTCTTTTTGTTTCTCCGACTGTCCATAGCAAGGGTATCGGATATGCCGCTTGGTGCGCTGTCGAAAAACTGCATCCGGAAGTGAAAGTGTGGGAAACGGTCACACCGTATTTTGAGCAGCGCAATATCCATTTCTATGTTAATCGTTGCGGCTTCCACATCGTGGAGTTTTTTAACAAATATCATCCGGATCCAAATGATCCGAAAATGTGCGCCGAAGAACTGGACAAGCAGTTCCCGGACGGAATGTTCCGGTTTGAAAAGGTCATTCGGTAACTTTCAGTTTGCCGAACTGAATACAGCTTACACAGCTGCCTGGTTTTCAGGAGAAATCAGGCGGCTATTTCTATTTTGAGAATCTGATAAGATAATCCAGAATAAATCGCACCGGGGAGAGACAAGTGCGCAGCCGGTAGTATAGGCGATTAGCCCGAAACTGAAATATCCCCCGACGTAGCCGGGGGATATTTATTCATCTCTCTGTTATACCGCCGTCTCACTTCGCCTCATTGATCGGCTCGGTATCATTCACGGTGCCGGCAAGGCGGTTGACCCGCACCAGCCAATCGCTGAACGACGGGCTGATGGCATCGGCCCATGTCAGCAGGTGGCAGGAGAAGGACGGCACCATCAGCTCCTTTTTCTTTTTCACCACCGACCGGATCACTGCCTTTGCAACCATATCGGGGTCGCCCTTCGGCGTCAGCTTCGGGCAGTCCACATGTGCAATCTGCGGGGTATCCATGCGGCTCGGGTAGATGATCCCGACATGGACGCCGCTTCCGCGCAGCTCCTGCCGCAGCACCTGGAAAAAGCCGTTCATCGCAAACTTGGTCCCGACATAGGCCGCATCCGGCGGCACGCCCTTTTTGCCGTCCATCGAGCAGGTGGTGATGATCGACCCGCTTTTCTTTTGGAGGAAATAGGGCAGAACGGCATAGACGCAGTTGAGACACCCGAAATAGTTGACCTCCATCAGCTTGCGGATCTGATCCATCCGCAGGTCCTTTGCCGGGCAGCGCAGATAGATCCCGGCGTTGCAGTGGAACACATCCAGCCCGCCCAGCGTCTCGATGGCGGTATCGACCGCCCGCTTGATCTCCTCGGCGTCGGTCACATCGGCTTCCATGACAACCGCCTTTCGGCCGAGCGCGCGCACCGCATCGGCCACCTCGTCCAGCCGTTCCCGGTTCCGGGCGATCAGCGCAACATCCGCGCCCTCCATCGCCATGCGCAGCGCCGTCGCCCTGCCTATTCCGCTGGAGGCGCCCGTGATGGCGACCTTTTTATCGAGCAGTTTCATTTTTCCCATATGCGTTCTCCGTTCTGTTATAAAATGTTACTTCAGCAGCGGGACCCCGCACTTGCGGCAGCGGTCCCCGCTCCACGCGGGATTTCCCCTCCATAGTAGTCGATGAGTCCCGTTCTGTCAAGCGCCGCTATACCCCCCACATCACCCGGTAAAAGGTCTGCGGCACAAGGTGCAGATATTGCGCCATCCGCAGGTACTGCAGCCCCCACCAGCAGCCCGGCGCCCGCCCGGAAAGATAAACGATACGCGCGCACTGCCACAGCAGCTTTTTGGGCAGCCATTGCTCCCGCTGCTCCGGGTCGAAGCACCACCGCCCCCTGCGGATGCTCTCCGTGAGCTCAAAGGCCCTCTCCCGGCACCACCCCTCCCGCCGCAGCAGGGCATACAGCGACTCACGGGAATAAACGGGGTACTCCGCAAAGCTCCTTGCAAACCGTTTGTCCCACCGCAGCTTCCGGTACAGACTATCATAGCTTGTGCTGTCCCCGCCGGGCCTTTCGTAGAGATTGCAGCAGGCGGTCAGGCAGTCCATAATCGCCCCGATGGTAGTCGGCTTTTGGCGGCGCAGCAGCGCCCGTTCCTCTTTGTCGGGGATGTCGGTCGCTAACAGATCCTGCAGCAGCGTCCGGGTCGGCAGGATGACCGGCAGCTCCGATAATAATATCCCGCTTTCCCGCTGCAGCGCCTCCATCCGGTCCAAAAGCTTCGTCCGGCGCAGCGAAAGCGGGACCGGCACCTTATCCAGGTCGGTCACATCAATGCAAAGCACCCCGAATTCGTCACGGATTTTCAGCGCCTCCGGCATGGTGTCCATCGTCTTGCCCCGGGGCAGCACCACCATCCCATGGGACTCATACCTGTCGGCGGAATCCCACCAACAAGCGGAGGGCACCGCACACCTGCCCCGTTTGCGGTAGTGCTGTTCAATCACCCTGCACCCGGTGGGGTAAAAGCCATTGGAAAACCAGTAGGGAAAAGCACCCATCTCCACTGCGGAGTCGCTCCACTGCCGCCGCAGCGAAAACCCGTCCCGCCGCAGGGGTTTGCCGCAATGGGGGCAGTCCGCCGGGGGCAGATCCAATCCCACCACCACCCCCTTCGGCTCGGTGTAATAGCCGCAGGCGGTGCAGTAATAGTGTGCAGAAAGCGGGTTTAAGTCATGGTCACCCAGCAAATAGACAAGCATAGTGCCCTGAACAGAATTGGGCACATATATTTTGCTGAACGTCCTCTCTGCCGCCTTGCTGATCTCCCGAAACAGCAGATATTCCTCCGCCGTTCCGGCACGTTCCACCAGCTCCAGCTCATGGCGGTACCGCCACATGGCCGCAGGCGGCACCCCGGCGGGGTAAAGCCGTTCCAGCTCCCGCCGGCAGCAGCTTTTCAGCATCTCGAGCATATCCTCCATCGGCATATCGCTCCCCCTCTTCTTCGTTGATGGCCCCAGTATACCAAACGCCCCTGTACATTCTCCTGCACACCCTCCCGTGCTATCCTCTATACAAGCACAGGATAATGTGCTACAATTTGGAAAGGAGAATCTCCATGAGCAGCTATTCGAAAGCAAACAAAGTATGCGCCACCTGCGCCCATTGGGGCGGCAACCGGAATTCCATTGCAGGAGGCTTTCAGGTATCGCCGACCAGCAGCAGCGGCCGATGCGGCAGCACCCGAAGCCCCCATCGGGGAAGTCAGTGCCCCCAAAGCTCCGGTTGTCCCGGTTGGGAGAAATGGCCCGGACTAAAGTAAAAGGAGTACGCCATGTTGAGTGAAAAAGCCTATGCCCTCTGCCTGCTGGAAATTCTGCAGGAGCATTCCGACACCGAGCACATCCTGCCCATGCGGGAAATCATCGCCAAAATGCAGGTCATCTACGGCATCCGGCCCGACCGCCGAACCATCTATGCTGCGGCGGCGCTGCTCATCGGGCTGGGCTACGATCTCTCCGTCTATGAGGAAAACGGCGTGGGCTACTATCTGCGCAGCCGCCCGCTGGAGCAGTCGGAGGTGCTGTTGCTGACCGACGCCGTCTATGCGTTCCCCTTCATTTCCGCCCGGCAGACGGAGCAGCTGGTGCAAAAGCTGCAAAAGCAGTTAAGCTGCCACCAGCGCAAAAAATACCGCCACTTGACCATCGCCCGACAGCAGCACAAAACCGATAACCGGCAGGTCTTTTGGAACATCGAGCAGCTGGATGAGGCCATCACCCGAAAGAAAAAAGTGCAGATGGATTACCTGCACTACGGGTTGGATAAAAAGCAGCACATCACCAACAGCCACACCGTCAGCCCCTACGAAATGACCTACCTCAACGAGCATTACTACCTCATCTGCGTCCCGGATGATGTCCCGAAGACCCGCCTGTTCCGCATCGACCGCATGGCAAATATCCGCCTGCTGGAGGCGCCTCGCAGTGAGCAGCCGGCTATCCGGCAGGAGGTGCAGGACGCCGTTTATGCCTATGTCGGCGCCCCGGAGCAGATTGTCATGCGCTGCGACCGCTGGATTTTGGATGATGTCATCGACCGCTTCGGCAGCGATGTCCGCATAACCGGGGACGGGGAGGAGCACTTCACCGCCGCCTTCACCGCCCCGCCCCGCGGCATCAAGTTCTGGGCGCTGCAATACCTGCCCTATGTGGAGCTCCTGCAGCCCCTCTGGCTCCGCGATGAGATCATCGAAAGCATCGGCCAAAACAAATACCTGAAATAGGAGGAACGCCGTATCGCCACCACCCTCCCCCTCCAATAACACCCGCCCCGGCTATCCAATGGATAGCCGGGGCGGTTTTCTCGTGATACAGCTTATGCGGTTTATGCGGCGGCCTTCGCTTCGGCAGCGCCGACGGAATTTGCAACCAGAGCGTTATAGGCCTCATCGGTCAGGTCGGTGTGATAGAACAGCTTGAAGTACTCGGCCACCTCGGCCTGCAGATCATAATCGGCAGTCTCCGGATACAGCAGCTTGGCCATCCACATCATACCCAGCATCCGCTGAACGCTGGGGGGGAAGCCCATCCAGTTGTAGGGGCCGTTGGGAACTTCATAGTAATGCCCCTCCTTGATGGCGGTCACGCCCTGCCAGGCGCTGTCCTCACCAACGGTGGCATAAACGCTGCCGGGGGCAAACAGGATCACATCGGGGTTCCACTTGAAGATCTGCTCCATGTCCACCTCGTTGCCGGTGCCCTTGGAGGAGGGGGACTCTACGACTGCCAGGTTGTTGGAAAGCAGGTCGATGACCTCGGCATGGTAGCTGCCCTGTGCAATGACGTTCTGGCCCTTATCGCCCAGGCAGTACAGCAGGTTGGCCTTCTCTACGCTTTCGGCAATCTTATTGGTGCGGGAGTAAACCATATCGCAGTATTCGCCCAGTGCGTTGCCCTCGGTCTCCTTGCCCAGCAGGGCGCCCAGGGTGCGGTAGGTGTCGCCCATATGGCCGGTGTAGCAGTCAATGTGAACAAAGGGGATGCCGGTCTGCTCCTGCAGAGCATTCAGGTCATCAACCATGCTGCCCTTCTGCTCGCCCACGTCAATGACGACCTCGGCGCCGGATTGCAGCAGCGTCTCCAGGTTCAGCTCGCCCTTGCCGCCGTACAGCTGGCCCAGCTTGGGCAGGGTGTAGTACTCATCGGGGATGAGCCCCTTGGCTTCCTCGCCCCAGTCATTGGCAACGCCCACCATCATTTCGGGGGCAATGGCAAAGACCACGATCTGTGCCAGAGGGCCGGAGATGGCAATCTTGGAAAGCTTGCTCGGCAGGGTCACTTCACGGCCCAGGGAGTCGGTGAAGGTACGGGTGGTCGGCTCGGGATCGGGGGTCGGTTCATTGGGCTGCCCGCAGCCGGTCAGCGCCAGCATGGCGATCATCATGACCGCCAGCAGGATAGAAAGCAGTTTTTTCATCTTCTGTGCTCCTTTTGTGTTAAATATATTCTGATGCAGGGATATCCCTGCTGTCGAACTGTATGATCCCCATTTGCTTGGGCTGGGGCAGGTAAAAGGGGAAATCATCCCTCCCGGTGGCAACCAGCCGCCGGCGCACCGCCTCCTCGGTGATGGCCTCGCCGCTTTTATCATAGATCTCAAAAAACCGGCAGGCATCCCCGATGGAGCGAAAGGGCTGCCCCATTTCCAGCGCCAGCATCTCGCCGGTATGGGGGATGTGCAGCTCCTCCAGAAGCACACGCATATCGGCATAGCTTTCGTGGTTCAGCTTTTGCTTCCCGATGGAAAACCGGTGATCCTGCCACGCCTTTTTGATCAGGATGACCGGCCCCCGGCATTGGGCACGGGCCAGCCGCAGCACCTCCCGGCCGATGCCGAAAAAGCAGAATACCATGGCGTCGTAGGGGGCATCGGGCGGCAGCGTGTCTATTTCACCGCACCGCGGCGTGATATTGGTGATGCCCTCTTTTGCGCAGTTTTCCCGCAGCACGGCCAGCGTTTCCTCGCATACATCCACCGCCGTCACCCGGCGGCAGTAGGGGGCCAGCCGCAGCGAAAGATACCCCAGCCCGCACCCGGCGTCACACACATGGGCGTCGGCGGGCAGCCGTCCGGCCAGCGTCTCCGCCAGCAGGCGGTGGTAGTCGCTCTGCTCGCTGGCGTCCCGCAAAAACCGGATCATATCCTCATTCCAACGAAACATCGGCATCCTCCTTCAGCAGCGGGACGATCAACCGTCCCTCCTCGGCCTCGGCCAGCCGTGATTTTATGTGATACAGCTTTTCCAATAGGGCAGGGGAGATGACCTCCTCCGGGGTGCCGTCGGCGCAGATGACCCCGTCATGCAGCGCCAGAATACGGTCGGCAAACAGCAGCGCCTGCTGCGGGTTGTGGCTGGAAAGCAGGATGGTATACCCCTGCCGTGCCAGCGTCTTGACCCGCTGCATCACCCGCAGCTGGTTCCCGTAGTCCAGGCTGCTGGTCGGCTCGTCCATGATCAGCAGGCGGGTCTGCTGCGCCAGCGCCCGGGCGATCAGCACCAGCTGCTGCTCGCCGCCGGAAAGCTGCCCGTAGCTGCGGCGCTCCATCCCGGCAATGCCCACCTGGGCCAGCGCCTCCCGCGCAATGCCGAGCTCCCGTTCTCCGGGGCTTTGCAGTCCCCGCACCTGATGGGTGGTGCCCATCAGCACCATCTCCAGTACGGTATAGTGGAAGGTCGGGGTGTGGGTCTGCGGGATATAGGCTACCAGGGCGGCCATTTCCCGCGGGGAAAGGCTTTTGCCCTCCCGCCCGGCGATGGTAATACTGCCCAGGTAGCTGCGGTACAGCCCCAGCAGGCAGCGGAACAGGGTGCTTTTCCCGGCGCCGTTGGGGCCCAGCACGGCAATGAGCTGGCCCTCTCCGGCGGTAAAATCCACCCCGTGCAGCACTTCATTTTTTCCGTAGGAAAAGCGCACGTTTTTCGCTTCGATCATAGGGTTCATACGCCGCCTCCTTTTTGGTTCATCAGGTAGATGAAGAACGGCGCCCCGATAAAGGCGGTCAGAATACCAATGGGGATCTCCACCGCCAGCAGGTTCCGGCTGATGTTATCCACCAGCAGCAGGAAGGCCGCCCCGAACAGCATCGAGGCCGGCAGCAGCTTGCGGTAGTCGTTGCCGACATACCGGCGGCACAGGTGGGGGATGACCAGACCCACCCAGCCGATCAGACCGCTGACCGAAACGGCGGCAGCGGTGATAAGGGTGGAGCAAACCACCACGATAAGCCGCAGCACTGCGGTATTGACGCCCAGGGCACGTGCCTCCTCCTCCCCCAGGGTCAGCAGGTTCAGCCGCCACCGGATGAGCATCAGCGGGATCAGCCCCAGCGCCATCGGCAGCAGCGCAAAGCGCAGATCCACCCCACGGGTGCCGGAAAGGCTGCCCATCAGCCAGTAGGTGATCTCCGGCAGCTTACTGCCGGGGTCGGCCACCAGCTTGATATAGGAGGTCCCGGCCGAAAACAGCGAGCTGACCATGATCCCCGCCAAGATCAGGTTGACGGTTTTGCGCCCCGGCGCCCGCTGCCCGATGACAAACACCAGCAGCACCGTCAGCAGGCTGAAGAAAAAAGCATACAGCGTAATAACAAAGGAGGAGCGTCCCTGCAAAATGGCCAGCGCCGCCCCGAAGCACGCCCCGGTGGAGGCGCCCAGCAGGTCGGGGGCGGCCATGGGGTTCTGGAAGACCCCCTGATAGCACGCCCCGGCGGAGGCAAGACAGCACCCCACCAGGCACGCCATAATAATACGGGGCATCCGGATATTGAAAACGATGGTCTCCATCACGGGGGACCAGGTGACCGGCACCGTAAACAGCCGGTCGGTGGCAAAGCCGAACGGCCGCCCCACCCAGTTCACAAGGGCGGTCAGTGCCCGCTGCAGCCCCTCGGCCATCAGCCCCAGGAACTGCCCCGGGGACAGCGAGACCCCGTATCGTCCCAAAAAGAAGGACGCCAAAAAGACTGCCAGCAGCAGTGCGGCCAGCGCCCACAGGCGGCCGCACCCGGCAGTCCGGTTTACAGCGGTTCGGTTCACAGCTTTGCTCATAGGGAAGGGTTCTCCTGTCGCGGGGGATCTGCCGGGCGCATCGTCCGGCCATTTATCTTATAAAAGAATAAGGCTATCGATAATTATAGCCCCCACACGGGATGGGGGCAATGCTGATTGTTCGTCATTATCGAAATGTTATTCGGAATTACGGAATATTCATGCCGGCCGTTCACTTCACATCGGAACGGAATTCCCGCTTTCCGCAGAAGAACAGCGCCAGCGCCCCCGGCCCCACATGGGCGCCGGTCATCGGCTCATAGCAGGCGGTCAGGATATTCTTCGGCGGGTGGTTGCGGTTCAGCAGCTCGATGAGCGCTTCGGCGTCCTCGGGGCAGTCGGCGTGGGCGATGCCGATGGTCTGCTCCCCGGCCTGCTCCACATAGCGGTCGTACTGCTCCGCTATCATCTCAATGGATTTTCTCCGGCCCCGCACCTGCCCAAAGCAGACGATCTTCCCCTCGGTGTCGCCCTTTAATAGCGGCTTGATCTGCAAAACGGTACCGACGGCGGCCTTCAGGTTGCTGATGCGCCCGCCCTTTTTCAGGTACTTGAGGTTATCCACCGTAAACACCTGGCACATCGCGTGGCGGCTCTCCAGCAGCCGGTCGGCGGCGGTATCGATATCCACCCCTTCGGCACGGTATTCCACCGCCTTCAGCACCTGCAGCCCCTCTCCCAGCGAAGCCGAAAGGGTATCCACCAGCCGGATCTTGCGTTCGGGGAACTGCTCTCCCAGCGAGGCCGCTGCGATGCAGGCGGAGGTATAGCTGCCGCTGATGCCCCCGGACATCCCCACGAACAGGATATCCCGGCCTTCGGCCAGCAGCGGGGTAAAGCCGTCAATGTACCGCTGCGGCTGCACCAATGAGGTCGTCACATCGGTGCCGGCACGCATCATATCGTAGTAGGCGTGCCCGTCAAATTCCTGCAGGCTGGTCACACGGTGCTCCTCACCGTTATAATAAAAGGAAAAAGGGATCAGCCCCACACCCAGCTCCTCCAGCAGCGAGCAGTCCAGGTTGGCGGCGGTATCGGTAAAGATCTCGTACATGGTATTGACCTTCTTTCATCTAATGTGCTATATTAGATTACACTACTTTTCATATCAAGTCAAGTAATTCAAGCAATATTGTTACATTGTTAACAGTTTGTTCTTGAAGGCCGATAGAGCCTATGCTATAATACCCCGCAGAGAGAGGTGCGTTCGTATGAGCTACGATAAGGAACTGGTTGCCGGCAAGCTGCGCCGTTGGGATCGCTACCTGAACCGTTACCGTCTGCCCGCCTGGGAGGAGATCCCGGATATCGGGCTTTACATGGAACAGGTCATCACGCTGCTGCGCCGTTATCTCGATTACCTGCCGCCCGAACTCAAGGACGAGGAAGCGATTACGGCGGCAGCGGTCAATAACTATGTGCGGAACCGTGTTATGCCCGGCCCCGTCAAAAAGCGTTACTACCGCATCCACCTTGCCTATCTCATTATGATATGCACCCTCAAGCAGGGCATCAGTCTTTCGCTGGTGCAGCGCCTGCTCCCGGCCGAGCTCACCGAGGAGCAGCTGCGCCCCATATACAGCGAATATGTGGAGCGCCACAGCCTGACAGCCCGTTATTTCACGCAGGAGGTCCGTGCCGCCTGCGCCACCATACTGGAGCACGAGGGTGAAGCTCCGGCCATGCTGCAAACCGACCGCATCGAGGATCTGATCGCGTCGGCGGCGGTCATCGGCGGTTTTTCCCGGCTCCTGGCAGAAAAGCTCCTGCTTTTGCAGGGCCACACGGTAGAGGACGGCGGAAGCCTTGAACTTTTGCCGTAACATTTTGCAGATACGGGGCATACTGTCCATGACGGTATCCGCGCATCCCTAAAAAACAATAACCGAAAAGGAGTACTGTATCATGAAAAAGTTTGTTTCCATTCTGCTGGCCGCCCTGTTTGTGCTGGCCTTCGCCGCCTGCGGCAATAACGGCGGCACCCCCGCCGGCGATAAGGTCACCGACCCGCTGGAGGTTCTGAACAAGACCTGGAGCAGCCTTCCCGAGGATTACAAATTCCCCGCAGCGGGCGGCGATAACAACCACCCCGCAGAGGACAAGCCCGGCACGTTCGATATCTCCGATGCCGACAGCCTGGACTATATGCTGTCCTTCCCGGCCGATAGCGCCTCCCTCATCGACAGCGCCGCCTCCATTTCCCACTTGATGAACATGAACACCTTCACCTGCGGCGCCTACCATGTAAAAAATGCCGCCGATGCCAAGACGCTGGCCCAGTCCCTGCGTGACAGCATCCAGTCCCGCCAGTGGATGTGCGGCTTCCCCGATAAGGTCGTCGTTCTCACCGTGGATGAGGTCGTTGTGGCCATGTACGGTGATGAGGAGCTCATCAACAGCTTCCGTGATACCCTCACCGGTGCTTATTCCGGTGCCGTCATCAATTTCGACGAAGCCATTCAGTAATCATTCGGGAGGATAGCGAATGCTGTTTTCGAGTATTCCGTTTCTCTATTACTTTCTGCCGCTTACGCTGCTGTGCTATTTTTTAGCGCCCCAGCGGGCAAAAAATGCCGTCCTGCTGTTCTTCTCCCTCATCTTTTATGCGTGGGGGGAACCCAAATACGTCCTGTTCATGGTGGCCTCCATCCTGCAGGGGTATCTGTTCGGGCGGCTGGTGGAAAAATATCGTACCAAAAATCCCCGGCGGTCAAAGCTTTTTTTGACCGCCTCGGTCTTGTTCAGCCTTTTGCTGCTGGGCTACTGTAAATACACCGATTTCTTCATCTCCAGCGTCAATGCCGTCACCGGGCTTTCCATCCCGCTTTTGCGCATTGCGCTGCCCATCGGCATCAGCTTTTACACCTTCCAGATTTTAAGCTATGTGGTGGATGTTTCCCGGGGTACGGTGGCCGCCCAGCGCAATCTCATCGATCTCGGTACCTATATCGCCATGTTCCCGCAGCTCATCGCCGGGCCCATCGTGCGCTACGCCGATATCGAACCGCAGCTGCGGGAGCGCCGTTCCACCCCGGAGATGATCGCGGCGGGGGCGCAGCGCTTTGTGCTGGGCCTTGCCAAAAAGGTGCTCATCGCCAATGTGCTGTATCAGCTCATCACCACCTACAAGGGGTCTGCCGGCCCCTCGGTGCTGTTTAGCTGGATGTACGCCGTTGCCTATCTTCTCCACATCTACTTCGATTTCTCCGGTTACAGCGATATGGCCATCGGCCTGGGTAAAATCTTCGGCTTCACCTTTGCCGAAAACTTCAATTACCCCTATATCTCCCGCAGCATCACCGAATTCTGGCGGCGCTGGCACATGAGTCTCGGCTCATGGTTCCGGGATTACGTCTATATCCCCATGGGCGGCAACCGGGTCCCGCCGCTTCGCCGGTACTTCAATATCCTCGTCGTGTGGATGCTCACCGGGCTGTGGCACGGCGCGGACTGGAACTTTGTGCTGTGGGGGCTGTTCTTCGCCGTATTCCTCATGCTGGAAAAGGCGTTCCTGTTAAAGCCCCTGCAAAAGCTCCCCGTCATCAGCCACATCTACACCCTGCTGCTGGTCACCGTCAGCTTTGTCCTGTTCGATAGCAGCAGGCTCTCGGAGGCATTTCTCCAGCTCGGCCGGATGTTCGGGGCGGGCGGCGTGCCGCTTTACACCGGGGAGGCGCTCTACTACCTCGGCAGCTATGCCGTCACCTTTATCATCGCCATCATCGGCGCCACGCCCTATCCCACCCGCTGGATGCAGAAGCTTTCCGCAGGGGAGAGGACCGGCCGTGTTATGGCGGTAGCGGCGCCGGTGGTGCTGCTTCTGCTGCTGGCGGTCGTCACTGCCTACCTTGTGGATGGCTCGTTCAATCCGTTCCTGTATTTCCGCTTTTAAGGGGGGTGCCGTATGCAAAAGAATAGTATAAGAATTGTTTTGACCACGGTGCTGCTGGGCGTTTTTCTGGTCGGCTTTTCCCTCTGGGCGGCCCTCAAGCCCGCCGATGCCGCCTCCGATGCGGAACGGCGGACCCTCGCACAGATGCCCGCCCTTACCGGGCAGTCGCTTCTCTCCGGCACCTTCGCCGACCGCTTCGAGGACTACGCCACCGACCAGTTCCCCCTGCGGGATGAATTCCGTACCCTCAAGGCGCTTACCGCCACGGGGCTTTTGCGCCAGCGGGATAATAACGGCCTGTACCGGGTGGGAGAGCATCTGGCCAAGCTCGAATACCCCATGAGCCTCCAGTCCATCGACCACGCCGCCGACCGCTTTGAAGCTCTCTATGACACCTACCTGAAGGACAGCGGCAGCCGGGTGTATTTTTCCCTCATCCCGGATAAAAACTACTTTATGGCGGCGCCGAACGGCTATCCCTCCATCGATTACGAGGCCTTTGCCGGGGCGCTTAAAGCACGCCTTACCAACATGCAGTATATCGATATCTTCGATCTGCTGGAGCTGGAGGACTACTACCGCACCGACGCCCATTGGCGGCAGGAAAAAATTCAGGATGTCGCCGCGCGTCTGGCCGACGCCATGGGGGTGACCCTTACCGGCAGCTACACCCAAAAGACGCTGGAAAAACCGTTCTACGGCGTCTACTACGGGCAGGCGGCGTTGCCCATCGCCCCGGAGCCGATGAGCTACCTCACCGGCGGCGCCATCGATACCGCCACCGTCTACAATTACGAAACCGATACCACCGACAGCATCTACAATGCGGAAAAGGCCGCAGGCCGTGACCCCTACGAGATGTTCCTTTCCGGCTCGGTGTCGCTCCTTCGCATCGATAATCCGCAGAATACCTCCGGCCGCAGGCTGGTGGTGTTCCGGGATAGCTTCGGCAGCAGTATCGCCCCGCTGTTGGTGGAGGGCTACTCCACGGTCACGCTGGCGGATATCCGTTATCTAGCCTCCAACCGCCTGGGGAATTATATCGACTTCACCGATTGCGACGTCCTGTTCCTTTACAGCACCGGCGTCCTCAACCACAGCGATACCCTCAAATAACCCCAAAAGCCGCCCCCACCGGGCGGCTCTTTTCTAGCCTTATTTCACTTTTCCGGTATGCGGGACCTCCCGCTGCTCCTCCGCCACCCCCAGCGCAGCCCAAATACGCCCGCAGGGCGCTTCGGCTCCGCCGAAGCCGGCACTCCGCGCCGAAGCCGCCTGAGGCGGCTTGCCCTGCGGGCGTCCGCCCCCTCCGCAAACTCTCCCCCAAAAAAGAAGCAGCGTGACCGAAGCCACGCTGCTTTTATTTTTCTGTATTAGGGCGTCCGTCACCACACCGTGATCACTGCTCCTGTGTGGGGGTGCTGCAATGAGGACAAACACCGTTTTCCAGCTTGGTGCCGCAATCCGAGCAGAACTGGGCAGGACGAACATTCTCCTCCCGAGCTTCCTGCGCCGCTGCCTGCGCCGCCGCCTTTGCCTGCGCTGCGGCCTGTGCCGCTGCCTTACGCTGCCGGGCAGCGTCCTTCAGCTCCTGCATATCGGGAACGCCGAACACATCCCCGCCCGCACCGCCGGACTGGCTGGCGAGCTTGTGGTTGATGGAGATAACATTCTTCACCAGCAGAATGACCATCATCATCATTTCAAAAGAAAGACGAACGACAATGGGGCCGAGGATGATGTACAGCAGCCCGACGCCGCCCATCCAGGTATTGCCGCCGGTCCAGTAGTTCGGCTGGACATTAAACAGCTGCAGCACACCGTAAAGGATAACGAAGGCCGTGGAGAAAATGTAGAGTGCCTGCAGCACCTTTTCCACCACAAGGAACTTGAAGTTGCAAAGGTCATGCAGGAATTTGCAGAAGGCACCCTGGTTCTCACGCCGTTTTTCCGGCACGATGAGGATGAATGCCAGCACCGTTGCGGCAATACCGAGAATTACCGCGATGATCAGGAAAATCATTTGCTTCATGGGATCCTCTCCTTTTTCTGTGGAATGTAATTCCATAATAACAGCAAATAGGGTCATTGTCAACAAAAAGCCCACCGAACCATCGCCCCTTTGCACCCCGCAGCGCAGCCCAAATACGCCCGCAGGGCGCTTCGGCTCCGCCGAAGCCGGCGCTTTTGCGCCGAAGCCGCCTGCGGCGGCTTGCCCTGCGGGCGCCCTCCCCTCGCAAACTCTCCCCAAACCATCCTCACTACCGGCCCTCCGCCCTCTCCGCAAATCTTCCCCCCAAAAAAGCCGCCCCCATCGGGACGGCTTTTCCTCTCCTTATTTCGCTTTTCCGGCCCGGATGATTTCCCGCACCGTCAGCAGCACCACAGCCGCCGCCAGCAGGTTGATGACCGCCGAAGCCACCGGGTAGTACCAGTGGGCAGCCTCCGCACCGCCCAGCACCCGCCACAGCGGCGCCAGCCACCCGCTCAGCCCAAGGACGACGGTCCATCCCAGCGCCAAGGGGGTGTACCTCTGCCAACGGGTGTGCCGCAGTGCCAGCACCACATACAGCACCAGCACCGCCCACAGCCCCCAGGTCACCCACACCCCAATGCCGTAAAATTCCGACTGATAAACAACGGGGTTGATGATACTTCCCAGCCTGGGCATCCCGGTCCATCGCTGACAGGTCAGCAGCACCGCATACAGCGTCCCGCCCAAAATGACCCGCCCGGCATACCGCCGCAGGGTAAGGCACAGCACCGCGCAAATCAGCAGGTAGCCCGCCGGGATCAGCAGCGCCCAGTTCAAAAACAGCGCCAGCACCGCACACAGCAGCCCCACCCCCAGCAGGATATACCCCACCGTTTTCTGCCCGCCGGATGCCGGCTTTTCCGCTGCCGCAGGAGACGCCTCCGGCGGAAATGCCGCAGTCTGTGCCCCGTCGACAGGGGCAGGGGAGGGGGCAGCCCCCTTTACCAGCTCATCCAGCGTAATGTTATATAGCCCGGAAAGAGCGATGAGCCGATCCAGATCCGGCAGTCCGGCGTCGGTCTCCCATTTGCTCACCGCCTGACGGCTCACGCCCAGCTTTTCCGCCAGCTCCCCCTGGGAAAGCCCCAGCGCGCCCCTGTAATATGCGATCCTCTCGCCCAATGTCATATCAGCATCCGCCTTTCGTGTTTTGGTACTGCAAGACTATCACAGGGACCGCCCGCCCGGCAACCAATCCGCCGTGGATTTTTAGCAACTCCCGGTTGCACCGGCCCTCACACCGGGAACACCCCGCAGGTCACCGCCGCCTTTACCAGGCAGTAGCACAGCGGCGTGGAAATAACGCAGAACAGGGTGGAAAGCAGGCACACCCGGGCGGCCATATCGGCCTCCTCCCGGTAGGTGATGAAGAAGGTGCACAGCACAGCGGAAAGCGGCGCCGCAAAGCACATCACCACTGTCATCAGCGTCACCTCGGTAAAATGGATCCACCCCAGCCGCTGGCACAGGCACAGCAGCGCCAGCGTATACAGCGGCGCAATAAACATCCGCAGGAAGGAGATAAACCACGCCTTGCCGTCCCGCAGCGCATCGCCTATCCGGGCCTCGCCCAGCGTCGTACCGATGAGCAGCATCGCCAGCGGGTTCACCAGCGATGCCATCTGCGGCACCACGGCGTAAAGGGCGGGCAGACGCAGGTCGGGGCGCAGCAGCGGGATACCGCCGGGGCAGGGGAGAACCCCCTGCGTCAGCCAGAGTAAAAACCCCGCAAACATTGCCAGCATCACCGGCGTCAGGAAAGCCTTTTTCAAATTCTGCCGCAGGCTGCCGCCGGTCACCGCCGCCCCGCTGATGGAATAAAACGCATAAAGGTACAGCATCACCCGGAAGGCGATGGCCACCATGCTGGCGGAAAGCATCGACTCCGCCGGGTCGTCCCGGTAGATGGCCCGCAGAATGGGCATGGCATACAGCGTCTGCTGCCCTATGGCAAAGCAGATGCCGTAAAGATTGGCCCGCCGTCGGCCGTATTTTACAAAAATCAGCTGCGCCAGCGCAATCATCGAAAGGTACAGAATAAAGGAGATCAGCAAGATCTGCACATTCCGCCGCAGCTCACCCCGGTTAAAATCGGTCATAAAGGCGTCAAACGCCAGGCACGGCACCGCGATCTTCAGCAGCAGGCTGTTCAGCACCGGGCGGCTTTCCGCCTTCAGTATATTCTTTTTCCGCAGCCCCCAGCCAATGCCGATGGTCAGCATGGCGGCACAAAATACGCTCAAAAAGCCCTGATCGGCCAGCAGCCCCGCCGCAGAGGATAACATCGCATTCCCACTCTCCCGTCATCATTTTACTCCATTATAATAGGGCTCCCCGCCCCCGGTGTCAATATCGCCCCCGCACATTTCTGCTTCCCGCAGGAACGGGGCGCAGCCCGCCCGCCTGCGGCGGGCTCCATGCGCTTCGCGCATGGCTTTCGGCTTCGCCGAAAGGGGCTGCGCCCCGTCTTTCTCCTTCCCCTCACCGTTTCCCGTCCCGCTATGTAAAACCGCCCCTTTTCACACAAATTTCACCCCCGCCCCCTTGCATTCCGCCGCCGGAATGGGTATAATATGCTTTCAACGATGGAGCGTCCGCCCCAGTCGATGAACCTACCGAGCCTTTTCCCGAACCGCTTCGGGCAAAGACAAGAATTGTTTTTTAGGAGGAGCATCTGACATGAAACTGGAAAAATACCTTGACATCACCCCCGCACTGCGGGAAGCCCTCAAAAACGGCGAGCCGGTCGTCGCATTGGAAAGCACGATCTTGAGCCACGGAATGCCCTACCCCGAAAACCTCTCCTTCGCCGCCGAGGTCGAAAAGGAGATCCGGGCCTGCGGCGCCCATCCCGCCACCATGGCGCTTATCGGCGGAAAAATCAAAGTCGGCCTCTCCCCGGAGGAGCTGGAGATCATGTGCCGCGGTGAAAACGTCGGCAAGGTCTCCCGCCGCGATTTCGCCACCTATCTCGCCACCGGAAAAACCGGTGCCACCACCGTCGCCACTACCATGATGTGCGCCGACCTTGCGGGCATCCGGGTGTTTGCCACCGGCGGCATCGGCGGCGTCCACCGCCACGGCGAGGTCACCATGGATGTCTCCGCCGACCTGCAGGAGCTGGCCCGCACCCCCGTCTCGGTCGTCTGCGCCGGCGCCAAGCAGATCCTCGATATCGGCAGAACGCTGGAATACCTCGAAACGATGGGCGTCCCCGTCATCGGCAACGGCACCGAGGACTTCCCCGCCTTCTTCTGCAAGAAAAGCGGCTTCAAGGTCGATTACGCCGCCCAAAGCGAGGAGGAGATCGCCCGCATCATCAAAACCAAGCTGGAGCTCGAAATGCCCGGCGGCGTCCTCATCGGCAACCCCATCCCCGATGAATATGCCCTCGATTTCGACTATATGGAAGGCATCATCAATCAGGCGCTGGCGCTGGCCGATGCCGCCCACATCCACGGCAAGCAGATCACCCCGTTCCTGCTCGCCAAGATCAAGGAGCTGACCGGCGGCGAGTCCTTCGCCTCCAACGTCCAGCTGGCGCTCAATAACGCCCGCTGCGCTGCCCGCATCGCCGTCGCCCTTGCAAAAAAAATGTAATCCTACCCCCTGCAGAACCCGGGATACGGGCCGCAGGCCCGGCGCTGCTCCGCAGCGCCGAAGCGGGCTCCGCCCGCTTGCCCGCCCTGCGGGCGGGCGGCCTGCGGCCCTCCCCCTCCGCTTATCCCTGCCAATCCCTCCCCGGCTATGCCGGGGAGTTTTTCTTTGCCCGTTCGCCTCCACCACCCCCTGCAAGCGCCCGGCATACGGCCCGCCGGGCGCCCCGGCTTCGCCGGAGCCGTCGGCCTGCGGCCGCCGAAACCATCCTTCGAACGGTTTGCCCTGCGGGCCGCCCCCTTGCAGCCCGCCCCCCGCACCAACCCCCAAATTCGCACATAATATACCATGAAGAACCCACCACAATCCTCCATCTTTTATGCAAAAACAACCCCCATTTGTAAACTTTCCGTTAATAATTGTTGTTTTTTAACCTTTTCGATGCAAAAAACCGGCCGTAGAAAGGTATTAGTGAGGGGACTTTTCCCCAGCCCCCGCCATCTCACCCCACGAAAGGAGACCCCATGACCCCTAAAATCTATCTTTCTCCGGAGCGCCGTCCGGCGCCCCACGGCCCCTACTTCGGCTATCCCAATCTCTACGAGCACGATGTGACCACAGCCATTGCCCGAAAAACCGCCGAAGCCCTGAACCGCTGCAATTTTATGGTAAAAATAGCCTCCCCCGCGGATGACCTGCGTGCCCGCGTAAGGGAAGCCATTTCCTGGCAGGCCGATTACTACCTGCCCATCCACACCAATGCCGCCACCGCCACCCCGAAGGAGGGCACCGCCCGCGGCCCCGAGGTTCTGGCCTACGGCCAAAAGGAGGGAAAAAGCTGGCGTGCCTGCCAAATGACCTACGAGGAGCTGATGAAAATCTACCCCGCCAAAACCAACCGCGGCGTCCGGCAAAACACCACCTTTTACGAGATCAACAGCACCCCCATGCTGTCGGTCTACCCGGAACTGGCCTTCCACGATAACGGCGCCGATGCCCGCTGGCTGGTGGAAAACCAGCAGCCCATCGCCGAAGCCCTGACCCGCGGCGTCTGCCGCTGGTTCGGGGTAAGCTACCTCCCCCCGCAAATAGACCCATGGCAGCAAAAATACCTCTCCCTGCTGGAAAAGCTGAAAGCCCTCCTCTCCGGGGAAGACCCCATCATTTGACCGCCCTGCCCCCCTAAAAAAACCGCAAAAGGGGCAGGGGCCGGGTACCCCTCCGTTTCACTCCGGGCAGCCCTCGCCGCTGCGGCGCGCCCGCCTTCTCCCCAAAATCCGCAAAAGGGGCAGGAGGCCGGGCGCAGCCCCTTTCGGCGAAGCCGAAAGCCGCGAGCGAAGCTCGCGGGCCCGCCTGCGGCGGGCGGGCTGCGCCCGAATCCCCCCCTCCATCTCTCCCCCCAAAACATAACCACCCCATCGCACTCCCCGCTTTACGGCCCCCGAAAAATCTGCTACAATAAGGCGAACCACTGCGAGAGGAGAAACACGATGAAACTGGGAAGCTGGATGCTGCCGCCCTTTGCCATGCTGGCCCCCATGGCCGGGGTCTCGGACCGGGCCCTGCGGGAGCTGGCGATGCGAGAAGGGGCGGTGGCCTGCGTCGGGGAGATGGTAAGCTGCAAGGGACTGGTGCAGGGCAGCCGCAAAAGCGCCGAATTGATGGAGATCGGGGAGCGGGAAATGCCCTGTGCCATCCAGCTGTTCGGCGATGAGGCGGAGCCGATGGCCAGAGCCGCCGAGCTGGCGCAGCAGTATTCACCGGCCTGGCTGGATATCAACATGGGGTGCCCCGCCCCCAAAATAGCCGGAAACCGCAGCGGCAGCGCCCTGATGCTGGACCCGAATCGGGCCGAAAGCATCATCCGCGCGGTAAAAAAAGCCAGCAGCATCCCGGTCACCGTTAAGTTCCGCAAGGGCTGGGATGACAGCCATATCAACGCCGTGGAATTTGCAAAAATGGCCGAGGCGGCCGGTGCCGATGCGGTGACGGTCCACGGCAGGACACGGCAGCAAATGTATGCCCCGCCGGTGGATTGGGAGATCATACGGCAGGTGAAAAATGCGGTTTCCATCCCGGTCATCGGCAACGGCGATGTGGTAAGCCCCGAAACCGCCAAGGCCCTTTATGAGACCACCGGCTGCGATCTGGTGATGGTCGGCCGGGGGGCACTGGGGGCGCCGTGGCTGTTCCGGCAGATTCGGCAGTACCTGGAAACCGGCAGCTATGACCCGACCCCTTCCCTGGAGCAGCGGATGGAAACGATGGTGGAGCAGATGGCCCTGGCCATCGGCTACAAGGGGGAACGGGTGGCCAGCCACGAGGCCAGAAAGCACTGCGGCTGGTACATCAGCGGGGTGCGGGGGGCAGCGCAGCTGCGCCGCCGTGCCGGAGAGCTGGAAACCCTGGATGACATCAAGCGGCTGGCGGAGGACGTAATAAAGGCCGCCGGTAAGGACGAATAGAGTAGAATTCTGATGGAATAATACAGTTTGTATTACATTTCCGCGGATTTGTGCGAAAAAGCCGCAGGCCGGGGCAGCAGAAAACGGGCTTTCCCGAGCGGGAGGAGCAGGCGGGGAGACGGGCCGCAGGCCGCCCGCCGCCCCCGGCGGCGGGCAAGCGGGCTTCGCCCGCTTCGGCGATGCTTCGCATCGCCGGGCCTGCGGCCCGAGCCCTGCCCCCTGCAGGAACCCTCCCCTCTGCGGCGTTCATACAAAGTTCATTTGAAATGCGGCCCGAAAGCGGGTACAATGAAGAGAGAAACCAGGAGAGGATGTGCATGATGAAAAAACTGTTGGCAATCGCCGCGGCAGCGATGCTGCTGCTGACCGCCGCCTGTAACCGGCCCCCCGTGGACCCGCAGCCGAAGCCCGACCCGGAATACCCGGTAACGGTGGGCAGCGTGACCCTGACCGAAGCCCCCGCTGCGGTGGTCTCCCTTTCGCCGGGAACGACCGAAATGGTGTATGACTTGGGCTATGGCGACCTGCTGGCCGGGGTGAGCGAATATTGCACCAACCCGTCATCGGCTGCGGCAAAGCCCCGGATGGGCAGCGTTTACCAGCCGGAGATGGACAAGATAAAGGCAAGCGGCGCCACGCTGGTGCTTTGCACCGTGCAGCCCACCGAAAGCACCCTGACCGGGCTGCAGCAGATGGGCGCGCAGGTGCTGGTCCTGCCCCGGGCCGATACGGTGGAGGGCATCAAGCAGAACTACCGGGCGCTGGGCAGCCTGCTGGCCGGCAACGTGACCGGCATGGCAGCGGCGGAAGCCGTCGGGCAGGCGATAGACCAAAAGCTGGCGGCGGCAAAAACGGCGCTTTCCGGGCTGGCGGCCGCCCCCGATGCGACCCTGCTTATTTCCTACCCCTACCGCATGGCGACCGGTGATACCATCGAGGGCAAGCTGCTGGCGGAGGTCGGGTTCCATTGCAGCGGGGCGGAGTACACCAACTGGCTGTACCCCGAAAGTGAATTGAAGGCGCTGGAGCCGGACGTCATTTTTTGCGCCGATGCAGACGAGGTTGACACCGTAAAACAGAGCTATGAATACAGCGTGGTGGCCGCCGTGAAGAATGGCAAGGTAAAGGCCATCGACTTTACGGCGTTCCAAAGCCAAAGCCTGCGGATGTTTGACGAGCTGGCGGAGATGGCGGAATTTGCAGCGGCCACGCCCGCAGAATAACAAACCGGCCGCCGGGGGGTGATAACCTGACCGGCGGTACTTTTTGTAAAAAGGGTGAATACGGAAGCTGCGTGTGTTATAATGACGGCAACGCAAAAAATACATATTCGTTTATAAACTACGCAGAGAGGAGTTTATAAAGTGAAGCAGGAAAAGGAAAACAAGGCGGCAGAATACGCCAGAATGGTGGGGAAAACGGTTTCCACGGTGGCGGGAAAGACGAAGAGCACCATAGAAAAAGCCGGGCAGGCGGCTGTAACGGCGCTGGATGCTACCGGGGACGGCACGGTCGGGATCGATGACCTGATAATTTTGGGGATGAATACACCGGGGGTGAAAATCGATCGGGAAAAATTTTTGCGCAGCGAGCTGCAAAAATCCTATCCGAAAAGCATCATTGATGACGCAGTGCAGCGCACGCCGGCCCTGGCGGGAATCCCGAGGGAAATGACGGACCGCATAGCAGATGATGTGATCCAAAACGAGCGGATAAAGGTTTCCGGCATTTCGGCGGTATTGGGCGCCCCCGGCGGCGCTGCCATGGCGGCAACGATCCCGGCGGATATTATCCAATATTACGGCTACACACTGCGGGTGGCGCAGAAGCTGCTGTATTTATACGGCTTCCCCCAAATTGATACAAGCGAGAACGAACTGGCTTTGGATACCGGGACAATGAACACACTGATTTTGTGTCTGGGCGTGATGTACGGGGTGGGCGGTGCAAATAAGGCCCTGCTGGCGATGACGCAGGCGCTGGGACGCGGGGTGGAAAGAAAACTGATGAACACCGCAGTGACCAAGGGCGCCATCTATCCCATCGTGAAGAAAACGGCGCAGTGGTTTGGCGTAAGGATGACCAAAGATGTGTTTGCCGGTTTTTTCAAAAAGGCGATCCCCGTGGTGGGAGGACTTGTAGGGGGTGGGCTGACCTATGCCGCCTTTAAGCCCTGCTGCGAGAAGCTGAAAAATACGCTGAAGGACACGATATTAAGTAACCCCGATGCCCACAAAAACGATGAGGCTATCATCATTGAGGCAGAGGAAGTAAAAAACGCAGAGGAAATTTAAGCGACAGCGCATAAAACGGCACGGCCACGGCTTTGCAGCGATGCAAGGGGAAAGCCCGCAGAATAACAAACCGGCCGCCGGGGACCTTTCCCGGGCGGCCTTCGGAGAGCGAAGATGAACATTTACAAGGTGACGGCAGCAGAGGAGAAGAAAACCATTGCGCGGCAGGTGCTGGAGGCACTGCCGGAATGGTTCGGTATCCCCGAGGCGCGGGAGGAATATATAGCGGCCGGCGCAGAGCAGACCTTCTTTGCTGCGGAGGAGGCAGGGCGTGTCATCGGCTTTCTTTGCCTGAAGGAAACGGGGCGGGATACGATGGAGCTGGCGGTCATGGGCGTTTGCCGGGAGTACCACCGCAAGGGCTGCGGACGAGCGCTTTTTGCAGCGGCGAAAAGGGAAGCTGCAGCGGCGGGATATTCCTTTTTGCAGGTGAAAACGGTGCAGATGGGACGATATAAGCAGTACGACGACACCAACCGCTTTTACCAAAGCCTCGGCTTTAAGGAGCTGGAGGTATTCCCGACGCTGTGGGACGAGTGGAACCCCTGCCAGGTTTATGTGATGGCGATACAATGAAAAACGATCCGGTGGGATAGCCCATCGGATCATTTTGTTGATGCGGTGATTTGCGGTTATTGCTCCAGCGAGGCGATGTAATTGCGCCAGCCGCCGAAGGAGGAGATCTCCTTCATGCCGTGCAGCAGCTCCGGCTCCCCGATGACGCCGAGGACGACCTCCCCGTCGGAGAGGGTGACCTTGCCGACCGAGAGCCCTTCCGGCTCCTTTACCAGCACCGAGGCTAGCCCGGCGGCAGGCACCTGCCACACCTCCACCGCCACGCTGACGGCTGCGGGGTCCTCGGGGCTGACCCGCAGCATGGCGGGGTTGTTGTCATTGATGCTCCACAGGCGGTAGCAGGGGGCGGTGGCGGCTTCCCGCAGGAAGAAGGCGCCGGCATCGAGGAGGTTTTTTTCCAGCGGGAGCCCCCGCATCAGGGTGCCGTTGACGGCGAGTTTGACGTGATCCATGGTGTTCTCCTTTTGATTTATGGTGGTTCCGCCTCCGGCGGGGATGTTCGTGAAAAAGCTTGCGGGCGCCTTTCGGCAGATGGACATGACACAGTTTGCGGGCGCCTATCGGCGGGGATGATCTTTTAGATATTATAATTAGTACGGCTCGCCGCCGTGGCGTTCCTTTTACTCGTGTAAAAGGAACCAA
>OMDX01000189.1_pt1 | contig 23467 bp, 20 predicted proteins | sample 1673711 | NCBI WGS metagenome assembly OMDX01 (sample SAMEA103958123, study PRJEB25191) | human gut metagenome
CCGCATTGCCGATAGGAGCACCGGCATTGTCTGCCGCAATGCCGGAATGCCCTGCACCGGATTTTTTTACAACAGTGTCCGCGCCGCCGGCAGCCGAGCCGGAATTATTCGCGGCGATTCCCGCATTGCCCGCAGAAGCGCTTACACCGGGAGCACCCGACTCATTCTCCGCAGCGCTCGGATCACCCGCAGCGGCTGTATTGTCGGCAGTATCGCAAACCGAGATAACTCCGAGCTCACGCCAAAATTCGATAGAAGAAAGCACCTTTTTCTGCGTGCAGCCTATCCGTTTCGCAAGTACGGGAATATTTCCCGCGGCCGACGGGTCGGCGCATAGGTGCATAAGGACGAGCAGATCCGCCCTCTCCGCATCGCGCTCTCCGAGCGCTCTCGCGGGAATGGCGCAGACCGCGTCCCCGTAGCTGATTTTTATCTCCATTGCTTAATCTATGCCGCCTTTCCGTCCGCCTCGAACGGGCGAATCATCGTCGTTTGTGTTCTTGTTGCCGCTATGCCGATCGGCATCAGCCTCCGATGCACCGACCGCCGGCCTTTCGCCGTCCGCATCGGGCATATCGCCCGCAGTTATCTGCTGAAAAATCTTGAACTGTTGGAAGGATAACCAGCCATGCCGAAATACTATGAATATAAGATTGCTGGATATTACCTTTACTTTACTTCGCACTGCACCATCGAGGCCATGCATGTCCATGCCAGCGACCGGCATTTGACTGAAAGCGGTTCTGCCAAATTCTTTGTCAAAGGCAACGGTGATACCGTTGTGCAAAACAGAGGCATCCTGACTGATCGCGAAATCAGCAAAATTCAGGCGTTCATTCGCATGAATTATCAAGAAATGTACCTCGCTTGGGCAGCATACAGCGATAACAGTTTCTATCGCGGCTAATCGCCCCCCGAAAAAACATCACAAATACAATTCCCTTCGGTTTTCCCGCGAAACCGTTTTTCCTGCGCGCGCACGGGCTGAAAAATGCAATCCGTGCGCGTTTTCTGCTATCAGGGCGGCGGAAATGCAGTCGTTCAGCCGAAATTGTGCAGGTGTTGCGGAATCCGCTTTCTGCGCGGTCGCATTTTCGCCCAGATTGCACATTGCATTCTCAACTCGTTGGCGTATAATACTTTGCGGGCGCGGAAGAATGCGCCCAAATCATTCCACCTGGACGAACAAGGAGGTTGCAGCCATGCCTGCGACGAATACCGCCACGCCGACCGAAGCGAAGCAGACCGCTGAACAGATTCCCCAGCCGAAAGAACCTACGAAGGGGTTCGACCCCGACTCCATCCGCGCGTTCCTGAAGAAGCTCACGCAGAAGAAGTAATCTACGCGACTACTCCGCCAGGCAGTTCTTGCTGTTTGGCGTTTTTTTGATGACAGCAAAAGCCCCGAACGTGCTTCCTGATGCAGGAAGTGTCCGGGGCTTTCCTCGTGCTGATGGCGGGACTCGAACCCGCACGCCGCAAGGCAAGGGATTTTAAGTCCCCAGTGTCTGCCATTCCACCACATCAGCGTCAGGGTTGATTATACCACGGACGTGGTAAAAAGTCAATGCGGGGATTGGCATCGCAGGGGGGCAGTCAGCAGACTGCAGAACTGCTTTGCTTTATCTATGTTGCTTGATTTGTATTGTTGCAGAGGGTTTCGCCTCTGCGGAGGCGACAAGGGGGCTTTCCGATCGCCCCCTTGACCCCTTCGGGTCGCCACTACCGGAGTTGACTTTTTCCGCTGCAGGAGGAATCGCGCCTGTGGGCGCGATAGAAGGATGCACTCACCGATTCGGCAGCAGCGTCAGAATCTCCTTAATTGACATGCAATACGGATCGGCTTCGTGGCTGCGGCCGTGCTCCAGTATCACCTGCGCGGTCTTCTGCATCGCGGGGAAGGCGCTGCGAATCAGGTGGTTAGCGTGGATGACAATGTTCACGCCGTGCGCCGCGAGTTCATCCTCCGTCGTCAGATTATAGGTCGTGGGAACGACGACAAGCGGCGTTTTCGGGTCGTCCTTGCGGAAGGCGTCGCAGAAGGCGAACACCTCGTCCGGCGTTTTCGCCTTGGAGTGAATCATGATGCCGTCCGCGCCCGCTTTGACGTAGGCGTGGCAGCGGGTCAGCGCATCATCGAGGCCCTGTTCCAGAATCAGGCTCTCGCAGCGCGCAATAATCATGAAGTCCTTCGTTTTCTGCGCGTTTTTGCCCGCGGTGATTTTCTCGCAGAAGTCGGGGATGCTCGCCTGCTTCTGTCCCGCACCCGTGCCAAACAGGCTGTTCTTCTTCAGCCCCTGCTTGTCCTCGATGATGACGGCGCTGATGCCCGTGCGTTCCAGCGTCTGCACGTTGTAGACAAAGTGCTCGACCAGCCCGCCGGTGTCGCCGTCCAAAATAATCGGCTTCGTCGTCACTTCCATGATTTCTTCCAGCGTGTTCAGGCGGCTGGTCATGTCCACCAGTTCAATATCCGGCTTTCCCTTCGCGGTGGAGTCGCACAAGCTGCTGACCCAAATTGCGTCGAACTGGCGGCGGCCCTTGGGCGTTTCAACGGTCGTCTTTTCGACAATCAGCCCGGTCAGGCCGTCGTGCGCCTCCATCACGGACAGGCACGGCTTGTAATGCAGCAGGCGGCGCAGGCGGCTCCGGCGCGTCTCCGGCAGGGAGAGCAGCTGATCAAGGGTCGAAAGCGTCTCCTCGGTCGCGGTGTGCGTGTAGGGGAATTCCACCAGCTCGCCGCCCCAGCCTTTGAGCGTCTCAATGACTTTTTGCCGGATATTCGCCTGATAGCCGACGAGCCAGTCATCCCCATGCACCACAATGTCCGGGCGCAGGCGGTTGAGGATGTCCGTATAATCCAGACTTTCCTGCACGACGACGCGGCTGACGTACTTCAGCCCCTCAAACATCGCGATGCGCTCCTCCAGCGGAATCAGCGGATAATGCTTGTAGCTGGCGACGACCTCGTCCGTCAGCAAGCCGACGGTCACTTCGCCCAGCTCCGCCGCGCGCTGCAAAATGCGGATATGCCCGTTGTGCAGAATATCCGTCGAAAAGCAAATGTACACCTGCTTCATTCAAAGTACCTCCTGACGGAATCGAGTCAAGACAACTTCCCGATCCGCCTGATTGTCGATTTCGGCGCAGAGCCTCCCGCCGCACTCCAGCGGGTACAGCGGAATCTCCCCTGACACGGCGTTGAACGCGTTCTCGGCGTAGCACTTCACGTCCCCACGCTCCACAAAGCGCTCGATTTCGTCCATCCAGCTGGAAAAATCCGCCGCTTGCCAGTGGTACGCCGCCTGACATTCCACGCTGCCCGCGTCGAAGCAGTCCACACCTACGCGCCGGATGCGCCCGTCCTGAATCAGCGCCTTGAAGTCCTTGTCCGGCAGGGGCTGGGTGGAATCCACCGCCATCACGCTTCTGCCCGACGCCGCCAGCGCATCCATCACCGCCGGATGCAGCACCAAATCGCCGTGCAAGCTGATGACGTCCTGCCCGCGCAGCAAATTCCGCGCCAGATACATGCTGTAAATATAGTTTGTCTCCCGATACTTCGGATTATGGACGAAGTGGAAGCGGATGCCGCTGTCCAGCGATTCCAGATACGCTATCAGCGTGTCCGCCAGATGCCCCGTCGTCACCACCGCTTCCGTCACGCCAATGCGCCGCAGCAGTTTCACCTGCCACGAGATGATGGTTTCCTGTTCGGTCAGGCGGCACATGCACTTGGGATGCTCCCGCGTTTCGTCGCCCATGCGCGACCCCAGCCCCGAATTGAGCAGCAATGCAATCATGCCTTTTCCTCCCGCAAAAATGCCATCAGCGCGTCACGGTTCTGGATGGGCGTCGTCGTCGGGCGGCCTAAATCCGCGCGCGCGCCCACCGCGCAGGCAACCTCCAGCATCGTCAGCTGATTCGCGCCTTTCGCTTCCTGCAGGGCAGCTTCCAGCGTCGCTTCGTCCCGCGCGTTCAGCACCCGTGGGTATCCGACCGCTGATGCGACCTTCGCTGCGCACAGTCCCCCTTCGCACACGGGCATCCCGCCGACCGTCTCATGCGCGGCATTGTTGATGACAACGTGGATGAGGTTCGCCGGCTTGCGCTGGGCAATCACCGGCAGTGCGCCAAGGTGCATCAGCGCCGCGCCGTCGCCGTCCAAGCACCAAACGCGGCGTTTCGGCTTCTCCAGCGCGATTTCCAGCGCAATCATGCTCGCGTGTCCCATCGACCCGACGGTCAGGAAGTCACGCTCGTGCCCTTCGCCGCGCTTCTCGCGAAGCTCAAAGATTTCACGGCTGAGTTTCCCCGTCGTGGACACAACCACATCGCCCGCATCCATCGCGTTCAGCATGATTTCCGCCGCCCGTTCGCGGGTGAGGGTGTTTTCGTTGCCGTACGCGGGCTTGAGCGAGCAGGTCAGCGCGCCTTTGCGAACGACAATCGCCGCGCACTGCCGCTGATTCAATTGTTCGCGCAGGAAGGCAAAATCCGCCGCGAACTGCTCTTCCGTCGTGTCCTTGCTGAGGATGCGGTAGGGGACGCCGAGAATCTCCAGCTGCGACAGGGTGATTTGCCCCTGCTTGACGTGCTGCGGTTCATCGTGCACACCGGGTTCGCCGCGCCAGCCGACGACGAGCAGGCACGGCAGCTGATACACCTGCGCATCCATCAGCGACGCAAGCGGATTGACGGCGTTGCCCAGCCCGGAATTCTGCATATAGCACAGCGCGGGACGCCCCGTCGCGAGGAAATGCCCGGCAGCGAGACCGACCGCGTTTCCCTCATTCGCCGCGACGATGTGCCGGGGCGAATGAACGCCGTAGAGGGCGTAGAGGGAATCACAAAGTCCTTTTAGCTGCGAATCCGGCACGCCGGTGAAAAAGTCAATGCCCGCCCCTTCGCAGGCGGAAAGAAGTCGCTGTGCATCCATGCAAAAAGACCTCCGTTTCTTCGCTTCTATTATAGCGGAAAGAGGAAACGGGGTCAAGTCCACTGTCGCTTTCTTCTCCTTTTCCCCTTTACAACACCCCTTCAAACCGCTATAATAGGACAAACAGAATCACGGAAGGAGCGTGTTCCACGATGTCCGAAGTCAAAACCCGCGCAGAACGCATTGCGCTCAAGGTTCGCCGGAAGCAGCGGCTCGTCCGCGTCGCGCTGGGCGAGGAGAAGGCGGATGTTGTCCTCAAAAACGCCGATTATGTCAACGTGTTTTCCGGCACGATTGAGCATGGCGATATTGCCGTTGCCAACGGGCTGGTCGTCGGCATGGCTGACCATTACGACGGCTTGATGGAGGTCGATGTCAGCGGCAAAATCGTCGCACCCGGCTTCATTGACGCGCATATTCATCTGGAGAGCAGCCTCGTCAGCCCGACCTCGTTTGCGCGCGCGGTGCTCCCCCACGGCACAACCACCGTCATCACCGACCCACACGAAATCGCGAACGTCTGCGGCATGGGCGGCATCGACTACATGATGGCGGCGACAGAAAATCTGCCGCTGGATGTGCATTTCATGCTCCCGTCATGCGTGCCGGCGATGGCGTTTGAGGAAAACGGCGCGACGCTGACATGGCGCGACATCAACGCCTATTTCGACCATCCCCGCGTGCTGGGGCTGGCGGAGATGATGAATTATCCGGGCGTGATGATGGGCGACCGCGCGACGATGGAGAAAATCGTCGTTTCACAGGCGCATCACAAGAAGATTGACGGTCACGCGCCGGGGCTGTCCGGTAAGGCGCTCAACGCGTACATGTCCGCCGGCGTCTATTCCGACCACGAGTGCGACACCATTGACAACGCATTGGAAAAACTGCGCAAGGGGCAGTTCATCATGATTCGCGACGGCACGGCGGCGCAGAATCTCGAGGCCCTCATGCCTCTGCTGACGGAGCAGTATGCGCACCGCTGCATGTTCTGCACTGACGACAAGCACCCCTATGACCTGCTGCACAAGGGACACATTGACTACATCGTCCGCAAGGCGATTTCCCTCGGTGCCGACCCGATTCTGACCATCAAGGTCGCCAGCCACTACGCCGCGCGGTACTTCCTGCTGAACAACAAGGGCGCGATTGCGCCGGGGTACTTGGCGGATTTCGTCGTGCTGGACAACCTGCATGATGTGAATGTGGAGATGGTGTTCAAGCGCGGCAAGCTGGTTTACGACGGGCACGAGGTGGAGATCGCCGCGCCGGACATTGACCCGGACATCCTCGCGGGCGTGCTGGATACGTTCCACCTGCCGGACGTAACGCCGGAACAGCTGCGGATTGGGGTCGCGCCGCTGATTGGCCTCATCGACGGGCAGATTGTGACCGAAGACTTGGGGCACGCGGAAGGCGTCGATAACGGCATCTGCCAGATGACCGTCTGCGAGCGGCACCACAACACGGGGCATGTCGCCAGCTGCTATGTCCGCGGCTACGGGATTCAGCGCGGCGCGGTTGCGACGTCGATTGCCCACGACAGCCACAACATCATTGCCTGCGGCGTATCGCCGGAGGACATTGCCTTTGCGGTCAACGAGCTGAAAAAGATGCACGGCGGCATCATCGTCGTGGAGAACGGGCAGGTGCAGGCTCGTCTGCCGCTGGAGTTGGCGGGGCTGTTTACCGACCGTCCGCTGCCGGAGGTGAACGAGAAGTTAGAGCACTGCAAGGCGGCCGCGTGGGCGCAGGGCGTAAATCGCGGCATTGACCCGTTCATGACGCTTTCGTTCGCGAGTCTGCCGGTGATTCCGGCACTGCGGCTCACCACCAAGGGGGTCTTCAATGTCAACACACTCGCGTTTGTGGAGTGATATTCTGATTGATTTTCTTCTCCAAACTTGAGTTTTGGGCAATACCGCACAAATGAGTTGGTGCGATGGCGAATGCATTTTTTGTCAGATGCGATTGCAGAAATCGAAGGTTTACTGGAGGTAAATCGAGATTTCTGCAAGAAGCAGATGGCAGAAAAGGCATCGCCAGCGCTGCCGACGAATTGTGCGGTAGTGCCTTTGATGTTGCAGAGGGTTTCGCCTCTGCGGAGGCGAGGAGGGGGCTTTCCGCTCGCCCCCTCCACCCCTTCGGGCTGCACACCCATGTTTCTTGGATTTTATCGGAAGTTTTATGGTTAGTTTCCCTATCGTTTTCCCAACCAACACAATAAACCTGTAACATGGGAGTGCGTTGCGAAGGGGTCAAGGGGGCGATCGCAGACTTCGTCTGTTTCTATTGCCCCCTTGTCGCGTCCGCAGACGCGAAACCTCCGCGCCGCAGACAAATTCTATTTTATTGAATAAACTCAATTTCAAAAAGGAGCTGACCCCCCTGATGCCACAGGAATCCAAAGCGCACCGTCTTTGGACGCTCTTTTCTTCCATGCTTCTCATCAGCACCTTCACTTTCGGCGGCGGATTCGTCATCGTATCGCTGATGAAGAAAAAATTCGTTGATGAGCTGCATTACCTGACCGAAGAGGAAATGCTGGACATGACCGCCCTGGCGCAGACCGCACCGGGCGCGATTGCCGTCAACGGTGCCATTCTCGTTGGGCGGCGCATCGCCGGGATTTCGGGGCTGATCGTCGCGGTGCTGGCGACAATTCTGCCGCCGATTGTCATCATCAGCGTCATCTCTATGATGTACGCCGCGTTCGCCGAGAACGAATGGGTACGCGCGGTGCTGACGGGGATGCAGTCGGGCGTGGCGGCGGTCATCTGCGACGTGACGGCAAATCTTGGCGGCAAGGTCGTGCAGTCGAAGGATTGGCTGAATCTGCTGCTGATGGCAGGCGCGTTCGCGGCGTCCGCTGTCTTTCACGTCAACGTCATCGTGCTCATCCTCGTTGCGGCGGCGATTGGCGTTATCCGGGCACTGCTGGCGCGAAAAGGGGGCGTATCCGCATGATGGTGCTGTTCCTCGTCTTTTTCCAAATCGGATTGTTCAGTGTCGGCGGTGGATATGCTGCCATGCCGCTGATTCAGTCGCTGGTCGTGGAATCGCACGGCTGGCTGACAATGGCAGAATTTACGAACCTAATGACGATTGCCGAGATGACCCCCGGCCCGATTGCGGTCAACTCCGCGACATTCGTCGGGATGCGCTGCGCCGGACTACCGGGGGCGCTCGTCGCGACGTTCGGGTGCATCACGCCGTCGCTGATTCTCGTCACGCTTCTTTCCTATTTGTATGGGCGATTTCGTTCCGGCCAGACGATGCAGAACGTGCTGGGCGCGCTGCGTCCCGTGGTCGTCGCGCTGATTGCGTCGGCGGCGCTGAGCATCGTGCAGGTCGCGGCGGTGAAATCGGGCGGCGGCGTGTCCATCGTCGGCATTGTGCTGATGGTCGCTGCGTTCCTCGTCCTGCGCTGGAAGAAATGGAACCCAATTCTGGTGATGCTGCTCTGCGGCGTCGGCGGCGCGGCGGCGCACGCGTTCGGCTGGCTGTAACGAAAATCTTCCGAAACCATTTGTCCGCCCTTGACAGGGATTGGTGCGTGTGCTATACTCCAAACCGAAGCGGTTAGTTGCAATTAACATGTACTGCGACCGCATCCTGAGTATCTTCCCCAACGGCACGCTGAAACTCGTCAACTACAGCAAGCTGAAGGAAGGCGACTACGCTGCGAAGTTGATGGAGGGCGTTTCGCCGAATGTGCCGATGCGTTCGGGCGTGCTGGGTGTGTTTTCCATCGTGCTGGAGTTCTGCGGATACGCGGCACTGGCGGCGTATGCGTACCAGAAAGCCCCGGTGTACGGCGCAATTCTGTTCGCGGGCACGACGTTCGCGGGCATCGTCAGCTCCGCGTATCACTTGAAGTGCGGGCTGGCGGAGTACATGTTCCTCAAATATGGGCGGGACGAGCGTGCCAAGGGCATGATGCTTGACCTGATGGGCAGCGGCGCATCCCTGCGCCTGTGTTCTCTGGGGATGCTGGCATTCTACGTCACGCTGATGGCCGCTATCATCACCGGCGCGATTGGCTTCCCGATCTGGGCGCTCGTGTTCACGATTCTCCCGATTTTCATCGTCATGTTCCCCCTGCAAATCGTCGGCACGCTGCATATCGCCGCGATGCTGTCAATGCTTGGCTGGATGTTCCTGATTTAACCGCAAAAGGACTGCTGCGCGGGCACTTTTCTCCGCTCACAGTCCTTTTTCTGCGTTTGCCCTCACTCGCGCGGATTTTTTGCAAAAATCACGAAAATTCTCTTGACAAACGCCCCGATTCGCGCTATAATAATCAATGTTGCGGATGACCCGCCGCAATGTGAGCTTCATATGGAGAGTTGGCTGAGTGGTCTAAGGCGCACGACTGGAAATCGTGTGTGGGCTTATACCCCACCTAGGGTTCAAATCCCTAACTCTCCGCCAGATTAGCATCGATTCGATAGAATCGGTGCTTTTCTTTTGCCCTCGCAGCGAATCCTTCCCCAGTCACCCAAAGTGCCTCTCTAATAAAAAGTGCGTACTTGCGCCCATATCAGAAATGGTGTATTCTTTACAAGATAACCCCTTTTCCCGAACGCCCCACCTTGGAGGAACCCATGAGGAAACTAATTTCCCTGCTGATGATGATTTTGCTGCTGCTGTCCGCTGCGCTGGCGGAAGTGAGCACCCCGACCTGCACCACCGTGACGCTTGCAACCGGCAGCGTTCACGGCGGATTTCATCGCGAAGATGCATGAGGTTTTCCCGGACTACGCGGGCGAAAACTATCTGGAAATGACGGCGGGATTCCTGTTCCCGGCGGAGTAAGCAGCAGAAAAAAACAGGCTGTTCGAGCGTTTTGCCCGGACAGCCTGTTTTTTGTCAGTATCCTGCTTTCTGCAATTCGTCCAGCAGTGCGCACTTGCGCTTGTAGTCCCTGCGCCACTGTTCAGCAAGGTCAGCAATTATCTTTCTTCCCTCGTCGGTGCCTTTCATGCGTTCCAGCTGTTGGATGATCTCGCAGTAGGCGGCGCGCGACGAAGCACCTTGCATAGCGCGATTCACCATGTTGCGGTAGAGTGCCAGCGTGCGGGCGGAATCCCATGCCATCAGCGGGTCAAAATAGGTACACAGTCCCTCAAAATTGCCGTGTTGCTGAATCCGCTGGAGCAGCTGCTCCCACTTCTCAATGGATCCCAGCAGGGGCAGGCGGATAGTGCTTGTCGTCGGCAGTTTCAGCAAACGTTCCGCCTCGTCGCGCCACGCATCGGCGGGAAGCGTCGCTCGAAGCGCATCAATCTGCTCCATGCTGTACTGATTGTACTGCTCAATGTACTGCCGAATCTCCCGCTGCGCAAGGTCAGGCTGATTCGCGCGCTGATAGAGCAAAATCAGCTGTTCGCGGCGCTGCTTGCATGGCATATATTCCCCGGCGAACGTCTGCAAATCCGCCTTGACCTGCTCGATGGCTTCCGTCCACTTTTCCGCCGCCATCAGCGTTTTCAGTGTCCGGTCATGCGCATACGGCACATCCCAATGCGAATGCCAGAAGCTGATGATGTCCTCCTGCGAAGCGTGCAGCTGCTGCATCGTTTTTTCACGCTGATTCAGCAGATTCACCATCGCGCCTCCACCGCGTTCCTGCGCATTCGGCTTCCATTCGGCAATTTTCTCGTCCAGCAGCGCAAGATTCCGCTGATGAATCGCTTCGTCCCACGGATACGAAAACAAGAACGCCAGCGGCGCGGTGAAATACGGCATCGGCTGCCACGTCCGGAATGCAGCGGCGAACCACTCGTACATTGCCGACTGCTGGTCGGGTGCTGCGATGGCAAGAATCTGCATCCATGCATCGCGGCAAGCGTCTTCGATATCCTCCTGTTCAAGAATTTCATCGGCGGATTCAAACATCATTGCCGTGTCGCAAACGAGTTCAAACGCAAGCATCGCATGTTCCGGTGTCAGCAAATCAGCCAGTTCCGCATCCATCAGCTCCAGCAGCTCCTGAACAGGTGATTCCTCTTCTTCGTCATATTCCGCGTATTCGTCATACTCGTTTTCGGAATAGCGTTCGGCGGCGTGAAGCGTCTGCGTCAGGGTGCGCTGCCAATTGAGGCGGCGTTCATCCGCACGGACAGGTGCATTTCCCTTGCACAGCATCAGCCGATTTCGGAGTGCTTCGTCCTTTTTCAGCAGCGGACGAAGAAAATCCCGAAGCGTTTCAGCGGACAGGCTGTTCAGCTTCTTCTCCCACTCCGGCGCGGGCAATTCCGCTTCCGGCAGATGGGTCGCTGCAAAGAGAACCGCCGCCATATGCTTGCAGTTTGCGCTCTCTTTCGCAAAAGGGCAGGTGCAGGACAGAGTTGCCACGGCATCGTCTGCCAGCGTAATCTCAACCCGATACAGCCGCGTGCCTTCTACATCAGCAGTGATTTTCTCCTGCGTGCAGTGCAGATCTTTCACTGCCCCGGCACGCCAGTAATTGCGCCCGCGCGTAATCATCTTCGAGATAAAATTCTCTTTCCAGTCAGTGATGTGCATCGGCATTCCACCTTTTGCAAAACAGGCTGCCCGTTTTTCTCGGACAGCCTGCTTGCTTATTCCTTCGTCTCAATCTCAATGCCGCGTTCTGCCAGCCAGTTCGGCCAGTAGTCGTCGGTGTAAAGCAATGCCTCGCGGGTGGAGGGCATCGGGGGCAGCGAACCGCCCGTGGCGTAAATCAGCGCGGAAATCGGCAGAACGGTGTAGCCCTGCTCCTCGTAGTAGGTCAGGACAGCATCGAGAATTTCCCAGCTGCGATTCGCGTCGAGATGGCAGAGCAAAATATTGCCGGGCGCGAGCTTAGCGCGCGTCGTACCGTTCTTTATGCACTCTTCCACCGTGTATTTGCCGATGGAGTCCTTCGTGCTCATGTTCCACAGCACGCACTCCATGCCTTCCGCGCGCGAAACGCTGATGACGTTGCTGTTCACGTCCCCGTACGGCGGGCGCATCAGGCGCGGCGAGACGCCCAGCGTTTCCGCCATGGTCTCCGCGGGGAAAACAATCTGCCGCATCATGCTGTATGGCCGTTCCTTCGTCAGCTGCGGATGCGTGTTCGTGTGGTCGCCGATTTCATTGCCCGCCGCCAGCACGCGCTTGGATTCCTCCGGGAACGTGCGGACGAAATAGCCCGTCATGAAGAAGGTGATATTCGTGTTGTGCTTCGCCAGCACTTCCAGCACCTGATCGGTGTTCTTGCCGCCGAAACCGCAGTCCATGCCGATGCCGACAAGTTTCCGCTCCGTCTCCACGTTCTTGACGGCGCGCTGCCCCTTCGCAACGACGGTCAGGTAACCGCCATCCGCCACACAGCGATCGCCCAGCCACACGCTCAGGCGGGTGTAGCCCTCCATATCAGCGGTTGGGGTGATAGAGAAGCTCATGTCTCCGCTCGGATTCGACCACTTTGCTTCCGCCAGCACTGTACCTTTGTCATCGCGCAGCTGGAAGGTGTTGTTGCCCTTGACGATGGTGGATGAATTCGTCACCGTCATGCGGACACTCATCTTCTTGCCCACCGTGCCAAAGTTAATGCCCAGATAGAACTGCACGTTCGGCAGGCGCTGGATAGTCAGCGTGTGCTTGCCTGCACCGGTGTAGCCGTCGCCGCTCTGCAGCTCAAAGACGACCTTGCCGCGCTCCTCCACCACCTGCGTCGGAACGGTTAGCGTGGTGCTCTTCTGCCCTGCCGGGATGACCACGGAATACGCGCCGTCCAAGCCGTCGCAGGTCAGGGAAACCGTCAGGTCTTTGTCGCTTGCGGGCGACACGTTCAGCTTCAGCGTATAATCATAGCCGCCGTTGATTTGCCCGTTTTTCTCGGCAAAGGTGACTTTCACGCCGTCCGCCAGCGCGACGGACATCAGCAGCGCCAGCATCATGCCCAGCGCGCAAAACCATTTTTTCATGTGCAGCCTCCATTGGTCGTCGATCGTTGATATATCTGCTCGGACATACACGTCCACTTCTATTATAACATTGATTGAAAAGGAACACAAGTGCAAAAAACGCCGCTCCGCTTAACCATATTCAGTCAGCGGGGCGGCGCGATGTGTCAGGGGATTACTGCTCTGCCAGCTTGTTCAGCATCTCAACGATGCCGCGGCTGTTCTCCAGCTGATTCTCCATGCCTTCGACAATCTGCTCTTCCGCAGTCGTCTCATCCGCATCCGCGTGCAGGACAACCGGCAGCTGCTTGCCGACGAACTGCTCCGCGAAGGCGTCCAGCATTTCCTGCGTCAGACCTTCGATTTCATTTTCCAGCGTCAGCTTCAACTCCGTCACCACATTGTTCGCATCCAGATGCAGTTCAACATCAAGCGTGTATTCGTCCGGCAGCATAGACGTGATGGTGGTGGTAAGAACTCTTCCTTCAGCAGCGGTTTCTTCCGTTGCTTCGGGTTCGGCGGCGGGTTCTTCCGTCACAGCGGGCTCGGCGGTGGGTTCTTCCGTCGCGTCAGGCTCGACGGTGGGTTCTTCCGTCGCTTCGGGTTCGGCGGTGGGTTCTTCCGTCGCTTCGGGTTCGGCGGTGGGTTCTTCCGTCGCGTCAGGCTCAACAGCAGGTTCTTCCGTCACATCCGGCTCAGCGGCGGGTTCTTCCGTCACAGCGGGCTCGGCAGCAGGTTCTTCCGTCGCGGCGGGTTCAACAGCGGGTTCTTCCGTCACATCCGGCTCAGCGGCGGGTTCTTCCGTCACTTCGGGTTCAACAGCGGGTTTTTCCGTCACATCCGGCTCAGCGGCGGGTTCTTCCGTCGCTTCGCCGTTCAGCGCGCTCTGCGCCAAGCCAAGGTTCTGCATCAGCTCATCCAGCTGGGCGGACACGTTGTCGAGGTAGCCCTGCGCCGCCGCCTGATTCGCCTTTGCGGTGTCCAGTTCAGCGGTCAGCGTTTCCACCTGCGCCTTGTTCGCTTCGTTTTCGTCGTTCAGCACAACCAGCTGGGCTTCCAGTTCCGCCACCTTTGCGGTGGATTCTTCCAGCACCAGCTGCGCTTCGCGGAGGTCATTCTGCGCGGTGGTCAGTTCCGCCTGCGCCGTCTCCTTGTCGGCAATGGTCTGCTGGAGTTCGGTGTTGCTGGCGGCCAGCTGACCGTTGACCTCATCCAGCTGACTGGACAGGTTATTCGACCGCACGAACAGCGCGACCATCACGATGACCGCCACGACCAGCACGACGATGAGTGCAAACAGGGAAACTTTCTTCTTCTCGCTGTTTTCCGGCGTGTTCTGTGCCGGCGTCTGGGACTTGTTTTCGGACATGGGAACTTCCTCCTTGCTTTGTCAGTCGAATCTCAGGCTGTGAATAAATGCGGCTGGTATACTATTCCCAAATGCGAATGCGCAAGCAGATAGCGCAAGTGAATTGGGGAATAGGCTCACTCCTCTGCCTGCCCAAGGAGCTGCCGTGCGGCGTCCACCTGCGCCTGAAGGGATGAAAGCGTCTTTTGCAGCGTCTCCACCTCTCCGATCAGCTCACTGTCCGGGGTCCGAAGGAGAGCGAGCTGCTGCGTGAGCGTTTCCGCCTGCGCCGCTAATTCCGCATTCTCGCTGCGGAGCGCCTTGCGCTGGGCGCGGAGTTCCTGCTCGCGCGCGGACGCTGCATCCGCTTCGGGCTGCACCGCCTGCAATTGCGCCAGCGTTTCCGGCAGGTCAACGTCGATTTGCGCGCGCTGCGTCTGCTGGAGCTTCAAGCGCGCCAGACTTGCATCCAGCTGCAATTGCGTCAGCCGAAGCTGCTCGCCCTGCTGCGCCAGCCGAACCGCCAGCACACACAGCGCCACGCACACCACACACATCACCGCGACAAAAATGGCGCGGAATCCCTTGGAAACTTTCGGCAGCATGCTGCTTCCTCCTCTTCCAGTCTCGCCAACAGGGAGCCTTTCTATTCACTATTGTAGCATATTCCGGTACAAATTGCAAAGCAAAAGCGCTGAAAAATGCCGCTTGTTCGGCAAATTGTTACAAATCATTCATTTTTTGAGCCGCGTCAGCGAGACTTTTGGCGAGATAGTCCAAATTTTCCTGCCGGCAGACGGTATCGCGGGAAGTGTGGATGCGCCCGGTGATGAGTCCCACCCCCGCGCTGTGGTGGTATGCCGATACGCCCACCCCGCACACGAAGCGCCGATAATCGCCCGCGCCTTGCACACCCGCGCGCCCGAAGAACTGCGTCGACACGCCGGATGCCATCGCGTTTTCTTCAAGGGATTCGCGGACGGCGGCGTATTCCGGCTTATCCTGCGCCATTTTCGGGGCGCTGATGACAAACGTGTCGCCATCGCCGACGCAGTTGAGGTCAACAAGCAGCTTCATTGTCTGCACTTCGACGTGCTGTGCACCGTAGCTCTTTGCGCCGCGGCTGCCCGTCTCCTGATGATCAAAGAGGATGAACGCCGTCTTTTCGCGCGCTTCAGGGGACAGGCGCTGCATCGTCTCCAGCAGGGCGGCAATGCCGGATGTGTTGTCATTGACGTTATGCTTGTTCGCCGCGCCGAACATCATCAGCAGCATCAGCGCCAGATAGGCGAAAAAGAACGTCAGAATCAGCAAATCGCCGCTCTTCGTCGCCAGCCCGACCACCGTGCCAATCAGTAGGGAAATCAGCAGCATTCCCAGCAGCACCGCGCCCTGTGCGAGGATATACACCGGGAAATTCCGGGGGATGCGCAGATCGGGCACGCCGATGGTCGCCGCCGTATCGTAGTGGGCGCTGATGAGCAGTTCGGCATTTTGAGGGTCGCCGGCGACGATATTGCGGTGGCGCAGCTTGTCCTTTCGGTTCATGCCGTCCACATAGGGGCGATACCCCATTTCGCGCATCTTCGCCATCACCCACTTCTCGAACGCCCGCTTCTGCGCCGTCGTTTTGCGGATGGGGAACTGCGCGTCGATTTCTTCGCGTATGGTCATGCTTGCTCCTTCCCGACGACCTGCCGGAGGACGGCTTCCACCGTGTCCGCCACGCCCTGCAGGGTAATTTCGTCGTACGTCGTGTCATGTTTGGTATGAATTTTGCTGCAGTACCAGCCTACATGCTTTTTCTTGCGGCAGGCGCAGATACCCACGCCGAGCTTGAAGTGCTTCTGGTCGGAGGAGAAATTGCACTTCTCCATGTCGCCAAGGACGACCGGAATACCGCTGCTTTTCCGCGCCGTCTCGCCCAGTGCCGGATACTTCTCCCGCGCCGCTTTCGGCACAAGCATCAGCATGGCTTCCCCCACGCCGATGCAGTCCAAGTTCAGCACAAGCGTCTCTTTTGCCACCTGCTTATGCGCTTTCGCCAGCCCCGATGCGCCGAGCAGCCCCTTCTCCTCGTTGTCGAACAGCACGAACGCAATCTCCTCCGGCTTTTCCGCCGCGAACGCCTCCATCAGCGCCAGCACCCCGCACACGCCCGACGTGTTGTCATTGACGTTGTGTGGATTCGGCACGCCCGCCAGCAGCAGATACATCATCAGGCAGTACAGCCCAATCAGCGTCGCTTCCGTGCAGAAGATGCTGCCCGTGAGCTTTTTCACAATCCCCGTCGGTATGAAGATGAGCACCACCATCACCAGCGCAATCAGCGCCTGAACGAGGTAGAACATCGGGCGGTTCATGGGCAGCATGACATTCGGCAGCCCGACGGTTGCGGGCGTATCGTAATGCGCCGTAACAAGCACTTTTGCCTTGTCCACATCGCCCACGACGATATTACGGTTCGTGCAGATTGCCTTGTTTTCCTCCATCCTCGCCGCATAGCCCATTTCCTGCGCCTTTTGCAGCACATACTGGCGGAACTGCGCCTTTTGTACCTTGCTTTTGCGCACCGGAAACCGCGCATTGACCTCCTGCATCCAGCGATTCGTATTCACTTTTCCTGCTCCTTTTCCGTGTACGGCACGACCTCCACCACCGTCAGCGTGTCTCCCTCGACGACAAAGCGAATATCCACCTCGCCATACGGCACGCCGTACACGCGCTTTCCGTCATGCTGATACGCCGGGCGCGGGTCTTGCGCGAGCAAGCCCATCACGGCGGGCAGATTCTGCTTGGGAACGTACTTTTTGAGCTTCTCCGGAAAATCCACCGTCAGGCGATGGCGTTCGGTCTGCTCGGTGAACCCGCCGACCGCGTCCGGCACGCTGTCCACATACGGCAGGTACGGCTTGATGTCCACAATTGGCGTGCCGTCCATCAAATCCGCGCCGGAGACGACGAGCGTGATGCGCCCGTTCTCCTCCTCCATGCGAATCAAGCGGACAACCGTCAGACCGATGCGGTTCGGGCGGAACGGCGAGCGCGTCGCGAACACGCCCAATCGGGTATTGCCGCCCAGCCGCGGCGGACGCACAGTCGGCCGCCAATCATCCTGCTGCGCGCGGTCGAACTCCCAGAGCAGCCACAGGTGGGAGTAATCCTCAATGCCGCGGAACGCCTCGCGGACGCTGTACTTTTCCGCCATCACGACGCGGGAAATCACCTCCGGCACAAGCCCCGACTGCCGCGGCACGCCGAATTTCTCCCGAAAGCCGTTTTCGATTCGTGCAATGATTTCCATCCAGATTCCTCCCCTTTTCCATACGGGATAAGTATAGCCCACCCGCGCCCTCCCGTCAAGGGGCGGAAGCAGAAAGGAATTTCTGTCAGTTTTGCATTTGGCAAGAGGATTTTTCTTGGCTGATGGAGAATTATATTCGCAGGATTTCGCGCCTGCGGGCGCAAGGAGGTGAATCCCCTTGGTAGAAGCCCGCCATATTACGATAGATTTCCGCATCGACCAGAACCGCACCACCAACCTCAAGGAGTTTGTCGTCGACGCCCTCCACTGCCAGACGCATACCACCACCTTCCGCGCCCTCGATGATGTATCCTTCACCGCCGAAAAGGGCAGTGTCACCGGGCTGATTGGCCATAACGGCGCGGGAAAATCCACCCTGCTCAAAATCATCAGCGGCATTTACCCGCCCACCAGCGGCAGCGTCACCCTGCAAGGCACGCTCGTTCCCATGCTCGAACTCGGCAGCGGCTTCGACGCGGAACTCACCGGGCGGGAGAATATCTTCCTCAACGGCGCAATTCTTGGCTACCCGAAGGATTTTCTGCACGACAAAGCGCCGGAAATCATTGCGTACAGCGAACTCGATCGTTTCATCGACCGCCCGCTGAAAACGTACTCGTCCGGAATGCTCGCGCGTCTGGCGTTCTCCATCGCCACCGTCGTTCAGCCTGATATTCTGATTGTGGACGAAATTCTTGCCGTCGGCGACGAGCGTTTCCAGCGCAAGAGCCGCGCGCGGATGCTTGAGCTCATGTCCGGCGGCGCGACAGTGCTGTTTGTCAGCCATAATTTAAGCCAGATTCGCGAACTCTGCGACCGCGTGATTTGGCTGGAGCATGGCAGAATCCGCGCGCAGGGCGACGCAAAGTCCCTGTGCGACGCATACGAAAGGGAGGCAGCCCCATGAGTGAGCAGACGCCGCGCCGACGCCGGGCTGACCGGGTGTATACGCCGGAGGAAAACGACGCCGCGCCCTGCCGCCGCCGCATGAATGCGGACGAACCCCCGCGCCGCCGCCGAACGCGCGAGTATTATTCGCCCGAGGAGTTCATCCCGTACCCTGCGGAGGATTCGTTCGACACCATGCCGCCAGACATCCCGTTCGATGTGCCTCCGGACACGCCGTCCGCGCCCCCGAAACGGAAATTCCGTCTGCCGCCGCTGGGCGAATCGCTGCGCAGGACGATGCAATTGCTCCGTTCTGCGCGCCCGGATTTTCCCTTCCACAGCCCGCATGGGGTCGGCGACTTGCTGAACATGCTGCTGGATGCGTTGCTGTGGCTGCCAAAACTGACAGTACATTTGGCGCTGTATGCCTGCCGTTACCTGCGCGCATCCGTCCGCTATGCCGTGGAGGGCGCAACGCCGCTCTGGCAGGCGTTTCTGCTCCGCCCGTACAGTTGGGCGGGGTTCTATCTGCTGCTTGGGGGGCTGACATTCAGCGGTGTTCATCTGATGTCGCGCGGGTCAACGGGCGCATCGTTCGCCGGATTCGTGCTGCTGCTCGCGCCGCTGGCGTGGGGCATCGTGCTGGGCTGGGCGGCGGCGAACGCGCTGCACCGGCACTGCTTCTTCTCCCGTTGGACGTTCGTCGCGCTGGAAGTGCTGTGCGTCCTTGGCATTGCGGGCGCTGCGCTGGGCTATCCCATTGCGCTGCTTGCGTCGGCGCCGCTGCCGCTGTGGATGCTCACGGGCGCTCTGCTCCTGCGCCGCACGACGCTGCACTCCTTCTCCCCTGCCGCCATCGTCGATTTTTTCCAGCGCCTGAAGCCGCGCTGGGAACTGCGGCGAATCGGGCTGCACACGGCAGCGACCGTCAGCTACACTGCACCCGTCAAACACAATCGCTTCTTTATTGAGCTGCACTGTACGCATCCGAGCACGGGGAATGCGCTGATTTTGTTTCATACTTCCACCATTGAACCGGCGCTGGGGCAGAAGGTGCATGTGATTCTGCATCCGACGGAGGAAGACATCTATGAGGTGGACTTGACGACGAGCATTCCGCGGGTAAAGATTCGGAAGAATGACTTGTGGCGGAATCGGGAATAGGATAGCATCGGAGGTATCAGCATGGAATCATCCCTCAACATTCAGAAAATCGTCAAGCCCTCCTTTGCCGTCATCGGCATCGAAGGCTCGACAGACGACGGCGAAGGTTTCATCCCCATGCTCTGGTCAGACGCGAACGCCCACTTCGACGAAGTCTCCCCCGTCGCCAGCCGCGACGAAAACGGCGCGCTGCTCGGCATTTGGGGCGTGATGAGCGACGAAACCCGTTCGTTCCTGCCGTGGACAGACGGCTTCTCGCGCGGTTTGTACCTCGCGGGCGTGGAATGTCCCATCGACGCGGAAGTGCCGGACGGATGGACGAAGTGGGTCGTGCCGGGGTATGAGTACCTTGCCATAGAGAATCGCCGTGCGGACACGTTCAGCCGCATGGTCGATTACTTCCGCGAAAACGGCGTGAAGCTCGTCGGCGCGGTGCAGGAATTCACCGACCCGAAAACGCAGCAGGAGTATCTGTACTTCCCGATTCGGGCATTATGACAGCTTGACGCATTCCCAAACGGATGCTATAATACCCCATGAATCTGATGCAGAGGTGAACATGATGGCAGAAGAATGTACGCATGACTGCTCCTCGTGCGGGAGCGCGTGCGCATCGCGGCAGAAGCCGCAGAGTTTGCTTGCCCCAGCGAACGCGGGCAGCCGGGTGAAGAAGGTCATCGGCGTTGTCAGCGGCAAAGGCGGCGTGGGAAAATCGCTGGTAACGGGTCTGCTCGCGTGCGAAACGGCGCGGCGCGGGAAAATCGCCGGGGTACTGGATGCGGACATCACGGGGCCGAGTATGCCGCGCATTCTGGGCATCCGCGACAAGGCGGTCGGCAATGAGCTGGGCATCCTGCCGCAGGAAGCCGAAAACGGCGTGAAGGTCATGTCCATCAACCTGCTGCTGGAGCACGACACCGACCCCGTTATCTGGCGCGGCAGCCTGATTGCAGGCACGGTGAAGCAGTTCTGGACGGATGTGTGCTGGGGGGATGTGGACTGCCTGTATGTGGACATGCCGCCGGGAACGGGCGACGTGCCGCTGACGGTGTTCCAATCGCTACCGGTGGATGGCATCGTGATTGTCTTAAGCCCGCAGGAGCTGGTCGGCATGATTGTGGAAAAAGCCGTCAAAATGGCGCAGATGATGAACATCCCGGTGCTGGGCTTGGTGGAAAACATGGCGTACATGACCTGCCCGGACTGCGGCAAGCGCCTGTACCCCTTCGGCGAAGGGCGCACGGCGGATGTCGCAAAGCAGTATGGACTGCCGATGCTGGCGCAATTGCCGATTCAGCCCGAACTTGCCAAGAAGTGCGACGAAGGCCGCTTGATGGACATTCAGCTGCCGGAAATGGGCAAAGCAGTCGATGCCGTGCTGAAATGCAAGGTTCGCAAGCATGAATAATCGAATCCCGTCGGAATCCTCCGGCGGGGTTTTTCATATCGAAACGGTTCTCGCAGCAGGAAAATCAGGCACACATGTCGAATAATAATTGATTCAGCGGAACAAATCCGCGTTTTTCTCCGTCTAATCCAGCGGAAAGGGAGGAAAAGCGCCGCTTGTTTCGTTATATCATTGGAAGGCGCGGGCTTTTCGCCACTTTCCGGCAGGGGAAGTGCAATTTAGCCCTTGCACACTGCCCGATAAATGTGTACAATATAGATGGGCGATTGCCCATACGCCTCTTTCCGGCAAATCCGGCAGGAGGATAACGCTTGCTCCGCTCGCCCTGAGTGTGAAGGAAGGGAATTATCATCATGAAGAATCATGCCGCTGCAACTGTTCGCAACCGCATTCTCAAGGGCGCTGCCCTGTGCGGTGTTTTGGCGCTGTCCATGACGCTGACGGGCTGCTTTGTGCCGCCGGACGACCTGTCGGGCGACCTGTCCAATCAGGGTGTTGTTTACAATACGGTTGCTGTCACAGCGCCCCCGCGCACCGCCACGCCCACTCCTTCGCCCACGCCGACGGTTGAATCCGTTTTCAATTTCGGCACGAACACCGCTACGCCGACGACACAGCCGGGCGTGATTACGTCCAACGGCATTGTCACCGTGGTGACCACGCCGCCCGGCAGCGTCGCCACCACTGCGCGTCCGACCGCAACGCCCACGCCGACCGCGGCGGCCGTTCTCAAAAAAGGCTCGTCCGGTGCCGATGTCAAGACGCTCCAGCGCCGCTTGAAGCAGCTGGGCTACTACACCGGCAGCGTTGACGGCGATTTCGGCGACGCGACGGAGAAGGCGCTGCGCGCGTTCCAAGACCGCAACAATCTGCTGGTGGACGGCATCGCGGGCAAATCGACGATGGCAAAGCTGAACAGCTCCAACGCTGTCAAGGCAGCCGCCGCAACCGCTACTCCGCGCAAGACCGCAACCCCCAAGCCGAAAACCACCGCGACCCCAAACCTCTCCACTGAATATTATCTCCAGAGCGGTTCGTCCGGCACACGCGTCCGCACGCTGCAGGCGCGCCTGATTGAACTGGGCTGGATGGCGGGTTCGCCGGACGGCAACTACGAGGGCGCGACAGAATATGCCGTCAAGGCGTTCCAGAAAAAGTACAAGAGCCTGTACACCGACGGTGTCGCCGGGCCTTCGACGCTGCAAACGCTGTATTCTTCCTCCGCGGCGAAATCCTCCACGCCCGTGTCCTCCATCGGCACAACGCTGGAGTCCGGCATGAAGAACAGCGGCGCCGTCAAGGCGATGCAGACGCGCCTGAAATCCTTGGGCTACCTGACCGGCACGGCGGACGGCTCTTTCGGCGACGCGACAAAGGCGGCAGTGATCGCCTTCCAGACGGCGAACGGCCTGAAGGCGGACGGCAAGGCGGGCACATCCACCCTGAACCGCCTCTATTCCGATGCGGCGATTGCTGCCAGCTCCATGCCGACGGCGACTGCTTCCACCTCTGTGGACGGCTACACGACGCTCTCCGAGGGCGACACCGGCACGGCGGTTCGCAATCTCCAGAAGGCGCTGAAAAACAAGGGTTACTATTCCGGCAGCGTGGACGGCAAGTACGGTGCGGCAACGACGGCAGCAGTCGTCGCGTTCCAGTCGGCGCAGGGCTTGCGCGTGGACGGCAAGGCAGGTCCCGCGACCCAGCGTGCGCTGTTCACCACCTCCAGCAGCACGGATACATCCAAGTACACCACGCTCCGGCCGGGTGACAGCGGCGCGGCGATTCGCCAGCTGCAAACGACGCTGAAGCAGAAGGGCTATTATACCGGCACGATTGACGGCGATTACGGCTCCGGCACAACGGCGGCGGTCAAGGCGTTCCAGAAGAAGATGAACATCACGCCGGTGGATGGCATTGCGGGCGACAAGACGCTGACGCTTCTGTACTCCTCTGACGCGGTGGACAGCGACGAATACGCGACGCTGCGCCCCGGCGACACGGGCGCGGCAGTGCGCACCATGCAGGCGACGCTGTACGAACTGGGCTACTACGACGGCTCGCGCGACGGCGTGTACGGCGCAACGACGCAGGATGCTGTCCGCGCATTCCAGATTCGCAACAAGGTGACACCGGTGGACGGCATCGCGGGCAACAAGACGCTGACAAAACTGTACAGCGGCACTGCGGTTGCGGCAGCGGCGAAAACGACGGAGTACAAAACGCTCCGCAAGGGCGACCGCGGCGACGAAGTGGTGCAGATGCAGGACAGCTTGCAGCAGCTTGGCTATCTGGCAGCCGTCACGGGCTATTACGATGATGCGACCGTCGCGGCGGTTCGCTCCTTCCAGTCCCGCAACGGGCTTTCCGTGGACGGCTCCGCGGGTCAGGAGACCCTCGCGGTGCTCTACGGCAGAAATCCCCGTGCGGCATATTAAGGGGGAACCCAAGGGGCGCTGCCCCTTGACCCTGCCAAAGGGTCTTCGACCCTCTGGAC
>OMDX01000207.1_pt1 | contig 22417 bp, 17 predicted proteins | sample 1673711 | NCBI WGS metagenome assembly OMDX01 (sample SAMEA103958123, study PRJEB25191) | human gut metagenome
CGTCCATGGACTTAAGCTTTCTTACCATTCGATTCATCTCCTATAATTTTTTGCTCCTGTTCCGGAAATACAACAGGGCTTTCCGAAACGTCTTTGCGAACAGAGTCATTTTACCACGCCGGCCCGCCGATGTAAAGAGTCTGCGAAGGGGTTTTTTCTCTCAATTTTGCCTGAATCGCACAGGATTTCCCCCGATTTTTGGTATGTTTTTCACGTTCTCGTCGACAAGAAAGTCCTTGTACTTTTCGACAATCTGTTTTATAATTATGAATCGATTTGTGGAAAGGAAGACTTGCCATGGTAAAACTTGACAACGAAAGAGGCTCCATCTGCATCAGCTCCGAAGTGTTCACTTGGCTGGCAGGGGATGCGGCGACGCGCTGCTTCGGCGTCAAAGGCATGGCCGGACGCGCCAAGGAAAGCGGTCTGGTCCAGCTCCTCCGTCGGGAGTCTATGACCAAGGGCGTCTCCGTCACGCCCAACGACGACGGAAGCATTACGATCGAACTCCACATCGTGGTCGATCACGGTGTGAACATTGCCGCGCTCTGCAGCAGCATTATGAACGAAGTCAGCTACAAGGTCTCCTCCGCTACGGACGTTTCCGTCCGTCAGGTGGATGTCTATGTAGATTCCATGACGATGGACTGATTAGCCAAGGAGGAAGCCCCGCAGTGAGAAATACAATCAGCGGTCAGGTATTCGCGGAAATGATCTTCTGCGCCTCGGCCGCGCTGGATGAGAATCGCCAGCAACTCAACGAGCTTAACGTTTTCCCCGTGCCGGACGGCGACACCGGCACGAATATGTCTCTGACCATGTCCGCCGCCGCGGCCGCTCTGCACGGCCGCACGCCCTCCGCCGTCGGCGACGCCGCCGATACCGCTGCCTCCGCGCTGCTGCGCGGCGCGCGCGGCAACTCCGGCGTTATCCTCTCCCTGCTGTTCCGCGGGCTCGCCAAGAGTCTGCGCGGCAAGGCCGAGTGCAGCGCCGCGGACTGGGCCAAGGCAATGTGCGACGGCGTGGACGCCGCCTACAAAGCCGTTATGAAGCCTGCCGAAGGCACGGTGCTCACCGTGTCCCGCTGCGCCTCCGAAGCCGCCGTTGAGCGGAGCAAGGCCGGCGTGACCGATATCGAAGAGCTCCTCGCCGACGCTCTCGCCGTGGCGCGCGAAACGCTCGCCAAGACCGTGGACATGAACCCCGTGCTCAAAAAAGCGGGCGTCGTGGATGCCGGCGGCCAGGGCTACGTCGTCATTCTCAACGCGATGCTGCTCTGCCTGCAGGGCAAGTTCGTCGCCAAGGCTCCCGTGACGGAGACCAAGACGAGCGCGGAATTCTCCGCGATCAACGACGAGGAGATCACGTTCACCTACTGCACCGAATTCATCGTCGCGCGTGAAAAAAAGCGCAATCCGGAGCTGCTGCGCAGCTTTCTCGAGAGTCTCGGCGACTCGCTCGTGCTCGTGGAGGACGACGATATCATCAAGGTCCACGTCCACACGGACGCGCCGGGCCGCGCGCTGACTGAAGCGCTGCGCTACGGCCCGCTCCAGACCGTGAAGATCGAGAACATGCGCAACCAGCACACCTCTCTCGCCGACAAGGAGATCGCCGCCGCGCCCGCCGTCCCCGCCCAGCCGGAGGCCGAGGCCGAGCCGGAGATCGCCCCCGCCGAGAAGGAAGTCGGCTTCGTTGCCGTGTGCGCCGGAGACGGCATGGCCGATATCTTCCGCTCGCTCGGCGCCGACCGGATCGTGACCGGTGGCCAGACGATGAACCCCTCCACGGACGACATTCTCCGCGAGGTGAACAAGACGCCCGCCTCCACCGTGTTCGTGTTCCCGAACAACAAGAACATCATCATGGCGGCGGAGCAGTGCATCCCGCTCACGGAAAAGACCGTGCGCGTCATCCCGACCCGCACCGTGCCGCAGGGCGTCGCCGCGCTGGCCTACATGGATCCCGACCAGTCGCCCGACGATCTGGAGGAATCCTTTAAGGAGAGCGCCGCGCGCGTTCACACCGCGCTCGTGACCTATGCCGCGCGCGATTCGGACTACGACGGCCACATCATCCACGCGGGCGAGTATCTCGCGCTGCTCGACGGAAAGCTGCTCGGCAGCTACGCCAGTCTCCCGACGCTCCTCAAGGAGCTCAACTGGGCGTTCGGCGAGCTCGAGCCGGAATTCCTCACCGTGTACTACGGCCAGGACGTGACCGAGACCGACGCCAACGGCGTCGCCGAGAGTCTCACCTCCTGCTTCCCGGAGGCGGACGTCTCCCTTGTGAGCGGCGGTCAGCCGGTATATTATTATATGATCGCGGCGGAGTGAACGTTTTTCCCTCCCCTTCCGTCTTATAAAAAGAGACCCGCTCCCGCGGGTCTCTTTTTCCAAAGAAAGAAAAGGATAAAAGACCTATGGCAAAACGCTCTGACCATTCCGGCGGCACGGCGCTCAAGACGCGCCCGCGCGCGGGGCACATCGTTCTCTGGGCCGTGCTCGCGGCGCTGCTTCTCGGCGCGGTGATCGGCGTCGTTTCGCTGCTCGGCCGCCCGTCCGGCACGGAAACGCCGGAGAATACCGCAGCACCCACTGCCGCGCCGGACACCTCCGGCACGCCTTCGGAAACGCCGCTGCCCGAAGAACTGCGCGAAGCGCCTCTCTCCCCCGAAGCGGAGATTGCCGAGCGCGCCGCGGTGCGCTCGAACGGCTTTCCGATGCTCGCCTGGGCGCCGGACGGCTTTTCGGCCGACAGCCGGGGCCGGATACAGTATTCCGGCGGGAAATATCTCACCGGCATCGATGTTTCCGAGCACCAGTACGACATTGACTGGGAAAAGGTCGCCGCCGACGGCATCGACTTTGCGATGATCCGCGTCGGCTACCGCGGCTCGACCGCCGGCCAGATCTATACGGACGAATACTTTGAAAAGAACATCGCCGGGGCGACCGCCGCCGGGCTGAAGGTCGGCGTTTACTTCTATTCGCAGGCGATCAACGCCGAGGAAGCCGCCGAGGAAGCCGCCTTCGTGCTCAACGCGATCCGCCCGTACAAGGTCACGTTCCCGGTCGTGTTCGACTGGGAGATCGTCGGCGGGAGCGACGCGCGCACATATACCGTCTCGCGCGCGGTGCTCTGCGAGAGCGCCAAAACGTTCTGCCGCGCCGTCGAGGACGCCGGGTATGACGCGATGATCTATTTCACGCAGTATCTCGGCTACCGGAAATACATACTGCGCCAGCTCTCCGACTACGAATTCTGGTACGCCGAATACGAGGCGAAGCCGCGCATTGTATTCAACTTCGACATGTGGCAGTATTCGAGCACCGGCTCGGTGAACGGCATCGACGGCGACGTCGATCTGAACATCTATTTCCGGAAAAACTGAATGTTTCCTCCCTCCGCCCGCGGAAAAGTGCGGGACGGAGGGAGTTTTTTCTTGACTGGCGGCAGCGCCGCGCTATAATAGTTGTACATACAACGATGTACCTGCAACTTTTTATTCCATTTATTCTATTCTCCGGAGGCGTCTATGGACATTACGGAACGGAAAATCACCAAGATCGCGCGCGAGGCGGAAAAGCTGGTGCTGCTCTCGCTGCGCGAGGAGGGCGTCGGCACGGCGGAGATCGATCTGATCCACGCGCTGCGCCACCATCCCGGCTGCACGCAGGCAGCGCTCGCCGAGCTTTTGCACGCGGACAAGGCCGCCATTGCGCGGCGGACGAAAAACCTTGAGGCGAAGGGGTATCTTGTCCGCCGGGACGCGCCCAACGACCGGCGCAGCCAGCTTTTGTATCCCACGGAAAAGGCGGAGAGTCTGAAGTCCTCCAAAGCGGAGATCGAAGCGGCGTTTTATGAATACCTGACAAGCGCGCTCACAAAGGACGAGGCCGCCGCGTTCGCCGCATCGCTCCATAAGCTTTACACGGTCTCCAAGACCGAGAGCCGCGCGGGATTCCCGCATTTCCGAAGCGCTGCAAAGAAGGCGTCCGCCGATGAAGAATAAGAATAAGAGCTTCCGCGCGGACGCGATCGGCTCCTATTTCCGGCTGGAATGGCTGCCGCTGCTCTTCGTGACACTCTCGGGGCTCGTATACAACATCGTCCTTCTGGCCGGGCCGTGGTACGAGGGCCGGCTCGCCCAGTGTCTCGCCGATATCCTCGGCGGGAATGCGAGTGCCGCGAACATGACTGCGCTCGTGCTCGGCTATATTCTCGTCACGCTTCTCGTGCAGACAGCGCGGTTTATCAAGCGCTTTTATGTCCGCCGCTTTGCCAACAACATCAACCGCCGGATGAAGGGCATCCTTTACGCTGGTCTGGTGCGGCAGAGCCGCGCGTCTCTCGAAAAGGAGGGCGCGGGCGAGCTGATGACCAAAGCCATCTCCGACGTGGACGACTGCGTGGAGGGCATGCGGAAATTCACCACCGAGATCTTCGATACCGGCGTGGCGCTTGTCGGCTATATGGTGATGCTGCTCGTGTACGACTGGCGGCTCGCGCTGCTCAGTTTGCTTTTTACGCCGGTATCCTATGTATGCGCCGCGCGGATGAAAAAGCCGGTGCAGCGCGCGGGCGCGGCGTATAAAAAGGCCGCGGGCGCGCTCAGCGCCGCCACGCTCGACCGCGCGCAGAACGCCGTGACCTACCGCATCCACGGCTGCGAGGACGCCCGCGCGGAGCGGTATGAGGACACGCTGAAAAATTACGAGACCGCCGCCGTGCGCAGCAGCGTGCAGCAGTCGGCGCTGCCGCCGCTGTATCTGGCCGTGTCCAACGCGGGCGTGCTGTTTATCCTGTGGCTGGGCACAAAAAACGTTCTCGGTACCGGATGGAACACCTGGGACATTGCGGCGTTCACTACGTTCCTCTCCTGCTTTACGAAGCTGACGGTCAAATCCTCCAAGGCCGCAAAGCTCTTCAACTCCGTGCAGAAGGCGGAGGTATCCTGGAAGCGTATCAAGCCGCTGATGAAAAAGCCGGAGGAGCTCCCGGAACTGGATATCCCGGCACCCGAAACGGTGACGCTCAAAGATCTCTCCTTTGCCTACGGAGATGAGCCGGTCTTCTCCGGCCTGAGCATCACGGCGCGCCCCGGCGACATCATCGGCGTCACCGGTCCCGTCGCCTGCGGCAAGTCCACATTCGGGCGCGTGTTTCTCTGCGAAGCGCCCTACGGCGGCTCGGCAAAATTCGGGCCGGAAGAGTTTTCCGCGCTCACGCCGCGGCAGATCGCCGCGACCGTCGGGTATCTCGGCCACGACCCGGAGCTCAGCGCCGATACGGTGCGCCATAATGTCCTCTGCGGCAGCGAACAGGACGCAATGCCGTATCTCGCCGCCGTTGCTCTGAAGGACGAAGTGCTCGCCATGGAAAACGGACTCGATACCATGATCGGCAGCGGCGGCACACGTCTTTCCGGCGGGCAGGCGCAGCGGCTCGCGCTGGCGAGAACGCTCGCGCACCCGCGTCCCGTCCTCATTCTGGACGATCCGTTCTCCGCGCTTGACCGCAAAACCGAGGACACGGTGTTCGCCAACTTGCAGGACTACGCGAAAAATAACGTCGTGTTCCTTATTTCGCACCGGCTGTACCATTTTCCGCAGATGCGGCAGGTGATTTTTATGGAGGACGGAAAAACGGCCGTCGGCACACACGCGAAGCTGATGGCGTCCGTTCCGGTGTACCGCCAGCTCTACGAAAGCCAGACAGGAGGGACAGAGCATGAAGACAAAGCAGAATAGCGGCGTGTTCGCCGCGATCCGGTCTGCTGCCGCGGCACGGCCTCTTCTCACCGCGGGTACTCTTCTCTGCGTGGCGGCGAGCGTTGGCGCGTCGCTCCTCCCGCCGCTGCTGCTCGGGCGCGTCATCGACCGGCTGACCGGCGGCATGCCGCTCTCCGCGCTCGCGGTGCTGCTCTATTTCGGCAGTCTCGCGCTGGAGGGTCTTCTCTCCAGCGCGCAGGAGAGCCTGCTCGTGCTGTTCGGCCAGAAGATGACCCACGCGCTGCGCTCGGAAATGTCCCGGAAGCTGACGCTTTTGCCCGTCGGCACGCTCGCGGGGCAAAACCCCGGCGAGATGGCCGCGCGCTTTTCCGGCGATGTGGACACCGTGGAGGCGCTTTTTACCTCCGGCATCATCAGCATGGCGGCGGACGCCTGCCGCATTCTCTCCATTATGGCGGTCATCGCGGTGAAAAACACCGGTCTCGCGCTCATCCTGCTGCTGGTGCTGCCGCTGTTTGCCGTGTTCACGCGCCATGTACAGAAGCGGATGCTCGCAGCGCAGCTCGATAACCGCCGCGCCGTCGCCGCCGTTTCCGGGCAGGTGCCGGAAACGCTGCACAACATCCGAACGATCCGCGCGCTCGCTCTGGAGGACTACATGGAGCGCCGGTACGACCGGCGCATCGGCGAGAGCTATGCCGCCGTAGAGCGGACAAATTTCTACGACGCCGTCTATTCGCCGGTCGTGCTCCTTTTGAATGCCGCCGTGGTCGGCGTCGTCATGCTGCTCTCCGCCTCCGGCAAAGCAGAGATCCTGGCGCTGTTCGGCATGTCGGTCGGCACCTCCGTCACCGTTATCCATTATATCTCCCGCATTTTCACGCCGATCGAAAGTCTCGGCATGGAGATCCAGACCATTCAATCCGCCATGGCGGGCGTAAAGCGTATCGACGCCTTTCTCGCCCAGCCGGAGCGTACCATCCCCGAAGAGCGGGAGAGCGCCGTGCGGGGCGACATCGTGCTCTCGCATGTGACGTTCGGTTACGGGGAAAAGAGCGTTTTGACGGACTTCTCCATGACCGTGAAGCAGGGCGAGCAGATCACGCTCGTCGGCCGGACGGGCGCGGGAAAGAGCACCGTTTTCAAGCTGCTGCTCGGGCTCTATCCGCCGGAGAGCGGCAGCATCACCATCGGCGGCGTGGACGTTTCGGATATTACCGACAGCGAGCGGCGCGCGTGCATCGGCTGCGTGGAGCAGCATTTCTCCCGCGTGCCGGGCACCGTGCTCGACCAGATCACGCTGGGCGATGCTCGCATCACGGAGGAAATGGCAAAAAGCGCCGCCCGGCTCGCCGGGATCGACGCGGCCATCGCATCGCTGCCGGAGGGCTACGATACGGTGTGCACCGACGGCATGTTCTCGCAGGGCGAGTGGCAGCTTCTCTCCATCGCCCGCGCCGCGGCGGCAGACCCCGCCGTGCTGCTGCTCGACGAGATCACCGCAAATCTTGACGCCGAGACCGAGGCGCGCGTGCTCGAGGCATTGCGCCGCGCCTCCGAAGGGCGCACCGTTCTCTCCGTTTCGCACCGCGTTTACGAAAACCTCGGCGGACGGACGATAGAGATCCGGCCGCAGCCGGTGTGACCGGGAAAAAGCCGCTGCCGTTTTTAACAAAGCGGCAGCGCCTTTTCTGTTGCGCGCGGCGCGGAAGAATGGTAAAATAAACCCGCATGGATATCTTTCCGGGAGGTGAAGTGCCATCGCCGACGATATTTATGAATACAGCTCGGAAAAGCCCCTGCGCTCCCCCGCCGCGCCGGAGACATACCAGACAACGCACGAATACGAACCGCCCTACGAGCCTCGGCGCAGCCGCCGGACGAAGTATGCGCCGCTCGCGGCCGCGGCGCTGCTGCTGCCGTTTCTCGCGCTGCTGAAAGCGCCCGCCAGGACGCCGGACGCTGAACCCGCACCGGTCGTGACCGCCGCGCCCGCCCCCACCGAGACGCCCGCGGAAGACCCCGCCTCTGCGCCGGATCCCACGCTGCGGTATTTCTCGTTCGCCTCGCTTTGCGAGGTCGAGGTGCGTTTCCCCGTGCCGGAGGACATCGTTTCCGCGGAGATCACATTCTTTGATCCCAACTTTCCGGACGAGGTGAGCACATACCCCATTCCGGAAAGCAGCATCGAGAGCGGCAAATACCATACGATGCGCGAGACGTATTCCTCCGTGCGTGAGGCGCACCCGGATTTCTATGCCGACAGCGCCGTGGAAAGCACGCTGTCGGTGCGCGTTACGATCACGCACGCCGACGGGCGCGTGGAAACGCTCGCCGCCGAGCGTCCCGCCGCGCAGCGCTTCACGATCGCCTGCGGCTACGACACCGAGGGCGACACGGTGAGCGTTTATCTCACTCCTGCCGAGGGCGGCACGATCCCCGACGCGATTGTCGGAAACGATCTATCCACACTCGATGCGGACACCGTTTTTGTCTGGCCGGAGGTCGAGGGCTTTGATCCCTCCGCCGCGTCCATCGAGAAAAACGACTACAGCTGCATTGTCACTCTCCCGCTGCCGGAGGAGCATGCGGAGCTTGTGACCATCCATGTATATTTCCTGCCGGACGGCGAGACCGAGCCCTTTGACTTTGCCGAGACCGTCCGCACAACGCCGTATAAGGAGGCCGCTTCATGAAACCCGTCAAAAAATTTCCCGTTCTGCTGATCGTTTCCGTTGTGCTCTGCGCGCTGGGCTATGTTCTGCGCCCGCTCATGCCGGGGCTGGCCGACATGTTCCGGCATCTGGGCTTCATCTGGATCGGCTACGGCGTGTTCGCCCTTCTCTTAAAGCAGCCGAAGGAGACGCGCGCGAGGACGGTGTGCTCGCTCACGCGGAGCATTCTCTCCTATACGGCCGTGCTGCTCTCGGTCTTCTTCGGGCTGCGCGCGCTCGGCGTGGACGTAACGGCCTCGCTCGCAAGCGTCGGTGTTGTAACGCTCATCATCGGCTTCGGCGCGCAGTCGCTCATTGAGGATGTGCTCACGGGCATTTTCCTCATCGCCGAAGGGCGCTACAACGTCGGCGATATCCTCGTGCTCGACGATTTCCGCGGCAAGGTCGTAGACATCAGCGTGCGCACCACGACGCTCGAGGATTCCGGCGGCAACCACAAGATCATCAACAATTCCGAGATCCGGAATTTCCAGAACCGCTCGCAGGAAACATCTGTGGCGGTGAGCACGATCTCCATTGGCTATGACGCCGATCTCCGCGCCGTGGAGGCCGTGATCGCCGACGCGCTGCCCGCCATGTATGAAGAGAACCGCGGCGTATTTCTCGACGTGCCGCAGTATATCGGCGTGGAGGAGCTCGCCGGGAGCGGCGTTGTGCTCAAGTTCATCGTCTCCGCAACAGAGGAGAACATTTTCGCCGCGCGCCGCGCGCTCAACCGCTCTCTCAAACTGCTCTTCGATGAAAAGGGCATCGACATTCCCTATCCCCAGCTCACGGTGCATACGAAATAAGGCAAATGACGCAAAAGCGCCCGCAGGAACATTTTCCTGCGGGCGCTTTTGCTGCGCGAACCCCTCAGTCAGCTTCGCTGCCACCTCCCCTGTTAGGGGAGCCAAGCCGGTTTTCCGATAGCTTACTTGCCTCCCCTAACAGGGGAGGTGGCAAAAACGAAGTTTTTGACGGAGGGGTTATCATTTTCCGAAAACTACAATCCCTCAGTCTCGCTTCGCTCGACAGCTCCCTTTACACAAGGGAGCCTTTTTCGTTTATGCGAGCGCAGCCCAGGCGCAGCCGAGGAGCGTGGCATCGCCGGCGAAGAGGAATTCCGCGCCGCCGAGACCGTGCCGTTTCGTATACTCCGCGATCAGCGCTTCCATCCGGGGGCGCAGCACGGGGTTGAGCTTGAGCATCGTCCCGTCCGCGCAGATGCCGGTGAGCGTCCCCGCGCCGAAGCCGCGCTCGCGCAGAATGGCGCACAGGCACGCCGCGGCGATGCGCGCCGCGCGCTCGAGAAGCATCGTGTTGATCTCGGAAGCGAAGCGGCGGTCCTTCTCCGTTTCGAGCGCCTCGGCAACGGCGTTGCCGCCCATGGGGTCAAGACAAAAAGCGTCCACCATTGCGCTCGTAACGGAGAGCGCGGCGATATTCTCCCCGCTCTTCGCCGAGAGAAATCCTTCCTTTGCCGCAAGAAGCAGCGTTTCGCGCAGCAGCAGACGGTAGTATGCCCCGGAGATCATTTTTTCCGCCGGGTGGTCGCCGGGCAGCCCGGAGGCCTCGTCCACGGCGATGTCCGCCGTGCCGCGCAGCGCGCGGCCGAAGCAGCCGGATTCGAGATTGACGAGCGTTTCGCCGCCCATCGCCACCGTTTCGGGCGATTTTGTGACGTCGCACGCCTTCACATGGCAGCAGGCGTTCGTGCCGGTGCCGAGAATAAAGCCGATGAAGTCGGCGTAGCGCGAGCGGTCACACGATGCCATGCCGCCGAGCATGGAGCCGACGGTGTCGTTGATGAGCCGCCAGCGGCGAGCGCCGGACGCGCCGAGCGCGCGCATTGCCGTTTCGATACCCTCGCATACGAGCTTTCCCTCCGCGCCGGTGACACGCGATTCCTTGCCCATGCTGATGATGCGCCCGTCGCCATTCGGCAGGCACTCGCACGGGAACGAGAAAGCGATGCACGCGCGGTCGGCATCGAGCGCAACGGTGAGCGCAAGCTCCGCAAAGGCGCGGAACATCTCTTCCGCGCTCGTGTCCCTGCCGAGCGTGCCGGGCATACGGCGCTTTTGGAGCGCTTCCGTGACGGGCTTTCCCGCCTCGTCAAAGCGGACGCGTCCGGCGCGCAGATTCGTGCCGCCGGCGTCGAGCACGAGAACGCTCTCGCCCGTGCGCGGCGCGCTCGCCGCGGGAAGGAACGACGGCAGCATCATCAGCGTAGAGGCCTCTCCGCGCAGACCGGCGCGCATGTCGGCAATGTAGGCGTCCGTCAGATCCTCAAAGGGCTGCTGCTCATAGAACATGTTGTGTCGCCGGAGAAAGTCTTCGGCGGTTTCCTTTGTACACATAGCGGTCTCTCCCCCGTTCGGGCGCGTTTTCCGGCGTCCGGGATGTAATATTTCTTCGGTCAGGCGCGCTCGAGCGGCGTGCATGTATTGCCGGAGATCTTCCAGCGGCTGCAGCCGCCGTTGAACGCGAAGGGCGCGAAGTAGATGTCCGTCGGCCCGCAGTGGACGGAGCCGTCCGCAGCGGTGGACCAGCCTTCGCCGGTGTGGGGCTTTCCGTCCGGGTCGGTGATGGTGAAAAGGCCGTCGTTGCGCAGCTCCAGCTTCCATTCGCCGCCGTCCGCGTCCACATAAGTGTACGTTCCCGCCGGGACGGGCGGGGCGGGCGTGGGCGTGGGCTCCGCCGGGGTGGGTTCCGCCGTCGGCTCCGGCGTTTCCGTCGGGGCGGGCGTCGGCGTCGGCGTCGCGGTCGGCGTGGGCGTGGGCGCTTCCGTCGGTTCCGGTGTCGGCTCCGCCGTCGGCACGGCGGTGGGCTCGCTCGTGGGAAGGGGCGTGGTCTCCGGCGCGGCGCTCGTGCCGCACGCGGAAAGAATGCCGAGTGCCGCGATCAGCACGGCGGCGGCCAGGCGTTTCGTGCTTCTTCTCATGGGCTGCTCTCCTTAGTACAAATTTTCACATATATACGATACTACATTTCTTGCTTTCTGTAAAGCGTCGATCAGCAAGGGCACACGCATTTCCGCCCGGCAGAAGCGCGCGCCCCTGACGATCGGCGCAGCCTCCGGGACGTGGTAAAATCTTTCACAGACTCTTTTCAGCGGCTGACGAGTATGCTATACTTCGATTATAAGACAAGTATAAAAAAAGGGGGGCTTTCTCCTTGGATACATACCGCCCGGAACAGGCTTGGATCGACGGGACGAATTTCGACGCGCAGAAGCTCTTCGGCGCGCGCGCAGAGCCCAACGGCGTATCGTTCTCCGTATGGGCGCCGAACGCGCGGAGCGTTCGCGTGACGGGCGATTTCTGCTCGTGGAGCGACAGCGCGCACTGGCTCAGCCGCGGCGATCTCGGCGTATGGCGCGGCTTTGTGCCGGGCGCGCGCGCCGGACAGCTCTATAAGTACATTATCGAGGGCGCGGACGGCTCCGTTGTATGGAAGGCCGATCCCTTCGCGCTCGCGGCCGAGGTGCGCCCCGGCACCGCCTCGCGCATCCATACGCTCTCCTATAACTGGACGGACGGCGAATGGATGGCCGGCCGCCGCGCGCTCGGCGGGCCGCGGAATATTTATGAAGTCCACGCCGGTTCGTGGCGGCGGCACCCGGACGGGAGCTTTTATACCTGGTATGAGCTCGCCGATTCGCTCGTGCCGTACATCAGGGACATGGGCTACACGCATCTCGAGCTTCTGCCCGTGACGGAGCACCCGTTCGACGGCAGCTGGGGCTATCAGGCGACGGGCTTTTTCGCCGCCACGTCCCGCTTCGGCGAGCCGGAGGGGCTGATGCATCTCATCGACGAGTGCCACCGCGCCGGGATCGGCGTCATTCTCGACTGGGTGCCGGGGCATTTCTGCCGCGACGCGCACGGTCTCGGCCGGTTTGACGGCACGGCGCTCTATGAATCCGGCGACATGCCCGGTTGGGGCACCTATAAATTTAACTACGCGCGCAACGAGGTGCGCTCGTTCCTCATAAGCTCGGCGCTTTTCTGGCTGGAAGAGTACCACGCCGACGCGCTGCGCGTGGACGGCGTGAGCAGCCTGCTCTACCTGAACTTCGGCGTGGACGATCCCGCGCGGAAAAAGTATAACGAGCGCGGCGGCGAGGAGGATCTCGCGGCGGTGGCGTTTTTGCAGACGCTCAACACCGTCATCGGCAAGCGCGTCCCCGGCGCGGCGATGTATGCCGAGGAGAGCTCGGCATGGCCGCTCGTGACGTATCCGCCGGAGAAGGGCGGGCTCGGCTTCCATTATAAATGGGATATGGGCTGGATGAACGACACGCTCCGGTATATGTCCATCGACTTCGACGGACGCAAATATAACCACGGCCTTCTGACGTTCTCGATGATGTACGCCTTCAGCGAGAACTACATTCTCCCGCTCAGCCACGACGAGGTCGTGCACGGCAAGCGCTCGCTCATCGGGCGGATGCCGGGCGACTGGTGGCGGCAGTTTGCGGGCGCGCGGCTGCTGCCGCTGTATGCGGCGTGCCACCCCGGCGGAATGCTCAGCTTCATGGGCAACGAGTTCGCGCAGTTCATCGAATGGCGCGATTACGAAGAGCTTGAATGGTTCCTTTTGCAGAACGCGACGCACGCGGGCGTGCAGGCGTTCATCCGCGAGCTGAACCATGTTTACCGCGCGGAAAAAGCGCTCTGGGAGATCGACAACAGCTGGGACGGCTTTGACTGGATCGACGCGGACAACAACGAGCAGGGCATTCTCTCGTTCGTCCGCAAAGCGAAGGACGGTTCCGCCGTGCTGTGCGTGCTGAACTTCCGTCCCGAATCGCACGAGAGCTTCCGGCTCGGCGTGCCGCTTTCTGGCGCGTGGCAGGAAATTCTCTGCTCGGACGATACGCGCTTCGGCGGCAGCGGAAAGACGAACCCGCGCCGTCTGCATACAAAGAAAATCCCCTCGCACGGGCGCGATGCGTCGCTCGTGCTCACCGTGCCGCCGCTCGGCGGGACGCTCATCAAATACATAGGAGAAACGACCCATGCCCGGAAGAGAAGAGTTTAAGAGAGAATATCTGGAGAGCATCGCCGAGACCTGCTCAAAGCCGTTTGCCGAGTGCTCGCGCATGGAGCGCTATACCGCGCTCGCGGCGATGATCCGCGAATGCTGCTCGGGCGTGCGCGCCGAAACGCTGCGCCGCCGTGCCGCCGCCGGAGAAAAGATCGTCTATTACTTCTCGATGGAATTTCTCGTCGGGCGGCTGCTTGAAAACTATCTCATCCAGCTCGGCATCCGTGACATGACCGCCGACATTCTCGCCGAGCTCGGCGAGGATCTGGACGCGCTGCTCGAATGCGAGCGCGACCCCGGTCTCGGCAACGGCGGTCTGGGCCGTCTCGCGGCGTGCTATCTCGATTCTCTCGCGGCGGAGGACGTGCCGTGCGTCGGCATGGGCCTTCGCTACCGTTACGGTCTTTTCCGCCAGCGCATCCGCTCCGGCTGCCAGACCGAGGAGCCGGACGACTGGCTCTCGGACGGCTACCCGTGGGAGACCGCGGTGCCGAGCGAAGCCGTGGAGGTCCGCTTCGGCGGCACCGTAGACCGGCGCGAGGAGAACGGCCGCATGGTGTATGAGCTGCGCGATTACCACAGCGTTCTCGCCACGCCTTACGACGTGCCCATCCTCGGCTACGGCGCGCACGCGGTGAACAATCTCCGTCTCTGGCGTGCGGGCCCGGTGCACAAGCAGCTCGATCTCGACGCCTTCAACGCCGGGGACTATTCCCGCGCGCAGAAGGCCAACAACGACGCCGAGGCGATCACCTGCCTTCTCTACCCCGACGACAACACCCCCGCCGGGCAGCAGCTGCGTCTCCAGCAGGAATATTTCTTCGTCTGCGCCGGGCTGCAGAGCATGCTGCGCACGTTCCGCGCCACGCATCTTCCCTGGGACAAGCTGCCCGAGCGCGTCGCCATCCACACGAACGACACCCATCCCGCGCTCTGCGTGCCGGAGCTGATGCGTCTTTTGATGGACGGCGAGGGTCTCTCGTGGGAGGAGGCGTGGGACATCACCTGCCGCACGATCTCCTACACGAACCACACCATCATGCCGGAAGCGCTCGAAAAGTGGCCGGTGTCACTCATGCGCTCTCTTCTGCCCCGCCAGTTCCAGATCATCGAGGAGATCGACCGCCGCTGGCGCGAGAGCTTTGACCAGTCCGTTCCCGGCTGGCACGACCGTCAGCAGGCGACCGCCGTCATCGGCGGCGGCTTCGTGCGCATGGCGAATCTCTCCGTGATCGGCGGCCACTCGGTGAACGGCGTGGCGAAGCTCCATACGGAGATTTTGAAAAACACTGTCCTGCGCGATTTTTACGCCATCTCCCCGGAGAAGTTCAACAACAAGACGAACGGCGTTTCGCACCGCCGCTTCCTTTTGCAGTCGAACCCCGGCCTCTCGCGCTACATCGCCGAGCGCGTCGGCGACGGCTGGGTCGAGCAGCCGGAAAAGCTCGAAGGGCTTCTCGCCTACGCGGACGATACCGAGTCGCTGCGTGAGCTTGCCAAGGTGAAGCTTGCGGCGAAAAAGAACCTCTGCGATTATATCGCGCGCGACTTCGGCATTGCGTGCAACCCGGACGGCGTCATCGACGTGCAGGTCAAGCGCATCCACGCCTACAAGCGTCAGCTCCTGAACGCCTTTAAGATCCTCGCGCTCTACGACCGGCTCAAGGACGATCCTTACGCGAAGGTCCCGGCGAGCACGTTCGTTTTTGCCGGCAAAGCCGCGCACAGCTACGCCTTTGCCAAGGAGAGCATCCGCTTCGTGTGCGCCGTGGCCGATCTTGTGAACGCCGACCCGGTGGTGAGCCGCCGGATGAAGGTCGTGTTCATGGAAAACTTCGGCGTCACCATGGGGCAGCGCATCTACCCTGCCGCCGACATTTCCGAGCAGATCTCCACCGCCGGAAAGGAAGCGAGCGGCACCGGCTGCATGAAGTTTATGATGAACGGCGCCGTGACGCTCGGCACGCTCGACGGCGCGAACGTCGAAATCCTCGAGCGCGTCGGCGCGGAGAACATTTCGATCTTCGGCCTTACGAGCGAGGAGACCGAGCGCTTCACCACGCAGGGCGGCTACAACGCCCGCGAATGCGCCGAGAGCGATCCGGTACTCGCGCGCGTGCTCGCCCACCTCACGGACGGCTCGCTCGGCAGCAAGTTCTGGGATCTTGAGGACGCGCTGCTCAAATATAACGACGAGTTCTTCGTCCTGCGCGATTTTGCGCCGTATCTCGCGGCGTGGGACGCCCTCGCCGGAGAGACCGGCAATCTCTCCTTCCAGCGCAAGGCGCTCGTGAACATCGCCAAGTCCGGCTGGTTTTCCAGCGACCGCGCCGTCGCCGAGTATGTGAGCGACATCTGGAAGATCCGCTGAAAGCGGGCGGGGCAGAGCCCCGCCCCTACGGGAGCTTCCCGATATCTTCCTGTAGGGGAGGGGCTCTGCTCCTCCCTCCCGGAGAAGCCCTTTTATTCCCCCGTTTGTTAAGTCCATTACGATATACTTAGGGAGGTACTTGTCCATGCGAAAAAAAGAATGCGTAGCCATGCTCCTGGCGGGCGGTCAGGGCAGCCGTCTGGGTGTTCTGACGGAGAAGATCGCCAAGCCCGCCGTTTCGTTCGGCGGGAAATACCGCATGATCGATTTTTCCCTTTCCAACTGCGTCAACTCCGGCATTGACACCGTCGGCGTGCTGATCCAGTATAAGCCGTCGCTGCTCAACCGGTATCTCGGCACGGGCGCGGCATGGGATCTGGACGCGGCCTGGGGCGGCGTGCACATTCTCCCGCCGTATGCCACGCAGACCGGCGGCGAATGGTATGAAGGCACCGCCGACGCGATTTACCACAACATCGACTTTCTCGACGGCTACGACCCCGAGTATGTCATCATCCTCTCCGGCGACCATCTCTACCAGATGGACTATAACCTGATGCTCGACTTCCACAAGCTCATGGGCGCGGATCTCACCGTTGCGGTCAAGACCGTGCCGTGGGAGGAGGCCAGCCGCTTCGGCATCATGTCCGTCGATCAGGACATGCGCATCACGCGCTTTGCCGAAAAGCCGAAGCAGCCGGAGAGCAATCTCGCCTCCATGGGCATTTACATTTTCACCTGGCCGGTGCTGCGCGCGGCGCTGCTCGCCGACCACGCCGATCCCGAAAGCGACAAGGACTTCGGCAAGAACATCATCCCGACGCTGCTCGGACAGGGCAAAAACCTCTTCGCCTATCAGTTCTCCGGCTACTGGAAGGACGTCGGCACGATCCCGAGCTATTACTCCACGCAGATGGAGCTGCTCGGCGAAAACGCCGAGTTCCGTCTGCACGACACGCGCATGCATATCCTCTCCAACTTCAACGAGCACCCCTCCCACTTCATCGGCGGGGACGGCCGCGTGGAGCACAGCATGATCTGCAACGGCTGCGAGATCTACGGCGAGGTATACAATTCCATCCTCTCTCCCGGCGTCACGGTGGAAAAGGGCGCGGTGGTGCGCGACTCCATCCTGCTCCCGGAATCGACCGTCGGCGAGGGCGCGTGCGTTGAGCGCACGATCCTCAACGAAAACGCCTCCATCGCCGCCAACGCGGCCGTCGGAGCGCCGGGCAAGATCACCGTCATCGGCGAGAACGCCGTGATGGAAGTGGACGTTTAATTTAAGGGAGGGAACATTATGAACCGCACGATCGGCCTTATTTCCACCAACTATTCCGTCCCCGGCTTCGGCTCCGTTACCGAGGCGCGCCCGGCAGCGAGCATCCCGTTCGGTGGGCGTTACCGCCTGCTCGACTTTGCTTTGAGCAACATGGTGAACTCCCGCGTCCAGACGGTGGGACTCGTCACGCCGTATTTCTACCGCAGCATCATAGATCACGTCGGCGCGGGCAAGCCGTGGGACCTCTCCCGCAAGGAGGGCGGTCTTTACATTCTGCCCGGCACGGTGTTCGGCTTCCACGAAGAGAACGCCCGTTTTCTCTTCCGCGATCTGCTGCACAATCTGGAATATCTCCGTCAGGGCGACGGCGACTATATCCTCGTCAGCTCCGGCACGCTCGTGGCGAATATCGACTATCAGCCGATGATCACCAAGCACGAGCTGGAGGGCAAGCCCGTCACGCTGCTCTATAAGAAAATGCAGCCGGGCGAGAAGCGCCCGGGGCGCTATCTCACGCTCGACGGCGACACTGTCGCCGGCATCCGGCGCGCGGACGAGGGCGAAAACCTCCTGCTTGACTGCTTCATCGTCGATAAGTCGTTCCTGCTCCGCATGGCGCGCGACTATGCCGCGCTCGACTATATGGATTTTCTTGACATCCTCGCCCACGTTCTGCCGGAGGTCGCCGTCGGCTGCTGCGCCTTTGACGGCTACGTCGCCTTCATGGACGGCATGGAGGACTATTTCCGCGCCAGCCTCGATCTGCTCGACAGCTCCGTCCGCCGCGAGCTCTTCCAGTCCGACCGGCCCATCTGCACCAAGGCGCACGACACGCCGCCCGCGCTCTACGCCCCCGGCTCCGCGGTGAAAAACTCCGTTATGACCGCCGGCAGCATCATTGAGGGCAGCGTGGAGAACAGCGTGTGCTTCCGCAACGTCCGCATCGAAAAGGGCGCGGTCGTAAAAAACTGCGTGCTGATGGAAAAGTGCGTCGTCAAGGCGGGCGCGCGGCTCGAAAACGTCGTGTGCGATAAAAACGTCACCGTTTCCGAGGACAAGATCGTCTGCGGCACGGCGGAGCATCCCTGCGTGCTGGCGAAAGGCGGCGTTGTATGAAGGAAAAGCTGCGCGTTCTCTTTGCCGCGTTTGAAGCCGCTCCCTTTATGAAGACCGGCGGTCTCGGCGACGTGGCGGCGTCTCTCCCCGGCGCGGTGCAGTGCCCGACGATCGAGATGCGCGTCGTGCTGCCGAAGCTCCGGCAGATCCCCGCCGAGTACCAGAAGAAGATGAAGTTCCTCTGCTCGTTCTATGTCCCGCTCGGCTGGCGCAGCCAGTACTGCGGGCTCTTCGAGCTGCGGCGCGGCGGCGTCACTTGGTATTTCCTCGATAACGAATATTACTTCGGGCGCGACGGCGCTTACGGCTACTTTGACGACGGCGAGCGCATGGCATTCTTCGCCAAGGCCATCTGCGAATGCTGCCGGTATCTGCCGGACTTTTTCCCGAATATCCTCCACTGCAACGACTGGCACACGGCGCTCGCGCCGGTGTTTCTGCGCGAGCAGTACCGCTACGCCCCCGGCTACAGCGACATCCGCACCGTATTCACGATCCACAATCTCAAATTCCAGGGGCAGTATAACCCCCACGTCCTCAGCGACATTCTCGGTCTCGACGGCGTGGCCGCGGCGCGCAATCAGCTTCTGCGGGACGACGGAAAATGCGTCAATTATCTCGCCGGGGCTGTCAGCTACTCCGACCGCGTCACGACCGTCAGCCCGACGTACGCCAGGGAGATCTGCACGCCGTATTTCGGCGAGGGACTGCAGGATCTCTTCCTGCGGCGGCACGACATTCTCTCCGGCATCTTAAACGGCATCGACACCGTTTCCTACGATCCCGCGAAGGACAAAGCGCTCGTGCAAAACTATACCGACCCCGACGGCAAAGCGGCGAACAAGAAGGCACTGCAGGAAGAGCTCGGTCTCACCGTCGATAGTGAAGTCCCCCTTTGCGTGTGCGTCAGCCGTTTGACGGAGCAGAAGGGCTTCGATCTTCTCAACGCCGTGGCGGAGGAAATACTCTCCTGCGCGCAGATCGCCGTGCTCGGCACGGGCGACCGGGCGTATGAGGACTACTACCGCGCGCTGGAGGCCCGGCACCCCGGCCGGTTCAGCGCCCAGATCCGCTTTTCCGAGCCGCTTTCCCGCCGGATGTACGCCGGAGCGGACATTTTCCTCATGCCCTCGCGCTTTGAACCGTGCGGCCTGAGCCAGATGATCTCCATGCGCTACGGCACCGTGCCCGTCGTGCGGCAGACCGGCGGACTTGCCGACAGCGTTGAGCCCTACAACCGCTACACCGGCGAGGGCACCGGTTTCGGCTTCCTGAATTTCAACGCCCACGAGCTGCTTTTCACCACGCAGGAGGCGTGCCGCCTGTACACCGAAAGCCCCGTAGCGTGGGGCAATCTCGCCGCGCAGGGCATGGCGAAGGATTTCTCCTGGCGCGCGAGCGCGCTCGAATACCGCAAGCTGTACCGAGGTCTTTTCACATGATCGTACACGAATCCAGAAACAGCGCCTTCCGCCGTCCGTTCGGCGCCGCCGAGACCGGCACGGAGGTATATCTCGCCGCGGAAAAGGCGGGCGCGGCGGACATGACGCTCCGGCTGCACCCGTTCACGGGCGAGGATACGCTCCTCCCCATGACATCCGAGGGCGGCGGGCGGTTTTCCGTCACGGTGACGCTGCCTGAAACGCCGTGCGTGCTCTGGTACTCGTTCCGTACCGGAGACGACGAGACGTGCGCCTGGCAGATCACCGTATACAAAAAAGCCGCCGTCCCCGACTGGTGGAAGGACGGCGTCGTCTATCAGATCTTTCCGGACCGCTTTGTCCGTGAGCGCGGCTGGACGCCGCGCGAGCCGGAGGCGCGCCGCGGCACGCACCGCTTTCTCGTGCGCGACTGGGATACGCCGGTGTTCTATCCCCGCGCGGAAAACGGGGACGTATCCTCGTGGCCGTTCTGGGGCGGAACGCTCCGGGGCATCGAGGAAAAGCTGCCGTATCTCGCCTCGCTCGGCGTCACGGTCCTGTACCTGAACCCGATCTTTGAGGCGGCAAGCAACCACCGGTACGACACGGCGGACTACACCCGCGTCGATCCGCTGCTCGGCAGGAAAAAGGATTTTGAGTCGCTCTGCGAAGCCGCACGGAAGCGCGGCATCCGCATCGTGCTCGACGGCGTATTCAACCACACCGGCGCGGACAGCGTGTACTTTGACAAGTTCGGCAACTACGGCACGGCGGAAAAATACCGCTCCTGGTTCCGCTTCGGCGATCAGTACCGCCACGGCTACGAATGCTGGTGGGACGTGCCCGATCTCCCGAACGTGGAGGAAAACGATCCATCGTTCCGGGAATTCCTCTGCGGTGAGGACGGCGTGGTGCGCCGCTGGCTGCGGCGCGGCGCTTCCGGCTGGCGGCTGGACGTTGCCGACGAGCTGCCGGACAGTCTCATCCGCGACATCCGCGCGGCGATGAAGGAAGAGAAAGAAGATTCTCTCCTTCTCGGCGAGGTCTGGGAGGACGCTTCCAACAAGGTGAGCTACGGCGCGCTGCGCGAGTATTTCCTCGGCAGCGAGCTGGACGCGACGATGCACTATCCGTTCCGCACCGCGGTGCTGGACTTTCTGCAAGGCAAGATCAACGCGCAGACCGCCTGCGACACGTTCTGGACGATTCAGGAACATTACCCGAAGGAAAATCTCTATGCCGCGCTCAATCTCATCGGCAGCCACGACCGCGCCCGCGTGCTCACGGTGCTCGGCGGCGATGTGAACGCGCTGAAAATGGCGATGTTCCTCCAGTTTGCTCTGCCGGGAGTGCCGAGCATTTATTACGGCGACGAGGCCGGCATGACCGGCGGCACGGACCCCTACAACCGCGGGAGCTTCCCGTGGGGCAAGGGCAATGCCCCGCTCACGGATTTTGTCCGGAGTCTCACCGCCATGTATCAGGAAACGCCGCTGCTGCGGCGGGGCGAGTGCGAAATGCTGTTCTTCGGCGAGAACGTGCTCGGCTGCCGCCGGTTTGACGAAAGCGGCTCCGTGCTCGCGCTTGTCAACCGCGGAGAAGAAGCCGTTGAATGCTTTGGCGTCACCGTACCGGGAAGGGAGTATATTCTGGAATGAAGCACTACATCATTTCCAAATTCCGTCCCGGAACGCCGTGGCGGGAGCATCTGCCGGAGATCGAGGCGATCTTCGCCCGGACGCTCACGATTGAGGGCGTCCACGGCGTGGACATATTCCCCTCCTGCTCCAAGCGGCCGAACCGGTTTGATCTTATGATCTGCATGGACATGGACGCCGCCGCGCTCCCGCTCTACGACGCGAGCGAGCCGCACCGCACCTGGAAAGAAAAGTTTGGCTCCCTGCTCGAAGGCAAGACCATTTTTGACCACGAATAAGAAAAAGCCAGAAGCATCCTCCCCCACAACGGGGCGCGGATGCTTCTGGCTTTATTGCATGTTGCACGCTTGTTCGCCGAGATAGTAGTCGCGGTCATTGTGCAGCTTTATGCGGGTGTACGCCTGCTCCTTGTTGCCGGAGCGGATGAGTGCAACGATCTGGATGTGCGCCTTGATGACAAGCGGCATCATGTTTCTGTCCTTCTCCCAGCGCTGCTGCGTCATTTCGCGGATCTTATTCTCGAACTTTTTGTACGTCTGGCTGATCGTATCATTGTGGAGATAGTCGATCATGATGTTGTGGAAAGCAATGTTGTGCTCGGCAAATTTGCGGATATCGACCTCTCTGTCGAGCAGCATCTGTTCGTGGATATCGATGTTCTCGTTCAGACGGCGGACGATCTCACGCGCCTCACGCGTCTCGTTGCGCTCCGCAAGGACATAAGCGGCATATCCCTCCAGCGCGCAGCGGATCTCCAGCGTCTCCTTGATCTCCGCCATGCCAACATTGCGGATCATGAATCCGCGGCTGGGGTATATCTCCAGAAGCCCCTCCATGTTCAGCCGCAGCAGTGCGTCCCGCACCGGCGTGCGCGACATGTTGAGCGTCTGCGTGAGCTGCGATTCGGAATACAGCTCACCCTCGACCAACTCCCCGGCGAGGATTTTTTCTTTTAAATAATCATATGCTTCGTCCTGAAGCCGACGGATCGGTGCTATGTGACTCACTCCTCACGAGATATAATACCGGTATATCGTACCAAATTTCTTACCCTTTTGTCAACTC
>OMDX01000217.1_pt1 | contig 22128 bp, 21 predicted proteins | sample 1673711 | NCBI WGS metagenome assembly OMDX01 (sample SAMEA103958123, study PRJEB25191) | human gut metagenome
CCAACCCCCTGTTTCAGAGCATTGTTAGGCGGGTTTAAGCCCAAAACACGCCCGCAGCGTGTTAAGCAGCGCCTCTTGCTTTTTCCTGCGGGCATCGACACGATTCCGGTACCGCTTTCGCATACGCTGGTGCATGCGCCATGCGAGCGCCTCCATTGCCTCCATGTCGCAGAGCATCTCGTTATTGACCGTCGCGACCTCGATTCCCATAGTAATCAAGCCCGTGTTGCGTTTTTCATCATGGATACGTCCCCTCCGGGAGGAATGGCCCAGCTCACCGTTGTATTCCAGGTCAAACTGGGCTGCTTCCTGATACGCATCGCAAACTGCATGCGGCATCCCCGAGATTGCCTGCGCACGGTCATCGAACTCGATCTTGTAGTCGGTCTTAAAGGGACCGCAGGCAAATCCGCCATAGGAAAACGGAAGCGAAAACAGAGCGAGCATGATGCACTCCATGGGCGAGCGCAGATTTTCTGACAGGTAGGGACACAGGCGCAGCAGCTGTTTGGCCACATTCCCCTTGCATGCCGCGAGGTAATCTACCAGGCAATCGGGTGTCAGCACGGACTCGACCTCAAAGTAACCGACATCTGGCGGCTGGTCTTTGTCCTTTGCCAATTTGTTCACGACAGGCGATGTGTAGGGAGGTAGATACTGCCCGCGGTCACTCAGTGAAATCTTGGAACACAGTTCCTGGGCCAGGGCAAACGCCTGGATACAGCCGACCTCGCGGGCGACGGCAACACAAAGGGCCTCGGGAGATAGGCTGTACACCCCCGGTTCCACCTCTAGAATCGAGCCGGCAGGCAACCCAGAACACACGGACCAGCCCACACCAGGCATGCGGCGGCGCTGCGCCGCAGATCCCACCAGCAAGCACAGGTCTTCTTGCACCTCGCCGCTTTTGGCTCCAATTCGAACCAGGTCGAGAAGATAGATATCCTCGGTCGAAGGCGATGACGTGCACAGCACGCGGCGCTCCTCCTCGGGCTCAAGGTCCTTCCAGCCGACGTAGCCCATCTGCCGGCGCTCGGCGCGCATCATACGCAACGCCGAGGCACCCGTCAGGATCACGGAAGCCGCAAGCTGCTCTTTTGTCGGCTTGTTGCGCTGTTTGATTGTTACCGCCACACGAATCACCCCTACCAAACGCGTGCGATAGCGAGGCCATCAACGGCCGCGGCACCGGCGCGCTTGAGTTCCGCCGAAGCCGCTGCCATCGTCGCACCCGTGGTGATAACGTCGTCGATAAGCAGCAGGCGGCGGCCCCGCACGTCCTCAACGGTCTCGTACATGCCTCGGGCGCGTTCACGGCGTTCTTCACGACCGAGTTCACGCTGGTCGCCATGACCGTACTTAACGAGGGCGTCGAGTAGCGGAACACCCGACAGCTCGCAAAATGGGCGCGCGATGGCTTCCATATGATCGAAGCCGCGTCGCCGAAACGCCGCCGCCGTCGCGGGCACAAACACCACCGCATCGGCGCCGCACAACACACCACCGTAACGATCGGGTGCCGCGACCTGGGCATGTAAGGCGGTATCGTATAGCAGCTCTGCCAGATACGGCGCCAGGCGTCGCTCGCCCGCGTCTTTGTACGCTTTAATGATCCGCGGCAGCGGGTGCGTGTAAACGGCACATGCCAGGCACCGGTCGAGCGCTTCGGCCATCGCCGAGGACGTACCCTCGACCGAGCACTCGGTGCACAGCAAGTCTCCAAACGGGGCGCCGCATCGAGTGCAGCTATGCCGCGGGTCGATGAGCGCAAGCGCCGCCAAGCAGTCTTGGCAAATAAGCGCGCCGGAGCGCTCGCAGCCGGCGCATCGCGTGGGCGACAACGCCTCAAGCGCCTCGTGCGCCGCCCGCTCGGCAAACGGTAGCAATTCGTCCGCAAACGGTAGGATGCCGGCACCTTGCAGGCATCTCAACACGTTCAAATGTCTCTTCACGACACAACCCTCCCTACGCTCGGTCGCAGGGAGGGTTGTTGATTCAGCGCTATGGTACCCCGACGCGTTTGGGGTCGGGCAGGTTAAATCCGTTTGCGGGCGCTATTCGCCGGTGGGCGGTTGCGGTGCGGACGAGTTTTGGGTCGAGCCCTCGCCACCATCTTGACGCGGCTTGCGGGAACGGCGACGGCGACGGCGCTTTTGACCCTGGTCGGCCGAGCCCTCGCCACCGCGATCCTCGCGCGGCTCGCGCTCGTCGCGAGCGGCGCCACGCGAAGCCTTGGCAGCCGCTCCCCCGCCATCTCCGGGACGACGGCGCGTGACCTTGACCTCGCCATCCGAGACCTGATCGGCCACGGAGGGCACTGAGGGCTTCTGTTGCGCGCCCGAGGAATGGCGACGGCGCGGACGTGGCGCGCGCTCCTCCTCGCCACGCGGCTTGCCAGCCTTGTCGGTAGGCGCATCGGAGGCCGAGACGCCCTTGGGAGCGGCACCGGCCTCGCGAGCAGCTGCGGCGCGGAAGACGTCCTCGCGCTCCTCGCTCGACAGGTGACGGCGACGACGGCGCGTGGGATTCATGCCACCGCCGCGGTTTTGCTGCTGGGGCTGCTGAACCTCGCGCTCGCGGGAAGCGTTCTTGCCCGCGGTCTCGCCATTGTCGACGGACGCCGCGCGCTTGCGGCGGCGACGGCCATCGGCCGCCCCCTCGGCCTCGGGTGCCTCGGCCTTGCCACGACCCTTACCGCGACCGCGGCTCTCGCTCTGAGCAGCGCGGGCATCGGATTCAGCATCGCGACGACGGCGCTTGGGCATCGACGTGCCGGCCAGACGGTCGGCACTCGACAGGCCATCGCCCACATCGACGCCGTTTTCGCGATCGAGCTCCATGAGCGCCAGACGCATCTCGGGCGACTCAATGCGCTCGAGCACGTCGCGCGTCACGCAGTCGGGGCGGCAGTTGCAGCCCTGCTCGGCGGCCTTCTTTTTGCAGCCCTCCGAGCACGTCATATCGGCCAGGTTGACCTTAAAGACTTTGCCGTTCTCCAGGCGCAGCACCAGCTGCTCACGCGGCGTGTCATACTCCTGGATACGCGCCTTGCCAAGCGGCGTATCGATGAGCGTCTTCTTTTTGGGCGCACGGCTCTTAAAGTCCTTGTAGGCCTCGAACTCGTAGCGCAGGCAGCACATCAGACGACCGCACACGCCGCTGATCTTGGAGGAATTGAGCGGCAGGTCTTGCTCTTTTGCCATGCGAATCGAGACGGGCTCAAACTGTCCGCCAAAGCGCGTGCAGCAGAGTTCCTGTCCGCACTGGGCATAGCCGCCCACCAGGCGGGTCTCGTCGCGCACGCCGATCTGGCGCATGTCGACGCGAATGTGCAGCGTCGAGGACAGATCCTTGACGAGCTGGCGAAAATCGACGCGTTCCTCAGCCGCAAAGTAGAACACGGCCTTCTCGCCGCCAAACAGGTACTCGACGCCGACCGGCTTCATCTCGAGGTCGAGCTCCTTGACCAGGCGGCGGAAGTCGACCATGGCCTCGTCGCCCTGGATGGCCAGGTCGTCGGCAAGCTGCAAGTCGATGTCGCTCGCCACGCGCAGCACGGGCTTGAGCGGCTGACCGATTTCGTCGAGCGGCACCTCAAAGGGATCGGCCGTGACCAGGCCGATCTCGGTTCCGCGCTCGGTGGAGCAAATGGCATAATCGGCCTCGAGGATATCCAGATCCTGCGGATCGAACCACAGGTCGCGCGAGGCGTAGGTAAACTTAACGGGTACAACTAACGGCATTTCAGTGCCTTCCTGATATCGAACAGCATGACCTCGATGGCCAGCTGGGGAGTAACGTTTCTGGCGATGTTGCGCTCGGCGGTCGCGACTGCCTCGAGCGCCCGTGTGGCACCCGCAACATTCGTCGCGGCGGCAAGCCGCCCGATCGTGTCGCGCACGTCCTCGTTCACCACGTCGGCTGCCTCGTCCTGAAGCGTCAGCAGCACGTCGCGCATGAGCGTCCGCGCGCTCGCCAGCGCTTCCATGATACCCGAACGCTCGCGCGCGTTGAGTTCGCGCTTGTTGCGGTCCTCAAGCTGCTTCAATGCTCCACGCGACAGGTAGTCGGCGTTTTGCTCGAGCACCTTTTCCTGCGTGGACTTGACCTCGGCGAGCGGCGCCTTAACGGCGACGATGAGCGACTTGGCGCGGCTGAGCACGTCGGCCTCGTCGGCGGCGATGAGCGAATCGATGGCGCGAACCATCTGACGGCGAGCGTCCTGGCGCTCGGCGCTCTTGAGGAACTCGATGCCACGCGCGGGGCTTCCCGCTACTGCGACGGCCATGCGGCAACGCGCAGGGTCCTGACCGGTGGCGCGGCTCACGGCGTGCGCGGCGACGGCGGGTGACACCAGCCGAAACGGCACGCACTGGCAGCGGCTCACGATGGTGGGCAACATCACGTCTGCCGAGGTGCCCAGCAAGATAAACATAACGCCCTCGGGCGGCTCCTCGAGTGTTTTGAGCAGTGCGTTGGCGGTGTTGGCGCGCAGCTGCTCGGCACGGTCAATGATGTAGACCTTGGCCTTGGCGCGGATGGGCGCCAGGGGTACGTCGTCGAGTAGCTCGCGCGTCTGGGCGATGAGGTAGCCCGTGGCGCTCTCGGGCGTGTAATAGTGCACGTCGGGGTGCGTATGGCGGGCGACGCGCACGCAGCTATCGCATGAGCCGCAGTCATCCTGCTCGCACAGGAAGGCTTGGGCGAGCGCCCACGCGGCGTCGAGCTTGCCCGCGCCGGGCGCGCCCAAAAACAGGTAGGCGTGCGATGCGCGACCGCTGGCGACGGCATTGGTCAAAAAGTCGCGCACGCGCTCTTGGGTGTCAAGCTTGGCCAGCAGGCTTGTCTGAGCGGGGGCCATGTTACTCGGCCTCCTGGGCAAGCGCGGCGGTGACGGCGTCCTGGGAAATGTCGAGGCCGTAGACGCGAACCTGCTCGACCGTCCGCGCGAAGACGTCCTCGATGGACGCGGTCGCGTCGATGAGTTTTACGCGGTTTGGTTCCTCGGCGGCAATGGCGCAAAATCCCTGGTAGACGCGCTCTTGGAAGGTCATGCCTTTTGCCTCCATGCGATCTGCCGCGCCACGGGCTGCCATGCGTAGCGCCGCCTGCTCGGGTGTGATGTGGTAGACGAGCGTGAGCGCCGGATGCGTACCGGCGACAGCCAGGTTGTTGGCATCGCGTACCATCTGACGGTCGAGACCATCGGCAAACGCCTGATAGCAGGTCGTGGAATCGTAGAAACGGTCGCACAGGACCACCTTGCCGGCCGCAAGGGCGGGGGCGATGACCTCGTGCACCAGCTGAGCGCGCGCTGCCTCGTAGAGCAGCAGCTCGCAGGTGTCGCCCATCGCCGTGTTGGCGGGGTCGAGCAGCAGAGCACGGATCTTTTCGCTGATGGCGGTACCGCCCGGCTCGCGCAGGCTCACAACCTGGTAGCCGGCGAGTTCAAGAGCGCGGGCAAGCAGGCGCGCCTGCGTGGACTTGCCGGCGCCATCGACGCCCTCGAGCGTGATAAAGCTATGTTGAGCGGGCTCAAAAGCCATGGGCGCAGCCCCTTCCTACAAGGCGCGTAAATGCGATTTATAGCAACCAAGCAATGATACCCCAGTGCTCGGTGCGTCCCCAATGGCTAAAGGTGCCTTTCCAAAGTTGCGGTGAAATAGGGACTGATTGAAGCCCTGAGACCGCCAAACAGTCCCTATTTCACCGCAACTTATGATGGGGAATTTTGGACGCTGGGTATAATCGTCGTATTGCATTGAAATGTGGCGAAAGGAGTGGCAATGTCTCGGTATTGCGCCTCGTGCGGCAAGCTTCTTGCAGATAATGCCAAGTTCTGCACCTCGTGCGGTGCACCCGTTGAGCAAACAACCGCGAGCGATAGCCAGCCCGCTTTTGAGCAGACCGGCTCCCTTGATACGCCGCAAGCCAAGGCGGACGACCCCCTCGCCTATCGCCCCGACCCCACCGCAAGCCCCGCGGCCGTCGAGACCACGCAGCGCATACCCGTCGCGAGCGGCTCGCCCCAACAGCAGCCGGCTCCCGCATACGCGCCCGCTTCGCCACAGACCCCCGCTCCCAAAAAGAGCGGCGCCGGGCCGCTTATCGCCGTTATCGTTGTGCTGGTGGCGATCATCATCGCCCTGGTCGTTTTCTTTGTGATCAAGCCTTTCGACAGCGCCGCCACGCAGACGACTGCCGAGGTATCTAAGCTGCACCATCACGTCGACGACGATGACCTAAAGCCTCTCGGCGATCCCAACAGCCTGTACGACGATGATGACGATGACGACGAGGATGGCGGCGAAGCAACGCTCTCCGAGCAGAATCTCTACCGCCGACTGAGCGAATACTACGACTTGCTCGAAGACCTCGACAACTACGTCCGTGGCTGCGCGCAGAACTTCAACGGCAGCTATCTGGAAGAGGATCGAACCACCCGTCAAAATCTCGCCGACGTCGCCGAGCGCACGGAGGACACCATCGAGCAGTATTACGACATCGTCGAGGACCTAGACGTTCCGACGAGCTCCAAGAACTACAGCTCCTGGAAGGACATCATCGCCCTGTACGACGACCTGGATCACCGCATTGACGCAATCTGTGATGCCTGGGAGATCAGCCTGAAATACGCCAAGCCTGCGGACCACAAGAATGAGATCGTGGCGCCGCTATCGCGCGACAACGTGGCGGGCACCAATGACAATAAGTATCGCCTAGACTTTGAGGAGCGCTATCCCGGCGCCAAACCCGTCGAAGTGAACTAGCGCTTTGTCGTTCCCGAGCCGGCAGTTAGGGACGTTCCTAAACTGCCGGCAGAAAAGGAACGTCCCTAACTGCCAGATAAAAAACGAGCGAGGATCGTGGGGTCCTCGCTCGTTTTTTTGGGCAATGTTTCGACTGCGCCGTTACTTGTCGGCGGCTGCTTTCTTGGTAGTCGACTTCTTCGCGGTCGTCTTCTTGGCGGCAGTAGCTTTCTTAGCCGTCGTCTTCTTTGCCGCCGTCGTCTTCTTTGCCGTGCTCGCCTTGGTCGTGGTCTTGCGGCCGCGGGCGGGCTTCTTCTCCTTGGTCGGGCAGTCCATGTTCACGCAGATGCGCCACGGACCGCGCGCCGTGTTGACCACCACGATGGGGGCGCCGCACTCGGGGCAGGTCTCACCCGTCGCCTCGAGCTTACCGCGCGCCGGCAGAGGATAGCTCACGCCGCAGTCATCGTAGTTGGTGCAGCGGATAAAGCGCTTGCCGCTCTTCTCGCTCTTGTGCGCGATCAGGTCGCCATGGCGTCCGGCCTCGGCGCACACCTTGCACTCGCCCACCTTAAGGTCAGGCTCGTAGTTGGTGGGGCACGTGGGGTTCACGCAAATCTCGAAGGCCTTCTGGCGGAACGGCTGGCACTTAATGCGCGGCGCGCCGCACTCGGGGCACACGGCCGCCTCGCCCTCGAGCGGGCTTACCTTGACGCCGCTCGGCACCGGATAGGTCACATCGCAGTCGGGCCAGCCCATGCAGCCGATAAAGCTGCCGCGGGTCTTGGCGCTCGTCTTCATAACCAGGTCCTTGCCGCACTTGGGGCAAGCGCCCACGCGCGCATCGGCCGTGACGGCGTCGCTGATGGCGTCGCCCAGCTCCTGCGTGTGCTTGAGCAGCTCGTCGAGCACGCCAGCCAGCAGCGCGCGCGAGTGCGTCACGACATGCTCTTCGGTATCCTCGCCGCGCTCCACACGGGTCATGTCGCCATCGAGCTCGCTGGTCATATCGGGGCTCGTGATGCGCGGGGCAAACTGCGACAGTGCATCGATAATGGCGATGCCCAGCTGGCTCGGCTCCACGGGATCGTTTTTGAGATAGCGCACGGCGTACAGGCGCTCGATGATGCTCGCGCGCGTGGACTTGGTGCCCAGGCCGCGCTTCTCCATCTCCTGCACGAGCTTGCCCTGGCTGTAGCGCGCGGGCGGCTCGGTCTGCTTGGCCTCGAGCTTAATGTCGAACACATCGACCGTATCGCCCTGCTCAAGCGGCGGCATCTGCTCGTCGCGTTTAAGGCCATACGGGTAGGCCTCGCGGAAACCCGGGGTCACGAGCACATCGCCCGAAGCCACGAACGGCTCACCGTTCACATCGAGCTCGAGCTTGGTGTTCTCGATGGTCGCGGGACCCATGAGCGTCGCCAGGAAGCGGCGGGCGATGAGGTCGTAGAGCTTGCGCTGGCCGCCGTCGAGCGTGGACGGATCGCCCTCGCCCGTGGGATAGATAGGCGGGTGGTCGGTGGTCTCGACTTTGCCGCGCGTAGGCTTCATGGGGCCGGCAAGCACCTTTTTGCATACGGGCGCCAGCGCCGGGTTGATCTTTGCCAGGTCGCTCACCACGGCGCCCAGATCGAGCGTCGCGGGGTACACGGTATTGTCGACACGCGGGTAGCTGATGAGACCGGCCATGTAGAGGGACTCAGCGATGCGCATGGTACGCGCAGGCGAGATGCCCTCGGCCGCGGCGGCAGCCTGCAGCGAGGTGGTCGCAAACGGCGTGGGCGGCTGCTGCTTGCGCGAGCGCTTGGTCACCGCGGCGACGGTTGCCGTCGCGACGCCGTCAACATGGCCGTACGCCTTCACAGCAGCATCCCTGTCGGTAAAGCGCGCCGTCTTGTGCGCGATCTTAAAGCGATCGTCCTCGGCAGCGCCCTGCGCGGCACCCATGCCGCGAATCTGCCAATAGTCCTCGGGCACAAACGCCATGCGCTCGCGTTCGCGCTCGACCACCAGGGCAAGCGTCGGCGTCTGCACGCGGCCGGCGGAACGCACGTTGCCAAAGCCGCCAAACTTGGCGAGCGTCAGGTAGCGCGTGAGCACCGCACCCCAAATGAGGTCGATGTGCTGACGGCTCTCGCCGGCGTCGGCCAGGTTCTGGTCGAGCGAGACGAGATTATCGAAGGCCTGCGTGATCTCGGCCTTGGTAAACGAAGAATACTGGGCGCGGGCAACCGGCAAGTCCGGCGCAACCTCGCGCACCTTGTTGAGGGCGTCCGAACCGATCAGTTCGCCCTCGCGATCGAAGTCCGTAGCGATGATGACGCTGTCGGACTTTTTGGCGAGGTTCTTAAGCGAGCGGATGAGTTCCTTCTCGGCCGGCAGCTTAATGACGGGTGCCCAGGTGAGATACGGCAGACTCTCGAGCTTCCAGCCCTTGATGGAGATGCCGTCGGCAAGAAACGGCTTGCGCTTGGTGTCGTAGGGCGGGCGTGCCAGGCCATCGGGCATGTCGGCCGGTAGCATCTCGCCGTCCTCGGTAACCGAATACCAGCCCAGCTTTTTATCGAACAGCACGCTGTCACAAAAATCGGGCGCCAGGATGTGACCGGCAAGGCCGATGGTCACGCACTCCTCGCCCTTCCACTCAAAACGGTAGATTGCGGTGTTGTACACCTTGTCCTTTTTGGGCTTACCCGTGGACAGCCGCTCGGCAATCTGACGCGCGGCGTCATTTTTCTCGGCGATGATGAGCTTCAAAAGAGGCTCCTATCTCGTGTCTCTGCGGCTACGCCCGCCCGTATGGCGGCCGATTTACGCCCTTGCTTGCTCGATCTGCCCGATGAGCCAATCGCACCAGGCATCCATGCCCTCGCCCTTGCGCGCGCTCACGGCAAACCGCGGCGCCTGCGGATTGAGGTCATCGAGTGTCTTAGTATACCTATCCATGTCAAAATCGAAAGCCGGGGCCACGTCGACCTTATTGAGCAGCTGCGCGCCAACGTGCTGGAAGATGCCCGGGTACTTGATGGGCTTGTCGTCGCCCTCGGGCACCGAGAGAATCATGATGGACAGGTTCTCACCCAGGTCAAAGTCGACCGGGCAGACCAAGTTGCCCACGTTTTCGATAAAGATGACGTCGATGTTTTCCAGACCCACAGCCTGGTCAAACGCGTCAACGGCCTCCATGATCATGTTGCCCTCGAGGTGGCACAGGCCGCCCGTGTTGATCTGGATGGCGGGCATGCCGGCTTCCTTCATGGTGATGGCGTCGACATCCGAGGCGATATCGCCCTCGATGACGGCACAGCGCAGGCCGGCCTTGTCACGCAGGCGCTCGTTGGTGCCCAGGATCGTGGTGGTCTTGCCCGAACCGGGGCTCGACAAGACGTTGATCACATAGGTGTTTGTCTCATTAAATCGCTGACGCAGCTGATCTGCCAGGCGCTCGTTGCGCGACAGAATCGGCGACGCGATATCAATCGTTTTCTCAGCCATACTTAGCGCTCCTTACTTTGGCCCCTTTATACCCCATCACCAGATGGCTAGCGGGCTAATCGTCGGGGGTTTCGATTTCGATACTCGCGATATCGAGCTCGCGGCCGTGCAGTAGGCGCACGTTGGCACCACCACACTGGGGACAGCGACAGTGGAAGCGATCGTGGTCGAAGACCTCGCCGCAGTCCAGGCATTCACTTTGTGGGTGAATCTCCTCAACCGCGAGCTCGCAGCCCCGCGTGAGCGGGTCCTCATCGCGAAATGTCTCCCACGCAAAGTCGAGCGCCTCGCGCACAACTTCGGTCATATCCCCGATACGCAGCGTTACCAAAACGGCGCGCGAGGCCCCCGCCCCACGCGCCGCGCGAATCACTGTATCGAGTATGCCGTTGACAATGCCAACCTCGTGCATACCGATTTACTCCTCGTCGTCCTCATCGTCCGAGAACAGGTCCAGACGGCTCACAAACAAGCCCTCCTTGCCCTCGCGCGCGGTAATGACCACGCGGGCAATGGCGAGCGAAATCTCGTAGAGCGAGAGCAGGGCACCATACATGAGGCCCAGCGTAACGGGCGAGCCGTCGGGCGTAATCACAGCCGAGCCCACAAGCAGGCCCACGTACACGTAGCGCCAGGCGCCGCGGAAGGCCGCGTAGGACACGATGTGGAAGACGGACAGGTAGAAGATGATGAGCGGCAGCTCAAACGCCACGCCAAAGCCGATCATAAAGAGCAGCTCCATGTTGACGTAGTTCTCCAGGTCGGGCAGCGCCGTGGCGACGGCCGAGGTCTCGCCGATAAGCCACTCAAAGCCCGCCGGGATGATGATGAAATAGCAGAAGATGGCACCCAGGAAGAACAGCACCGTCGAGGCGAGCACCGTGGGCACGACCCATTTGCGCTCGTTGGGACGCAGTGCCGGCAGGAAAAATGCCAGAATCTGCCAGATGATCATGGGCGTGCACATGACCACGGCCATCTTGATGGCCAGCGAGAAGCGCAGGCCAAAGCCGCCGAGCGTGGTGGTGATGTAGAACTTACCGTCCGGCACAAAGGAGCGGATGGGGTCTTCCAGGATGTCGAGCACCACGGGCGTGGCGAAATACAGCACGATGGCGGCGGCAAACACCGACACGACCACGATAGTCAGGCGGCGACGGAGCTCTCCCAGGTGATCGAAGAGCGGCATGCGCGCAGGTCCGATAGGCATTACTCATCGCCTCCCTTCGGGGCATCGGCGGTGGCAGCCTCGGCAACGGCCTCGTCCTCGGCCTCGAGCTCGCGAGCGAGCTGGTCGACGACGGCCTTGCGCTTGCGGGGACGACGGGCGTAGAGGTCAGCCGTCGTGGGCTCTGCCGGCTCGGGCTCGGACTCCGGCTCTGCAGCAGGCTCGGCGGCAGCGGCAGGCTCGGCGCCCTCGGCCTCGGACTCCTCAGCAGCACCCTCGCCCTCGGCGGCAGCCTCGCTCGCGGCCTTCTCGGCAGCAAGACGGGCGCGACGCTCGGCAAAGGTCTCCTTCTTGGCGGGCGCTGCCGTCTCGGCGGCATCCTTGTCCGCATCGGAATCGTCATCGACGGCAGTCTTCTTGGGCTTGACCGGTGCCGAAGCGGCCTCACTTACCGGATCGATAATCTCGGACTGAACAACGGCCGTCATCTTTTCCTGCGTCTCGCGGAACTGACGGATGGCACGGCCGATTGTGCGGCCCATCTGCGGGAGCTTATCCGGGCCAAACAGCAAAAAGCCGAAGACCACGATGATCGCGAGCTCACCCTCTCCAATACCAAACACACATACCTCCAAGGCTCGATGTGAGTCGAGCCCGCACCGCGCCATTCGGCCGGAACTCGTCTATTCATTCGGTCAAGTATAGCGCCCGGACGCCAAAACGTCCGAGCGCATCACAAACATATGCCAAACGGCACGCCCTTTTGGGGGCAAAGATTATGCCGCCGTGATCGAAATCTCCTGGTCGACGCCCAGCAGCTGAACCACGCGCATCACCTGGGGCTGCACATTAGTGCAGCTAAAGCGCTTACCGTGGTCGACCGCGTGGTGCGCGGCGCCCACGAGCACGCCAATGCCCGTCGAATCGATGTAGCTCACCTGGGCAAAATCGAGCTCAACGGCCTCAGTGGGCTGCTCGAGCGCCAGGTCAATGGCATTGCGCAGGCTATCGGCGTTAGAGATATCGATCTCGCCGGTTACCTTAATGGTGTAGATCTCCGGTGTGGGGTTGGTGGAAATACCCAAATCCATGCATACGCTCCTTTACGTATCGAAAATGCGGATAGTACTGGGCGCGGACTTGCGGGGCCCTAGGCGTTAGGCGCGCTCGGCACGAGCAAGCTCGGCAGCGACGAGCTTGACGGCCAGCACCAGTACGTCGAGTGCTGCCTCCAGGTCCTCGACCGTGGGATAGCTCGGCGCGATGCGGATGTTGGTGTCGCGCGGATCCTTGCCATAAGGCCAGGTGGCACCAGCCGGCGTAAGCTTGACGCCCAGGTCGGCACAAAGCGCTGCGACCTTTTGGGCCGAGCCCTCGGGACCATCAAAGCTCACAAAGTAGCCGCCGCGGGGATGCGTCCAAGTGGCGCAACCCGTCTCGCCCAGGCCCTCGGTGAGCTTACGCTCAACGGCCTCAAAGCGCGGGCGCAAGAACTCGGCATGCTTTTTCATGTGCTCCTTAACCGCCTCGATGGTGGGAAGGAAGCGCACGTGACGCAGCTGGTTGAGCTTGTCGGCGCTGATGAGGCCGGCCTTCAGGCGCTTGGAGAACTCGGCGATAACCGCGGGGCTCGCACCGATAAAGCCGATGCCGGCGCCCGGGAAGGTGATCTTGGACGTCGAGGCAAAGGCCACCACACGGTCCTCGGTGCCCGCCGCGCGAGCGAGGTCAAAGATGTTTGCGAGCTCGTCGGTCTCGTCGTACAGGTCGTGCACGCAGTAGGCGTTGTCCCAGAAGATGCGAAAATCGGGCGCGGCCGTGGGCATCTCGACTAGGCGGCGCACGGTGTCCTCGCTAAAGGTGATGCCCGTGGGGTTGGAATACTTGGGCACGCACCAGATACCCTTGATGGAGTCGTCGGCAGCAACCAGGCGCTCGACCTCGTCCATGTCGGGGCCGTTGTCGGTCATCGCGACGGGGACGTTCTCGATGCCCAGATCGGCGGTGATGCCAAAGTGGCGATCGTAGCCGGGAACGGGGCACAGGAACTTGACCTTCTTGCCGTCGTGCGCGGCCTCGTAGGCGTCCCAGGGCTCGCTGCCGCACGAGCCACAGCGCCAGAACATGCCGGCGATGTCGTGCTCAATCAAAAGGCTCGATGAACCCAGCACAAGCGTCTGCTCGGCGGGGCAACCCAAAAACTCCCCTGCCAGCTTGCGAGCCGAGGGAATGCCCTCGAAGCAGCCGTAGTTGGAGCAGTCGACATTGCCGTCGTGCAGATCGGCATCGGCATTGAGGATATCGAGCATGGGTCGAGAGATGTCCACCTGGGAGGGCGACGGCTTGCCGCGGGCCATGTCGAGCGCCAGGCCCTTGGCCTTGACCTCGGCGACCTCGGCTTTGAGCGCCTCGATGGCGGCATCGAGTTCGGTGGTTTCCATCTTCTGGTAGATCGTCTGCATGGGTGCGACCTTTCGCGAAGCGGTACGTTGCAGTTCGTCTAAGTATAGACCGCCACCGCCGCAACGGTATGAAGCCGTGATAGATTAAGTTCATCGCAATCAATTACGAATCGCCGCGCATGCCGGCGTGGGGCGCCCAAGGAGGCACTATGGAGTACGGATCGTTTCAGGCCGAGGAATTCGGCGACTTGCAGCGCCTGGTCGACGGACTGTTTTACGATCGCCACGCCATCGACCGCCTGGACCTGATCGTGCAGGCCGAGATCTTGGACCTGGCACCCGATCTCATGGAAATCGTCAACCTGCTACCGCCCGGCTATTACGACCGCCAGTCGCTGTGTGACCAGCTTAACTCGGCCCTAGCCGCCCACGGCTGGGGCGCCGTCTACGGCACCGTGGAATAGCCCTAAACGTCCCCAATGACTAAAAACGCCGCTTGTGATGGTGTTCACAGGCGGCGTTTTCAAACTTGTATGTGCTTTTACTCGTCCTTGGTCGCGGGGTGCTTGCAGATCACACTCATGTAGATCATGCCAAGCACGGCCGCGGTGACAGAGCCGGCGAGAATAGCGGCCTTGGCTGCAAGAACCTCAAACTGGGCCGTCGGGAAGGCAAGGCCGCTGATGAGAATCGACATGGTAAAGCCGATACCGCCCAGAATGCCCACGCCGGCAATCATGTGCCAGTTGACATTGTGCGGCAGCTCGCAGGCCTTAAGCTTAACCAGGGCAAACGTCATACCAAAGATGCCGATCGGCTTGCCCAGCAGCATGCCAAAGTACACGCCGAGCGTCACCGGGTCGGTGAGCAGTGTGCTCATGTCCACGCCCACTAAGCGAACCTGCGCGTTTACGAACGCAAAGATCGGCAGGATCACAAAGTTGACCGGCGTGGAAATCAGACGCTCCATGCGGATAAGCGGCGGGGTCACGCGGTGCATGACGCGCTCGACCTTGGTGGTCGAGACGGTAAAGTCATGCTGGCCCAGGATGTGCGCCTCGTCGTCGTAGCGGTCATCGAGCAACGGCAGGCACTCGCCCAGCCAATCGGTGAGGTTATCGAGCTTGACGCCGCACTTGGCCGGGATGGTGAAGGCCAGGATGACGCCGGCGAGCGTGGCATGTACGCCGCTCTTGAACATGCAGAACCACAACAGCAGACCCAGTACCGAATACGGAGCAAGACGGTAATGCTGCGTCTTGTTGAGCCACACGAGCGCGCAGGTCACAAGCGCGGCGGCGCCCAACCAAAACGGATTGGGGCTCTGACCGTAGAAGATGGCGATGGCGGCGATGGAGATGAGGTCGTCGGCGATGGCGAGCGTCGAGAAGAACACACGCACGCCGTTGGGCACGCGATTGCCCAAAAGCGACAGCACGCCCAGCGCAAAGGCAATATCGGTTGCCATGGGGATGGCCCAACCGTTGCGGGCGCCGGCATGGTTAAAAATGAGGTAGATGCAGGCGGGAACGACGACGCCGCCCACGGCTGCCAGCATGGGAAGCATGGCCTGGCGCGGATTCTTGAGCTCGCCGACCGTCATCTCGTACTTAAGCTCAATGCCCACCAACAAAAAGAAAATCGCCATGAGGAAGTCGTTGACGAAAAGCTCAACGGTGAGACCAGCCGTAAGGTTGCCCAGACCCACATACAGCGGGGTCTCCAAAAAGTGATGGATGGCCTCGTAGGCATCGGTATTAGCGCAAATGACGGCGGCGATGGCGGCGAAGACCATGACGGCGGCGGAAATCGTGCCGTTCTCGGCGATGCGCTCCCAAATGTCGTGACGTTCAAAGCGCTTGCGTTCACGAACGTTGAACAGCTGCTCAGGTGCTGCCATGGGCGGCTCCTTTCTCGGGAAAGCTCCCGTCTTAAAAAAGCACGGCCCGCCCAAGTGGCGGCGCCGCGCTCTAACGTATTACGCTTGCATCTAGCCTACCCTGCACGACAAGCACGCAGGTGTGGCCGAAAAGCGGAACCACAGGTTGAACATTATTTGCTCAACGGCACGGGCACGCCTGTCCAAGAGACAACGCGGTTCCGTGCATAAAAAACGACCGGAGCGCGGGGCATCCGCGATCCGGTCGTCGGTGTTAGGCCAAAAGAACCTAGCAGGCGGCCATGATGGGGGCAGCGACCTGCTTCTTACGGGAGAGGACGCCCGGCATCCAGACGCCGTCGTGCTCGTCGGCAATGCCCAGGCCCTTCTCAGCGGCCTCGGTCTCGCCCTCGAGCAGGACCTGCGAGCCCTCCTCCATGATGTCGGTGATGCACAGGACAATGCCGTCGGCACCCTTCTCGGCGGCGTAGGCGCGCATGGCCTCGCGAATCTCGTCGATCATGCCGAGTGCACGGGTCTTGTCGACGGTCTCGTACTGGCCGATGAGCAGCTTCTTGCCAGCGGGCTCGAACATCTTGATGTCGTTGCCGACCATCTCGGCTGCAGTGAAGGAGCCGGACGGACGGGTGAGGAAGACCTCCATGCCAAACTTGACCGGGTCGACGCCCACCTGCTCGCCGAGCTTGGCGGCGACGGCGCGGTCGACATCGGTGGTGGTGGGGCTCTTGAGCATGAGCGTATCGGTCATCATGGCCGAGAGCAGCAGCTTGGCCTGGACGTCGGAAAGCTCAACGCCGAGCACGCCGGCAAGCTTGGTGACGATGGTGCAGCTGGAGCCCCAGGGCAGGCAGATGTAGTGCAGCGGGCCGGCGGTCTCGAAGTCGCCGATGCGGTGATGATCGACAACACCAAAGACCGTGGCGTCCTTAAGGCCAGCGACGGACTGGGCAGACTCGTTGTGGTCGGTGAGGACGACGAGCTGACCGGCCTCGACGGAATCGATCACGCGGGGCTCGGCAATGCCGGCGTCGGCGAGCAACTTGGCGGACTCGGCCGGAAGCTGACCAAGGGCGCAAGCCTCGTAGGTGTTGCCGGCATACTCAACCTGGTTAAGCAGCTGGGACAGGACGACGGCGCTCATGATGGCGTCGTTATCGGGGTTCTGGTGACCAAAGACAAGAACGTTTGCCATGGATATCCTCCACTTGATATGTGTACTTGGACGTAGCTATGGTAGCACGCCGATGCCGAGCCTTCGCAGACGGAAGGGCCACGGCATATTTTGGGGCAGGCATGGGGGCCAAGGCTGTCCCTTTTGCACCATGTTGGTGCAAAGTAACCTGACCCCCTTGCACCAGCTATTTGCCGGCGGCGCGCAGGGCTACGTAGGCGGCACCGATGATGCCGGCGTCGTTGCCGAGCGAAGCGACCTTAATGGGCGTCTCGCGCGAGGCGGAGAGCGCGTACTGCTTAAAGTGCTCGCGGACCTTGTCGAGGTAGACATCGGCCGAGGCGGATGCGCCGCCGCCGATGAGGAACATCTCGGGATCGACCACGTTGGCAATAAGCGCCAGGGCGCGACCGAGATAGTCGGCCATGGTATCGGCCGCGGCAAGCGCGAGCTTGTCGCCCTCGCGGCAGGCCTGGAACACGTCCTTGGAATCAGAAGGCCCAGTGAGCTCGATGGGCTCGACGCCGGCCTTTTTGCACTCGGCAAGGTAGTTGCTCACCACGCCGGTGGCGCTGGAATACTGCTCCAGGTGGCCATGTCCGCCGCAGCCGCAGGTGCGCTCCTCTTCGGGGTTCAGGCACATGTGGCCAATCTCGCCGCCGGCGCCCACAACGCCCGACACCACGTCGCCGTTGACGATAACGCCGCCACCCACGCCGGTACCAATGGTGACCATCACCACGTTCTGTACGCCCTTGGCAGAGCCGAGCCAGGCCTCGCCCATGGCAGCGGCGTTGGCATCGTTCTCGTACTTAACGACCGCGTCGGGGCAGTGCTCCTGGATGGCAATCTTGAGCTCGGGCAGGTTAATGGCAATGTTGGCCTTGACCTTGGCATCGCCCGATGCCGGGATGGGGCACGGAACGGCCAGGCCAATACCCGCCACAAAGGCGCGCGGAATCTGGGCCTTGGCGACCACCTGGTCGATAGCCTCGGTCACCGCGGCAAAGCCCGCGGCGTCAACGATAGGCGGCGTGGGCACGCTGGCCTTGGCCAGCAGGTTACCATCCTCGTCGAACAGGCCCTCCTTAACCGAAGTGCCGCCGACGTCGATGCCGATGTAATACTGCTTAGGTTCCATGGGAGCCCGCCTTTCTCGTTTAAACATTGCCTGTATGGTACCGCTCCCAAGGCAAAAACCTGCCAAAAAGGGACAGGTTTGTTTTGGCAGGTTTTATCTGTGAAACGCGGATGGTCGTTCAATAGGTCGCGCATGACCTTCCCCAAATATAAAGGCACCGGAAGGCGGAGGCTTCCGGTGCCCGTCAAAGGGACTGTGTTGTCTGTTGGACCGCACGGTCCATCGCGGCGATAACGCCGACTAGGCCTGAAGTGCCTTCAGCTGCTTGTGAACCTCGATGAGCTCCGTCGCCATGACGCGCATGGTCTCGGTACCGGCCATCTGGTCCTCGGCATGCAGCAGAATCAACGGGGCCTCGCCGTTGCGCTCGCCGTTGGCCTCCTTCTTCAGAAGCCCCATGTGAACATCGTGGCCACCGTTATAGGCCTCGTCGCCCTGCTTAATAAGTTCCTCGGCGGCGTCAAAATCGCCCTCCTTGGCCTTTTGCACGGCATTGATGTACATGCTCTTGGCGGTACCGACGTAGCTGATGATCTCAAAGCAGGTCATCTGCAGCTCGTTCATATCCTCCATGTGCTGCACCTAGCCCATCACGCTGATGCAGTGGTCGATAATGCCGGCGGCGTTCATGCGGCCGTAGTCGACCATGTTGATGACCTCGACCGGGAAACGGCCGGCGGCCTCCTTCTCAAAATCGCCCTTGGTGTAGCCAATCTGCGGGCCGAGCAGCAAGATGTCGCACTCGTCCAGGCGATCGTGAGCCTCATTCATGGGGCGAGCCTCGACCTCGATGTCCAGACCGCGGCTTGCGACCTCGGACTGCATCTTCTGGACCAGCAGGCTCGTGGACATGCCGGCGTTGCAGCAAAGCATGATCTTCTTCATGGTTTCCTCCTTATAACTGCGCGGCGCGCAGACGACAACTGGTTTTATTCCTTGCGGCTACTGTACCCACCCCCTGCATCTTTACGCAGGAGGAGAGCCGCGAGCACCGGCACCGCGTACCGGCGCCCGCAACGGTGGAAGGGAAAACGAACGTTTAGACGTTCTGCTCGGCAAGGGCCTCCTGCTTGGCGATGGCCTTCTCGGAGATCCTCATAAAGGGCAGGTAGACAGCCATGCCGATGACAAGCTCGAGGGCCTGCCACACGCCGGCGCGCCAGTCAAAGCCCGTGGCAAGCAGGGCGTTAATGACGGGAGGCATGGTCCAAGGCACCTGGGCGATGCAGGGGCTGATGATGCCCGCGCAGGTCAGGCCATAGGTGATGCCGATGAACAGGTCGGGAAGAAGCACGAACGGAATCATGAGCGGCAGGTTGTACACGACGGGGTAACCGTAGATGACCGGCTCGTTAATGTTAAACAGGCCAGGAACGATAGCCATCTTGGCAACGGTCTTGGAAGCCTTGTTCTTGGAGAACAGGAAGGTATCGAGCAGGAGCATGAGGGTGCAGCCCGAGCCGCCGATGAGGGCGAAGCTGTTGACGATCTGCATGTTCATGTAGTGATCGGGCTGGATGGTGCCACCGGCGGCAAAGGTAGCCATGTTGTCGACGATGAGCATGGTCAGGATCGGCTCGACGGTAGCGCCAGAGATGGTGGACTGGTGAATACCAACGCAGAACAGCAGGTTAGCAAGGGTGTAGATGAGGATAACAGCCCACGGACCGGCGTTCATGATGCTCTTGAGCGGGTTGGAAATGCACGTGGAGATAATGGTGCACAGATCGGTGCCGGCAAACACGGCGAGCAGAGCCGCGGCAATGGCGAAGATCGAGAGGTTGAGCAGCATCGGGATCATGACGTTAAAGGAGTTGGAGACCGCGGGAGGCACACCCTCGCCCAGCTTGACCTTGAGCTTCTCGACGCCGGAAATCTTAATGAAGAGCGTAACGGAGAGCAGGGCGATGATAATGGCCGCGAACAGACCGTTGGTACCGGTGTTGGCAGTCGAAAGGGCGCCCGTGACCTCGGCAGAGGTAACCTTGTCGGTGAGCAGCGGACTCGTGGCGGCAAGCGTGGCGGTGATCTGCTGCGGCATCATGATGACGAAAGCGGAGATGGCGACGACCACGCAAGCGAGCGGGTTATCGAAGCGCTCGTTCTTAGCGAGGCTGTAGCCAATCAGTCCAGCCAAGATGATGGCAGAGACGTTGAGGGTGCCCAGCGTAATTGCCGAGCCCCAGGTCTGAAGGTTGGCAAGGCCCGCCGCATCGAGCGGGAACAGAGGGAACACGACGTTGTTAATAAGAACCGCGATACCCGCAAGGATATAGAGCGGCGTGATGGTTGCGAAGGCATCGCGCAGGGAACGCAGGTGAACCTGGTTTCCCACCTTCGCAGAGACCTCGGCAAACTTGTCGAGGAAGCTCTTTCCGTTGTCACTGGCCATGATTGCTCCTAACTTTCAAATCCGGCCTTTTCCTATGCGCACGGTGGTCTGTCGCCCTCTGCCACCAGATGTGCCATGTTTTGCGCGCGGCGGCGCGCGGTTTGGGCATTTGCTTGATCGCTAGTCAACCACGTGGGTCGTTGCAACCTGCTTGAGCCAAGCTGCCGACTTCTTAAGGCGGCGCTTGTAGCCGTCCATCAGGTCGACCTCGACAAAGCCGTAACGGTTCTTAAAGGCATTGGCCCAAGACCAGTTATCGATGACGGCCCAATAATGGTATCCGCGGCATTTGGCGCCCTCGGCGATTGCCTTGGCCACCCACTCCAGGTGCTGGCGTACAAAGTCGACGCGGTAGTCATCCTGGATGGTTCCTTCGGCGTCACGGTTCTTGTATTCGTCCATAATGCCGATACCGTTTTCGGATACAAACCACTCAAGATCGGGGTAATTCTTGGCGCAGTCCATGCCAAAGTCGTAGAGACCCTGCGGGTAGATCTCCCAGCCGCGGCTCTCGTTCATAACGGCATCGGGCCATACGTACTCGTCGGCAAAGTGCGGCAGGCCGTACTGGTCGACCTTGCTCGCCGGCGCTTGAACACGCGTGGGGTGGTAGTAGTTGCAGCCGAGCCAGTCGACAACACCCTGCTTGAGAATCTCCTGGTCGCCGGCACGGAACGGAAGCTTAACGCCGCCCTCGGCCAGGCTGTCGAGCACGTCGGCGGGAAGCTCGCCCTTGGTAATAAGATCGAGCCACCAGCGATTGTTGATACCGCTGGTCATACGCACGGCCTCGAGGTCTGCCTCGCTGGGATTCTCCTTGGTATAGACCGGGGTAAAGCAGTTGATCATGCCAATCTTGGCATCGCTGCGAACGGCGCCCTCGTCATAGGCGCGGCGGTAGTTGGCCACGGCCAGCGAATGCGCCAGCGAGATGTGATACTGCACGGTGCGGGCGCGGCTAAAGTCGTGGAGCTGCGGGAACCACACGCCCTCTTGATAGCGCTGTTCGGGCTCGACGATGGGCTCGTTAAAGGTGAACCAGTACTTAATCTCCTGGCCAAACTCGTGGAAGGCGACGTCGGCGTAATGCGCGTAAGCCTCGACGACCTCACGGCTCTCCCAACCGCCGCGGTCAAAGAGGTAGGTGGGCATGTCAAAGTGGTACAGGTTGACGAACGGCTCCAAGCCGGCCTCGCGAGAGGCACGAAACAGCTCGTGGTACCACGCGGCGCCCTCCTCATTAAGGTTGCCGTCGGCATCGAGCAGACGACTCCACTGGATGGACGTGCGATAGGTATCCAGGCCCAAGTCCTTCATAATGCGAAGGTCCTCCTGGTACTTAGCCATAAAGTCATTGCCGGCATAAGAGCCAACGCGGTTGTAGAACGAACCCAGATCCTGGATGGACCAGGTGTCCCACAGGTTCTCGAGCTTGCCGCCCTGGTTCCACTGACCCTCGGTCTGCGGGCCGGACATAGCGGCGCCAAAGAAGAAGTCACGGGGCAGCTGATACTGTGCCATCAAGTCCTCACTTTCGTGTTCTAGAGCTTCCGGTTGGAGACGGGTTTGCCTTGGCAGGTTATCCGGCGCGGGCGCGCACCGGTTATCTGTGTATCCAGCCCGCCAAAACAAAACCGTCCCCAAACGGCCGGTCCTGCTGTACTGCAGGGCTCCGTTCGTTGCCTACAACTATAGTGCTCTAATTTTCAA
>OMDX01000242.1_pt1 | contig 20761 bp, 17 predicted proteins | sample 1673711 | NCBI WGS metagenome assembly OMDX01 (sample SAMEA103958123, study PRJEB25191) | human gut metagenome
CGTCCCTATTGCGGCGCCGATCTTGCAGGTGGCGCCGCTTCTTTCTGCATGGAGTGCGGAAAGAGTCTGCCGACTGCGGAAGGACGAGGGATTTTTGCGGTTCCTTTCGGAGATCAACGACGTGGCGCTCAAGTATATGCAGATCGATGCGGCCGACGGCAGCAAAACGCGGCAGATCACGCCGATCTCCGCCCCGACGAACGAACAGGTGAGATAGAGGACGGAAATGCAGAGCGCGAGAGCGGATCATCTCCGCTGCCCGAAATGCGGCGGGGCAAAACAAGGACGCTGGTGCGGCCGCATACGGTGCTGGAAGATTTTCCGCTGTTTTGTCCGAAGCGCAGATATACCTGTGTGATCCGTTTCCGGAACGGAAAGATCGAAGAGATCGATACGTCAGACGCTCAGACGCAGTGCGAACCGAAATGATCGGCTCGTGCTGCGTCTGTTTTTGGCCCGGCCGATGCCCCGCAAAGGCGGCCGCTTTGCCGGAGGATCGGGGATGAGAACGGTGCGGGTATCCAGCCGTCAGGTCGATGCGTTTATCGACGCGATAACGCGTCGATAACATCATCAAGGAGCAACAGATGAGGAAAAACAGCGCACTGGTCGTGATCGACCTGCAAAATGATATTACGAAGCACTACAGAGAGATCATTGACCCCGTCAATGCGGCAATTGACTGGGCCGTCCAAAAGGAACTGTGGGTCATTTACATACAGCACAACAACCTGTCCGCCGGAACGAGGACCTTCAAACCCGGCACGCGCGGCGCAGAGCTGGTGTCGGAGCTGAACGTCGTTTCCGGTCATATCTTTACGAAGTCAAAAAGCAATGCATTGACCAGCGAGGCGTTCGCCGCTTTTATTCAGGAGCATGGGATTTCCGAGTTTTACATTGTCGGAGCAGACGCGGCGGCCTGCATCAAATCCACCTGCTTCAACATGAGGAAAGGCGGATATGCCGTCCACGTGCTGTCGGACTGCATCACAAGCTATGATAAAAAGAAGCTGCCGGAGATGCTTGCGTATTATGAGAGTAAAGGCTGCTCTGTCACAGAGCTTTCTGACGCCATGCAGGCATATGCAGAGAATGGAGATATTGAACATGAAAAAGCTGTATGAGAAAAGCGAACTGACCTTTGCGCTTGTGTGGATCGCGGTTTACTGCGTTCTGCAATCGCTTGCGAATCCGCTCAACGAGATCATCGGCACTGCATACGCCGCAAGCGCTGCTTTCTGTGTTTTGCAGACCATTGTTCTTTTTGTCTTTATCCGGAGAAACGGCCTGCAGAAGCGGTACGGGCTTTGCAGATCCTCTGTTCCCGCCCGCCGCTTCCTTTACTATGTGCCGCTTGTGATTCTGGCGTCGGGGAACCTCTGGAACGGCGCTGCGCTCACCTGTTCGCCCGCAGAAACGGTCTGCCGGGTCGTTTGTATGCTCTGCGTCGGGTTTTTGGAGGAGGTGATCTTCCGGGGTCTGCTGTTTACGGCCATCGCAAGGAACAATATCAAATCCGCCGTTATCATCTCAAGCGTGACGTTCGGCATCGGGCATATCATCAACCTGTTCAACGGCAGCGGGATGGAGCTTGTCAGCAATCTGTGCCAGATCGTCTTTGCGATCGCGGTCGGCTTCCTGCTGGTCACGATCTTTTCCCGCGGCGGCAGTCTGCTCCCCTGCATCCTCGTCCATTCCGCCATCAACACGCTCGGCACGTTTGCAAATGATGCAGAGCTTACAATGCAGACGCAGCTTCTGCAGCTTGCCGCTCTGATCCTGCTCACGGTCGGATATACCCTGATCCTGACACGGACGCTTCCGCGGAATACGGAGCAGGTGTAACACACGCAAGCTGGACAGCGCGCGCATACAGGAACAGTACGAGCGCCTCCTGCCGGACTTCTCTTCCGACACCGGCTGGCGCGTGAGCCTGGCCCCGGACGGAACTCTGGCGCTCACGGCGCTCGACCCGGAGCATGGCGCATCCATCTATTACGCGCATGACGTGATGCCCGAGCCGATAATCTTCCGCAGCGTGGCCCTGCCCATCGGAACGAATTGAAGCGATGCGGTCTTCGGCGCAGACTGATGCGGGCGGGGAGCAGCTGTGTTTCGCTTGGCATCTTCAAGCATTCGATACTGCTGGTGCATATGTATTCGCTGTGAATTTCTGTAAAACCAGTACACCCCGCCGGGCGGGCAGAGCCGTCCGCCCCTACGCAGACCTTGAAAATCCTGCACAAAAAATGAAGGAACAACTGTTTTTGACAGAGTGAACGCCGCTGGCCTCTCGGCCAGCGGCGTGTTTTGGTTCTTGCTCAGCTGCGCTGCTTTGCCTGACGCAGGGCGAGGATGCGGTTCATTTCGTTGGACACGATCATGTAGCCCTCGTCGACGCCCATGCCGGGCTTGGCAAGGATCTGCACCGGCTGGGTCGCCATGGCGCAGTGGACGCAGACCTGAGCCGAGCGGTCCGTTTCGTTGCAGGTGCCGCCCTGATAGGCGCCGATGCCATGCGCCTTGCAGTAGAGCACTGCCTCAATGGTATTGTTGATGCCGCCGAGGTCGGGCGTCTTGATCTGCACCATATGACCGGCTCTGCGGTCGGCAAATTCCCGGATATCCTCGAGCGTGTTGCACCATTCGTCAGCGACCAGCTCGACCTGAATGCCGCGGCGGTCAAGCTCCGCCGTCAGGCCCGCAAGCGCAACGATCTGCGTTTCGCGGTCGCAGTCGCAGTCCATCGGCCCTTCGATGCGCAGATGGAAGGGCTTTGCCGCCTGCTCCAGCTCCGCAAGATAATCGGCCATGGCGGCATAGTTGTTGTTTCCAAACGCCGCGCCGATGGTGCCGTAGACGTCGATGTGCAGGACGGGCTGATAGCTCTCGTCCGCGCGCATGGTCAGGATGCGGTCACGGAGCCATTTGACGTACTCCAGCAGCTTTTCGCCGTGCTCACCGAGCTTGGTCTGCACGTTGTTGATGAGCGCGTGCGGCAGCACCTGCGCGCGCTTGATGATCATCTTGTCGGCGTTGTCATAGCGGTCGTCGCCGGACTGCGTAAAGATGGGGATCGGCGTCTGGCTGACCGTGCAGCCGTATTCGTCCGCGACGACCTCGCACATCAGCCGTCCCGTCGCCTTGGCGACTGCGTCCAGAATGGCCTGCGAGACACCGTAGCGGATAGCCGTATGCAGGCGCTTGCCGTTTACCTCGATGGCCTCCATCTGCGCGCACAGGCTGCGGAAATCATCTGCCTCCCGGCCCAGCAGCATCGGGCGGACATACTGCTCGATGATGGGGATAAAGTCCTTTGCCAGAAACAGCGGGTCGCGTCCGCCCGCGCCGGAATACTGCACCGCCGCGCAGTCGCCGAAGGCGATCTGGCCGTCTTCCAGAACGATCATGACCGAGACGGCCTCGCCCTTCATGCGCACGGCGGAAAAGCCCTCCGTGACGGGCTGGCCGATGTAAAACATACCGTCGTGACCCGCGCCGCGCTTGATGGCGCGCTGGTCATCAAAATAAAACCCCGTGCTGCCCGCAGCGCAAACAACATCCTTGATTTTCATGTTCTGTTCCTCCTGTTTCTTTATCTGGGCCGCCCGACCAGGCGTCCCTTGCTGATGGCATAAACGTCGTCGGTCACCATCTGGAATGTCGCTTTCCGATGCTCAAACGCAGCGCGTTCCGCGATTTTTCCCATATGATAATCCCGAAGCTCCTTTGTAAACGGGAGATTGCCCATGTTCATGATGCGCACCGCGCCGTCGTTGTCGCGGCACGGCAGCATCTGACCGGCATTGAAGCGGCAGGGCGCGAACGGAACGTCCAGAACGCCCGCCTTTACGCCGCGGCACGCGCCGAGCGCGATATCGCCCATGCCAAGCTCGAAGCACTTGTCGACGATGCAGCGCGTTTCCTGCCGGATGATCTCCATTTCCTCGTCCAGATGCGTGTTGGCAAACGTCTGCTCGGTCATCATGCTGACGACCTGCCGTGTGCAGCGCAGCCCCTGCGCATTCGCCTCCATCGTCGGGATGCCGATGGCCTCGTGCGGGCTTTTGACGATGACCTTCGTGGCCTTGGAAAGCGCCGCGATCAGCGCGCCGGTCGAGATGACGCCGAACGCCTTTGCCTCGTCCGCCGGGAAGCCGCCCATCCACTGGTGCAGCACCGTCGTGACAACTACGTCGTGATAGCCGTACTTTGCAAGATATTCCTCCGTCAGCTCCTCAAGTGTGCGGACTGCGGCGATGTCCTGGATCAGGTTGCCGCACTGGCCGTAGCCGACCGTGATGTTTTTCACGCCCTGCTCCGCCGCAAGCAGCGCCTCGATGATGGCGACCGCGTGGGAAATGCAGGGCGGCACGAGCGTGCCGGTCAGCGGCCCATACGGCTCACGGTTGATGGAAACGCCCATTTCCTCATACAGGCCGGTCAACCGGTCGACGTACTGCCAGTTGGCGATGGTCGTCTCCATCGGGACGTTTTTGCAGTAGGGCAGATTGTAGGAGATGCCGCCGCCCTCGTAGCTGGTAAAGCCGCCCGCGTAGGCGATCTCGGTCAGAAGCCGGGCGTCGGGGGTGCCGTGGCGCACCTGAACCGGCACATTGACACTCTCCACGACTCTCCGGCAGCCGGAAACACCGTGGTTGACAGCCGGGAAGCCGTTGAGCATGGCGCGGCCCTCCTCCTTGGAGGCCTTGATGCCCTCCTCGGCCTCGTGATAGCGGTTCTGGCGGGTGTAGCTGTCGATGGTGGTCGGCAGCAGATCTGCCTCGCCCTCTTTTTCCAGATACTGCATGAGCTTGATGTGCTCCTCAAGCACCGGCACACCGGCACGCGGCTGGATGAGCGTCCTGTGCTCCTTTTTCGCTTCGATCAGTCTGGCGGAAAAATTGCGGCTCGGCTTCTGCTGCTTCTGATACGCCGCGGCCTCCGTCAGATCGACGTCCCGGCCCGTCGGCCACTGCTGCAGAACCTCCTGCCGCATTGCCATGAATTCCCCTTCCGGGATCTTTCTGTTCTGAATTTCCATCAGTTGATCTCCTCTTTCATGATTTGGAGCGCGATCTCCGGCTCGCTCTGCGCAAGCAGGCCCATCGCCGCCAGAATATAACGTTTGTCCAGAATGATATCCGCCTTTTTCGGACGGAGCGACGCAGGCGCAGCCGGGTCGCAGCAGGCAAAGCGCGCGATCTGCCGCGCCCGCTGCGAATGGATGAGGCTCCCGCCCGTCACGACGACCCTGCGCACCTCGCTCAGATCCTTTCCGCTCTGCACGAAGGTCTGTCCGAGCATCGTATACGTTTCCTCAAGCGTACCGGCGTGGCGCATCACGGCGGTCTGCACGGCCATGGAGGCGACCGCGTAATCAAGCATCTCCAGCTCCGTATCGTGCTCCGGCAGTGTCTGCGTATTGTGCGCAAGCAGCTGCACGAGCGCCTCCACCCGCTCCGGCGAAAGCCCGGAAAGCTCCGCCAGCCGCTGCGCGCCCGCCGCAGCCAGCACGCCCTCGATGGAATAGCGCATACCGATATCGCCCTCGACCGTCCGCTTGACATACGGCTCCGGCAGACCCTTGTAGACCCGGTTCATCTGCCGGGGCATCCCCTCGGCAATGGAATAGACGTCCGTCGTCGCGCCGCCGACATCCACACCGATCAGCTCCCCGATGCCGGGCGTTTTGTCCGTTCCCTTCGCCAGCAGCGTCATGGCCTGCATGACCGCCGCAGGCGTCGGCATCATCGGGCCGCTCATGCGCTCTGCCGCGGCGTTCAGGCCCTTTGCCTGCACGATGCGGCGCAGGAAAATGCTGCGGATGGTCTTCTGCGTGTCCTCCGTTTTGAGCACGCCGAATTTCGGCATGACGTTTTCGCAGACGGATACCTCGAAGCCCTCCAGCGCCTTCCGGCACTGCTGCATGGCCGTGCGGTTGCCCGCGAGAACGATTGGGAACTGCGGGCGGATCGCGGCGAGCATCTGCGCGTTATGAATGACGCAGGCGCTGTTGCCGCCGTCCGTGCCGCCGACCAGAAGAAAAATGTCCGGGTTCACGCGCTGAATGGTTTCCAGATCGTCCTGCGTCAGCTCGAATGAAAACTGCCCGACGATCTTCGCGCCCGCGCCGAGGCTTGCCAGCCGCGCGGCCTCCATCGTCAGCTCCGGCACAAGTCCGCTGACCATCATCCGCAGGCCGCCCGCCGCCGAGGAGCAGGCATACGACTGCGCAAATGTCAATGGCCCCGTCTGCGCAAGCAGCGCGTCCAGCGCCTTCTGAAAACCGATGCGCACATCCGAAGCGACCGTTGTATATGCCTGCGCCGTGCCGAGAAGCTTGGCTGCGTCCAGATCAACGGCAGTCAGCTTCGTGTAGGTGCTGCCGAAATCCGTCAACAATACTGGCTTCATTGCGGTCCCTCTTCGGGATACAGGATCTCCCGCAGCGCGGCGATGGTCGTTTCCGGCGGCGTACCGGGCGGGAAGGCCCGGTCAAAGCCCATGGCCTTGAAGCGCTTTTCCACGTCCGCGAAATCCTGCTTGCCGACGACAATATTCCCGCCGACAAGCAGCGGAATTCCGGCAAGACCGGCCTCGTCGCACTTTTCCCGCATTCCGCGGCAGTCCAGCTCCCCTTGACCGTAAAGCGAGGACACCACGATAGCGTCCGCGTCCGCTTCGATCGCCGCCTCGATATACTCCTCCTGCGAAACCATGACACCCAGATTCACAACGTCAAAGCCCGCCTCGGTGAACGCGTGATAGAGGATCTTGTTCCCAACCGCGTGCACGTCCGCGCCGATGACGCCGATGATGAGTACCTTTTTCCGTTCTTCGTTCATAGCTGCACCTCATACTCCGCTGCCGCACGCTTCACGCTGCCGCATACTGTCAAGATAGTTCTGTCTTCCGATCTCATAAAGGTTATTGCCCTCGCTGTCGATGATGACCGTCACGGGGAAATTCTCGACATACAGCCGCCGCACGGCCTCCGGGCCGAGGTCGGGATAGGCGATGACCTCCGCTTTTTTGATGCACTGGCTCAAGAGCGCGCCGCAGCCGCCGGTCGCGCCGAAATAGACGGCGCCGCAGGCGCGGATCGCCTCTATGACCGCCTCGCTGCGCTTGCCCTTGCCGATCATGCCGGTCAGACCCTGACGCAGCAGCGCCGGACTGTAGGCGTCCATGCGGTAGGAGGTCGTCGGCCCGGCCGAGCCGATCGCCTGTCCCGGCTTTGCCGGCGTAGGGCCGACAAAATAAATAACAGCGCCGCGCATATCAAACGGCAGGGGCTGCCCCGCTTCGAGCAGCGTGCAGAGGCGCTTGTGCGCGGCATCACGCGCGGTGTAGAGTTCGCCCGTCAGCAGGCACATATCGCCTGCGCGCAATGCGCGCGCTGCCGCGCTGTCAAGGGGAGTTTTCAGTTTGATCGCCATCTCAAAGCACCTCCGTTACATGGCGCGTCACATGGCAGTTGAGATTCACCGCCACGGGCAGGCCCGCGATATGCGTCGGGCTGGTCAGAATGTTGACTGCCAGCGCCGTCGTCCTGCCGCCGAAGCCCTGCGGGCCGATGCCGAGCGCGTTGATGCTTTCCAGAAGCTCCTGCTCCAATGCCCGGTAAAACGGGTCTTCGTTCGGCGTATCCAGCTCGCGCAGGAGTGCCTGCTTTGCCAGCAGCGCCGCTTTGTCGAACGTGCCGCCGATCCCCACGCCCACCACGATGGGCGGGCACGGGTTCGGGCCAGCGTCCTGCACGGTCTGCAAAACGAAGCGCTTGACGCCCTCCAGCCCGTCGGACGGGCGGAGCATGGCGATCCGGCTCATGTTTTCGCTGCCGAAGCCCTTGGGAGCGACGGTGATTTTGATCTGTTCGCCGGGGACAAGGTCAAAATAGAGCATGGCCGGGGTATTATCGCCCGTGTTGACGCGGTCAAACGGGTCGCGCACGACGGACTTGCGCAGCCAGCCCGCCGCGTAGCCTCTTCGCACGCCCTCCTGCACGGCGGCCTTGAGGTCGCCCGCGATATGTACCTCCTGTCCGATCTCCAGAAACACGCAGGCCATGCCGGTGTCCTGGCAGATCGGCTGGGCGTTGGCGGCGGCAAGCTCCGCGTTCTCTAAAATCTGCCGCAGAATTTCCTGCGCTGCGGGCCACGGCTCTGCCGCCTGCGCGCTTTGCAGCTGCCGCAGCACATCCCGCGGCAGGTCATAATTGGCGCGGATGCACATCTGCGCCACGGTATTGGTCAGAAGCTCCGCCTGTATTTCTCTCATATTCCGCTCCTATTGTCCGTTTGACGGATCGTGTCCAGCAGCTCTCCGTCGCGCGAGATCACCCTTGCGACCACCCGGTCCGATACCGGAAGCGGTGCAGGAACACCTGTGATGCGCTCGGCGCGCTCTTTCAGCTCGTGAATGTCCACGACGGGAAGCCCCGCCGCCCGGAGGCGTTCGCGCAGTTCCGTGTTTTTCGGGTTGACCGCGACGCCCGCCTGCGTCACGAGCACGTCCACATCCTGTCCGGGCGTGGAGATGCAGGTCACGCGGTCGCGCACGATGGGCAGCCGTCCCCGGAACAGCGGCGCGGCGATGAGCGCGAGCTTACTGCCGGCAGCCGCGTCGCTGTGGCCGCCGCTGCCGCCCATGATGGAGCCGTTGGAGTCCGTGTGGACGTTGATATTGAACGAAGTGTCGATCTCTGTCGCGCCGAGCACGGCAACATCCAGCGAGTCGACCGCCGCGCTCCGGCAGCCGGGGCTGGCGTACTGCTCCGCCGATACTTCGCAGTGGCAGGGATTTTCGCGGATGGAGGCCACGGCCTTCAGATCGAAGCACTGCACATCCAGCAGCGCCCGGAACAGTCCCTCGTTCAGCATATCGACCAGCAGGCCGGTGATCCCGCCCTGCGCGTAGCTGCCGTGAATGTTCTGCTGCTTCATGATTTTTTCCAGATACATTGCCGTCGCCAGCGACGCGCCGCCTGCGCCCGTCTGGAAGGAAAAGCCATCCTTGAGAAGACCGGAGCTGGCAATGACCCGCGCGGCGGTCTGCGCGATGGTGATCGCGACGGGATTGCGCGTCATGCGGGTCGTGCCGGAGACGATTCCGGCGGGGTCACCGATGGCGTCCACGGCGACGACATAATCCACGTAAATTTCCGGGATCGACCAGCCGCAGAGCGGATACGGCACCAACTCGTCGGTGATAACAATGACCTTTTTTGCGTACTGCGCGTCCGGGAAGGCGTAGCCCAGCGAACCGCAGGCCGATTTTCCGACCTTGCCCGTGCAGTTGCCCATCGTGTCGCTGCTTGGCGCGGCGATGAATGCAACGTCGATTGGGGTTTCGCCGCCTGCAATATCGCGCGGGCGGCCGCCGTGCGTCCGGAACTCCACGGGCTGGTCCATGACGCCCCCCGAAATGGCGCGGCCAAGTCCGGCGGACATATAGTTGGTCAGCAGTCTGCTGACCGTTCCGTTTTTGATATGCTCCAGCATCGGCAGGTGCACGTCGAACAGCGCGCTGGCGTTGACCGTCAGATCGCGGATGCCCATGGCGCTGATCTGCTCCATGACCATGTTGACGACATAGTCGCCGTTTCGCAGATGGTGGTGGAACGAGACGCACATCCCGTCCTGCAGACCGGAAAGGCGGATCGCCTCACGCAGAGAGGAAACGACCTTGGACTCCTTCATTGCAGCGTACCTCCCTCCGCAAGAATTTCTTCCGCTGCGGCCAGCGTCTGTCTGGCCCGCGCGGCGATCGGCGCGTCGATCATCTTTCCGCGCAGCGCTACCGCGCCCTTTCCGCAGCGCTTTGCGTCCTCAATGGCCGCAAGCACCTCTCTGGCATAGTCTGTTTCGGCCTGCGAGGGGCTGAAGCAGCGGTTGATCGCGTCCAGATGCCGGGGCGAGATGGCCGCTTTGCCGGTAAAGCCCAGACTGCGGGCAAGGCGGCTGTCGGCTTCGATGCCTTCATCGTCGTTCACGTCGGTGAAGGGGGTGTCGTAGACATCAATTCCGGCGGCGTGCGCCGCTGTGACGAGGCGCGTCCGGGCATAGAGGATCTCAAGGCCCTCCTTTGTCCGGCTGCAGTGCAGGTCGGCGCTCAGATCCTCCGCGCCGAGAAACAGTGCCCGCACACGCGGGGAGGCCGTCGCGATCTCGAATGCGTTTTCCACGCCGAGCGCCGTCTCGATCAGCGCGATGAGGCCAATTGTGCCCGGCTCCATGCCGCAGCGGCGTTCGATTTCGCCGATGGCGGCGTCGCAGCCGCAGACGGTCTGCCGCGACGCGGTCTTCGGGAGCATGATGTAATCCGGCCTCTGCGGCACGATGGCCTCTAAATCCTGTGCAAACAGCGGCGTGTCCGCCGCATTGACGCGGACGATGATCTCGCTGCGGCAGCGCTCCACATTCGTCACCGCGTATTTGACCAGTATGCGCGCCGCGTCCTTTTCATCGGGCGATACGGCGTCCTCCAGATCAAATATGATGGCGTCCGCGCCGAAAAAGCCGCAGCTTGTCATCATTTTCGGGTTATTTCCGGGTACAAAGAGCATGGAACGTCTCATGCGGTCCCTCCTTCCGCCCGTGCGAGCGCGGCTTCCAGCCGGGCACGCAGGATCCAGTCGAGCGCGCCGTGGTCGTCTACGGCAATCTCTCCCTGCTGCACGTCTGCGGCGCGCAGAACGCTGTGCACCGTCTGCTCGATCGCGGCGCCGAACTGCAATCGGACGGTCGACGCGATCCGCAGCTCAAGCGTTTCAGCGGGCCGCACCGTGACCAGTACGTCCGCCGACTCCGCCGCTCCGGCAGAAGCCTCGGTTCGGATAACCACCAAAATTCCCCCTTGTATGTTTTCAATATTTCATGCTGCTTGCAGCAGATTTTCCTTGATTAAAGCGGGCTTTATCCTCTATACTGAAAGAAAACGGCACAGGAGGCAAAACGCCCATGACGACAAACGCGATTCAGAGCAGCCATATCTACAGCACGTATTTTGCACCCCGCGGCCGCAGCCGGATCTACACGCTCGGTATGCAGATCGCGCAGCTTTATCTTTCGCCCTTCGACCAGATCATCGGCTTCATCGGGGAAGCCGGCTCCGGCAAGAGCGTGCTCATCAAGGGGATGTTCCCCGGCATCGAGCTTACGAACGACGATGATGGCGTCAACGTCCGCCCGCTCCCGCTTCTGGAGCAGGAGTATGAAACGGGCTTTTTCACGCCGCACACCTACCATCTGGACATCCGCTTCGAGACGGGCTTCCATCAGCTCTCGGAGCTGGCGGACGCCGTCCGGCTGGCTGTCCGGCGCGGCAAGCGCATCATCATCGAGCATTTTGACCTGATCTATCCCCTGCTCGGCGTCAACGCGAATCTGCTCATCGGCGTCGGCGAGCAGATCGTCATCACGCGGCCGAACCTCTTTGGCCCTCTGCCGCAGGAGCTGTGCGACATCGTCTATCCGTCGCTTGCCTATCGCCTCATGGCGCACAGCGCAGAGGATCTGTGCGAATACGCCATGACGCAGGAGCAGATGCTTGCGTGCAGCCACGGCGATATCCGCCACGGCTTCGTGCTCGAATTCAACGAGCACCAGCCGGATATCGATATTCCCACGCTCGAAGCGCGCGTCAACGAGCTGATCCGGCAGGATCTGCCCATCGACTACTATGACGAGAGCCACATTCTGCTCGGCGGCGCACAGCACTACTGCACTGGGCCGCGCACCCATGTGCGCTCAACAGGCCGCATCATCGGCTTCCGGCTGCTCGATCATTTCATCTACGACCACTTCCACAAGACGTATATGCTGGTCGGCTGTGTCGGAGACGATTCTGAGGAAAACATCCGGAAGCTCGAAACAATCCACGGGTGAGGTGTTGGGTTATGCAGCGCACCTGCATACCTGGTTGTAGGGGCCGATGCCCACATCGGCCCGTTGGGAAGTTACGAATGTGCCGAAGATTTCCGTTAAAACGGTGCATTCTGCCGGGCCGACGTGGGCATCGGCCCCTACAGTGTGCTGCGCAAATCTGCGGCTGCCCAACGGGCGGAGCAGAGCCCCGCCCCTACCAACTGTGTTCAAGGCAGGCTGCTTTTTGCATAAAAACCGAGTTTCCTTGCGGAACAGGCAATGTCCGGATGGGCATTGCCTGTTCTTTTGTCTAAACGACGTTTCCTTTTTTGATTACAGTATCGACCAGATTGCTGCCAAGGCGGTAGCAGATATAGTCCAGATCCTCTGCGTTCCAGATGAGAATGTCCGCCTGCTTGCCCGGCTCGATGGAGCCGATGCGGTCGGCGCGGCAGATGGCGGCGGCGCCGTTGAGCGTCACCGCGGTCAGCGCCTGCTCGGGCGTCAGCCGGTAGCGCAGGCAGCCGAGGCTGATGACCAGCTGCATATTGAGGCACGGGCAGGAGCCGGGGTTGAAGTCCGTCGCCATGGCGACCGGAACACCGGCCTGCACCATATCCTGTACGGGCGCGTAGGCCGCGCCCAGATAAAAGCTTGTTGCGGGCAGGCAGCAGGCGACCGTGCCGCCCTCTGCCATGGACGCGATGCCGGACGGCGGGCAGACGATCAGATGCTCCGCCGAGACGGCCCCGATCTCGCCTGCCAGCTCACTGCCGCCGATGGCCTCGATCTCGTCCGCGTGGATCTTGGGCCGCAGCCCGTACTGTCTGCCCGTGAGCAGGATGCGGCGGGATTCCTCGGCGGAAAAGACGCCTTTTTCGCAGAACACATCGCAGAATTCCGCAATGCCCTGCTCCTGTACCGCCGGAAGCATTTCCTCGCACAGAAGCTCCAGATAGCCCTGCCGGTTGTCCCGGTAGGCTTCCGGTACGGCGTGCGCGCCCATAAAGGTCGCAGCGAGATCCATCACATGGTGTTTTTGCAGGTTTCCGATCACGCGCAGCGCTTTGCATTCTTCCCCGGTCGACAGGCCGTAGCCGCTCTTGGCCTCTGCGGTCGTCGTGCCAAAGCGGAGCATTTCATCCAGCGCGGCGGAGGCCTTCGCCTCCAGCTGTTCCTCGCTTGCCGATTGTGTTGCACGCATGGTGGACAGGATGCCGCCGCCTGCGGCGAGGATGTCCAGATAGCCCGCGCCGTGCAGCTTGAGCGCCAGCTCGTTCTGCCGCCAGCCGCCGAAGATCAGATGCGTGTGCGCGTCGACCAGACCGGGCGTGACCAGCTTCCCGCCGGCGTTGATCGTCTGCGCGCCCACGGCCGCAGGCGCTGTGCCGGTTCCGACCTGCGCGATCAGATCGTTCTCGATCAGGATCCATGCGTTTTTCAGAATGCAGATCTCGCCCTGCGCCCTGCCGCCCCGCGCAGAGGTTCCCTGCGGTGTGGCCAGCATACCGATGTTGGTGATCAGCGTTCTTTTCATTGCCTGTTCCTTTCCCGGTCAGCGCTCCAGCTGCGCCACAGCCTGCTCGACGACGGCGCTGTCCGCCACGTAGGGCATTGTGATGTGGTCCTGCCCGGCGTAAAGCTCGTTATATTCCGCCGCCGTCGTCATGGCGTGCTCATTGCAGGCCCAGCTGCGGCGGGCGACGCCGACCATGGTGTCCCACGGCATTGCCATGCGGAGGATGGTATCGACGCGCTCCGAGCCGTCGAGCACCATGCCGAAGCCGCCGTTGATGGCGCGGCCGATGCCCGTGCCGCCGCCGTTGTGCAGGGCGATGTAGCTCATGCCGCGCGCGGCGTTTCCCGCGTAGCACTGCGTTGCCATTTCGGCCATGATATTCGAGCCGTCCTTGATGTTGGACGTCTCGCGGAACGGCGCGTCCGTGCCGCCGGTATCGTGATGGTCGCGGCCAAGGATGACCGGGCCGATCTCCCCGTTGCGAACCATTTCGTTGAATTTGAGCGCCAGATTCATCCGCCCCATCGCATCCTGATAGAGAATGCGGCACTGTGTACCGACGACGAGCCGGTTCTTCTCCGCGTCGCGCACCCAGACGTAGTTGTCGTAGTCCTGATAGCGCCGGTTGTGCGTGCGGATATATTCTGCGGCGGCCATGTCGGTCTTGTGCAGATCCTCCGGCTTCCGGCTCAGGCAGCACCAGCGGAACGGGCCGTAGCCGTAGTCAAACAGGCACGGGCCGAGGATATCCTCAACGTAGGACGGGAACACAAAGCCGTCCAGATCGTTTTCGCCGTTTTTGCAGACCGCCTTCACGCCGGAATCATAGACCGCCTTCAGGAAGCTGTTGCCGTAGTCGAAGAAATAGGTACCCCGGTCGTGGAATTTGCAGATCATCTCATAATGGTGCTGCAGCGTTTGATCGACCAGCGCGCGAAACGCCTCCGGCTCCTCGGCCAGCATCCGCGTGCGCTCGGCAAAGCTCAGGCCCTGCGGGCAGTAGCCGCCGTCATACGGCACGTGGCAGGAGGTCTGGTCGCTCATCAGGTCGACGTGCACCTGCTTTTCGTACAGATATTCCAGCAGATCGACGATATTGCCGTGGTAGGCGACTGCGCACGGCTCGCCGTTTTTCTGGTGTGTCCGGGCGATCTCCACCGCCTCGGCCAGATCCGACGTTCTGTGGCTGACCCAGCCCTGCGTGAAGCGCGTATCGATACGGGAATCGTCGACCTCGGCGATGATGGACGCCGCACCGGCGATCTCCGCCGCCTTGCCCTGTGCGCCCGACATCCCGCCAAGGCCCGCCGAGACGAACAGCCGTCCGGCCAGATTCTGATCGTTCGGAATGCCGAGAATGAGGCGGCCTGCGTTCAGAAGCGTGTTGAACGTGCCGTGGACGATGCCCTGCGGGCCGATGTACATCCAGCCGCCCGCGGTCATTTGGCCGTAATTCGCCACGCCCAGCGCGGCAGCGCGGTTGAAGTTCTCCTGATCGTCGAACGTGCCGACCATCAGGCCGTTCGAAATGATCACGCGCGGGGCCAGCCGGTGGCTGTGGAACAGGCCGAGCGGATGGCCGGACATGACGACAAGCGTCTGCTCGTCCGTCAGCTGTTCGAGGTATTTCTTGATCAGGCGGTACTGCATCCAGTTCTGGCAGACCTGGCCTGTCTCGCCGTAGGTCGTCAGCTCGTAGGGATAAAGCGCGACGTCGAAGTCCAGATTGTTGTCGATCATGACCTGGATCGCGCGGCCCTCAATGCAGCGGCCCTTGTATTCGTCGATCGGTTTTCCATAGATCGCGCCTGCGGGACGGAAGCGGTAGCCGTAGATACGGCCATGCTCGGCCAGCTCCTGCGCAAATTCCTTTGCCATCTGCGCGTGGTGATCGGGATGGATGTAGCGCAGCGCATTTTTGATCGCCAGCGCCTGATCCGCCCGGCTCAGGTGCGATTCGCGGCGCGGTGCGCGGCGATAGCGCGGGTCTATTTCCGGGTATTCCGGCAGTTCGTAATCAAGTTGTAAGGTTTCAGTATGTTCCAGCTGCATCGTGATCTCCCCCATTGATGATATTGTAACAGCTTCTTTTGCATTTTTCAATTCATTCTTGCATGAATGCAGGAATTCCTGCGTCATTTTTCCCTGCACGCAGCCAGCATCGCCGCGTAGCAGCGGTCGGCGCGCGGAAGGCCGGTATCGAGCAGCTTCTGCCCCGCTGCGCGCGCACCGGCGGCAAACACGGTGTCGTGCAGGGAGCCGGTATTGATGCACACGTTCAGCCACGCGCCCTGCATCCCTGCGCGGAGGCTGAGGCAGGCGACGCCAAAGTCGCTGGCCGCCGTTGCGTTCGTCTTGCCCAGAAGGCTCTCCAGCAGCTCCAGCCCCTCTGCGCACAGCTGCATCACGGCAAGCGGCGGCTGCGTGCAGGCCTTGAGGCCCTGTTCGATGGCGCTGCTGCGCGCCTGCTTTTCCTCGGGCGTCTGCTTCGGCATCGCGTAGGCCGCGCTGACCTGCAAAAATGCCTGTGTGTCCTGCTCCATCGCGGCCAGCAACCGTTTGCGCAGCGCGTCTGCCTGCGCCTGTGCGCGGAGCGCAAGCTCCTGCACGGCCTCATATTTTTTTCTGCCGAGCGTCAGGCCGCTGACCATTGCGGTCAGCGCCGCGCCGACCGCGCCCGCCAGCGCTGCGGCGCTGCCGCCGCCGGGAGCCGGAGACGCGGAGGCGATCTCCTCCGTAAAGCCGCGTACCGTCAGTTCTGCCAGTTCCATGCGTCACACCTCTCATTCCATCCCAATCAGATGATATTCCATGACCTGCTTGCGGCAGTCATAATTTTCAAGCTTCAGATAGAATTCCGCGCAGTCGAGCAGCGCCTTTGCGGGCGTCAGGCCGACCACCTCGGAACCAATGATCCGCGCGCCGTAGCGGTCGGCCAGCTGGCGCGTCATTTCAAAGGCGTAGTAGATCGGCGTTTTTTCAAAGTTTGTGAGATTCATCGACACCTGCGCGATGTTCCGGCCCTCAAGCATCACGCCGATGGCCTTGCAGCAGGCAAAGCCGCCGTCCTTGGCGCGGATAGCCTTTGCGATCTTCTTTGCGACCTCGATGTCGGAGGTATCGAGATTGATGTTGTAGGCGATGAGCGGCATCCGTGCGCCGATGGCGATGATGCCCGCAGTCGGATGGATCTTCCGCTCACCGTAATCCGGCGCCCAGTCCGGCTCCAGCAGCTTTTCCGGCATTCCCTCGAACTGCCCCTTGCGGCAGGCGGCCAGATTTCTGCGCTCCGGGCGCGAGGCGGAGTCCTCATACAGGAACGACGGCACGCGAAGCTCATCCCAGATGCGGGCAGCGACGCGCTTTGACAGCTCCACGCATTCCTCTACGCTCGTGTCCATGGTCGGGATAAAGGGAATGACGTCCGTCGCGCCCATGCGCGGGTGCTGGCCTGTATGCCGGCGCATATCGATGGTCTCGGTCGCCTTTTTTGTCAGCTGGAACGCTGCCTCGCCCATCGCCTCGGGGGAGCCGAGCAGCGTAAAGACGCAGCGGTTATGGTTGCCGTCGGATTGTACGTCGAAGACGAAGCAGCCGGGGATGCTGTTCGCCGTGTCGACGAGGCCCTGAAACACCGCCGGGTCCTTTTCCCGGCTGACGCTGAAATTCGGAACGCACTCAACAAGCTTTGCCATAGTATTTCCTCCTTATGTTCATGTGGAAATCATCATTTATAAGTGAAACCGTCTGTCGCCCCGGGCGTGCGTCCATACACAGCCCGGGGCGGCGGTTTTCTCCGGTTTTACAGAAGCCTGCCGCAGATCTGTTCTGCGGCTTCGAGCAATGCGCCCGACTTGACCAGGCGGTCAAGCTCGGCCATCTGGGGGTACATGACGACATCGGTATCGACCGGCGGGACGGTCTGGCGGATTTTCTGATAGACTGCCGCCGTCGCGGGGGCGAGGAGCGACTCGCCGCGCAGCCACAGCGCCTGCGCTGCGGCAAGCAGCTCGATGCCGACGACCTTCTGACTGTTGTCGAGGATCATGCGGGCCTTTCTGGCTGCGGTCGTGCCCATGCTGACATGGTCCTCCTGATTGGCGGAGGACGGAATGGAGTCCACCGACGCGGGGTGCGCGTAGACCTTGTTTTCCGACACCATGGAGGCCGCGGCGTACTGCGTGATCATGAAGCCGGAGTGTACGCCGCCGTATTTTGTCAGGAACGCGGGAAGGCCGTTGGACAGCGCGGGATTGACCATGCGCTCCAGCCGGCGCTCGGACACGTTGGCGTATTCGCTGAGGGCTATGCCCAGAAAGTCCATCGCAAGCGCGACCGGCTGGCCGTGGAAGTTGCCGCCGGAGATCACCTTGTCCTCCTCGGGGAAAATGAGCGGATTGTCGGTCACGGCATTGATCTCGCGGCTGACGATGTCCCACACATAGCGGATAGCGTCGCGGCTGGCGCCGTGGATCTGCGGGACGCAGCGGATCGAATAGGCGTCCTGCACCTTATCCGGGTTGTGCGCGAAGGCCAGACGGCTCCCGTCCAGAAGCCGCAGCAGATTCTGTGCCGTGCGCATCTGCCCCTGCTGGCCGCGCAGCGCGTGCACCTCGGGATCAAAGGCACTCAGGATGCCCAGCTGTGCCTCGCACGTCATGGCGGCGGCGATATCCGCCGTTTTTGCCAGCTGCACGGCGTCGTATACCACGCCGCAGGCGATGGCGGTCATGATCTGCGTGCCGTTGATGAGCGCAAGGCCCTCCTTGGCCGCAAGCTCAACGGGCGCAAGCCCGGCCAGCTCCATTGCCCGTTTTCCGGGCATGACTGTTCCCTGGTATTCCGCCTCGCCCTCGCCCAGCATGACCAGCACGATATGCGCCAGCGGCGCAAGATCGCCGCTCGCGCCGAGCGAGCCCTTCTCCGGGATCACCGGATGCACGCCGCGGTTCAGCATGGCAAGCAGCGTTTCGAGCGTCGACAGGCGGATGCCGGAATTGCCGCGTGCAAGCGCGTTGCACCGCAGCAGCATCGCCCCGCGCACGACCTCGCGCGGCAGCGGCGCGCCCATGCCGCAGGCATGGCTGATGATCAGATTGCGCTGAAGCGCAGCTGTCTCCTGCTCGGGGACAAACGTGTCGGAAAATTTGCCGAAGCCGGTCGTCAGACCGTAGATCACGGCCTTCTGCGCAAGCTTTTCGTCCACGTAGGCCCGTGCCCGGTTGATTTTTTCCTTCGCCGGTTCGGAAATTCGCACCTGCTCGTTGTGTCTGGCCACCGCGATGACCTGCTCGATCGTCAGCTCCATGCCGTTGAGTTCAATCATGTCCTGTCCGCCTTTCACTCGATCTGCCGCACAGCGGCGGCTCTTCTATCTTACAAGTTGAACAGTTTGTTGTCAATACACCGCTTTCAAAATATATATTCTGCACAAAAGCGCAGATTTTCCAGTCTCCGACCCAATTTGTTTTTATTCTTGATAATTCCGGCAAAACCGTGTATCGTATATATGATACTTTATAAAATCAGGAGAACGGTTCCATGAAAGACGGTTTTATCAAGGCCGCTGCCGGGACGATCGACGTCGTGGTCGCGGATGTGCAGTATAATACAGAGCAGATTTTGGCGCGGATGCGTGAGGCGGACGCGGCGGGCGTGAATCTGCTGACGCTGCCGGAGCTTTGCCTGACGGGCTACACGTGCGGCGATCTGTTTTTCTCCGACTGCCTGCTCGGCGCGGTCGAGCCTGCGCTGGCGCGGATCGTGGAGGCGTCGAAGGACCTCTACCCGGTCACGGCGGTCGGGCTTCCGCTTCGCTTCGGCGGAAAACTCTATAACTGCGCGGCAGTCGTCCACGCAGGACGGCTGCTCGGCGTCGTGCCGAAGACGCATCTGCCGAATTACGGCGAATTCTATGAGCTGCGGCAGTTTTCCTCCGCGAAAACGCTGGATGGGAAGGTCTATACGATTACGCTCTGCGGCCAGACTGTTCCGTTTGGAACGGATCTCCTGTTCTGCTGCTCCGGCATGCAGGACTACACCTTCGGCGTGGAGCTCTGCGAGGATCTGTGGGTTCCCTGCCCGCCGTCGACGCGGCTCTGCGCGGGCGGCGCGGCCATCATTCTGAATCTCTCCGCCTCCGACGAGGTGATCGGCAAGGCAGAGTACCGCCGGTCGCTGGTCGGCGCGACGTCGGCGCGGCTGGCCTGCGGCTATGTCTACTGCAGCGCGTCGCCGACGGAATCCACGCAGGATATGGTCTTCTCGCGGCACCATCTGATCGCGGAAAACGGGACGATCCTGGCAGAAAACGAGCCGTTTGCGGACGCTTCGCTGACGGTTTCCGAGATCGACGTGCAGCGGCTCATGCACGAACGGCACCGCACGACAAGCTACGAGTCCGTTCCCGGCCTTCAGCCGGTCGTTTTCGATCAGCCGCTGCGCGAGACGGTTCTGACGCGGCGCATTGCGCCCAATCCGTTCGTCCCGCCGTATGACGAGCAGCTGCGCGCCCGCGCGGAGGCGATTCTGCGCATCCAGTCGCAGGGCCTGAAAAAGCGGGTGGAGCACACGCACGCGAAAACGGTCGTGCTCGGTATTTCCGGCGGACTGGACAGCACGCTGGCGCTGCTGGTGTGCGTGCGCGCGTTCGATCTGGCCGGACGCAGCCGGAAGGAGATCCAGTGCGTCACCATGCCGTGCTTCGGCACGACGAAGCGGACGAAGTCCAACGCGGTCAAGCTCTGCGAGGAGCTTGGCGTCAGCGTGCAGGAGGTCAATATCACAGCCTCCGTCCGGCAGCATTTCGCGGATATCGGCCATGACGAAGCCGTGCACGACGTCACCTATGAAAACTGTCAGGCGCGGGAGCGCACGCAGGTCCTGATGGACATCGCGAACCAGTCCGGCGGACTGGTCATCGGCACGGGTGATCTTTCTGAGCTTGCGCTCGGCTGGGCGACGTATAACGGCGACCATATGTCCATGTACGCGGTCAACTGCTCGGTTCCCAAAACGCTGGTGCGCTACATCGTGCAGTATGAGGCCGGGAGCAGCGCGCCTGCGCTGCGGGAGGTGCTGCTGGACATTCTTGATACGCCTGTTTCGCCGGAGCTTCTGCCCGCGGACGAAAACGGACAGATTGCGCAGAAGACGGAGGATCTCGTCGGCCCGTATGAGCTGCATGATTTCTTCCTGTACCATCTGCTGCGCTTCGGCTCACGGCCGCGCAAGCTGTTCCGGATGGCGAAATACGCGTATGGCGGCAGGTATCCGGACGACGTGATCCGGCACTGGCTGAAAACGTTCTGCCGCCGGTTCTTCCAGCAGCAGTTCAAGCGCTCGTGCATCCCGGACGGCCCGAAGGTCGGCT
>OMDX01000252.1_pt1 | contig 20445 bp, 12 predicted proteins | sample 1673711 | NCBI WGS metagenome assembly OMDX01 (sample SAMEA103958123, study PRJEB25191) | human gut metagenome
AGCGGACTAAGCCTTGAGCCGCAGCTAACGCCCTATTGTAGTGGAAGAGGGCTGCTGCTGTTGCTCACGCGGCAAATGAATCGTAAAAGTCGTACCCTTTTCAAGTTCCGACTCCACCGAAATGAAACCATGGTGACGCTCGACAATCTGCTTGGTCACGGCAAGACCCACGCCCAAGCCGCCCGCTTCACGGGCACGGCTAGCATCGGCGCGCCAAAAACGACCAAAGATACGAGACAGATCCTCTTTGGCAATGCCAATACCGGTATCCGACACCGAGATCGTCAGATGCTTTCGATCGAGGCCCACGGTCACGATCACCCAGCCACCTTCGGGCGTGTAGCGCATGGCGTTACTCATGAGGTTGATCACGCACTGCGTGATCATATCGGGATCAACCTTGATAAAGGGCATCTTGCCCTGCGTCTCGTCTGCAAATCGCAAACGAAGGTCGCGCTCGTGGAACAGGGGCTCTTGCGCGTTGACGATCCCACGCACCAGCTCGACCATATCGACAGCCTCGATGTTCATGAGCGCCGTATGGTTTTCCATGCGCGAAAGGTCAAGCATCTGCTGCACAAGGCGCGCCAGACGGCGCGTCTCGGATGCAACCGTCTCAAGATGCTCGTTATCCGTAGGATACACGCCATCTTGCATAGCCTCTACGGTGGCAAGCATTGCCATCAGCGGCGTACGAAGCTCATGGGCAACGTCGGAGGTCAGACGGCGCTCATGCTTGAGGTCCTTCTCAAGCGAAGTGGCCATCTCGTCAAACGTCTCACCCAGCTGATCGATCTCGTCGTCGCCACGCATATTAGTGCGTGCGGACAGATCGCCATCGCGAATCTGTTTCGCCGTTCCGGTGATGCGACGAATGGGGTTCGTGAGCATACGGGATACAAATAGGCCGATCATGACAGAAATGGCAACAGCGATCGCCGCGGCCAGGAACATGGCGTCAATCGTCTTCTCTCTAAAGGCAGTATCGGTCTTGGTGAGCAACACATCGCTGCCCAGGACCCACAGGCGAACCTTACCCACTACCTTGCCATCAGAAGTGGTAATGGGTTCGGTGATAGCCCCCTCTTCATCGGTAGGAGCGGTGGAGATCAGGCCATGGCGGTCGAACTTGATCTTTGGTTCATCCTTTTCCGCAGCGGTGGCGGAACCCTCCGCCGACGTTGCGGCCGCTTGCCCGGCAGACCCTTGATCGGTAGCGACAGCAGAGCCCTCTTCCGCGGACCCCGTATCCGGTACGGGTTCGGCCTCGGATTTCTTCACGTCGGCGGCAACCGATGCAACCGGCCACGTATCGTCGTAAAGAATGGTCCCCTCGGCATCGAGGACCTGCAGGCCAATGTCGTCGGATATCGAGCTCGATTGCGCGATGGCATACAGCGTGTCGACGGTCCACTCGCCATCTTGCTCATAGCTGTCGGCGAGCTTCTCGCTCGTCAGCTTGGCGAGGTCGACCACGTTGGCGCGCGTATACTCAGAAAAAGCGCTGCCCCACACCACCATGATGACGCATACCAGTATGAGCACCGTCATCAGCGATGTGAGGGCAAAGGAAAGCGCCATGCGGGAGCCGTAGCTCAAGCCCGAGCGCGAATCGGAACGAGGCGTATTCCAGCTTGCGCGGGAATTCGCCTCGTTATCTGACTTATGTTTTTGTCCGGTGACGATATGAGCGGGAAGCATTACTTCTGAGCGCCCTCGTCTGCCTTGGCCTGCGGAGCCTCAAAGCGATAGCCCACGCCATGCACGGTGTAGAGCCACTTGGGCTTCTTGGGATCATCGCCCAGCTTGGCGCGAAGATTCTTCACGTGGCTATCGATGGTGCGCTCATAGCCCTCAAAGTCATACCCGAGCACTTTCTCGACCAGCTCCATGCGGTTATACACACGGCCGGGATGGCGGGCAAGCGTGGTGAGCAGCTTAAACTCGGAAGCCGTCAGATCGACTTCCTTGCCCTCGACCAAGATCTTGTGGCCCGAGATATCGATGACCAGATCGCCGAAGTCGAGTACCTCGACGGCGGGCTCGTCGGCCTGATGGGCACGGCGGAACAGAGCGCGAACGCGGGCGACGAGCTCGCGCGGCGAGAACGGCTTAATCAGATAGTCGTCGGCGCCGAGCTCAAGACCGATAATACGGTCCTCGATCTCGCCCTTAGCCGTCAGCATGATGATGGGGACATCCGAGGTATCGCGAATGGTGCGGCAAACGCGCTCGCCGGGGATCTTGGGGAGCATAAGGTCGAGCACGACCAGGTCGAACTGATGCTTCTCGAACTCCTCGATCGCGGACTGGCCGTCGCCGACGCCCACAACCCAGTAGCCTTCGCGCTCGAGATAGGCAGCGACGGCGTCACGGATTGCCTTCTCATCCTCGACCAGCAGAATCTTTTTTGCATCTGAAGCCATAACACGGCCCCCCTGTCTCAATTAGCTAAGAACAAGCCCATTTTAACGCACCTGAGCCCGCCGGATGCCGCTATGACGCGGCAGCTCGGCGGGCGGTACTCACAATTACAACGCGTTTATTCCCCTGTTGGCGCCTTTTTAACCCCTCTAAGCTTAAAGAGAGAATAGGCGTGCAGTGACCGTCTCTGGTATACCCTGGCTGTTGCGCACCGTGGCGTACGTAAGGAATGAGTCCGATTTTCCCGCCGTAGCTGGATAATCGCCATACTCCAAAGCGCGGTCGGGCGACAGCAGCGAGCCATAGGTCTTGGCAGAGGTGTCGATCAGGAAATGCGACGCCTGTACCTTAACAAGGTATTTATTCTTCTTGCCAGCCGCACATGCGAGCGGCTCACGGGACAGGAAGAGATACGGCCCTCCCTCATTACCGATATACGTGCCCATGTTGCCCAGGCTGCCCACGCCACTATAGGTCGCCTCGATAGAAAACACGAAGGTATCGCCCATATATACGGCCTCGAAAGGCAAGACTGACGAGGGAAGGACTAGCTGGGCACGTTTGGTGTTGTTGCCGTCGGTCAAATCGATTGCCGTTATGCCGTAGTAGACGCCCTCGTCGTTGCGGACACGCGGCGAGATGGTCAAAATGCCGTCGCTCGCGCGCGGGGCCGATGCAAAGCGGCCCGTCGATTTCCAAATTGTCTCGGCCTTGGATTCATCAAGCGAGCGACGATAGCAAAACGAATCGCTACTCGTTTTATTGCCACCTGCCGAGGGCATTTTATACCAGATGATTGATGACCCGAACGCCGTAAACAGCGGCGGATCGTAGTCCTTGCCACCTCGATCGAGCTCAACCACGTCGCCAGAGAGCGAAGCGCCCGACAGATTTTGAGCGTAGAGCTTCCACGATGAATTGGCAAAGTTCATCTCAACCCACGCGAATACGCCGTCGCCGGCACGGACATCGTAGAATGCATATCCCGTGCCCTCGATAGGATCCTCGATTAATGTGGTAAGCGAGCCATCGCCCAGGTTGAGCACACCGAGTGTGTTGGCGTGCAGTGCCGATGCGGGCGCCATCATCGCCGCGGCGTAATCGCCGTCGCAGTAGTACAGCAGCGTACCCAGAGGCAGCGTCCACGACGCCGCCGGCTCAAGATCGATGTCGACTGCCTCGTACTCATCCGTAATCGAGATGATTTTGGAATCGTCCTTGATAACCTGCGGCTCGCCGGCGGCATCATCGCTGGTACCCGTTTTTTTCGAGCATCCGGCAAGCACCGTGGCAGCGCCCGCAGCAACCCCACCGAGCACAAAGCCGCGACGCGATATTCCGTTCTTGATGTGATCGGCGATACCCATTAGGCGATCTCGGCGCGAGCGGCCTCGATAGCGCGTGTAAGCTGGTCGGCGCAGGAGGTCTTTTTCATACCGCAGGTATTACCGGCGAGAACCTCGATTACGCGATCGGCAGGAGCGCCCTCGACCAGCTTGGAGATAGCCTTGAGATTGCCGTCGCAGCCGCCGGTAAACTCAACGCCCATCACCTTGTTGCCGTCATCGGAAAGGTCAAGGTGAATATTGCGAGCACACACGCCCTGAGGCTTGTAATCAAACGAAATCATGCGATCCCCTCTCAGAATGTTATTCGAGACGACTATTATCCCCGTCTTTCCCTAAATGCAACGAGGCGCTTTGCCGGCAACACACATTACCAGCAAAGCGCCCTAAAAAGCTAACGTTATGCCCGAACCTACTCGAAGCTCAGCTGCTCCAGGCGATCGAAGACCGTGTCGATACGGGTGAGGAAGTCCCACGGATCAAAGATCTCGTCGAGTTTCTCCTGGCTGACGGTGCAGCGCGGATCGGCCTCGAGACGCTCCTTAAAGGTAGGGCCGGAGACACAATCCTGTACCTCGTGCCAGGTTGCCATGGCGTTCTCCTGCACAATGGCGTACGCGTCCTCGCGGGTGATGCCCGTGTCGACGAGGGCGAGCAGTACCTTGGAAGAGAAGATGAGGCCGCGGGTCTTATTGAGGTTGGCCATCATGCGGGCGGGATACAGCTGCAGGCCGTCGATAACACGGATGAGGCACTGGAACATGTGGTCGAGGGCGATGAAGCTATCGGCCTGGGCGACGCGCTCGGCAGAGGAGTGCGAAATGTCACGCTCGTGCCACAGGGCGACGTTATCGAAGGCAACCTGGGCGTTGGACTTCACGATCCGCGACAGACCGCAGACTTTCTCCATGGTGATGGGGTTGCGCTTGTGCGGCATGGCTGAGCTGCCCTTTTGCCCCTTACGGAACGGCTCCTCCGCCTCGAGCGTATCAGTCTTCTGCAGATTGCGGACCTCGGTAGCGATGCGCTCGCAGGTGGCCGCGGTGGTGGCGAGAACGCCGGCGAGATAGGCGTGATGGTCGCGGCTGATAACCTGCGTGGACAGCGGGTCGTGAACCAGGCCCAGGTGCTCGCAGACATACTCCTCGACAAACGGCTCGATGGAGCTGTACGTGCCGACAGCGCCCGAGATAGCACCGAAGGCAACATTCTTGCGGGCGTCCTCAAGACGATCCAGATCGCGCTTGAGCTCCCAGGCCCAAGAGCCAAACTTCATGCCGAAGGTCATCGGCTCGGCGTGGATGCCATGAGTGCGGCCGGCACAGAGCGTGTTGCGCTCCTCAAAGGCGCGACGCTTGCAAATCTCGCCGAGCTTCTTGACGTCCTCGATGATTATGTCGCAGGCCTGGGTGAGCTGGTAGCACAGGGCCGTGTCGCCCAGATCGGAGCTGGTCATGCCATAGTGAACCCAGCGGCTGGGCTTGGGGTCGCCCTCGGGAACATCGGCATCGATGTATTCCTTCATGTTGGTCAGGAAGGCAATGACGTCGTGGCGCGTGACTTCCTCGATCTCATCGACCTTTGCCTTCTCAAAGTTGGCATGGTCGCGGATCCACTGGGCCTCGTCTTTGGAAATACCGATCTTGCCGAGCTCCGCCTGGGCCTCGCAGGCCAGAACCTCGATCTCCTGCCAAATGGCGTACTTGTTCTCGAGGGAGAAGATGTGTCCCATCTCCGGGCGGGTATAGCGATCGATCATAGCGGCTCCTTTTTGGTTATTGGCACGTTGGTCGTAACCCAACCATTGTACCGTGCGCAGGTGCAAGTATGGGCAGCAGGCATTAACCTAACATTTTGGAATTGGAGCGAGCAACGGGACGTCTGCGCATTTGCTTTGCAAATCCGCACCGGCTGCGGTCGATCTCCTCGGATTCACGGAGACGATGGGGAAGACTTTGTTGAATTGGCCGTCCCGAGGTCTTCTGTGCTCCATGGAGCGGGCAACGGGACGTCCGCGTATTTGCTTCGCAAATCCGCACCGGCTTCAGGCGCCCGTCGGCGCCTTCGCCTGCTCGCTACAAACGCTTCGCGTTTGCTTAACGCTCGCACCCTGGCGGGTTCGAGCCCCGGCGCTTGGTAGTGAAAAGCACGGCAACGTAACGCTGCCGTGCTTGTGCTTTTTACTGGAGCGGGCAACGGGACTCGAACCCGCGAGTGTCAGCTTGGGAAGCTGATGCCTTACCACTTGGCGATGCCCGCTTGTGTGTTGGCTAGTATAACGCGGTTATCTTGTTCGATACAAGGGTGGTGATGCTTGTTTTAGCTGTGGAGATTCGTTTGAAAATCGCGTCAATTGTGGAGATGAGGACCTTTGTCTTTCTTTTCTTACCATCTTCTACCTGCACTTTTATCTGATTGTTGTGTTTGAGCTCGATTTGTCAGAAATCGGGCAAGCTTTTGGTCAGGCTCCGGTACTTACCCGCATGAACCTCGGGGGTAGCCTCATCCTACGCGTCGCAACCTCCCCATGCGGCGCACGAGGGATAAGGAGCAGCCATGTCCAACGCACCCACGCACTCTGTCCACAGCGCAATCGCAACAGGTCCGCTGCTCCTGCTCCTCTTCCTGCTTTTCGGCTGCCTGACACCGGGAGCCGCATTTGCCGTCGATGGCTACGATCAGCTCGGCTTCCGCACTATTAGCGATGATTGTGGGCCCTTCTTTATCGGCAAGTATGAAGCTCAAGACGCCTCAATTGCCTACTGCATGAACCAGGAGCGCCCCGGCCCCACCAAACCGGGCGGCCCATGGCTCAACTTTGATCAAGGCTGGGTGTGGCTCGACGACGAGTTCGCGGCAATCGTTTGTCACGGATATCCTACCGCCACGTCGTTTGGCGGTTACCATCTTTCACCCGATCGCGCCCGCGCCGCCACCCAGCTTGCCGTATGGATGCTCAACGGCACTACCCATGTCGACGGCACCTACTCCTACACGACCGCTCAGGGTAAAACCAAGAGCGGACACTTTACCGCCGACAATGAAGTCGTGGCGGCTGCGCGGTGGCTCCACGACAGCGCAAAATCAGGAAGCATCAAAGCCGCTCCGCACCGCGCGCGGCGCTATCTAGGAGCCGTATCGGGCGGCAGCAAACGTCAGGACATGCTCTATGTACTGCCGGCGGTCTCTGTTTCCTTCCAAAAGCAGTCTGCAAACGCTGCCATTACCAGCGGAAACAATACTTATCAGTTTGCCGGGGCAACATTCGATGTTTTTGAGAGCGCCAGCGACGCACGTGTTGGCACCATCCAGATGGACAGCAACGGTCGGGCGCAAGCAACACTTCTGCCCAACACGGCATACTACCTAGTTGAAACGAAGGCGCCGGCCGGCTATGTCCCCCGTCGTGATCGCATCGCCTTTACCACGGGGAATGACGGTGGACAGGTCGCCATTGATGAACAGCCCGGCACCATCAACCTGCGTATCGTAAAACTCGATGCCGCGACGAATGCCGGCCCCCAGGTGGGATCTTCACTCGCAGGAGCAGAGTTCACGTGTGTGTCGCAATCAACCCCTGGATGGGCGCAAATCCTCACGACCGACGAAAGCGGTCAGGCCACCCTCGCCGATGTCCCCTTAGGAACCTTTACCATCTACGAATCAAAAGCCCCCGAGGGCTACCTGCCATCCAACGACAGCTGGACCTATACCGTTGGAGCCGACCAGCTCGGCGATTCAGGCGTAGTCGAGATCGAATCTCGCATTTCCGATATCCCCATTGCGTTTGACCTTGAGATTTCCAAATTCAAGGATTACGGCAATAGCGACCAATCCGGCCTGGAGCAACCGGCGGGTGGTGTTGTCTTTGAGGTTGTCAGCAACAGTTCTCAGCAGGTTGTTGGCACACTGACCACAAACATCTATGGCTTTGCCTCCACCAAAGATCAGCCCGAAGCATGGTTCGGCACAGGCAAGCGACCCGCCGGTGTCCACGGAGCTGTCCCATACGACCGTGCCGGCTACACGATTCGCGAGGTTCCGGAAACCGTCCCCGAGGGTTTTAAACGTGCAGGGGAATGGACCGTCGGGGCCAATCAGATTTCCAACGGCGCCGAGCTTCAATATATCGTGGACAACCACGCGCTGTCGACGCATCTCCAGATTGTAAAACGCGATGCCCAAACAGGCGCTTCTGTTCCACTAGCCGGATTCACCTTCCAACTCCTAGACAGCAATCACGAACCTGTCTCACAAACTTGCTGGTATCCAGCACATAACGTAATGGACACCTTTACGACTGACGCGACCGGGACCGTCACACTGCCCGAATCGCTCGTGCCGGGCACCTATTATGTACGCGAAACCTCGGTCAAAGAGCCCTATCTTGTCGGCGAAGAGATCGAGGTAAACATACCCGCCGACATGAACCTAACGCCCGTTGCAGTCGCCTCGTATTATGACCACGCCGCGACCGGAAACATCAGGATCGTTAAAACCGATGCCATAGACGGCAGCAGCCTCGCGGGCGCCGTCTTTGAGATCCGCGCCTCGGGTGATATCGTGCGCCCCGACGGTAGCATTGCCGCGCTCGACGGTGAGACTGTCACGACCGTCACGACGGATGAAACTGGAGAAGCACGCGCGGACAACCTCCCACTGGGATCTGGCACCGCACGCTACGAGGTTGTCGAGACTCAAGCGCCGGCAGGCTTCTTGCTCGATCAGACAACCCATATTGTTGCCCTTACTTATGCCGACCAGAAAACACCCGTTGTAGAAGCACGGCTTAACGTATCCGACGATTACACCAAGGTTGATATCTCCAAGGTCGATGCAAGCGGTGAGCAAGAAGTGGAAGGCGCACAGCTCACCTTATATGGTCCCGATAAAACCGAAATAGACTCCTGGACCTCATCCGACAAGCCGCATCGCGTCGAACATCTTGCACCCGGCACCTACTCGTTGCGCGAAATGATGTCTCCGCGGACCTATGACCTTGCCGAGGAGATAACGTTTGAAATAAAGGATACGGGAGAAGTCCAATCCGTCGCGATGAAGGATGCGCCCATCGAGATCAAAGGACAGGTCGACAAGCGTCAGGAACTTGTCCAACCTATCGGGAAGGGTCTGTTGGCTAACGGCGATGGAAAAAACCGCGCCGCGATGCAAACCAATACGGATGGGCTTTTCTCCTATACCATCGATGCTCGAAACGATTCCGCTACTTGGGTTGATGAGTTTACGATTACCGATGATCTTGAGTGCGCCAAAGACGGCACGGCGAGATTCGTCTCAATCGAAACCCCCGTCGCCATCGGCGACCTCAACGGTCTGTGCAACGTGTGGTATCGTACGACGCCGTTGGACTCGACAGACGCCGATGAGCCGGCAAACGCGACGCTTGACGATGGGCACGAAAATCCTTGGCTTGAGTCCGACGAAGTAAAAGAGAGTCTGGGTGAAGATTGCCGCCTCGTCGATTACGACGGCTGGCACCTCTGGAAGGCGGATGTCTCGACCACGGAATCCGCCACACTCGAGGCGAAAGAACTCGACCTTGCATCCAATACCGTCGTGACGGGCATTCGCATTGAATACGGTGCAGTAGCCGCCGACTTTACGACTCGAAGCGATGCGGATTCTTGGACCCGTGATGATCTCAAAGATGAGCACGACGACCTTGACGATGCCAAAGCAATCCTTGGCACAGATGCTTGGGGTGCAGTCGTGCACATGCAGGCAACGTCGGCTTATACACCCCAAACTGCACTCACCAACAGCGCACGCGTCGATCTTTGCCGCAACGGCGGCGGCGATAAACTTGAGTCACATGACGAGGACCGTGTCATTCAACGCTGTACCCTACCGCAGGACCTACCGGCAACAGGATCAGCTCCCATCGCCGCTTGCATCACCGCGCTCCTGACCTCGGGTGCCGCAGCCCTATGGTTCGCTCGCCTTAGGTCAATCCCAAAGAAGCGCTAGCGCGATGAAAAAGCGGGCGAGCCAGTCCCCCGGCTCGCCCGCTTTCAATCATTTAAATCGCCGTATCTACTCTGCAGACGAAGATCCACCGTCAACGATTGCCTGCTCGGACTCAGGAATCCCATCGGCACCCGTGCTCTGTTCTTGCTCCACCTCTTCGCTGATTGCGGAGGCGGGGGTCGAGCCCTTCGCGCCCACGATGTAGGCAGCTCCAAACCCTAACGCAATGGCAATCAAGGTCAAAATCACGTAGACAGGCCAATGGCGCTTAATATACGAAAACACGTTGACTCCTTAGAGCTCCGTCTACGAACGGCGGATAACCTCGGTCACGACCTCGGATACCGTGGCAATGTTCGTCGGGTTGACATTGTGGGGCAGGTCGTCCTCGGTACGAGCGCAAGCCAGACGCGTGCCGTCCACGCCGGCGATGGTGAGGGCTCGGCGGCTCGCCTCGAGCGCGGCGTAGGCATCGGTCTTGGCATAGGGCATCTCGAGCGCGCCACAATCGACATGGAACGACTTGCACACCTTGCTGACCAGGTTCATGATGCGGCGATCGCCCTTGAGCAGCTGCTGTTCGCCCTCAACCGTCACCACCGAAAGCCTACCGGCGCCGACGGATTCAAGATTGATGAAGAAGACGCCGCGGAGCTTATCGCGATGCGAAGCCAAGAAGGCCTTCATGCCGGCGCCATCACAATCCGAGGCGCCCGTTGCCACAAACCAGATATCGTGACCGAGCAGCTCATCATCGCCCATAGAGGCGACAGCCGAGAGCATATCTTCGGAAGAAGCGCCGTCGGAAGACGTAGCGCCGCCCTTCCAGCCATCGTTATCGTCCTCGAAGTTATCCCACGAACCGATACCGCGACCGGACTTCTTGGCATCGTAATCGTCTTCGACGCCCAGCCAGTCACTCATGCTGTCCTGTTCGTTTTTCTTTTTACGACCGAACAGGCCGCCCAGGCCGCGCTTGCGAGACTTGGGTGCCGCCGGGGCGGGAGCCGAAATGGTCTCGATCGGCTGAGCGCCCGACGCAACGGGCATAGGAGGCGCAACGGGTGCCGATGTGGGTTCGGGACCCTGGGCGGTAGCAAAGGGGTCGTTGACCTGTGCGGAGGGGTCGGGAAGGTCGAACAGCGACGTGCGAGACGCAACGTTTGCCTGCTTCATCGACGGCAGCGACGGATCAGGGACTGAAGCCAGCGGAGACGAGGAAGGCGCGGGCGACGGAGCCGACGCCGGATCGGGAACATTCATCTGCGGACGCGGTGATGCCTGGGAGGAAATCTGGGCCATAAGGGAATCGACCGTTTCGTCCTGGGTGGGAGCGACATCGGCAACCGTGGCACCGGAACCACTCGGGGCCGGCATGGTGAAAATCTGCGTGGAGTAAGGCCTCGACTCATCTGTCTCGGAAGCCTCGGAAACCGCAGGCACTTCCTCCTGCTCGACCTCGGCCGAATCATCTTGCTCGGCTGCCGCGTATTGCTCTTCGTCAGGGTTGGCCTCGACGGCCTCGTCCTCGGCGGCATCTTGGATTTCGGCAGCATCAATAGGCTCGTCATCGTCTGCCGCGTCGCCCTGCTCATCGGAAACAGGAAGGGGCTCGGCAATCGCGGTGCCTTGCTTTTCAAACGTTATCGTGGAATCGAACTGCGCGGCATCAAACGACATGGTGCTATCGACGTGCTGCTGAGCCTCGAAAGACGTCGTCGCCTCAACAACACCCGTGGACGCCGGTTGCTGGGACTCAAAGGACGTTGTAGCTTCGGCAGCGTCGACGGGCACGGACTGCATAGCCTCGTTCTGTTCGAACTCTTGCGCCGCGCGCTCGCGTGCCGCCTCGGCTACTTGCTGCTGAGCGATAGCCTCCTGCTCGGCAGCCTCGCGTGCGGCAGCGCGCTTCTCCTCGAAATCGTCGACAAATTTCTTGCCCTTTGCAAGCGCGCCCTTAAAGAAGTTGGAAGCACTGGCGCCAATCGAAGAGAACGCGGATGCAATATCGGCATGGGGCGTTGCCGCGGGAATCTCGGCCGAGAAATCAGTATCGCTCTCGTAAGACACGCGCCTCGGCTGTTCAACGTAATCGTCGTCAGACTCGTCCGTAACGTCTTGCGCCGGCGCGGCGGGAGCCAAAATGTCCAGTCCTGCCGCGGGATCGATCGCGGACACCGCCTCGGGCTCGGCAACGGCAGCGGTAACCGCGGCAGACTCATCATCCACGGCGACAACGGGCGCAGGTGCAGTCACGACGGGGGCAGGCTCGGGCTCAAACGTCGGCTCCTCGCCTTCCTCGTAATCGAGCGTGCAGGACTCGGGAAGCATTCCGAGCGCACGGATGGCATCCGAACCAAAGCGGATGTTGCCGGCGGCATTGCGATAGAGCTTGGGCTCGGGCTCGGCCGCGACAGGCTCCTCCGCCGGCTCGGCAGTGGGAACCTCGTCATTGAACTCTTCGGCCTGGACAGCCTGATTCTGATCCTCGGGCACGATGGCGCCAATCAGCGTCTCGTCGGCAGACGCACCCTCAAAGCCCTCGATCTGCTCGTCGAAAGCCTCGCCCTGTTCGGGCTCGGTCTGAGCGTCGGGAGCAATCGGCTGACCGAACTCGTCCTCGGCGTAGGTAGGCTCTTCATACTCGATGGTGTTGCCGTAGTCGTTTTGCTGTTGGGCCGCGGCATACTCCGCCGCTGCGCGCGCCATCTCCTCGGCACGACGCTTCTGCTCCCCAAAATAGGTATCGAACGGAACATCGTCGGGAAACTCGTTTTCGCCCTGGAAGGGAGCAACGTTGTCCATAACGCCGAGCATAGCGGCGACAGAAGACTTGTTGCACACCGCGCCGGACGTATAGGGAAGAATGTAGCGGTTAGAAATGATGTTTGCCGCGTTGGCGAGCGCAACGAGGGAAGCGAGGATCGCGACAATCCACAGCAGAACCTTGAGCGCGCCGGGGAGCGGCAGGATACGCAAGATGGCAACGGCAGCAGGGGCAACCGTGGCAACGGGCAACAGCTTGGCGATGAGCGCACGATACGAAGCATAGGGCTCGCGGGCGAGCAGCTCAGCACGGGGAGAGTCGTAGTGTGCGACAACGACCACCGGGCGGTTGCGCGGAGACGCGAGCGGGCCCGAGGCCTTGTGGTAGGCGATGACATTTTGGCTCACGCCCGTCTTGCCCAGGCGCGAAACCACAGGGTGGCCCGTGCGCTCGAGCACGTAAAGAACGGCGCCGACAATGGCCAGCAAGGTGCCAACCAAGCCGATGCCGCCGCCGATGCCCATCAGCAGGGCGCCGGCAAACGCAAGAATACCGGTAACGGCAAATGCCAACCTACTGGGCGCCGGGGCATTGAACTCCTGAACCTCGGGATCAAAGCCGTGGTTGCGGAAGATCTGAGCGATATCCTCGGCAGCCAAGCGCTCTTCTTCGCTGCATGCCGGCGTAATGCCGGTGTTCTGCAGCAGGTGGTTAATATAGTTCTGGGTGTTCGCCATGTGCGCTCCACATCCATAATCCGACAAATAGGCCCAATGCATGCACATTAGAACCGTATATAGTCGAAAGTATACCCCGAGCGAGCGCAAACGACCGAATTCGGGCCATCTTAACGCCCCGAGCGGACAAGGATATAGCCTAATCTCCATATCGGACTAAAATCATGGCAGCAAACCACCTTCTCATGCGAGGACTCTATGACGGCAAGCGACGCGACCGCGACAATTAAAAAGGGGAATTCGGAGCCCGGTTTCGATAAAACGGCTCAGCGCATCCTCAATCTTTTCTTTGTGCTCAACAGCTCCCCCGAACCGCTGACGACCGAGCAGATCGTCTTGGATTCTGACCTGGGATATGGCTCGGGCAACATCGACTCGGATAAGCGCAAGTTTCGGCGCGATCGTGACAAACTGCTCGAGCGTGGCATCTTAATCAAGGAGGTTCGCCCTGCCGGCGCGCAGGAGACCGAGGAAAGCTCGTGGACAATCGACCGCGAGCACACGTTTGCGGCAGGCGGCCTCATCACCGCAGACGACGCCGATATCCTGCTCAACGCCATCGACCAGACAATAGCGGCCGGCTCATCCACTTTTGCCGCACCGCTTGCCGATATTCGCTCCAAGATTGCCTACCTCACCGGCAGGACGACGGCGGACGAAGCACCGATTCGCCGCTCTCCCACCGTCGATGCGGTATGGAGCGCCTTTGCCGAGCGATGCGCGCTGCGATTTTTATATCAGAACGGACGCGGCGAGCAGAAAGAACGTACCGTCTGCGTCTACGGCATGTTCGAGCGCGAGGGCGTGGCGTACTTCTGCGGCCTCGACAATGTCACCGACGACATCAGGACACTCCGCTGCGACCGCATCGTTCGCGCTTGGCGTCCTTCGAAGGCCTACACCATCCCTGCAGACTTCAATCTCAACGACTATCTGTTCTTTGAATTCGATTTTGCCGACCGACCGCCCGTTGCAGCCACGTTCTCGTTCGCCCCGCAGACACAGATCGATATGATCAACGGCCTCACGCGCGGGCGAGGTGAGCTCGCACACACCGATGCGGGATGGACCTGGACCGTTGACGTGCGCGACCTTGAAGCCGCCGCCTCATTTTGCATGGCCCACGCCATGGACGGCATGAGGCCCATGGCCCCCAAATCGCTCAAGCAGGCGTGGAACCACCTCATTGAAAGGACGGTGCACGAGCATGCCCGTGCGTAAACTCACCAGCGAGCAGAGGCTCTCGCGCGCCATCGACATCATGGAGGCCCTCTACGCCGCCGGCGAGAGCGGCATGACACGAACCAAGATTTGCAGTCGCTTTGACATCACGGGGGTGTCGCTCGACGAGATTCTCGAGATCGTCTCGACGCTCGCGGACCGAGAATCGGGCGCACGCATCATCTGCGAATGCCACGGCGAGCGTGTGGTCCTCACCGGTGACGCCGGGCGTGTGCTACCGCTGCGCCTGAGTGCCGCCGAGGGCGCTGTGCTCAACCACGAACTTGAATCGTTGGGGATCGAGCCCCAGGCGGCGGCTCGGATTCGATCTGCTCTTCTACCCGAAGAGCTCGGCTATAACCAGCGCGTCTTTGACACCGTCAACCACGGGTCGCACTGGCAGCAGCTGAGCTGCGCCATTCAAGACGGCGTTCGCTGCCGTATCTCGTATCGCTCGATGGACGATGCGCGGCCACGCGAGCGTCTGGTCGACCCCTTGCGCATTACGGCAAACGGCGACCAAACATACCTGATTGCCTGGGACATCGCGATCGATGAGCAGCGCACCTATCGCATGGATAAAATCGAGGGACTCGCCCTGACGGAAGACTCCGTCGTGCCTCACGCACCGGACGTTGCATCCCTCCACGATTCCCTTGCCCGGACGCAGCGTAGCGCAAAGCTCTTGATGCCATTCGATATGGCGGAGCATCTGGACTGGGCCGGCATCACCCTCATCGAGCGCAGCGGGGCAGGCATGGCAACGGTAACCGTGCATTACAGCTCCGAGCGTTGGCTACTGAGCCAGATAATCGCAGCGGGCGGAGCCATCCGCATCTTGGATGACACCGCCTTGTCAAAGCGTCTGTGCGATATGGCAAAAACCCTCGTCTGTCCGCTTTAGCGCCGCCGCTCGTGGCGTGCGCGCCACAGTTGCAGATAGTGACCGATCTGCGCCGATTCGATGCGCTGGTAGGAGCTCGTGGGCAGCGACGTTAAGAACTTCTTTCCGTAGCCCTTCGTCACCAGGCGCGGGTCGGCCAGAATCAGCACGCCGCAATCAGTCGACGAGCGGATAAGGCGGCCGGCCGCCTGCTTGACCTCGAGCACTGCCTCGGGCAGCGAATAGCGCGCCCAAGCGCGGTCTTCGCGCAGGTTGCGCTCGCACGAGAGCGGGTCCGTGGGGCTCGAGAACGGCAGCTTGGGAATGATGACGCAGCGCAGCGTCTCGCCGTTGGCGTCAAACCCCTCCCAGAAGGCCTTAAGCGCAAAAAGCGACGAGGTTGGCTCGTTGATAAACCGGTCGCGTAGGCGACGAGGAGATGAGTTGCGCTGCTGGCAGTTGAGCTCCAGACCCGCACGGGCCATCTTGGGCTCAACGCGGGCGTACAGGTCTTCCATGTCGCGCCGATTGGTGAACAACGTGAGCACCGATCCGCCCATGGCAAGATGGGCGTCGACCAGCACGCGCTCGAGCGCCGTAAGATAGTTCTCACGATCGCGCGGATCGGGGATATCGCCCGCAACGACTACAGCCATGTTCGAATCGAAGTCGTAGCTCGAGTCCAAGTGCAGCGATGAGGATGTTGAAGCACCGATGCGATCGAGACCGACCGCATGGTTAAAGTGCTCAAAGCTTTTGGACACCGTCATGGTCGCCGAGGCAAAGATAGCCGTGTGAACCTCGGGCAGCCACTCGGTCGCCAAGGCCTCGCCAATGTCGATGCGCTCTGCGGTCATCGACTCTCCGCCGGCACGCAACCTGCGATTGACCTGCAGCGAATACACGTAGTGTTCATCGGTGCCATCAATGATGAGTTTGAGGTTCTCGGCCAGCTCGTGCAGGCGGCGCGAGATATCACCCAGGTCGACAACAACCTCGGGCTTGTCGGCGGCGACGGCTTGCACCAGCGCGTCGACGCTCTTGTCAGCTTGTTCCAATGCGTCGATGGCAGCGTAGGCCGACGGTAAGAAATCATGCCAGTCGTCAGATTCGCGCAGCTCGGGGCCAATCCATAGATTGGCATTGTCATAACCCCCACGGGCACGGCGGCCGAGCTCGCGAACGCCATCGAACACGTCGGCGATCGCCATGCTCGCGCGCGCAACCGTCGACGTCGCCTTGGCAGTAAGGCCCAGATAGAGCGTAGAGCCCTCGGAGGTTGCCAAATCACGGGAAACCTGGCTTAGCGCGCCGGTGCTCGAGCCACCCAGGCGCTCAAACAGAACGCGTGATTCGTCCGCCGACACCACGCGCGCCCACTGGCGGCGCGCCTCGCGCTCGATGGAATGGGCCTCGTCGATTACCCAATGACGAATCGGAGGCAAAATCCTGCCCTCGGCCGCGACATTGCGGAACAGCAGGGAATGGTTGGTAACCACCACATCGGCATGCGCCGCACGACGGCGAGCGCCGTGGACCAAACATTTATCAGGAAAAAACGGGCAGAGGCGACGAGCACACTCGCGCGAGGCCGTCGTAAAGTCGGGACGGTTGACGCTGCGCCACCGAATGCCGAGCGAGTCGAGGTCGCCATCGGCTGATTGGCAGACGTACGCCACAATGACCGCGACCGCCGTGAGCGTGTCCGCCGGATCGCGCTTGGTGGTAATCTCGACCAGGCCGCGGCTCATGCGCTCAAGCTTGCGCAGACACGGATAGTGGTCATATCCCTTGAGCGCGCAAAATGACAGACCACCGTCCAGTTGCTCGGCAAGTTTTGGCAGCTCATGGTACATGAGCTGGTCGGCAAGATTGTTCGATTTGGTCGCAATACCAACCGTGATGTTGTTACGGCGTGCCGCCTCGGCAAAAGGCACCAGATAGGCCATCGATTTGCCGACGCCTGTGCCTGCCTCAATTACTCGATGAGTGCCCGTGACCAGCGCATCGCGGACCTCGAGCGCCATCGCGATCTGTTCATCGCGCGGCTCGTAGGTGGGATACATGCGATTGACCAGGCCACCTGGCGCATAGTCTGCCTCAATCTCCTCACGACTCGGCATCTTGAGAACCGGCAGTTCATCGGCGTCCACCCGATCGTCGGCGCGATCGGCCTTGAGGACGTCAGCACGAGCGGCGCTGAGAGAGAAGATAGAACCGGGGTTCTGCCCTGCCAAGAATGAGAAGATAGGACGATAGGACCAAGGCACGTCCGGATGCATGTCGGCTAGGCGCGCCATGAGGCCCTGGGGCAAGTCGGTGAGCGCCACGAGCAACACGCGCCATACGCCACACAGGGCGTCGACGTCGGCATTGGCACGGTGTGATACCGAGTCGCAACCAAACAGATCGGCCATAAAAGACAGCTTGTGCGAGGCCAGGCGCGGAAGCGCGATGCGCGACAGCGCCAGCGAATCGATCCAAATATCGCTCACGTTGACGCCGCCTTTGACCGACTCGATAAACGAGCGGTCGAACGTGGCGTTATGTGCGATCACCGGGCAACCACCGACAAAATCGGCGAGAGCGGCGACGGCCTCAACCGCCGACGGGGCATCTACCACATCGGCATTTGTAATGCTCGTGAGCTCGGTAATCTCGGCGGGAATCAGCTGCTTGGGATGCACGAAGGTATCGAAGCGGTCGATGACCTCGCGGCCCGAAAGACGGGCCGCCGAGATCTCGATCAGCTCGTTGTCCTGCACCGAAAGACCCGTGGTCTCGGTATCGAGGACAATCACATCTTCCTCGATAAGGCCGAAGGACTGCGTTTTGGCGCGGTCGGCAAGCGTGGCATAGGAGTCGATGACAAACTGCGGCGTTCCTGACGAAACCGCGTCCTCGATTAGCATGCAATGCCCGCTCGACGAAGGCCCATGCGGATCAGGCTGTCACAGACCTGCGGGAACGTCATGTCGTCGGTGTGGCGGATCTCATCCGGATACAGCGACGTATCGGTCATTCCGGGAATGGTATTGGTCTCGAGGATAACGGGGCCGTCCTCGCTCACAATAAAGTCGCTGCGCGAGATACCTAGGCAACCGAGGGCCTTGTGAGCGGCACAGGCAAGTTCCTGAGCGCGAGCGTAATTCTCGGGTGAAATCTGCGCCGGAATGCGATGGATATCCGTAGGGTCGACATACTTCACGTCCAGATCGTAGAACTCGCAGTCCTCGGGCTTACGAATCTCGACAATCGGCAGGGCGCGCACGTCATCTTCGCCGTATACGCCGACGGTGATCTCGGTACCCTCGATGCACTTCTCGACCAGCACTTTGTCGCCGTACTCAAACGCCTTGGCGATTGCCGCGGGCAGCTCGGAGGGCTCATGGACCAGGGAAATGCCATAGCTGGAACCGTTGACGGCCGGCTTCACAAAGCAGCGCTCGCCACAAACCTCGACGATATGATCGATATCGACTTCATCGCCCACCTCGAGCGCAAGGCCGGGGGCAATGGGAATGCCCGCCTTGGCGTATAGGAGCTTAGAGACCTCCTTGTCGGCACCGCAGGCGCTGGCAAGTACGCCCGAGGCCGTGTAGGGGATACCCAGGGTCTCCATGGCACCCTGCATGGCGCCATCCTCACCGCCGGCGCCGTGCATGGCGATAAATGCCACATCGAATCCGCCGGTCGCCATGGTTACCATAAAGTCATCAGCGGCCGTGTCAAGCAGCTCCACCGAGTTGTAGCCGGCTTCCTTCAGTGCCACCACAACGTTCTTTCCCGAATCGAGCGAGATCTCGCGCTCGGCGGAATGACCGCCCGCCAAGACCGCTACGTGCATGTTCTCTAGGCTTTTACCCGGCATGGGCAGACTCCTCCTCTATAATTTCTGCAGCTGATACCATATTGTAGCGATACCCTCTACGTTTCCCCAAAATCGAAAGGCTTCCATGAATCCCAGGACTAAATCTCAGGACATTCGCGACTTGAGCCAAAACGATATTCGCGAGCTCGTGGCCGAACTTGGCCAGCCCGCCTTCCGCGCGAAGCAGCTCATCGAATGGGTCTTTGAGAAGAACGTTTGTTCGTTTGACGATATGACCAACCTTCCCAAGGCTTTCCGTGAGCAGCTTAAAGAGGCTTTTGCCTTTGACACGCCGACTGAACTAACCAAGCAGGTTTCCAAAGATGGCTCGCGCAAGTATCTGCTCGAGTACCACGATGGCATTTCCGTCGAGACTGTCGGCATGCCCCGTCGTAACAAGCTTTCCGTCTGCGTTTCCACCCAGGCAGGCTGCGGCATGGGCTGCGCCTTTTGCGCTACCGGTCTCAACGGCCTCAAGCGCTCTCTGACCGCTCAAGAGATCGTCGACCAGGTACTTCATGTATCCAACGACTTTGGCGAGCGCGCCACGAGCGTTGTCTTCATGGGCCAGGGCGAGCCGTTTGCCAACTACGACGAGGTTCTCAAGGCACTGCGTATCCTCAACGACCCCGATGGCATCGGTATCGGCGCTCGTCACCTCACCGTCTCTACCAGCGGCGTTATTCCCGGTATTCGCAAATTTGCCGACATCCCCGAGCAGTTCACGCTTGCCGTTTCCCTGCATTCCGCCATCCAGTCGACGCGCAATAAGCTCATGCCCGGCGTTAAGAAGTACACGCTGCTTCGCCTTCACGAAGCGCTTCAGCTCTACACCGAGAAGACTGGCCGCCGCCCGACCTATGAGTATGCCATGATCGAAGGCGTCAACGATACGAATCCCGAGATGCAGGCGCTCTGCGACTTCTGCGAGGGAACGTTGTGCCACGTTAACCTGATTCAGCTTAACGACATCGAGGGCAGCCCGCTCAAGCCGTCGCCGATTCATAAGGTTGAGGATCTTCAGCGTCGCCTTGAGTCTCGTGGCGTCGAGACCACGATTCGTAACTCCCGTGGTAACGATATTGACGCCGCTTGCGGACAGCTGAAGCAGCGCTTCAAAGTTCAGAAGAACGCATAGGGGAGTCGCACTCCAAAACGTTTCATGTGAAACATCGAACGACCCCGGTTGCAGGATATGCAACCGGGGT
>OMDX01000276.1_pt1 | contig 19669 bp, 17 predicted proteins | sample 1673711 | NCBI WGS metagenome assembly OMDX01 (sample SAMEA103958123, study PRJEB25191) | human gut metagenome
TCGATTGTAGATTTGTAGAGAATGTATCTACAATAAATAAAATCGGAAGGAAGTGAACAAATGAAGAAACTCGAAACCATGACCGCTGAACAGTTACAGAGCGCGCCATACGCACCGGTTCCTTTTCTGGTGGACGAGCTGTTACCAGAAGGCTTGCATATCCTCGCGGGCGCGCCAAAAATCGGCAAGTCTTGGCTTGCTTTGTGGCTGTGCCTGTGCGTTTCGCAGGGGCAGCCGCTCTGGAATTTCGCCGTGACGCAGGGTGAAGTTCTGTACCTCAGTCTGGAAGATTCCTATCGGCGCATCCAGTCACGGCTCTTTGACCTGACTGAAGACGAACCGTCGGCGCTCCACTTTGCGATCATGGCAGACACACTAAAACACGGATTAGAGCAGCAGATCGAGCAGTTTTTGACCGAGCATCCGGCAACGAAACTTGTTGTCATCGATACCTTGCAGCGCGTCCGCAGCGCAGGCGGCGACAGCAATCTGTACGCGAACGATTATCAGTACGTCGGACTTCTCAAACAGCTTGCAGACAAGCACCACATCGCAATTCTCTTGATTCACCATCTGCGGAAGCTCCACGATGACGATCCGATGAACATGATCTCCGGTTCGACGGGCTTAAGCGGCGCGGCAGATTCCGCCTTTGTGCTGCAAAAAAATGCGCGAAGCGCCAACGCCGCATCCCTGCACTGCACCGGGCGTGACATCCCGGACCGGACGTTAAAGCTGGAGCTTGACGAGGACGATCACGTCTGGAAGCTGCTTGCTGACAGCAAAACTTGCAGCAGCGCTTCTAAGATTTCCGCGCTTCAGCTCGTGCATCTTTTCTCTGCGCTGCTCAGTGCCGATCCTGCATACACCGGCACACCATCGGCACTGTCCGCAAAGATCGACCCTGACGGAAGCCTTGGGATCACGCCGAAAAAAGTGACCCGTCTGGTGCTGGAAAGCGTTGAGACTCTAAGGGAAAACGGGATTCTGGTCAAGATCTACCGCAGCAACGGAAAGCGGCTGATCTCGCTCCGGAGTGCCGAAAGTGCCGATCTTCCCACCGTGGAGAAAATCGACCCTATCGACCCTGCGGGTGTGTCGAACGCCCGGAGCGCAACGTGAGGCGCGTGTCGCCGCTGTGTGCGGTTTTTTGCCCAGACTGCGAGTGTGTGCGCAGGAGTGCCGCAAAGCCCCACGTTGCGCCGACGTGCGGGCAACGCCAAAAAACGCAGGCACAATATTCCAGCCCAACGCAGAGAAGCCCCGCCGCAGCGGGAAAAATCCTCCCGTTCGGGAGGAGCCAGCATCGCATTTGGCTAGTCGCCGGTCCACCGGCTCCCTGCCAAATGCCTCAAATCGGGCAGAAGCCCACACCCACTACTTCGTCACAAAGTCCGCTGCGCGTGTAACGCCCTGCGGGAGAGGGCATTCCACGCTCCGCTCCCTTGCTCCTCAGTTCCAAACAAAACCCGCTTCGCTGGGCTTTTGTTTGGTAGAGGGAAACGAAAGATACGGAGGAAAGATGAAAAAAGACAAACAATTCAGCATTCGGATCTCGGAACAGGATTTAGAGACAATCCGCCGAAAAGCAGCGCAGGCGCACATGAGCCAGAGCGACTATGTGACCGCGTGTTGTCTCGGAAAACGCATCGTGATTCTTGACGGACTCAGGGAAGTCCTGCGGCAGCAAAAAGCCATCGGCAATAACCTCAACCAGCTGGCTGTGCTGGCGAACATGGGCAAGGTACAGTTCGCCAATCTGGACACAGCAGCACAGGAGTTCGCCAGGATCAACACTGCCCTGCGGGAGTTGCAGGAGGGAGGTGTGGCAAAATCGCAATCGTCCATTTCGTGAACTATAAAAAGGGTACGCAGACGCGCGGCTGCATGAAAAGTGTCATGCGCTATGTTTCCCAACTCGGCAAGACACTTTGGGACGGTCAGCAGCTCGTCAGCGGGATCGGCTGCCAACCGGAAACGGCGTTCGACGAATTTCTGAGTACGAAGCTGCTGCACCACAAAGACGGCGGTGTCCAGTTCTACCACATGGTGCAGAGCTTTCCGAAAGGCGCGGACGTTGACCCGCGCGCAGTCCACGAAGCAGCGCGGCAGCTTGCCGGGTATTTCGAGGGCTGTGAAATCCTCGTCTGCACCCACACCGACCGCGAACACATCCACTCGCACTGCATCATCAACAGCGTCAATTTTGAAACCGGCAAAAAGATTCACATGGCCGACGAGCAGATCCATGAGCTGCGCGCCCGCAACGATACGATCCGCGAGGAACTCGGACTTCCCAAATTCCAGAAAGACGAGCAGCGGCAGTCCGGTGGGATGTCCAACGTAGAGTATTATCCGGCAGCGAAGGGCGAGAGCTGGAAGCTGGAGCTCATGCGCGTGATCGACGAGTGCATGCACTATGCTGGTAGCCGCGAGGAATTTCTGGTTCTGCTCCGCGCCGAGGGGTATGCGGCAAATTGGTCACCGACACGAAAAAATATCACCTACACCACACCGGGCGGCCGCAAGTGCCGCGACAGAAAGCTACACATGATGAAATACCTGAAAGAAAACATGGAGGCGGAATTTGGATACCGAACAGAGATTGACCATGGCGGAATTGACGGCGCAGCACAAGAAATCGATGGACGAGGCGCGGCAGCTGGAACCGGCCGTGATGGTGACGGAACGAAACTGGAACGCGATGCTCAAAATGCAGCACGATCTGTTTCAGCAGCAGATGCAGCTGGATGCGGATCTGAAAACGCTCCTGACGAGGGCGGACGCACAGGAATCCCTAATCAAGATGCAGACGAGTGCAGAAAATTTCGAGAAACAGGCTGGGAGCCTGAACGAGAGGTATTCTTCCAACTGCAAGGCGCTGACAGAGAATACGAAGCTCTCCCTGACCGCGATCCTGAACGATACGAAGAAGCAGCTTTCGAATACGGTGCAGGAGACGCGGAAGAAAATCCGGACGTGCGCGTGGATCTCGATTACAGCGGTGATCTTGTGCGCGGCGCTGTGCGCCTTGGCCGTGCTGTGGAGCAGATGACGGATGATGCGCCGCAGCACGACGGAACGACTATGCCGCTGCATATTGACAGCAAGCGCCGCAAGAAGCTCCGGCAAAAGAAAACCGCCCTCGGTCACGCCGAGGACGATCACGAAGAAATGCGAATGGACACGATGTAGACGTTGGGGGTGGCGAAGAAGAACTGCATGATTCCAATTCCCGCTGGGAATACTTACAACAAAAAAGGAGGTGGACAGCATCAGCACCCAGAGGAAACCGGCGCCCGAGCAGGCAAAGAAAGAGCTTGCCGAACAGCTCTGGCTGAGCTACTACAATCAGGTTCTGTTTGAAGCCGGACTGATTACGGAGGCGGAACGCAACCGCATGAAGAACAAAATCAGTGCATTGGCGCCGTCCGCTTCCAATGGGGCTGACAGGAACATCCTGACATGATGTTCCTGTCAGAAACTCACACTTGCTTGTTTCATGCAGGTGTGATATTGTAGATATAACATGATAAAACGAAAAACGAAGGAGCGCACCAAATGGACATACATACGATCAGAATGGAGTTAAGAACAAAGTCCATTTACGATTTGCCGCTGCGCGTGACCTACTATGCGCGTGTGTCGTCTGAGAGTGACGAGCAGCTAAACTCACTGGGCAATCAGGTTTCCTACTATGAGGATCTGATCCGAAGGAATCTCCCGTGGACATTCGTGCCGGGGTACATTGACGAGGGCTTGTCCGGTATCTCTACGAAGAAGCGTGAGAACTTTAACCGCATGATCGAGGATGCCGCCGAAGGTCAATTCGACTTGATCATCACCAAAGAAATCTCCCGCTTCGCCCGAAATACGCTCGACTCTATCCGCTACACGCGCCAGCTTCTGAGCTACGGTGTCGGTGTATTCTTCCAGAACGACAACATCAACACGTTCGATGAGGATGCCGAACTGCGCTTGTCCATCATGTCCTCCATCGCGCAGGATGAACTCCGCAAGCTGTCCTCACGTGTGAAATTCGGTCACCAGCAAGCCATCAAGTCGAGCGTCGTACTCGGCAACAGCCGCATTTTCGGCTACACAAAAGCGGACGGGAAGCTGGTCATTGATGAAACGGAAGCGCCGATGGTGCGGGAACTGTTTGAACTCTACGCGACCGGCGAATACTCCATGAAGCAGCTGGAAACGCTGTTCTGGGAAAAAGGCTATCGCAACCACAACGGCAAGAAAATCGCGCACACCACCATGTCCAACCTGATTTCCAACCCCAAATACAAGGGCTACTACGTCGGCAACAAGGTCAAGGTCGTGGACATGTTCACGAAAAAGCAGAAGTTCCTCCCGCCGGAGGAATGGGTCATGTTCAAGGACGAAACAGGCGAGATCGTACCGGCGATCGTGTCTGAGGAGATCTGGGATGCGGCGAACGCCGTCCTGAAAAAGCGCAGCGAGGACGTGAAAGCGCGGCAGGGCGTCTGCAACCACGCCAATCTCCTGACTGGAAAGCTGTGGTGTACGGAGTGCGGGCAGCCCTACTACCGCCGCGAATCCGAGGACAAGCGCGGGAGAAAGAACAGCAAATGGCTCTGCTCCGGCAAGATCAAAAACGGCGCGGATTCCTGTAAATCCTTTGCCATCTACGAAAGCGAGATCAAACCGCTTCTGTTCGAGGTATTCCGCGATACGTCTGCCGATGCCGATGCGATGGTCGAAGAATACATCCGTATGTATAACGAGCTGACGCAGCACGGCTCGCTCCGGAAAAAGATCGAACAGCAGAATAACATCATCGATCAGGCAAATCGGAAGAAGAATAAGCTCCTGCAGCTTGCTGCAGACGACAGCATCACGAACGCGGATTTCAAGAAGATGACTGCTGACTGCAATCGTGAAATTGAAGAAGCCGAAAAGGAAATCGCAGAACTGGAGCAGACAGCCGCCGAGGGAGACGCCTTCAAGCAGAAGATCGATGAGATCCGCAGAGTCCTGACGAACGCCCAGCGCGACGCGGCGCAGGGGATCATCACAAAGGAGTTCATCGACAAGTATATCAGCAAGATCTTCGTGACACCGAAGGACGACACGACTATGCTGCTTCAGGTCAAGATCTTCACCGGGGAAACGACAGAAAAGTACCTCCGGAAACTCGAAAGCCGCACGGGTCACATCACCCGTGATTTGGCTGAACAGTCAGAAAAGCCAGACGCCGCAAGGGTTTTCGACTCTGACGATTCTATGGGTCACACGTCCAAGAAAATGATCGAGTCCTACGAGCGCAACATGAAGTAAGTCTTTTTCTCCGGAACACCGGAGGCGAAGACGGGGGCCGCTGCAAAAGCAGCGGCTCCTTTTCATAGAAAATGGTCTTGAATTGAATTTTTATATATTATACGGTAAATATGGGAGAAAATAGCCGTTTTTGAAAAACGGGAGAAAAGAGGAACGATAATGAAGCGATGCTTTACCAGTCTGACCGCGCTGCTCTGCTCGGCGGCGATCCTGCTGTGCAGCCTGCCCATGCAGGCGCTGGCGGCGGAGTTCCGGATGCAGACAGCCTACGAAGACGTCTTGCCGGACGAACTGACCGCGCAGAAAGAAGCGCCCGCCGCCCCGGCAGAACCGGAAGCGCCCGAGGCCGAAAAACAGCCGGAAGCCCCTCCGGAGGAGCCGACCGTCTCCGTCCTCTCCACGGATAACAGATCCGGCGATTTTACATACAGCGTCCTGCCCGACAATACCGCGCGCGAAGCAGCTTGCTTCCGGCGCGGCAGATAGCCGCTGCAAGCGCCGTCAACAGATATCCTGCGCAGAGAGTCGCCAGCGCGCCCACAAGACAGAAGACGCCGAGCTGCGTATCTGTCATGTGTTCGGCGCAGACGTCGATCTGCACGCCGAGTCCCATAAAGTTGATTTGCCGAAACACACCGGTGAGCAGGGCATACAGCAGATGCGCACCCTCATGCACGAGGTAGTAGGCGGCAAGTGCCGCCAGGATCCCGATGTATTGCCGCGTCCGTTTTGACATGATGGTTCCTCCTTCGCAGCCACTGCGTCAATCTGTGCCCGCTGTGCTCTGTTCGCCGGGCAGGATGGAGAATTCCTCGTTATCCCTCCTTTGCCTGATATCCGCATGGTACTGGCAAAAGGTTCAGAAAGCGGTCAGGAAAATCGTCCAGAAATGGTCAAGATTCCGGCCTCAGCCGGAACCCGATGCCCCAGACCGCTTCAATATGGTCTTTGCCAGTCGCGTCCCGCAGCCGAACAGCTACGCGGGCCAGCAACTCCTTCGTGTCGAAGGGCTTCGTGAGATAATCCGCCGCGCCGCCCAGCAGCAGTCCGACCTTGTCCTGCACCGCCGTTTTGGCGCTGACTACAATGACGGAAATGCCCTGAAGCTGCGGCAGGACCTCCTCGCCGGACAGCCCCGGCAGCATGAGGTCGAGCAGAACGAGATCGGGGCGGCTGTCTTTCAGCAGAAGCAGCGCCTCCGTGCCGGAATAGGCGCGGAGCACCGCGTAGCCTGCCCGTTCCAGAACCTCCTGCTCCAGATTCCCGATGGCTGCGTCGTCGTCAATAATCAAAATTGTCTGCATTGTTTTCAACTTTCCTGTTTTTATTTTCGAAGCTGTCCGTCGCCGCCCATCAAGGCAGTCATTTCCTCAATGCGCTCCAGCGGGAACGGCGGCTGGCACAGCGGCTTCATGGCGATGGACATGAGTTTCATGGGGTTGTCGTCCGCCGCCACGCGGTTGGAGCTGAGCGCGCCGCAGCGGCGGCAGCGGTGAATGATGGCCCATTCTCCGCCCCTGCGCACCCAGACGGCGATCGGCTCCATGATCCCGCCGCAGTCACTTTCCCGGTCGCCCGGCTCAATGTCCAAATGCAGGCTTGCAAGGCAGTTCGGGCAGTGGTTGCGGTGGCCGGAGCCTGCGTTTTCCGGGACGACAGTCCTTCCGCAGACCTTGCAGATGAAGGTGTCGCTGCAGGCGTGGGTCTTATAGTAGCCTTTTTCAAAGGCTTTGCGTTTGTTTTCGCGATTCATGTTGCTCCTCCTGAAGATGTCGGTTCCGGTTCTTCGGGAGGAATGGCGTGTGATGGAATTTGCCAGACCTCCCGGTCAGACCACACGCTCCAGTGATAAAGTGATATGCTTCAAAAAGTTCTCCTTAAAATTGAAATTAAAAATTGCGTTTTCGTAATTGTACGGGATGCTTGTTCTTACGCCTGCATCTTCGATCTGTTCAAGAATCTATTGTCCTGATTTCAGATAAAAGGCTTCATACGCTGCGCTCCAATGCCGCAAGATCGCCTGCCTGAATGGCGCTGCGTTGAACCCCGTTGCGGCAAACACGCTGAACCGCTCGACGATGCCGAAATACTGCGCCGGAACAAGCTTCGTGCCGACCGCGCCGACGAGCATCATGCCGAGGGCAGCAGCTGCGCATACGCCGTAGGAGCGGCACCGCCGGTCCTTCACACCGGCGGCAATGAGGATCGCCAGCGACACGATGGACAGCAGTACGACCGCAGCGGTGACGGCCATGTGCATAACGTCCTGAAATGCGCCGGCATAGCCGCTGCTTGACAGCGGGAACATCCGGTAGCCGATCGCAGAGATCCACTCCATGACGGCAAACAGATAGACGCCGGTGCGCAGCAGCTTTGGATTCCGGCCCTGTATGCCGATGCAGACGACCGTCGCGCAGACGACCTCACACGCGTTATAGCCCGCACTCAGCTGGTTCCACAGCGCAAGCGACGGCGCATCCGCCGCGCTCAGATCGCTGACGGCCTGCGCCATCCAGTCATATCCCGGGTAGGGTGTATCTGAAAACTCATGATGTGACCGGCAGCGAGGGATTTTTGCGTTGCGCAAGACATTTTTTCGCAGGAATACTGACGTATTTCAAGGAAAAATGACGCGGCGCACCGCAAAAAGGCCCGCTGTCCGGGTGCGTTGGGAGTTTTCAGATACACCCTAGGCCAGCGGGGCAAATATCACCGCTGCCGCATACGAAAAAAAGCCGACAAGGCCGAGCAGGCCAAGCTTTTGTACCAGCGTTCGTTTCATTTTGTTCCTCCTGTTCAAAAAACGCAGTGCTGACCACGTCAGACATGGTCAGCACTGCGTCCTTGCGTCTGGCTGATTGACTTCTTCGATTTGAAAATTTCTTGCGTTGATGATGCTCTCCCGGCGGCATTTCGGGCAGAAGAGCGGGAACTCCTGCAAGATTGTCCGCCGCAGCAGCCGCAGCCGCGTTTTTGCGCCGCAGACCGGGCACAGGACCCAGCGTTCCTCTGCCGCGCTCATTGCAGCGGCTCCTTTTTGTGAACCATACGGAAAAAAAGCGCCACATGGCGGCGGAGCATATCCAGACACTCCGCCTCCCGTTCCGGCTGCCGGTCGCAGATCCCGATCAGCGTCAGGACGGGCGCGACATACTGCATCGCCAGAGCATCCGGGTCTTCCGCCTGAAGCTCACCGGCTGCGATAAGAGCGCGGAAGATCCCGGCGTGGTAGGCGAGCAGCCGGTCAACGTACCGACGGGAATACAGCGCCGCCAGCTCCGGTGAACGGAACTGCTCAATGGTCATCATGCGCCGGAAGCGGCTGATCGGCGCATTGTGCAGAGAGTATTCAAAAATCTGCCGCACCTTTTCAAACAGCGCTTCTGCTGTGATCTCCGTAAAGACCGGAATGTCCTGCGACACGTTCTGCACATGAATGTCGATCTTTCCGGTGTCCGCCTCATACTGTGCCGCCGTGGATTCCACGATCGCGTCAAAAATGGCCCGCTTGCTGGGAAAGTGGTTATAAAGAGAGGGCGCCTTGATGCCGACCGCCCGCGCGATCTCGCCCACGCTGACAGAATCGTATCCCTTCTCGGAAAACAGCTCCAGCGCCTGTTCCAGAATCCTCTCCCGTGTATCCTCCCGCTTCATCACTTCACCAGCTAACTAATATTCGTTAGCTTCAATATAAAGGATTTTCCCGGAAAAGTCAAGCCCCAAAAAAGGCTCCCCTTTGTGCAAAGGGAAGCCTTTGGATTGTATAAATTTACAGCGTTGCGGCCATGACGGCTTTGATGGTGTGCATACGGTTTTCCGCTTCGTCGAAGACGATGGACTGGCTGCTCTCGAAGACCTCATCCGTGACCTCCATCGCGTCAAGTCCGTATTTCTCGCTGATCTGTTTGCCGATGGTGGTGTTCAGATCGTGGAACGCGGGCAGGCAGTGCATGAAGCGGCACTGCGGCCCGGCCTGTGCCATGAGCTTTGCGTTGACCTGATAGGGGAGCAGGTCGTGAATTCTCGTCTGCCAGACCTCGTCCGGTTCTCCCATCGAGACCCACACGTCGGTATAGATCACATCCGCGTTTTGAACCGCGTGCATCGGCTCTGTGTCGAATTCCAGCACCGCGCCGGTCTGCGCGGCGATCGCTTTGCACGTTTCGATCAGAGCCTTATCCGGGAAGTACGCCTCCGGCGCACAGGCGACAAAGTGCATCCCCATCTTTGCGCAGCCGACCATCAGGGAGTTGCCCATGTTGAACCGCGCGTCGCCCATGTACACGAGCTTTTTGCCGGTCAGATTGCCGAAATGCTCCTGGATCGTCAGGAAATCGGCCAGAATCTGCGTGGGGTGAAATTCGTTCGTCAGTCCGTTCCAGACGGGGACGCCCGCGTATTTTGCCAGCTCCTCGACGATCTGCTGCCCGTAGCCGCGGTACTCAATGCCGTCGTACATACGGCCAAGCACGCGCGCAGTGTCGGCGATGGATTCCTTTTTGCCGATCTGCGAGCCGGACGGGTCGAGATACGTGACCGTCATGCCCAAATCATGCGCCGCGACCTCGAACGAGCAGCGCGTCCGCGTGCTGGTCTTCTCGAAAATCAGCGCAGCCTGCTTGCCCTCGCACAGCCGGTGGGGGATACCGGCCTTTTTCTTTGCCTTGAGCTCGGCGGCAAGCGCCAAAAACTCTGCGATCTGCTCCGGCGTAAAATCAAGCAGCTTTAAAAAGCTCTGTCCTTTGATGTTCATGTCGTACTCCTTTTTATTGATGCGCCGCGAGGAAGGCCGCGACGGAATCCAGCTGCGCCTGCACCGACGCGGGGCCGGTGCCTCCGGCGGAAATGCGCCGCGCCACGCAGGTCCTGAGCGAAATTTCTTCATACAGATCGTCCGTGAAAACGTCCGAATACGTCTTGTAGGTTTCCAGCGGCAGCTTCTCAAGCACGGTATCATGCGCGATGCAGTACGCCACAAGCTGACCGGAAATTTTGTACGCACTGCGGAACGGAACGCCCTTTTTTGTCAGATAATCGGCCAGATCCGTCGCGTTGATAAAGCCCTTCTGCGCGGCCAGCAGCATAGCCTCCGGCTTTGCACGAAGGCTGGAAAGCATCGGAGCCATGATCTGCAGGCAAAGCTTCGTCGTGTCCACGCAGTCAAACACGGCCTCCTTGTCCTCCTGCATATCCTTATTATAGGCCAGCGGAAGCCCCTTGAGCGTCGTCAGAAGCGCGATCAGATCGCCGTAGACCCGCCCGGTCTTGCCGCGGCACAGCTCAGCCATGTCCGGGTTTTTCTTCTGCGGCATGATGGAAGAGCCGGTCGTAAAGCCGCTGTCCAGCTCAATAAACTGAAATTCCCAGCTCGACCACAGGATCAGCTCCTCGGAAAGCCGCGACAGATGCATCATGACCAGCGCGCACGCGCTCATCAGCTCCACGCAGAAATCGCGGTCCGATACGCCGTCGAGACTGTTTTCACACACGGCGGCAAAGCCGAGCTTCTGCGCCTCAAACACGCGGTCGGTCGGATATGTCGTCCCGGCCAGCGCACAGCAGCCGATGGGGGAGGCGTCCGTGCGCTTATACGCGTCCGCAAGCCGTCCATAGTCGCGCTCCAGCATCATCGCATACGCCAGCAGCTGCTGGCCGAATGTGATCGGCTGTGCCCGCTGCAAATGCGTGTAGCCGGGCATAATGGCGTCCTTGTTCGCCTCCGCCTGCGTATGCAGCGCCTGCATGACGGCCAGAACCAGCGCTTGCAGCGCCTTGATCTCATCCTTTAAATACATCCGCAGATCAAGCGCGACCTGATCGTTGCGCGAACGCGCCGTGTGGAGCTTTTTGCCCACATCGCCGATGCGCTTCGTAAGCTCCGCCTCGACAAACATATGAATGTCCTCAGCCTGCGGGTCGAGCTGCAGCGCCCCGGATTCCAGATCGGCCAGAATGCCCGCCAGACCGTCGATGATCGCATCCGTATCCGCCTGCGTCAGAATGCCGCATTTGGCAAGCATTGCGGCGTGTGCCATGGAGCCGGTGATATCCTGCCTGTACATCCGTCCGTCGACGGCGATCGAAGAGTTGAATGCGTCAGCCAATGCCGAAGTCTCCGCCTCCGACCGGCCCGCCCAAAGCTTGTTCATGGTGCGTTCTCCCTGCATGATATTTGCAAAGCCTCCCCTTGCCATGCCCCGCATGGTAAGGGGAGGTGGATTTTTACAGCTTCCCCTGCTCCCGCAGCGCCTGCACCTTGGTCGGCAGGCCCCAGATGTTGATGAAGCCCTCGGCCTCGGCCTGGTTGAAATCGCTCTCGCCGAATGTGACGAGATTCTCAGAATACAGAGAATACGGCGAGGTAATGCCGGCGTTGATCATGTTGCCCTTGTAGAGCTTGAGCTTGACCGTGCCGGTGCAGAACTCGTTGGCCTTTTTCGCGAACGCTGTCAGCGCCTCCTGCAGCGGGGTGTACCACTTGCCGTTGTAAATGAGGTCGGCATAGTCGACGGCCAGCTTTTCCTTCATATGCAGCGTTTCCTTGTCGAGCGTGAGCATTTCCAGCTGCTCATGCGCGAAATAGAGGATCGTGCCGCCCGGCGTCTCATAAATGCCGTGATCCTTCATGCCGATGAGCCGGTTTTCGACGATATCCAGAATGCCGACGCCGTTCTCGCCGCCGAGCTTGTTGAGCTTGCGGATGATGTCGGAAACCTTCATCTTCTCGCCGTTGACCGCCACGGGGACGCCCGCCTCAAAGCTGACGGAAACCGTCGTGGGCGTGTCGGGCGCCTGATAGGGGGACACACCCATTTCAAGAAACAGCGCCTTGTCAAGATCCGGCTCGTTCGCGGGATCCTCAAGATCAAGGCCCTCGTGGCTCAGGTGCCAGAGGTTCTTATCCTTGGAGTAGTTCGTCTCGCGGGAGATCTTCAGCGGCACATGATGCGCCTCGGCGTAGTCGATTTCCTCGTCACGGGACTTGATCTCCCACTCTCTCCACGGCGCGATGATCGGCATGTCGGGCGCGAAGCGCTTGATGGCCAGCTCGAACCGGACCTGATCGTTGCCCTTGCCGGTCGCGCCGTGCGCGATGGCGTCTGCACCCTCGGCCAGCGCGATCTCGGCCAGCTTCTTGCCGATAACGGGCCGCGCAAACGCGGTGCCGAGCAGGTATTTTTCATATTTCGCGTCCATCATGACGGACGGGACGATAATCTCGTCGCACATCTCGTCGGTGAGATCGGCGATAATCAGCTTGCTCGCGCCGGTCTTGATGGCCTTTTCCTCCAGTCCGTCCAGCTCGTCGCCCTGTCCGACATCTGCCGCGACGGCGATGATCTCCGGATCGTTGTAATGCTCCTTCAGCCACGGGATGATGACCGAGGTATCAAGGCCGCCAGAATAGGCCAGAACGATTTTTTTGATCTTGCTCTTATCCATGTGAAAACCCTCCATAAAGCTCCGTTGTGCGGTTGTTTTTCTTTATGCACGTAATATACACACTTTATGCAGAAAAGTCAAGCATAAAATTTATAAATATTCATTTATGTGAAAAAACAATGCATACCCATCCGTACACGCCCGCCGTTTTGTGCAGAATGAAAAAAACTTTACTTTTTCCGCCAAAGCGCGTAAAATTTGAGGTAACAGACGGGAACCGTTTCCGCTGTAGGGGCCGATGCCCACATCGGCCCGGCAGGGCAGACCGGTTCCACAGAGGATTTTGGCGAATTCGCAGCTGCGGAACGGGCCGATGTGGGCATCGACCCCTACAATATGCTGCATACAGGAATGAATATGCAAAAAAAAGCTGGTTTTGGAACCCTCGATCCCCACCGGTGGGATCTCTGCGCCGCCGTACTGGCGCTCTGCGCACCGGACTTTGCGGAAAAACCCGCCTCTGCGCAGGAGTTTTTAGCCGCGCTCTATCAGAAGCTCTGCGCGCAGATGTTCCCGGACGGCCTGCCGGAGGTTCCCGTACTGACGGCGGACGAGACGGCGTACCTGTCCGCGCTGGAAGCGGCGCTTTACGGCCCGGCGGACAGCTTCGACCCCTATCTCGATCTGCTGCCACTGCCGGAAGACGCGATTTCCGGAAGCCGCGTGGAGGCGCAGTATGCCAGATTTGAGCAGGCCGTGCGGGAAAGCCATCTTATGGCCGTCATGCGCCTCGGCATGGAATCGACGCCCTTCGACCCCGCATCGCATACCATCGGCGTCCACAATATCGCTCTGCACACGGCCATTCTCGCGAAAAAGGCCGGGTTCCCGGTCGACCTGCCGCTGGTCAGCGCGGCGGCGCTGGGGCATGACATCGGAAAATTCGGCTGCCGGGGCGAGGATCTGAGCCGCATTGCCTATCTGCACTATTATTACACCTGGCAGTGGTTCAGCCGCCATGACATGGAGGAGATCGGCTATATCTCCGCCAACCACTCCACGTGGGACCTGGAATTTGAAAACCTGCCCATCGAGTCTCTGCTTCTCATCTACGCGGACTTCCGCGTCCGCGGCACGAGAGCGCCCGGCGAAAAGGAGCGTATGCGCATCTATTCGCTCAAGGACGCGTATGAGATGATCTTTTGCAAGCTGGCCGACATGACGCCGGAAAAGACGCTCCGCTACCAGAACGTCTATCACAAGCTGAGCGATTTTGAAAATCTGCTCCGAAGCCGCGGCGTCAGCCCGGAGCTGACGGAAACCGAGCTTCTGCCGCAAGAGACAAAGGATCCATCGCTCATGAACGCGGAGCAGGCGCTTCAGGCGCTGCGCGACCTGACGCTGGACGGCTCCATCCGACTCATGCACACGCTCTCGACCGACCAGACGCTCGAGCAGCTGCTCGAACAGGCCAAGGGCGAAAAAAATCTCCAGCGGATCCGAATGTACCTGCGCCTGCTGGAGGAATACAGCACCTATATGACCAAGGCCAACAAGCGCAAGACGCTTGTGCTCCTGTATGAGCTTCTCATGCACCCGGACGGCGACGTGCGCCGCATCGCCGGGCGCATCATGGGCAAAATTCTTGCGAATGCCGGCCCGCGCTACCGCAAGGAGCGGCCGCTTTCTGCGAAGGACGGCCAGATGCCGCCCGCCGTGATGGCGCTTTTGTCGGAATCTGCCGAGCTTTGGACACATTATATCGGCCTCTGTCTGCACCCGGATTACCGCATTTCCAGCAAGCACGCGCTGCGCATCTCCAACTCGCTCAAGACCATCTGCCAGAGCCTGTTTGCCTCCTGCGAGGAAAAGGAGGCCGGGCCGCTGGTCAAGCCGCTTCTGAACGCGCTGACCGAGGCGCGGGACGAAGACCGGTTCGTGCTGGTCGACGCGCTGTGCCATGTGCCGTGCCGCTATCTGCCAAAAAAGGAGCTGCCGGAGCTGTCCGCCCGCCTTGCCGCCATGCTCGGCACGGGAAACCCGGAGCTGGATATCATCACGCTGCATATGCTCCTGCGCCTGACCCACGCCGAGCAGGGCCTGCGGCCGGCCGTCTGCGCCGCCGTGCGGCAGTACGCGCCGCGCTGGGAGGATCATCTGGCCCACGACTGGCTCAAAGCAAGGCTGCTGGCGGAGCCGTTCGCGGCGTTGGACGCGCGGACCGTCTCGCAGATCCACCTCAGCAACCTGAAAAACGCCGTCCACTGGACGGTCAAGCTCACGCAGATCAATATGCTGCTGGAATATGTCCGGACGCACCCGGAGACGGCGTTCCACACGGCGCTGCATTTTTCCAATCTGCTCTGCGTCAGCGAGCATCTTCCCGTGCGTGAGGCGGCGGGCAACGCGCTGCTTTCTGTGGCCCCCGATCTGCTCGTCGACCAGATCAACGAGATCGGCATCGACCTGACGCGCGAGCTGGAATCCGGGCAGGAGCAGATCTCGCGCTTCATCCCGCCGTATCTGGGAAGGCTTTTGTGCCTGCTGCCGGAAAAGGAGCTGGGCGAGTCTGTAGAGTCTATCGGAAAGCTTGCCTGCGGCGCGTCCATCCGGCCTGCACGCGTGGCGCTGTTTACGCTCGGCGAGGCGCTGAATGTGCTGCCGGAGCAGGAGGCGCAGATCGCTGATCACATCCTCGGCCTCATCCTTACTGGCATTTCCCACTATGACGAGACGATCCACCAGACGGCGCTGGCCGTCCTCTGCCGCGATATTTTCGGCCGCGACCAGCTTTCCCTTGCCAGAAAGCATGATATTTTCGTCCGTCTGCACAAAAAGCTCCTGACGCTTTTGGCAGAACCGCGCACCGGCCAGCTGACATTCTTCAACTGCGCGGCCATGCTCAACCATCTGTACCGCTATACCGTCCGGCAGGAGCTGCTGGAGGGGCCGTTCCGCTTCCCGCCGGAAAAACCCGCCGCGTTTTTCCCCGGCACGTTCGACCCGTTTTCCGTCGGCCACAAGCAGATCGTGCAGGAGATCCGCGCACGCGGCTTCGAGGTCTATCTGGCCGTCGACGAGTTCTCGTGGAGCAAGAAAACGCTCCCCAAGCTCCTGCGCCGCCGCATCGTTTCCATCTCGACCGCCGACCAGTGGGACACGTATCTGTTCCCCGACGAGATCCCCGTCAATATCGCCATGCCGGACGATCTTGCCCGCCTGCGGCAGCTGTTTCCGGGCAGAGACGTCTATCTTGTCGCAGGCAGCGATGTGATCGCCAACGCCTCGGCGTACAAGCACACAGAGCCCGGCACAGCTGCGGACTATGACCACATCATCTTCTGCCGCGACGGCAGTGCCGACCGCGCGGCCCTGGCCTCGATCATCCGGGGAAAGCTCCTGCTTCTGTCGCTGCCGCCGTTTTATGAGACAGTCAGCTCCACGCGCATCCGCGCCTCGGTCGACCAGAACCTTGATATTTCCATGCTCGTCGCACCGGTCGTGCAGACGTATATTTATGAATGCGGCCTGTACGTCCGTTCCCCGGAGCAGAAGGACGTGCTGCGGCGCGAAGCGCTCTATTTCCGAAATGTCACGCAGGACGAGCAAACGCTCCCGCAGGCCGTCCGGGCCTGTATGCGGGGCAAAAAAGCGCCCCGCGCGGCGCTTCTGCTGGCAAGACCTGCGCGTCTGCTCGGCTGGGCGGCGGGACATACAATTTTGCTGGACGATCTGTATGACGCGCTCGGCTCTCTGGACGCGTGCAGCTATGTGCGCCAGCACGCCTCCGGCCAGATCCTGTTCGTTGACGCGGCGCAGGCCGAGGGGGAGGACGCGCTGCGGATGCTCCTCAACGAGCTGCTTGCCAGAAGTCTTGAGCAGGGGCACACCTATGCGCTCTGCCGCTGTGGGGAAGACCAGACGGAGCTGCAGAGTGCCCTGCGCCAGCTCGGCTTTACACAGGCCGCAGACGGCATCTATTATGTCGATATGCGCAACCCCGTCATGCTCCTGCAGGACGCCATGCTCTGCATCAAGCCCCCGCACCGCGACGCACCCGCTGTGCGCGAGGCCGTTTTGCAGACCCGGCCCCGCCTGCGCATGGCGCTCAGCGCCATGTTCCCTGGCAAGCTCCTTCTGTGCTTCGACACGGAAATGCTCAATCAGGCCATTGCCCAACGCATTGAGCGCATGAACGGCGTGCAGGACGTGCCCGAGGGCGTCTGGCAGCTCGGGCCGTATATGTGCGTGCCCTACGGGAAAATTTTTGCGGACGCCATCGTGCCCAATACGGTCACGAAGACGCTCCACGTGGAAAAATGCTACGCGCCCGACGTGCGCAGCTTCACGATCGAGGAATACCCGGATTATTCTCCGCTGCCGGGACAGGTCCGCACGCTGCGCTCGTTCCACCGGCCCATTATTCTGGTCGACGATCTGCTGCACAAGGGCTACCGCATCGAAAAGCTTGACCGCGTCTTCCGGCAGGAGCAGCTTGCCGTTGACCGCATCGTCGTCGCCGTCATGTCCGGCTATGGCCGCGATCTGATGCGCGTGCAGGGCAGGCGGGCCGAGTGCGAGTATTTTATTCCGAATCTCCATTACTGGGTCACGGAGAGTCTGCTCTATCCCTTTATCGGCGGCGACAGCGTCGCAGGCCGCAGGCAGAAGGAGCGCATGCTCCCGTCTGTCAATATGATCCTGCCGTATGTCTATCCCGGCTATTTCTTCGACGTGACGGAAGGGAGCATCCGGGGCCTTTCAAAAACGGCGCTGGAAAACGCCATGCAGATCCTCCGCGCGCTTGAACGCGAGCACCAGCGCGTGTTCTCAGCTGCGCTGACCATCCGCCGCCTCAGCGAAGCCCTGACGCAGCCCCGCCTGCCCGATAAAGGCGACTGCATGACCTTCGATTTCTCCCTCCCGGCCTCCAGCTACCTCGAAGAAGACCTCTCCCGTCTGGACCGCATCTGCCGCTGAGTGCCTGAGAGGCAGAGCGGCAGACAGCTGCGAAAAGCGGAAGCCCAATGCGAATTCGTGACTGCACCCTAGGGGCGGACGACTCTGTCCGCCCGCAGAATACAGTGCTTTTTCGTGAATTTGCGGCAAATTCGCAACATTTATCGGGCCGACAGAGTCGTCGGCCCCTACCAGACGCTTCCACAAAAAAGCTGTGCCCCGGCTGCCTGACGGCAGCCGGGGCGCGGTTGCTTATTTGGTTCTGCTGCAGCCGGTGCAGCTGTCTTCGGGCTTGATGCACGGTTCGTTTTTCCCGGGGAAGAACGCGTCCATCGGGAAATCGATCTGGCTGAAGACCTCGCAGGGGCTTTCCGTGCTCGTGCCGCCCACCGGCGGGCAGGTCTTCGACGGAACGCAGTAGTCGAACGTCGGGATGAGCAGCTGTGTGTCGCGTTCGAGCCGGACGATGGAGAACTGTCCAATCGTGACAAGCAGGCGCTTGCATTCGCCGGTCAGCACCAGCGGCTCGTCGAAGCAGCCCAGCAGCGCCTCCGGGATGGCGGGCGAGGCTTCGTTCTGGCAGCAGCAGCTGCACGCCTCCATCACGCGCGAGCCGAGGATGATCGGGTCGACCGTCTCCGCAATGGCCCGCGGCAGCGAGACGGACTGCAAAGACTTCTTACAAAGGCACGTCAGATCGTCCCGGCTGGAGAAAATGCGTGCGCTCGTTTCCCCGCCGAACAGAACCAGCCGCTTGGAGAACACGGCAAGGCCCGTGACGGTATTCGTGCGTCCGGCCGAGAGCGTCGCGTCGGCAATGACGCGGTAATAGAACGTTACGTCGACCGTAAAATAGCCGGAGGAGTAGGGAACCGGCTCCACCTGTACCTGAGTAAAGAGCAGCTCCACATACCGCGCCTTTGCGCTTGCCGCGCAGTCGAGCGTCTGCTGGGAGTCGACCGTTAAGTACACGCGCAGATCCTCAATGCAGTCCTTGGCGAGACAGCTGTCTGTGATTTTCCCCGTATGCACACAAACCGCTTCACGGATGCCGCGCAGATCACAGGTCTTGCCCGTCTGTGCAGGTTCAGACATTCGGATGACCTCCTATATATGATATCGTAAAGGTTCGCGTGGCCGAAACAGGGTCGTTCACGCTTCGCTTTCATAACAGTTTATGCAAAACCGCCCGTATGTGAAACACCGCGCGGGGAAATTGAACCCGAAATTGCGTGGACAAATGCGGAAATATGTGCTAAGATGATAGATGAATTCTAAATTGGTGAGGTATGCCTGCACATGAAACTGGATATCATGGGGCTGCAATTTGATAATGTCACGATGGACGAGGCCTCGGCGCGCGCGGAACAGATCCTTGCGGGCAAAAAGACCTGCTATGCCGTGACCCCGAACGCTGAGATCGCCTATGAGGCGCTGTACGACGAAACGCTCCGCGCGCTCATCAACGGCGCCGATCTCGTCCTGCCGGACGGCGCAGGCGTTGTGCTCGCGTCGAAGCTTCTCAAAACGCCGCTGAAGCAGAAGGTCGCGGGCGTCGATTTTGCCGACCGCCTGCTGTCCATCCTCGAAAAGACCGGCGGCGGGCTGTTCCTGCTCGGCAGCAAGCCCGGCGTTGCGGAGCTTGCCGCGCAGAAAATGACAGAAAAGCACCCGAAGCTGTACATCTGCGGCATGAACGACGGCTATTTCAAGGATGAAGCACCGGTCATCGAGAAGATCAATGCCGCAAAGCCCGATGTACTCTTCGTCTGCCTCGGCGCGCCGAAGCAGGAGCTGTTTATGAAAAATCATCTGGACGAGCTGCATATCAAGCTTATGATCGGCCTCGGCGGCTCGCTCGACAGCTTCGCGGGCACGGTCAAGCGCGCTCCAAAGTGGATGATCCGCTGCAATCTTGAGTGGCTCTACCGGCTCATCAAGGAGCCGAAGCGGTTCGGACGGATGCTCCGGCTGCCAAAATACCTGTTCGCCGTGCTTGGCAAACGGATAAGAGGGT
>OMDX01000277.1_pt1 | contig 19653 bp, 18 predicted proteins | sample 1673711 | NCBI WGS metagenome assembly OMDX01 (sample SAMEA103958123, study PRJEB25191) | human gut metagenome
ATATATTGTATCTGCCAAATTTCAACGAGAGATATCAGGCCTATCCGCAAGGCCTCCCTTTGAACAGAGAAAAGAGGTAAGTCAAAAATATTTTACGAACGGGGGAGGATAAATGTCCAAAGAGTTGATTCGCCTGCGGGACCTCTGCATGGCGTTTGACGACGAGCTGGTTCTCGATCACATCAATCTGTATATCAACGATTCTGAATTCCTCACACTTCTGGGCCCCAGCGGCTGTGGAAAGACCACAACGCTGAGGATTATCGGCGGTTTCACGACGCCCACGTCGGGAGACGTCACCTTTGATGGTGTGAGGATTAATGATGTCCCGCCGCATAAGCGGCAGATCAACACGGTGTTCCAGAAGTATGCGCTGTTCCCTCATCTGGACGTGTTTGAGAACATCGCCTTTGGCTTGCGGATCGCCAAGGTGCCTGCCGAGGAAATCGAGGAGCGCGTGACGGAAATGTTGGGCGTGGTGAGTCTGAAGGGCTTTGAGCACCGGAAAATCACCCAGCTGTCCGGCGGCCAGCAGCAGCGGGTGGCCATCGCCCGGGCGCTGGTGAACCGGCCCAAGGTCCTGCTGCTGGACGAGCCCCTGGGCGCGCTGGACCTGCGCCTGCGGAAGGATATGCAGATCGAGCTGAAGCGTATCCAGCAGCAGATGGGCATTACCTTCATCTATGTGACCCATGACCAGGAGGAGGCCCTGACCATGTCCGACACCGTGGTGGTGATGGACAAGGGCCGCATCCAGCAGATCGGCACCCCCGAGGACATCTATAACGAGCCGAAAAACGCCTTTGTGGCGGACTTTATCGGCGAGAGCAACATTCTCAACGGCACCATGGTCCGCGACAACGTGGTGAAAATGTACGGCAAGGAGTTCCCCTGCGTGGACGGCGGGTTCGCCCCCAACGAGCCGGTGGACGTGGTCATCCGCCCCGAGGACATCGACATTGTCCCCGTGGAGCAGGGGCAGCTGGTGGGCACCGTCACCAACGTCACCTTCAAGGGGATGCAGTACGATATCATCGTGGACTTCCGGGGCTTCAAGTGGCTGATCCAGACCACGGACCACTCCCCGGTGGGGGCCCGCATCGGCGTGAAGATCGACCCGGACGGGTTCCATATCATGAAAAAGAGCGAATATTCCGGTCAGTTCGGCGACTACAGCTCCTATTCCGAGGAGTATGAGGAGCTGGCGGACGCCTCCTGGGAGACGGATGAGGAGGAGAGCGGGGATGAAGAATAAGCTCTCCCGGTTCGCCGTGCCCTATGAGGTGTGGATGGCCATTTTCGTGGTGGCCCCCATCCTTATCATGGTGATCTATGCCTTCTCCTCCTCAGAGGGGGGCTTCACCCTGGACAATTTTGTGCAGATGGGCGGCTATACCCAGGTGTTTCTGCGGTCATTCAAGCTGGCCATCATCGCCACGCTGATCTGTCTGGTCATCGGGTACCCGGTATCGTATCTCATGAGCCGGGAGGGGCCCGCCTTCCAGCGGACGGCCATGGTGCTGATCATGCTGCCCATGTGGATGAACTTCCTGCTGCGGACGTATTCCTGGATGACCATCCTGGAAAACCACGGGCTCCTGAACCAGCTGTTTCAGAAAATCAGGCTCATCAGCCTGTATAACCACATTTTCGGCACGGAGCTGGAGTATTTCTCCATGATGAATACCCAGGGGGCCGTGGTGCTGGGCATGGTATATAACTATCTGCCCTTTATGATCCTGCCCATCTATTCCGTGATCATCAAGCTGGACGGCTCCCTGCTGGAGGCTGCCCGGGACCTGGGGGCCAGCTCCATGACGGTATTCCGCCGGGTGATCCTGCCTCTGAGCCTGCCGGGGGTCATCTCCGGCATCACCATGGTGTTTGTGCCGTCGGTGTCCACCTTCGCCATCAGCCGGATGCTGGGCGGCGGCACGGAGCTGCTGCTGGGCGACCTGATCGAGCGGCAGTTCCTGGGCGGGGCCTACAACCCCCAGCTGGGCGCGGCCATCTCCCTGGTGATGATGGTCATCGTGCTGGTGTGCATGCTGGTGATGAATCGCTTCGGTGAGGGCGAGGAACAGGCGGTGATCCTATGACCGGGCGCAGACAGAACAGCATCGGCGATCGGGTGCTTATGGCGCTGGTGTTCCTGTTTTTGTACGCACCCATCATCATTCTCATCGTGTTCTCCTTCAACGCGGGCACCAGCTCCAGCGTGTGGAAGGGTTTTTCCCTGAAATGGTACGAGTCCCTGCTGTCCAACCGTCTGATCATGAACAGTGTGTACACCACCCTGATGGTGTCGCTGCTGTCCACCATTGCGGCGGCCATTGCGGGAACGTTTGCCGCCATTGGACTGTACGCCATGAGCCGGCGGCGCCGGACCATCGTCAATTCCGTCAACAACATCCCCATGATGAACGCGGATATCGTCACCGGCGTCAGCCTGTGTCTGCTGTTCGTGGTGTTCTTCAACGGATGGGGCGCCTTTGCCGGGTGGGTGAACTCCTGGCAGTCGGCGGTGGTGCTGCCGGAGCGGCTGACCATGGGCTTCGGCACCCTGCTTATCGCCCATATCTGCTTCAACATTCCGTATGTCATCCTGTCCGTGGGGCCAAAGCTGCGGCAGATGGACCGGAACCTCATCGACGCGGCCCAGGACCTGGGCTGCACCTGGATGCAGGCATTCTGGCGGGTGGTGATCCCGGAGATCAAGCCCGGCATCGTGTCCGGTGCGCTGACGGCCTTCACCATGTCCGTGGATGACTTCATCATCAGCTATTTTACCGCCGGGACCAGTGCCTCCACCCTGGCCATGACCATTTACGGCATGACCAAAAAGCGCGTCAGCCCGGAGATCAACGCCATTTCCACCCTGCTGTTTGTGACGGTGCTGGTGCTGCTGGCCATCATCAACCTGCGGGACAGCCACGCCGCCCACCGGGAGCACCACGCAGCGGCGACTGCCGCCTCCGGCGCGCCTATGAAGCACCACCGGCGGCCCAACAAGGTGCTGCGGCGCGTGGCGGCCGGGGTCATGGCCTGCGTGCTGACGGCGCTGCTGGTGGTCACCGGCCGGTCCGTCCAGTCGGAGCGGGTGGTGAACGTGTGCTCCTGGGGCGAGTACATCGACGAGGAGCTGATCACCCAGTTTGAGGAGGAAACCGGCATCCGCGTGAACTATCAGACGGCGGAGAGCAACGAGGCCCTGTACTCCCTCATCAAGATGGGCGGCGCGGACTTCGACGTCATCGTCCCCTCGGACTATATGATCGCCCGCCTGATTCAGGAGGATATGCTGGCAGAGCTGGACTACAGCCACATCCCCAACTTTGACCTGATTGACGACACCTATAAAAACCTCAGCTACGACCCGGAGAACAAGTACACCGTGCCGTACGCCTGGGGCACCCTGGGCATTATCTACAACACCACCATGGTGTCCGGGCCTATTACCAGCTGGGACGCCATGTTCGATCCCCAGTATGCGGGACAGGTGCTGATGATCAACAACTCCCGGGACGCTCTGGCCGCGGCCCTGCTGGACCTGGGCTACAGCATCAATACCACGGACCCCGGCCAGCTGGAGGAGGCCTTTGCCCTGCTGAAAAACGCCAAGGACAGCGGCGTGTATCAGGCCTTCGTCATGGACGAGGTGTTCCAGAAAATGGAGGGCGGAAACGCCGCCATCGCCATGTACTACGCCGGAGACTACCTGACCATGCTGGAGAACAACGAGGATCTGGCCTTCGTTATTCCGGAGGAGGGCAGCAACTGGTTCGTGGACGCCATGTGCGTCCTGAAGGACACCCAGCACATGGCCGAGGCGGAGGAGTGGATCAACTTCATCGCCTCCACCAGCTCCAACCTGGCCAACATGGACTATATCTGGTACGCGTCCCCCAACCGGGAGGCGCTGGAGCAGTACCCGGCCTACTACCAGGAGGTCAACGAGGAGGAGCTGGACCCGGAGATCTTCCAGATCATGGCTCCCCCGGCAGAGACCCTGGACCGATGCGAGATCTATGAGAACCTGCCCAAGGAGACCCTGAAGCTGTATGACCGCCTGTGGACCAGGCTGGGCGTGTAATGGAGGAACGGATATGCTGGAGATCGGAAAATCCTATACCATCGAACAGGTAGTCACCCCGGAGATGACCGCCCGGGCCATCGGCTCCGGCGGCCTGGAGGTGTTCGGCACCCCGTTTATGATGGCCATGATGGAGCACGCCGCCATGGACTGCGTGCAGCCGGACCTGCCGGAGGGCAAGGGCACCGTGGGCGTGGACATCCAGTCCAGCCACCTGGCGCCCACCCCTGTGGGCATGACCGTCCGGGCCACGGCCACCGTGACCGGCGTGTCGGAAAACGGGAAGCTCATCACCTTCCGGGTGGAGGCCAGCGACGACTGGGGCCCCATCGGCGAGGGGACCCACACCCGGGCCGTCATTGCCAACGACCGCTTCCTGCAGAAGTGCAACGGCAAGCTGACGCAGGCCAAGCAAAAATAGCGAAAACGAGGAGGGCCTGAGGCTCTCCTCGCTTTCTTTGTCCGGCGGGTGTCCCCCGGCTGTGGCGGGGCGGAGCAAAAAAGTTTCCTCATCGCGAGAAAAGCCCTTGCAATCAGCGGGCGGGGACCGTATAATATAAGTTCAGTGTGCAAGCACGGAAATACGACCGAACAAGGAGTGTGAGACAATGACCGAGGAAGGGAAGGCCCCTCTGAACGAGGAGAGTGCCGAGAGCAAAAACTTTATTCTGAACTTTATCGACGAGGACATCGCAGAGGGTGGCCGGTTCCAGGGACTGACCGTTCACACCCGTTTCCCGCCGGAGCCCAACGGCTATCTGCACATCGGCCACTGCAAGGCCCTGTGCATCGACTTCGGCACCGCCGAGCGATACCATGGCCTGTGCAACCTCCGCATGGACGACACCAACCCCGCCAAGGAAGACACCGAGTATGTGGACGCCATCCAGCAGGACATCCACTGGCTGGGCTTTGACTGGGGCGACCGGTTCTTCTACGGGTCCGACTATTTTGAAAAGGACTATGAATACGCCGTGGAGCTCATCAAAAAGGGGCTGGCCTACGTCTGCGAGCTGACGCCGGAGGAGTTCAAGGCCAACCGCGGCGACATCGGCATCCCCGCCACGTCCCCCTACCGGGACCGGCCCATCGAGGAGAACCTGCGGCTGTTTGAAATGATGAAAAACGGCCAGGTGGAGGAGGGGAAAATGACCCTGCGGGCCAAGATCGACCTGGCCAGCGGCAACCTGAACCTCCGGGACCCCATCATCTACCGCATCCGCTTCATCAATCACCACCGCCAGGGTACCAAGTGGTGCATCTATCCCATGTACGACTTTGCCCACCCCATCCAGGACGCCCTGGAGGGCATCACCCACAGCCTGTGCTCCCTGGAGTTTGAGTCCCACCGGCCCCTGTACGACTGGGTGGTCAGCAACGTGTCTATCCCCTATCACAAGCCCCGGCAGATCGAATTTGCCCGGCTGGGCATCGACCACACCGTCATGAGCAAGCGGAAGCTCCGCAGGCTGGTGGAGGAGCACTATGTCTCCGGCTGGGACGATCCCCGGATGCCCACCCTGTGCGGCCTGCGCCGCCGGGGCTATACCGCCGCCTCTATCCGCAGCTTCTGCGAGCGCATCGGCGTGGCCAAATCCCCCAACACCGTGGAGTACGGCTTCCTGGAGCACTGCCTGCGGGAGGATCTGAACGTGTCCGCCCAGCGGACCATGGCGGTGCTGCATCCGGTGAAGCTCACCGTCACCAACTATCCCCAGGGCCAGAGCGAGACCTTCACCGTGGAGAACAACCCCACCGATCCCAGCCAGGGCACCCATGAGATCACCTTCAGCCGCCACCTGTGGATCGAGCATGAGGACTTTCTGGAGACGCCCATTCCCAAGTATAAGCGCCTGTATCCCGACGGCTCCGAGTGCCGCCTGAAGGGCGCGTATCTGGTGAAGTGCACCGGCTGCGTCAAGGATGAAAACGGCCAGATCGTGGAGGTCCTGTGCACATATGACCCCGACAGCCGGGGCGGCGATCCCGCCGACGGCCGCAAGGTCAAGGGCGCCACGCTGCACTGGGTGGACGCGGAGAGCTGCGTGGACGCCGAGGTGCGCCTGTATGACAATCTGTTCTCCGATCCCCAGCCCGACGGGCCGGACAAGGATTTCCTGAACTGCCTGAACCCCGACTCCCTGATGGTGCTGGAGGGGTGCAAGGTGGAGCGGGCCATGGTGGACGTGGCCAAGCGCTTTGACCAGGCGGAAAACCGCACCGGCGTCAACGCCCCCACCTTCCAGTTTATGCGGACGGGCTATTTCTGCATGGACAACCGGGACTGCACGGCAGATCACCTGGTATTCAACCGCAGCGTGTCCCTGAAGGACAGCTTCAAAAAGTAACCTGTAAAGTAAAAGTTGCGCCGCCCAAAGGGCGGCGCAACTTTGTTTTGCTGGACAAGGGGCAGGGCAATCTGTATAATGGGGAGGAAAAAGGAGGTCCACGCCATGTCCCTATACGATGTCGTTCACGCCCCGCAGCCCCGGAAACGGGACCGGAAGCTGCACATACTCATCGCCATTGGGCTGATCCTGGTGCTGGCGGCGTTTATCCCCATTCCGTGGGCCATGCATTTACAGCGGCAGTATCGCCATTTTATAAATGGGCTGGGAGAAAGCGTCCAATACGCCAAGGAGCAGGGCGGCCTGTACGTCCGGCAGGACGGGCGGCAATTCTGGTCCCAGGACTCCGCCTCCCGGCTATATCTGGAGCTGAACACCGCCGGCATGGGCAAGCGCCAGAACAGCGCCCCCAAGTCCGTGCCGGATGCGGAGCTGGAGTTCGGCAACGGGTGCATCCTGCGTCTGTGGAAGCAGGACGTCTGGGACGGGTACAACCGCAAATGGGTCCCCGGCGTGTTCGTCTGGTACCAGGGGGCAGACGGGACCAACTATATGTATGACACCGACCAGGTGCGGTGGCAGGTGCTGGGCAAGTGGGTGCCCGGAGAATAGGAGGAGCGATATGGGTCTTTACGACGCGGTACGGAAGGAGAAGTCCCGGCGGCGGTTCCACCCCCTGTGGGCGGCGGCGCTGGTCTTTGCCGTGGCGCTGGTGACGGTGCTGGGCCTGGTCATCAGCAAGCCCCAGCGGGACCACGACCGGTTCGTCCAGTGCATGAGCGAGATCTCCAGCAGCACCGCCTATGCCCTGGCCCGGAAGCACACCAACCTTCAGGCTCAGGTGGACGGCCAAAGCCTGCGCATTACCCAGGAAAACGGCTATGCCCTGTACGGCAAGCTGTTCAACATGGGCGCCGTATTCAGCCGGGATGTGCCCAAGGACGGGGGCATCCGCCTGGACTACGGCGACGGCGCGGTGATGGAGCTGTGGCCCTACCGGCTGCCCGCCGGGTCCGCCCGCAGCCAGGGGCTGTTCGTGCGGTTCCGGAATCCGGAGGGAAAGGTCTATTCCTACTACACGGACCGGGATACCTTTGCCCGGGTCACCGAGTGCCTGTCGCCGGAGCATAACCCGGCGTGGGACTGAAGCAAGCCATATGAAAACGGCCCTGCGGGAGCGTGCTCCCACAGGGCCGTTTTGCGCTTATTTCAGCTCGTCCAGGGTCAGCCGGAAGCTGGGCAGAAAGTCCCGGAGGAACAGGTCCACCTCCGGCAGGTGCATCTTCTCCAGGGCCTGCCGGGTCTGGTGGGCGGCGGCGCAGAACTCGTGGTTGCCGGCCTTCTCCTCCTCCAGGCACTTGATGTGGGCCGACAGCTTGTCCGCCGCCTTCACCAGCTCCTCCACCTCCGGGTCCGCCGGGGTCAGCAGGCCGGCGTAGATGTCCTGGAGCCTCTGGGGCAGCATCCCCGTGAGCTTCCGGCAGGCGATGGCCTCCACCTGCTTATAGGCGTCCCGGATATCGGGGTTATAATATTTGATGGGCGTGGGCATATCGCCGGTGAGAATCTCGCTGGCGTCGTGGTACAGGGCCGCCACGGCCACGGCTCCGGCGTCCACCTGGCCGCCGAAATACTCGTTGCGCAGCACTGCCAGGGCGTGGGCCAGGATAGCCACCTGGTGGCTGTGCTCCTGGATATTCTCGGTGTAGCTGTTGCGCATCAGGGCCCAGCGGTCAATGAACCGCATCCGGGCCATATAGGCGAAAAAGTGGTGCATCACTGTACCTCCCCCAATAGAATTTCCCCGTCGGTGCCGGTGATCCTCACCGGCAGCACCTGATTGTGGAGGTTTTCGCCGCCGGGGACAGCCACCTCCATATAGTTGGGCGCGTGGCCGCCGTAGCGGCCTGCCACCGGCTGCTCAAACAGCACGGAATACGTCTCTCCCACGCAGCCCTCCAGAAACTCCCGGTGCAGCCGTGCGGCCAGCGCGCCGGCCCGGGCGGCCCGCTCCTCCTTCACCGGGCCCGGCACCTGGGGCATGTCCGCCGCCCTGGTGCCGGGACGGATGGAGTACGGGAACACATGCATGGCCGCAAAGCGGCACTCCTCCAGAAACGCCAGGGTGGCGGAGAACTCCTCCTCCGTCTCCTGGGGAAAGCCGCAGATCACGTCGGTGGTGATGGCGGGGCGGGGGAAATATGCCCGCAGCAGGCGGACGGATTCCCGGAACCGGGCGGTGTCGTACCGGCGGTTCATGCGGCGCAGGGTGGCGTCGCACCCGGATTGCAGGGACAGATGGAAGTGGGGGCACAGATTGGGAAGCTGCGACGCCCGGCGGCAGAAATCCTCCGTCACCGTCCGGGGCTCCAGGCTCCCCAGCCGCAGCCGCAGCCGGGGCGCGGCCGCCGCTACAGCCTCCACCAGGTCGATGAGGCTGCTGCCGTCGTGAAGATCCCGGCCCCAGGAGGAAATTTCGATGCCGGTGAACACCAGCTCCCGGTATCCCTCCGCCTGGAGCTGCCGGGCCTGGGCCACGGCCTCGGCCAGGGGCAGGGACCGCACCGGCCCCCGGGCATAGGGAATGATGCAGTAGGTGCAGAAATTCACGCAGCCGTCCTCCACCTTCAGCATGGCCCGGGTGCGGGCCGCCATGCCTCCGGCAGGCAGCACCTCAAAGTCCCGCCGCCGCAGGGAGTCGTCCACCGCCACCCGAGGGGCCCGGTCCCGGGCCTCCTGCTCCAACAGGTCCAGAAAGGCCATCCGGCCGCCGGTGCCGCCGATCAGGTCGATGCCCAGGCCCTTGGCCTCGTCGGTGTGGGTCTGGATATAGCAGCCGCAGGCGGCCACCACGGCGTTGGGACTGCGGCGCTTGGCCCGGCGGATCATCTGGCGGGATTTTTTGTCGCTGACGGCGGTAACGGAGCAGGTATTGACGATATAAGCGTCGGCGCTGTCCTCGAAGTCCACCAGCTCATGACCCCGGCGGCGCAGCTCCTGCTCCATGGCCTGGGTCTCGTACTGGTTCACCTTGCAGCCCAACGTGTAAATGGCAACTCGCATGGGATTCTCCTTGCACTTTCTGAGTTAATTCGGTATAATATAAGGACTTGTGATTTATTATAATGCATTCTGCCGCCGGTGGCAAGCGGCGGCAGAGGATTTGTGAGGAAACGCGTATGATTTATCTGGATCATGCGGGCACCACGCCGGTGCCCCGGCCTGTGGCGGACGCCATGTATGAGGTGCTGACGAATCAGTTCGGCAACCCCTCGTCCCAGTATCCCCTGGGCCGGGAGGCAAAGCAGCTGGTGGAGGGATGCCGGGCCACGGTGGCCGGGGCCCTGGGATGCCGGCCGGAGAACCTGCATTTCACCTCCTGCGGCACCGAGTCCGACAACTGGGCCATCTCCGCCGCCGTGTGGCAGGGCCGCCACGCAGGGCGGCACATCATCACCACCGCCGTGGAGCACAGCGCCGTGCTGGAGCCTTGCAGATGGCTCCAGCAGCAGGGGTATGAGGTGACATACCTGGCCCCGGACAAAACGGGCCAGGTCACCGTGCAGCAGGTGGCGGACGCCCTGCGGGAGGACACGGTGCTGGTAAGCATGATGCTGGTAAACAACGAGACGGGCTGCGTGTTTCCGGTGGAGGAAACGGCCCGGCTGCTGCGGGAGAAAAAAAGCCGGGCCCTGCTCCACTGCGATGCCGTCCAGGGCTTTCTGAAGGTCCCCTGCGATCCGGCAGGCTGGGGTGTGGACCTGATGAGCCTGTCCGCCCATAAGATCGGCGGGCCCAAGGGCGTGGGCGCGCTGTACACCGCCCCGGAGCTGCGGAATCTGCGGCCCCTGCTGCCCGGCGGCGGCCAGGAGGGGGGCCTGCGGTCCGGCACCGAGGCCACGGCCCAGATCGCGGGCTTTGCCAGGGCCGTGGAGCTGCGGCAGGAGCACCTGGATGAAACGCTGCGGCATATGGCAGACATCAAGGCCTATTGCCGGGAGCGGCTGCTGTCCATCCCCGGGGTGGTTCCGGTGGGCGAAGGGACCGCGCCCCACATCCTGGCGGTTTCCCTGGTGGGGTATCCCAGCGCCAACATCGTCACGGACCTGGGTGCGCAGGGCATCTGCATCTCCGCCGGGTCCGCCTGCCACCGGGGCAAGGCCAGCCATGTGGTGTCGGCCCTGCACCTGGACAAAAAGACCGCCGCAGGGGTCATCCGGATCAGCTTCGGTCCGGACACCTCCAGAGCGGACATCGACGGGCTGTATCAGGCCCTTCTGAACCACAAAAATCAACGTTTTCCTATGCTGTGAGGTGTCATATGTTTCGTTGTCTCAAGCGGGGACCGGGCTTCTACGGGTATCTGTGGCGGCTGACGGGGCCCATTGCGCTGCAAAATCTGATCACGTTTTCCCTGGGCCTTATCGACACGCTGATGGTCAGCTGGCTGGGCAACACCCAGATGGCCGCCGTGACCACCGCCAACGTGCCGGTGTTTCTGCTGATCTCCATCGTGTTCGGGGTCCAGAGCGGCCTGGGCATCCTGGTAAGCCAATACTGGGGCAAAAAGGACATGGAGAGCATCAGCCGGGCCATCGGCGTGGCGGCCATGCTGGGCACCGGCATCACCCTGGTGCTGGCGGTGGTGCTGTTCCTGTGGCCGGTGCAGATCATGGACCTGCTGTCCAACAAGCATGAGCTGTCGGTGCTGGGCGCGCCGTATCTGAAGCTCATCGGGTTTTCCTATGTGTTCAACATGCTCTCGTCCATCTATGTCAGCGCCATGCGCAGCGCCGAGAATGCAGGCTTCGGCATGAAGCTGTTCGGCGTGTCCACCCTGCTGAACACGGGGATGAACTACATCCTCATTTTTGGCAAGTGCGGCTTCCCTGCCCTGGGCATTCAGGGGGCGGCCATTGCCACGCTGCTGTCCCGGGTGGCGGAGTTTCTCATCTGCCTGGTGTGCGCCATGCGCAGCCGCATTCTGCCCCTGGACCTGGCCGCCTTCTTCCGGCCGGGATGGGAGATGCTGCGGCGCTTCGTAAAATACTCCACCCCGGTGATCCTCAACGAGACGGCCTGGGGCCTGGGCAACAGTCTGCTGACGGTGATCCTGGGCTATACGGACAACTCCGTGGAGATGCTGGCGGCCAACGCCGTGATGGGCAACCTGAACCGGCTGTTCCTGGTGGTATGCTTCGGCCTGGGTGCAGCCACGGCAGTGATGGTCGGCAAGGCCATCGGCGAAGGACAGAGCCACCGGGAGGTCATGGACCTGAGCCGGACGCTGCTGGTGTTCACCCTGCTGGTGGGAACGGGGCTGGCGGCGGTGTCCCTGGCGCTGGTGCCCACGCTGTTCGTGCCGGTGGTGTTCCCGCTGTTCAAGCTGACGGGCCAGTCCGCCGCCATTGCCGCGGCGCTGGCGGTGACGTCGTTTGTGATGATCCCCCTGCACGCCTATTCCATCTCCGCCGTCACCGGCGTGCTGCGGGCAGGCGGCGACGTGGCCTGGTCGGCGGCGCTGGACATTGCGCCCCAGTGGCTGCTGGCCCTGCCGCTGACGGCCCTGCTGGCCCTGGTGTTCAAGGCCAATTATTGGTTCATCGCCGCCGCCATTCAGGCGGAGAGCCTGCTGAAGGTGCCCCTGTGCGCCCTGCGCATCCGCACCGGAAAATGGATCCACGACGTCACCCTGCCCCAGGGGGAGCTGTAACTTTTATACAATCCTGTCATCAAATTGTAACCAAATTCCCGGCATTTGTAACCGGTTTGAAATTGAATTGCGGCATGCGCGGCGGTATACTTGACTTGTAAAGGCACATAAGGCTCTTATTCCAGACCTTCAACCGGAAAGGAAGAGTATCATGAACAAACGTTTTTTACAGGTCATTTCCGCCGCGCTGTGCGTCCTGCTGCTGGCCGGGTGCGGGGCAAAGGCGGAGGATTCCGCCGGAACAGCGGACGACGGACAGCAGTGGGGACCTCCGGCTCAGGACGGCTTCGACGAACCGGTTTACCGGACCACCATATTCGGTAGCATGCCCTACGAAGCGCCCCCCAGACGGGCGGACAAGGTGTGGGACGGGGCCGCCTGGGTGGACCCGTCGGACCCGGAGGTGACGCAGCGGACCGCTGTAGAGCCGGACGTGACCGTTACGACTCAATGGGCGGAGGGACAGCAGGGTGAGGACGGCATTGCGGATGCGGTACGGGACTATATGACCCTGGCCTATTCCCTTCGGGCCGCGCCGGATATGACCGTGGAGGAGCATCCCTGCTGCACCGATGACATGGTGGACGAACTGCGTTTCTATGCGTTCATGATGTCCTCCGATCTGAGCTTCCGGACCCGCGCTGCCGCAACACTGGAGAACCTGACCCCGTCCGCGTCAGATAATATCCGTGTCCGGGTGCTTATCGATGCCCAGGAGGTCACGGGCAATATCACCGATACGGCCTATTGCCAGGATGAGCACTGGTCTACCGCCCGGGAGCTGGCTCTAACCCGGCTCGATGGCCGCTGGACGGTAACGGACGATGATACCGATGCATCCAATTTTTTCCAGGGTGGCGTTGCGGATGAGGTCCCGCCCTCCCGGGAGCTGCGCCAGGCGGTGGAGGCATATTTTCAGCTGCGGGCCGACGAAATGGCCGGACAAATGGGCGATTCCTCCTGCACCACCAACGCCCTGCTGGCAGACGCCAGGCTGTTTGCCGCTCAGGTGGACTGGCCCCGGGTATACGGCGCACAGGGCCGCGCCTGTCAGTTCGGCTCTCCCCAGGAGCTGCCCCCCTTCGACGTTCGCCTGCCTGTAACGGAGGTCATGCAGATCGACGGGCTGCAATTTGTTGACCGCCAGCCCCTGATGCGCACGTCGTTTGCCATTGTGAGCCATATGCTGACCCTGACCCGTGCCGCCGACGGCCGGTACACAGTAGTGGGTGATACCTATGAGTACGGCGGCCACAGCTGCAATATCCTGGAGCCTATCAAATGAACATCACGGAGAATCAACACCTATGAGCATATTCTGCTGTCCCATCTGCGGCGGACCCCTGGAGCGGGGGCCTTCCGCCTATTCCTGCCCGGCGGGGCACAGCTTTGACCTGGCCCGGGAGGGCTATGTCCACCTGCTGCCTGCCAACCGGATGCACTCGAAAATGCCCGGCGACGACAAGGGCATGGCCGCCGCCCGGTGGGCCTTTCTGAGCAAGGACTACTATGCGCCCCTGCGGGACGCCCTGTGCAGCATCGCCCTGGCCAATACCGGGCCCGCGCCGTCGGTGCTGGACACCGGCTGCGGCGAGGGGTACTACACCAGCGGGGTCTATCAGGCCCTGCGCCGGGCGGGGCGCAGCGTCACCCTGGCGGGGACGGACATCTCCAAGGCCATCCTCCGCCGGGCCGCCAAGCGGGAAAAGGACGCGGAATTTGCCGTGGCCTCGTCGTACCATCTGCCGGTGGCGGACGGCTCCGTGGACCTGCTGCTCAACTGCTTTTCTCCCCTGGCCATTGAGGAGTTCCACCGGGTGCTGCGGCCCGGCGGCGTATTCGTGTATGTGGTGCCGTCGGAAAAGCACCTGTGGGAGCTGAAGCAGGTGCTGTATGACCACCCCTATCCCAACGAGGTGAAGCAGACCCCCTACCCCGGCTTTTCGTATCAGGAGATCCGCCATGTGGAGGCCGTGATCCATCTGCCCTGTCAGGAGGACATCCACGCCCTGTTCCAGATGACGCCGTACTACTGGAAAACTCCCCGGGCCGGGGCGGAGCGCCTGGCGGCGCTGACGGCGCTGGACGTGACCATCAGCTTCGATATCCACGTTTTCCGGCGGGACTGATACCGGCTTTGCGCAAAATCCCCCGCCCGGCCCTGCTTGCCGCAGGTCCGGGCGGGGGATCGTAGCTATATCAGAACTGCATGGGGAATCTGTTGATGAAGAATTCCAGCCCGTTCCGGTTCACGGGGGTGAAGGTCCCCACCTGGCGCAGGGCGCCCTCGGATTCCGGCGGCGTCTCCCGCAGGGTCTCGCCGTCCTTGGTACAGGCAAATGAGCCGTCGTACTGGTCGATGAACTGCGGCTGCCACTCCTCCGGCAGGCTCCGGGGCGTCAAGGGCGCCCAATGCTTCGTTTCATAAAGCTCACCGGTGGTGATGCAGCAGCATCAGGCACAGGGCCGTGCATACGCTGAAAAATCGTCTTTTTGAGTGCATAGGTGTCTCCTTTCCCATGTTACAATGCAATAGAAATGCATCATGTGGTTGGATTTCCGTTTCGTATACTTTTGTAACCGGCCCCATTTTTTGACCCGGACCGAAACGATCCGGCAAAACCGGTTGCAAAAACGTTTTCGGTGCGTTATGATAGGTCTATAACACGCAATTGAGGAGGTTTTCCCTATTATGGATTACAGTGAAATTCTCAAGAATGCCCGGGAATGCAGCGGCCCCTACTGCAAGGCATGTCCCGTGTGCAACGGCATGGCCTGCCGCACCCAGGTCCCCGGCCCCGGCGGCAAGGGTACCGCCGCCACCATGCTGCGCAACTATCAGAAGTGGCAGGAGGTGTGCATCAACATGGACACCATCTGCGAAAACGCCCCCATCGACACCACCTTCACCATGTTTGGCCGGACGTTTGCCGCGCCTATTTTTGCCGCCCCGGTGGGAGCCATGAAGCTCCACTATGGGGATAAATACGACGATCTGACCTATAACGACATTCTGGTGTCCTCCTGCGCCCAGGCGGGCATCGCCGCCTTCACCGGCGACGGCACCAACCCCGCCGTGATGGAGGGAGCGCTGCACGCCATTGCCGCCTCCGGCGGCGCGGGCATTCCCACGGTGAAGCCCTGGAACATGGAGACGGTGTTTGCCAAGCTGGACGCCGTGCGCCAGGCGGACCCTGTGGCCGTGGCCATGGACATCGACGCGGCGGGCCTGCCCTTCCTGAAGGGGCTGACCCCCCCGGCAGGCAGCAAAACCGTGGAGGAGCTGCGCCAGATCATTGACTACGCCAAAAAGCCCTTTATCATCAAGGGCATCATGACCGTTCGCGGCGCCCAGAAGGCCCTGGAGGCCGGGGCCAGCGCCATTGTGGTATCCAACCACGGCGGCCGAGTCCAGGATCAGTGTCCCTCCACGGCGGAGGTCCTGCCCGCCATCGCCGACGCGGTGGGCGGCAAGCTGACCATCCTGGTGGACGGCGGCCTGCGCAACGGCACGGATATTTTCAAGGCTCTGGCCCTGGGCGCGGACGGCGTGCTCATCGGCCGTCCCTTCGTCACCATGGTCTATGGCGGCGGGGCCCAGGGTCCCGGCGTGCTGGTGAAGAAGCTCCAGGCGGAGCTGGCGGACACCATGGCCATGTGCGGCGCGCACTCCCTGGCGGAAATCCGCCGGGATATGCTGTTTGGCTATTGAGCCATCCCAACCGAAGGGAGGTGACAACATGAGAGAATCCCGCTGCCTGGTCCACGGCATCCTGAATTTCTTCTTTGCCGTGCTGCTGCCTTACCTGATGCTCCTGGCCATGGTGCTGAGCGCCCTGATGACTCCCTGCGCAGGCGGCCCCCACCGCTCCAGCGTCTTTGTGACCGTTCTGGAGTACCTGCTGATGCTGATCCCCATGGCGGGCTATCTGGCCTCGGTGTCCGTGCTGGCGGTCCGGTCCGTTAAGGCACTGCGGCGCGGTGGCTCCCGGGGCATGCTGTGGGCCGGATTGGGCCTGACGCTGCTGGGGATCGTTTATCTGGCGCTGTATGTCTGCCATCCCTTCAGTTGAATCGGAAATTGATATAAAAAATCTCTCTGGCCCAGGCCAGAGAGATTTTTTGTTCACAGACGCACCGGCACCGGGCGGTCCAGGGCGATGCTGCCGGGGGTCACGCGGCAGCACCAGGCGGCAATCTCCACCCCGGCCTCCGCCGCCTGGCGCAAAGCCACGCCAAAGGCCGGGTCCGTCTCATCGTTGGGAGAGAAGTCCTCCGCGTCCGCCATCTGGATGACGAAAAACGCCGTGGCCCGGTACCCCTCCTCCACGGCCCGGATCAGCTCGTGCAGGTGCCGGGTCCCCCGCTCCGTGGGCGCGTCGGGAAAGCGGCAGCGGCCGTCCTGCTCCAGGGTCACGCCCTTGACCTCCACAAAATGCTGTCCGTCCAGGCAGAAGTCCAGCCGGGACTGACCGTACCGCACCTCCGGGTGCACGTCGGCGTATCGCTCCCGGGCCCACTCGGCGAACACCCGGTTGGGGGCCTGGGCGTCCATGTTGATGAGCTTTCCGTCCTTTTCCACGGCGATCAGGTCCCAGGCGGTGCGGCGGCCGGGGTTCCGGCCCCGCTCCAGGTACACCCGGGCCCCGGGCACCAGCAGCTCCCGGCACCGGCCTGTGTTTTTCACATGGCACGTCACCGTTTCCTGCCCCAATAGCACATGGGCCACGAAGCGGTTGGGCCGGTCCAGGAACCGGGCGGGGACCACGCAGCCGTAGTCCATTATTCCACGGTGACGCCGCGCTGGGCAAAGCCCTCCACCATCAGGTCCAGATCCGGCTCGATGTGCAGAGGCTCCCCGGCGGACTTAATGGCGTTGGCCACATCCTTCAGGCCGTTGCCGGTGACCACGGACACCACGGTGGCGTCCTTCCCGATGAGGCCCTGCTCACAGGCCTTTTTCAGGGCGGCGGCGCCGGTGACGCCGGCGGGCTCGCCGAACACGCCGCAGGTGCGGCCCAGCAGACGCTGAGCGGCCAGGATCTCCTCGTCGGTGACGCAGACGGCCAGGCCGTTGGACTCGCGGATGGCAGCCAGGGCCTTGTCGGCGTTCCGGGGCACGCCCACGGAGATGGAGTCGGCGATGGTGTTCTCCTCCATAGGCTCCCAGGGCTTGTTCTCCTGAATGGCACGGTTGATGGGATAGCAGCCGTAGGACTGGGCGGAGATCAGCCGGGGCAGCTTGTGGATGAAGCCGATGGCGTACAGGTCCTTGAAGCCCTTCCACACGCCGGCAATGGTGCAGCCATCGCCCACGGAAATGGCCAGATAGTCGGGCATTTCCCAGTTCAGCTGCTCGGCGATCTCCAGGGCCACGGTTTTCTTGCCCTCGGAGAGGTAGGGATTGATGGCAGCGTTGCGGTTGTACCAGCCGTATTTCTCGATGGCCTGGGCGGACATTTTGAAGGTTTCCTCGTAGTTGCCCTTTACGGAGATGACATTGGCCCCGAAGATCATCAGCTGGGCCACCTTGCCCTTGGGAGCCCGCTCGGGCACGAAAATATAGGTTTTGAAGCCCGCAGCGGCGGCATTGCCCGCCAGGGAGGAGGCGGCGTTGCCGGTGGAGGAGCAGGCGATGGTCCTGGCTCCGGCCTCATACGCCTTGGCCACGGCCATGGCGCTGGCCCGGTCCTTCAGGGAGGCGGTGGGGTTCTGACCGTCGTCCTTGATCCACAGCTTCCGGAGGCCCAGGAGCCGGGCCAGGTTAGGCTCCTCATACAGGGGGCTCCAGCCCACCCGCAGGGGGGTGTCGGGGGTGGTCTCCTCCACCGGCAGCAGCTCGCGATAGCGCCACATGGAGCGGTTTTCCCGCCGGGCCAGCTTCTCCTTGGTCAGAACGGACCTGATATAGTCATAGTCGTACACGATGTCCAGAATGCCGCCGCAGGTACAGCTGGTCAGGTCGGGCCGGGCCTCATAGGTCTTGCCGCAGCGGACGCATTTGCCGTATTTCACGTTTTTCATAGTCGGTCGTCTCCTTTATATGAAATGGAAAACGCAGGGGCGGGACGGAGGTCCCGCCCCTGCGGCGCTGGTTTATGCAGGGGATGGCTTACAGAGCCTTCAGCAGGCCGGTGGCCTCGTTGAACTCGTTGATCAGCTCGTCCAGCTCCTTGGCCTGGGCGTGAACGGCGTCCCAGGTGTTCTTGGTGTCGTACCACTGGGCGTTCAGGTCCTCCACGTTCATGCCCTGCTGCTCCACCCAGGTGTAATACTTCAGGTTGTGGACCCGCTTGCGCTCGGTATAGGTCAGCTCCAGCATGCTGTCGGTCTTCAGGTCCAGCATATGGCGGGCATGGTCCATGGCGGCCTCATGGGCGTTGTATGCGCCGTGGAGCTGGTTCAGCTCGTCGATGCGGGACTGGTACATGACGGCAGAGTCGGTGAGGACGGTGCCCACCACGTCGTTCTCGGTGAGCTCATAATACTTGGCCATCTTGATGCAGCACAGGACGTTGGCAATGCCGGAGATGCCCAGCCAGGCCATCTTCTCCACTTCCTCGTCGCTCATGCCCAGCTCGTCCTTCATATAGGTCTTGCCCTCGGGCGTGTTGAACAGGCGCAGCAGCCGCTGGGAGTCCTCGTCGTCGATGGCGATGGCCATGTCGGTGTTCTTCACGTTGTGGATCCAGGGGATGTGCTTGTCGCCGATGCCCTCGATGCGGTGGTCGCCGAAGCCGTTTTCCAGAATGGTGGGGCACTGGAGGGCCTCGCCCACCGCCAGCTTCAGGCCGGGGTAGACCTCCTTGAGGTAGTCGCCGCAGCCGATGGTGCCCGCGCTGCCTGAGGTGAAGCAGGCCCCGGAGAGCCGGTCGCCGGGGCGCTTGACCGCCTCAAAGACCTCGGCGATGGCGGAGCCGGTGACCTGATAGTGCCACAGGTGGTTGCCCATCTCCTCAAACTGGTTGAAGATCATGTACTGGGGGTCGGCCTTGAGCTCGTTGGTCTTGTCAAAGATCTCCTTCACGTTGGACTCGCAGCCCGGGGTGGCGATGACCTCCGCCCCGATGGAGTGGAGCCAGTCAAACCGCTCCCGGCTCATCTCGGCGGGCAGGATGGCCACGCCGTGGACCCCCAGCAGCTTGGAGTTGAACGCCCCGCCCCGGCAGTAGTTGCCCGTGGAGGGCCATACCGCCTTGTGATACCCGGCGTCGAACTGGCCGGTGACCAGCCGGGGGACCAGACAGCCGTAAGAGGCCCCCACCTTGTGACAGCCGGTGGGGAACCACTTGCCCACCAGAGCCACGATGCGGGCGTTCACGCCCGTGAGCTCCGGGGGCAGCTCCACATAGTTGGGCACCGCCTGGTACAGCCCGCCGCTCTCCCGGGCCTCGTTCTTCCAGGTGATGCGGAACAGGTTCACCGGGTCCACGTCCCACAGCCCCGTCTTGGCCAGCTTGTCCTTGATCTTGCCGGGGATGGTCTCCGGGTCCTTCATC
>OMDX01000279.1_pt1 | contig 19639 bp, 16 predicted proteins | sample 1673711 | NCBI WGS metagenome assembly OMDX01 (sample SAMEA103958123, study PRJEB25191) | human gut metagenome
GCGAAAAACTGCCCCATCGGTGCGATCACCGTCGAACCGGGTGCGGACGGCAAGAAAGTCGTCAGCATCACGAACATGTGCGTTGAGTGCAACGTCTGCCGCCGCGTCTGCCCGTTCGGTGCCATCGACGGCGCCGAGAAGACCGAGGGCATGGTGCAGTGCCATTCCTGCTCCATCCAGTGCAAAGTTCCCGTTGGCTCCACCGGCGCCTGCAAGCGCTACACCAACGAGGGCGGCCGTCTGGTCCGCAACCGCGCTCTCGTCGTAGAGGGCAAGCCCCAGATCGAGATCGATCCGAGAATTGCCAAGCCCGTCATCACCGCTGTCGGCGCGGGCACCAACTACCCCTGCATCCGTCCGGCTCCGCACATCGTCTGCGAGAAGCGCGACGGCGTTGACGTTGTCACCACCGTCACCGAGGCTCCGCTGAGCTACTCCGGCGTTCTCGTCAAGCTCGACACCAACACCTACATCGGCGAAGAGGGCGACACCGTTTACTGCGAAGGCAAGCCCGTCGGTCTCGTACATACCGAGGAGTACGGCTCCAAGATGATCTACGTCGGCGGCGCGAACCGTCTGACCGCGAAGGACGGCGGCTTTGCCACCGCCCGCACCATTGTCGCTCTTGCCAACGGCGAGAAGGTCGAGCTGACCGTCAAGACCGCCGACCACGAGACCGGCAAGCCCAAGATGATCAAGATCGTCTGCCAGCAGGGCGTCGCTCCCATCATCAACGGCACGCAGGAGACCACCATGCGTATCGGCTGCGGCAGCGCCACCATCGGCCTGCTCGCCGACGTCATGAAGGAGTGCGTGGACGAGTGCATCGTCATCGACCACCACGTCACCGGCCTCTTCAGCGAGCATCTCGCCGGCAAGGAAGTCGGCATGACCTGGTCCGGCGTTATCCCCAACGCCACCAAGAGCACCGTCGGCCGTTACTTCGGCGGCCACGGCGACGGCATCGGAGGCACCGTTCTCCAGACGCCGCGCGACGCCATCAAGAGCGTTGACATGAGCGTTGCCCATGCCGGCATGACCATCCTTGTCACCAACACCACCGGCGAAGTCGGCGCCCTCTTCGAGGTCCAGGCCGACGGCGACGTGAAGGAGATCCCGATGAGCGAGAAGGCGCAGCGCGTCGTCGATGCCATCAAGAGCAACTGCCAGGGCTCCAACACGAGCGTTATGTACTGCGGCGGCACCGGCGGCTCCGCCCGCGGCGGCGTCTGCCACCACCCGATCGCCATTACCGAGGCCGTGCACGCCGGCAAGGCGCACCTGACCATCGGCGGCGCTCCCGCTTACGTTTACCCCGGCGGCGGCATCAACTTCATCGTTGACACCGCGAAGGTCGTCAACCACGCCTTCACCTGGGTGCCCACCCCGGCGACCGTCGCCCCCGTGGAGTACACCATGACGAAGGAAGACTACGCGATGATCGGCGGCCACATGAACTGCATCAAGAACGTCGAGGACTTCCCTGAGTATCAGAAACACTGATGGACGAAGCCTTCCGCATCCTGGATGACGGGCGCGTATTCTTTGATTACGGCCCGGCGTCCATGGTGGTGACCGCCCGGCGCGGAGACGAAAACCTCAGTGATCTGGCGGCGTCGGCTTTCCCGTTTCTGCGCGACTCGCTCTCCGAGATCGCCGGTGCGCTGCCCATATTGCGGCAGTACCCGGACGGCATGGATTATTCCGAACTCACCGGGCTGCCCCGCGTCATGGCGGAATCGGTCCTTGCGACCGGCGAGCCTACGCTCACGCCTATGGCGGCCGTTGCCGGAACGGTGGCGGACGCCATGGCGGACTGGCTCTTCGCCCGCGGCGCGGATCTCGTTGCCGTGAATAACGGCGGCGACGTGGCACTGCGGCTCGGCGAGGGACGCTCCATCCGCATGGGCATATTGCCCGATCTCAACGGCCGCGTTACGGAGATCGTGGAGATCCGCGCGGAGGATGGCATCGGCGGCGTGTGCACGAGCGGTCTCGGCGGGCGGAGCCTCACGCGCGGCATCGCCGGAGGCGTCACGGTCTTTTCCCGGCGGTGCGCTCTCGCGGACGCCTGCGCCACGCACATCGCAAACTGCTCCTACATCGAATCGCCGCGGGTACATACCTGTCTCGCCGGAGAGATCGAGCCGGAGAGCGACATTGCCTCGCTCCGTATCGTCACGGTCGTCGAGCCGCTTCTCCCGGAGGAGAAAAAGCGCGGTCTCATGCAGGTGTATGAGGAGACGGAGCGCCAGTGGAAAAACGGCAATCTCGTCCGCGTATACGCGGATATCCAGGGTGAGCGTCTCACGTTCGAGCGCAGCGCGCAATAACATTCGGCAACAATAACTTGCAAATATTTTAAAGGAGATCTTTTCCAATGAAAGTCGGTTTTATCGGACTGGGCCGTATGGGCGGCCATATGTGCAGCAACGTTATCAAGGCTGGTTTTGAGACCTACGTGAGCGACCTTGTTCCCGCTCTCGTCGAGCAGAAGGTCGCCGAAGGCGCCATCGGCTGCAAGGACAACCTCGAAGTCGCCGCCAACATGGACATCGGCTTCACCATGCTCCCCAACGGCGCGATCGTCGAGGCCGTTATGTGCGGCCCCAAGGGCGTTCTCGCCCACTGCAAGCCCGGCACCATCATCGTTGACATGTCCTCCGTCGCTCCCGGCACCACCCAGAAGATGGCGAAGATCGCCGCCGAGCACGGCGTGAAGTACATGGACGCTCCGGTTTCCGGCGGCACCATCGGCGCGCAGAAGGGCACGCTGACCATTATGTGCGGCGCGGACGAGGAGACCTTTGAGAAGGCCAAGCCCGTTCTCGAAGCCATCGGCAAGCGCATCATGCGCATCGGCGGCACCGGCATGGGCGACGCGATGAAGATCGTCAACAACATGCTGCTCGGCGCGAACATGGCCTCTCTCGCCGAAGCTCTCGTGCTCGGCGCGAAGCTCGGTCTGGACAACAAGACCATGTACGACGTTATCTCCACCTCCTCCGGCAACAGCTACGTTGTCGATGCGAAGATGAAGAAGTTCATCATGCCCGACAAGTTCGAGCCGGGCTTCGCGATGGACGTGCAGTACAAGGACCTGACCCTCGCGCAGGAAGCCGCCCGCGGCGTCAAGATGCCCATCCCGATGAGCGCCACCTGCACCGCCGTTTACGAGCAGGCCCGCGCCGCCGGCTACGGCATGGAAGATATGTCCGCCGTCATCAAGCTCTGGGAAAAGCTGATGGGTGTTGAAATCCGCGGCGAACTGGAGTAAAATAAAGTATTCTAACCGGGACGGGCGGCACAGCCGCCCGCTCCGGCGGAGAAAAAGCAGCGAAAGCAGCACATTTAGAAGGGGGAAAACCGCGCATGAGACCATTTGATTTCTACGCACCTACTACTGTGGTCGAGGCGCTCACTCTGCTGGACCAGTATAAGGACAGCGTCGCCTGCATCGCCGGCGGCACCGACCTTACGCTGGAGCTCAACGAGTGGAAGGCACAGCCGGCTGTCGTTATCGACCTGAAGAAGCTCAAGGAGCTTGATTACATCAAGGTCGAGAACGGCATCGTCCGGATCGGTGCTCTTACTTCTCATGCAGAGGTAGCGGCTAACGACATTATCCGCGAGAATGTCCACATTCTCTATGACGCCTGCCGCCAGGTGGGCTCGCCTCAGATCCGCAACCTCGCAACGCTAGGCGGCAACATCTGCCAGTCTTCCGTGGCGGGCGACGGTCTGGCCGCGTGCGTCACGCTCAACGCCGACGTTACCATCAAGAGCGTCCGCGGCGAGCGCACGATCAACATCAACGAATTCCTTTCCTCTCCCGACCGCAAGCGCAACATCCTGCAGCCGGACGAGCTCATGACCGAGGTCTCGTTCCCGCTGCCCGATACGAAGCACACCGCTACCGCGTTTTATAAGCTGGGCAAGCGCCGTGCGCTCGCCATCAGCGTCATCGGCGGCGGCATGGTCGTGACGGTCGATGATAACGGCGTTTGCACCTACTGCTCCATGCGGGCGGGCGCCATGGCGCGTTATCCGCAGCGCTACAAGAGCTGCGAGGAGTATCTCGTCGGCAAGAAGCTCAGCTGGGAGACCATGCTCGGGTGCCTGCCGATCATGCACGATCAGGTTTACGAAGCGAATAAGTCCCGTCCCTCTGTGTTCTACAAAAAGGAGAGCATCCAGGGTGTGTACAAGCACCTGTTCGCCGATGTGCTCCGCAAACTGAATATCGAGGAGGTGCAGGGATTTTGAAAAAGATCACCATTCATTTCACCGTTAACCACGAGCCGGTGACCGTCGAGGTCGAGCCGAACCACCGCCTGATCGACGTGCTGCGCAACAACCTTGGTCTCACGAGCGTCAAGGAAGGCTGCAGCGAAGGCGAGTGCGGCGCCTGCACCGTGATCTACAACGGCGAGCCCGTGACGAGCTGCTGCATTCTGGCCGGACAGGCCGACGGCGCGGACATCATCACGCTCGAGGGCGTCAGCAAGGACGGCCAGCCCGACGTGGTGCAGCAGGCGTTCATGGACGCCGGCGCCGTGCAGTGCGGCTTCTGCATCCCCGGCATGATCCTCACCGCCGAGGCTTTTCTCAAGAAGAACCCCAACCCGACGCGCGATGAGGTCAAGCTCGCCATCAGCGGCAACCTCTGCCGCTGCACCGGCTATGCCAAGATCAATGACGCTGTGCTTCTGGCCGCTGCCAGAATGCGCGGAGAGGAGGCCGAAGCATGAGAGACGTAGCTATCCTCGGCCGTGACCATATCAAGGTCGACTCGCTCGACAAGGTGCTCGGCCGCGCGAAGTTTGCCGCGGACTATTACATGCCCGACATGCTCTACGGCGGCGTGTTCCGCAGCACCGTTCCCCACGCCTACATCAAAAAGCTGAATCTCGAGAAGGCCCGCGCGCTGCCCGGCGTCGCCGCCGTACTCGACTATACCGCCATCCCCGGCAAGAACCGCTTCGGCATCATCGTCAAAGACGAGCCCTGCCTCGTGGACGACAAGGTGCGCCGCTACGGCGACGCCATCGCCGTTGTCGCGGCGGAGACCCCGGAGATCGTGCAGGAAGCCATGCAGCTCATCGAGGTCGAATACGAAGAGCTGCCCGTCATCAACTCCTACGAGAGCGCGATGGCGGAGGGCGCGATCTGCGTCCACGGCACGACGAACGTCCATGCCAAGAAGCACATGGAGTTCGGCAATGTGGACGAAGCCTGGAGCAAGTGCGATGTTATCGTCGAGAACACCTACTCCACCCACGTCCTCTCTCACATGTTCATCGAGCCGGATGCCGGCATCGCCTACTATGACGAGAAGGGCATCATGACGGTCATCGCCTCCACGCAGAACCCCCACTATGACCGCAACGAAGTGGCCGCCATGCTCGGCGTTCCGCAGAACCATGTCCGCTGCATCCAGCCCACCACGGGCGGCGGCTTCGGCGGCAAGCTCGATATCGGCGTGCAGCTGCACTGCGCGCTGCTCGCGCACTACACCAAGCGCCCCGTGAAGATCGTCCGCTCCCGCGTGGAGTCTACGATGGTCTCCTCCAAGCGTCACCCGATCACGACCCATGTCAAGACCGGCGCGACGAAGGACGGCAAGCTTGTTGCCGCGCAGTATGAGCTCACGTGCGACGCCGGCGCTTACGGCTCTTACGGCCCCGCCGTTATCGGCCGTTTCCCGGTCCACGCCGTCGGCCCCTACGATTGCCCGAACGTCCGTTTGGACGCGGTATTTGCTTACACCAACAACCCGATGTGCGGTGCTTTCCGCGGCTTCGGCGTGCCGCAGGCCGCCGTTGTCCACGAGGGGCAGATGGACGCTCTGGCTGAGGCTCTGCATATGAGCCCGCTGGAGATCCGCCGCATCAACGGCCACCACGTCGGCTCGACGATCCCGACCGGCCAGACCCTCACCGAGAGCGTCGGCTATCAGGACACGCTCGCCGAGGCGATCAAGAAGGCCGAGGAAGTCATGCCGGACGCCCTTGAGCGTCTCGACCCGGATTGGAGGCCGCAGATATGAAATTGAGAGGAACAGGCGTCGGCAGCATGTTCTACGGCGTCGGCAACACCGGTCTTCCGAACCCGGCCGCCGCGTTCTGCGAAGTTCTGCCCGACACCAGCGTTAACGTTACCATCGGCGCGGCCGACATCGGCCAGGGCGTCGCGACCGTCGCCGCGGCGATCGCCGCTGAAACGCTCGGTCTTGAGTTTGAAAACATCCACGTGACCTGGGCGGATACCCAGATCGCCCCCGAAGGCGGCGCGACATCCGCCTCCCGCCAGACGTTCATCACCGGCAACGCCGTGAAGAATGCATGCACCAACGCGATGGGCGAGCTCAAGCGCACCGCTTCCGAGTTTCTGAACGTCCCGCAGGAAGAGCTGATCTTCCGCCACCGCGAGATCTACAGCTCCAAGGATGAGTCCAAGAAGATGACCTATCCCGAGCTCATGGGCGCGATGGGAAAAAACGGCCGTCTGGCCGTCGGCGCGGGCTACTACAACCCGAAGACCACCTATCTGAACCCGGCCGACATGTCCGGCGTTCCGTATGAGGTCTACTCATACGCCACCTGCATCATCGAGGTCGAGGTCGATACCGACACCGGCGAAGTGCAGCTTCTCAAGTGCGTTTCCGCGCACGACGTCGGCACGCCGGTCGGCGTGAAGATGTGCGAAGGCCAGATCGAGGGCGGCACCGCCATGGGCACCGGCTTCGTCATCAGCGAGAAGATCGAGATCGACCCGAAGACCTGCGCGATCAAGAACCCCTCGCTCAGCAAGTACATCATCGAGTCCAGCATGGATGTTCCCGAGGTGTACCCGATCGTTGTGTGCAGCGACGGCGACGCCGCTCCGTACGGCGCCAAGGGCATCGGCGAGCCGGCGCTCATCCCGAGCATCCCCGCGACGATGGCCGCCATCGGCAACGCGCTCGGCGTCAAGTTCTATCACACCCCCGTCCTCGCCGCCGACATTGTGAAGGCGTGGAAGGACAAGCAGGCAGCGGAGGCTGCCGCCAACTAAGGTTGAAAGTACACCCTAAGGTACTTTTTTAACAATAACTCATCGGCCGCGTCGTACGCGGCGCGGCCAGCTTACCAAGCAATAAGGAACCGCGCACGTCCCTCTTCGGGCAATTCGCAGCTGCCCGAAACCACACACAAGTAAACGCTCAACGAATGTTGCAATCAACATTAAATTAAGGGAGGCACTTTAATTAATGGCAAACAACAACACCGAGCTTAAGGGATGGGCTAAGTACTGCAAAGAGCAGAACATTGAGTTCTCCACGAAGCGCATTTTCATCGACGGCCTGGGCGGCATGGCTCACGGTCTGTTCGCGTCTCTGCTGATCGGCTGCATCATCAACACGATCGGCATGTACGTTCCCCTGCTGAAGGACATCGTTGTCAACCCCTGGATGTCCGATAAGCTCGCCGGCGAGAACCTTCTCATCGCCAGCAAGACCGCTGCTTACGCCGTGCAGGGCGCCGCTATGGCCGCTGCTATCGCGTACAGCATGAAGGCTCCCCCGTTCGTCATGTACTCCACGCTGGCCGTTGGCTTCGCTGCCAACGCCCTCGGCGCGCAGGGCGGCCCTCTCGCCGTGTTCTTCGTCGTCGTCATTGCCGTGTTCTTCGGCAAGCTGGTCTCGAAGCGCACCCCGATCGACATCATCGTGACCCCGTTCGTTACGATCGTTGTCGGCGTTCTGTTCGCTTTCCTGATCGCTCCCCCGATCGGCAAGGGCGCCGTCCTTCTCGGCGACCTCGTCATGAAGGCGACCGCTCTCCAGCCCTTCTGGATGGGCATCCTCGTCTCCGCTCTCATGGGCATCATCCTGACCCTCCCCATCTCCTCCGCCGCTATCTGCGCCGGTCTTGGTCTGGTCGGTCTCGCCGGCGGCGCCTGCGTTGCTGGCTGCTCTGCTCACATGGTCGGCTTCGCTGTTGCGTCCTACCGTGAGAACGGCGTGCAGGGTCTCCTTTCTCAGGGCCTCGGCACCTCCATGCTCCAGGTTCCCAACCTGGTCAAGAAACCCATCCTCTGGCTGCCCCCCGTGGTCGCTTCCATCGTGAACGGCCCGCTCGCCACCTGCCTGTTCAAGCTCCAGATGAACGGCGCTGCCATCAACTCCGGCATGGGCACCTCCGGCCTCTGCGGCCAGATCGGCCTCATCACCGGTTGGGCGGCCCCCATGTGCGAAGAGAACGCCGCTCTCGGCGTTGACTTCGCCGCCGCTACGGCCAGCCCGGCTCTGAACTGGATCGGCCTCGTCGTCTGCTCCTTCGTGATCCCCGCTCTTGTCAGCTGGCTCGTCAGCGAGCTCATGCGCAAGAAGGGCCTCATCAAGGAAGGCGACTACGCTCTCGATCTGTAATCCTAACAGGCACAAAACTCTACTTACTCCCGGGGCAAGCTGCAGCTCCGAGGTAAGCACAGCTCGTGCGCGGATTTTTTAGAAAAGGCGTTGAGTTATTCAATATTCGCCGGTTCCCGGCGCCTTGTGCGCCGGGGATTGAGCGGAGAATCTTAGGGAATCAAAAGTCGGCTCCCCAGCCACAGTTTGACCGGGGAACCAGGGGTTTTCTGCACGGTAAGGGCGTCCGTCCTTCCGGGCAAACCCCTGCCGCGACAGAAAAACCCCTTGGACAGGGCTGCTGCCATATCCCGGATGTGCGGATGGCGGCGGAATGTCCGCGTGTACTCTGGCAAAACGCTCCCGGCGCAGAACTGCGCAACGCCGGGGGAGTTGGGCAAACACACAATTTATTTGCTGCGCGCAGCAGCAGAAGGGAGTTTACCATGGCTACTCTGGTAATTAAGAACATCGGTAAGATCGTTTCTGGTGACATTGACCACCCCGTTCTTGAGGGCAGCGTCATCGTCATCAACGAGAACCTCATCGAGGCGATCGGCGGCGAAGAACTCCTCGCCAACGTCGGCGACGCGACCGTCGTCGATGCCAACGGCACCACCGTCACCCCGGGTCTTTGGGACACGCATGTGCATGTCTCCACGGCGGACGGCTACGGCACCCGTCAGAAGACCTTTGGCTTCATTGAGAGTGCGAAAAACGGCGGCGTGACCACTATGATCTCTGCCGGCGAATGCCATATCCCCGGCCATCCGAAGGGCGACCCCGTCTACACCAAGGCGCAGGCCATTGTCGGCCACAAGTGCTTTGCCAAGGGCGTTTCCGGCGTGAAGGTCGAAGGCGGCGGACTGATCCTCGAGAAGGGTCTGGTCGAGAAGGACTTCGAAGACCTCGCCAAGGAAGGCGTCTGGGTCGTCGGCGAGATCGGCCTCGGCACCGTCAACAACCCCGAAACTGCGGCTCCCATGGTCGAGTGGGCCCACAAGCACGGCTTCAAGGTGCAGATGCACACCGGCGGTACTTCCATCCCCGGCTCCTCCACCGTTACCGCGGACGACGTCATCAAGACGAAGCCCGACGTTGTTTCCCACATCAATGGCGGCCCGACCTCCATTCCTCTGCACGAAGTTGACCGCATCATGGACGAGACCCCGTTCGCGATGGAGATCGTGCAGTGCGGCAACCCGAAGACCGCTCAGTACGTCCTCAACCGCGCTGCCGAAAAGGGCCAGCTCGGCCGCGTGATCTTCGGCAACGACGCTCCGTCCGGCACGGGCATCATTCCTCTGGGCATCATGCGCAACATCAGCTTCGCCGCTTCCATGACCGACATCGCCCCCGAAGTCTGCGTCGCCATGGCGACCGGCAACCCGGCGAAGGTCTACACGAAGCTCAACCGCGGCGTCATCGCCCCGGGTAAGGAAGCCGACCTGCTGATCATGGATACCCCGATGGGTTCCGTCGGCAAGGACGCCATGGAAGCTTTCGCCGCCGGCGATATTCCGGGCCTGTCCTATGTCATCATTGACGGCAAGATCAACGTCAAGAAGTCCAGCAACACTCCTCCTGCGTCGAGAAAGCCCTGCTGAGCCTTGCTCGCACAGAAGCCCAACTCATTTAGCTATTAATTTTAATAGGAGGATATACCAATGAAAGAGCCTAAGATTCGCAAGATCGTTACCAACCTCGAAGAAGTGTTCTACGAGGGCGGCGCTGAGAAGCCCGTGGAGACCAACTCCGGCCGCAAGTCCATCAAGACGGTGTCCGTGGCTGCCGTTATCAAGAATCCGTACGCCGGCCAGTGGGTCGAAGACCTGTCTGAGCTGACCGAGTACGGCGAGTACCTGGGCGATCTGCTCACCAAGAAGGGTGCCGAGCTCCTCGGCGCCGAGAACGTTGAAACCTACGGCAAGGGCTGCATCGTCGGTCTCGACGGCGAGCTGGAGCACTCCTCCGCTATGCTGCACCCGAAGTCCGGCAAGACCATCCGCGCTGCTATCGGCGGCGGCAAGTCCATCATTCCTTCCAACGAGAAGGTCGGCCCTGCCGGCTCCGAGCTGGACATCTCCCTGCACTTCAAAGATGCTGCCTTCGTGCGCACTCACTACGGCTCCTTCGCGGTCCGTATTCCCGATGCCCCGAAGAGCGATGAGATCGTCATGGCGGTCGTTCTGGCTGACGCCGGCCGTCCGCATGCTCTCGTCAACGGCGTTGGCCGTATCGGCGGTCTGCAGAAGTCCGAAGCCAAGTGCGAGGACGGCATGCACTAATTCTTCCCCGCGTTTAACAATAGCCCCCTTGGCAACAAGGGGGCTATTTTCAAGAGCATGACCGCAGAATCATCTGCGGGAGAAAAGGCCTGGAGGACATTGTAAATGAACCTTATTGAAAAGTATCTGGCAAAAGCGGCTGGCAAGGAACATGTCGCCCCCGGCCAGGATCTCACCTGCAAGGTGAGCTTTGTCGCCGCGCACGACGTGACGGCTCCCATCGCCATCCGCATGTTCCGCGAGATCGGCGTGAAGAAGGTCTTCGATCCCAGCCGCGTGGCGCTGATCGTTGACCATGTATACCCCGCCGCCACGGAGAAGGCCCGCGCCAATGTTTGGGCGATGGACGACTTCTCCAAGGAATTCGGCGTTCCCCTGTATCAGCGCGGTGAAGGCGTTATCCACCAGCTGATGTATGAAAAGCATAAGCAGAATCCCGGCGATATCGTTTGTATTGCTGACTCCCACACCGGCACCTGCGGCGGTTACGGTCAGATCGGCATCGGCGTCGGCTCCACGGAGCTGGCCGCGGCCATGGCGACCGGCACGCTCGATCTTGAGGTGCCCCAGGTTGTGCAGATATATCTCACCGGCAAGCGCCCCTCCAACGTTTTCGGCAAGGATCTCATCCTGTATCTCGGCAGCAAGTTCGGCTCCGACTATCTCGTGGACCGCGGCCTTCTTCTCACCGGCCCCGGCATCGACGATCTCTCCATCGCCGAGCGCATGACCGTCTGCAACATGGGTATCGAGATCGGCAGCATGATCACCATCTTCGGCACCGAAGAGAAGGAATCCGACTGCTTCGAGACCTATGAGATCGATCTTTCCACGCTTGAACCGCAGATCTCCTGCCCCTTCAGCCCCGCGAACGTTGTTCCGGTGCGCGAGAAGGCCGGCATCAAGGTCACGCAGGTCGTCGTCGGCAGCTGCACCAACGGCCGTCTGAACGACATGGAGCAGGTCGCCAAGGCATTTAAAGGCAAGAAGGTCAGCCCCGACGTCAACGTGCTCATCGTTCCCGCCTCCCGCGAGATCCTCGGACAGATGGAAGAGCGCGGCTGGACGAAGATCATCCGCGACGCCGGCGCCACTATTCTCAACCCCGGCTGCGGTTCCTGCTTCGGCGCGCACGAGGGACTTATCACCCCGCGCGACGTGTGCGTTTCCACGACGAACCGCAACTTCCCCGGCCGTATGGGCAGCAAGGTCGGCCAGATCTATCTGGCGAGCCCGGCTACCGCGGCGGCCACCGCCCTCACGGGCGTCATCACCGTTCCGGAGGTGTAAGCACAAATGGAAAAGATCAGAGGTAAAGTTATCATTCTCGGCGACGACGTCGATACCGACCAGATCCTCCCCGGCTACGCGATGAGCGAGCCCTACGAGGAGATCGGCAAGTACGCCATGGCCGGCCTCCCGACGGAGGACTTCAAGCTCAACCGCGAGCCCGGCTGTATTCTCGTCGCCGGACGCAACTTCGGCTGCGGCTCCTCCCGCGAGCAGGCCCCCATCGCCCTCAAGCAGGCGCAGGTCGCCCTCGTCGTGGCGCAGGGCTTCGCCCGCATCTTCCGCCGCAACTGCATCAACATCGGCATGCCGGTGTTCGTTGCCGACGCCGTGAAGAAGCTCCACACCGGCGAGATCATTGAGGTCGATCTCGAAAAAGGCACGATCACCGCGCCCTGCGGCGTCATCGAGGCCAACCCTCTTTCGGAGAACGTGCTCAAAACGCTCGAATACGGCGGACTGATCCCCCGTGTGCGCGCCGAGCTCGGCATCACCGAATAAACCGGTTTGAAAGAATCAAATAAGGAATATACAGAGGAGAAGAGCTATGGCTATGAAAGACCCTCAGGCAAGAACAAAACAAATTATTAAGGACGATATCGAGACCATCCGCGCTTATGCTGATGCGTTCGGCGTTGAGATGCCCGATCTTGACGAGAACGGCGAGGTCGTCGGTCTGCCCGCGCCGTATCCCCGCGAGGTCGCCGGTGTCGTCCGCAGCGGCTACCGCATCTACGAGCTCGGCCAGAAGGCCGTCGAGACCGGCATGCCCTGCCTGAACCCGATCCTCGGCCGCAACAGCGCCGAAGAGACCTGGAAGGAATCCAACGACATTTACAAGTACGCCGAAAAGTTCGGCCAGACCGTGTTCCAGTTCGTCCACTCCGAGGCGACCCGCCACATCGACCCGCTCAAGGGCCGCGAGCTCATCGAGCAGTCCCGCGGTAAGGGCGGCATCACCCCGAAGGGCGAGCGCGAGTTCATCCAGATGGGCGGCGGCGCGAAGCACCCCGTGCGTATCAACGCCACCGGCGACACAGCGCACATCAACATCCTCAATGGCTTTATCGCCGGCTTTGACGGCACCGACATCGGCCCTGTCATCCACGTCCACTTCGGCGGCCGCGGCATCCACGACTTCCGCACGAAGGTCGTCAACGGTTACAAGTCCTGCATCGTCTGCGCCGAGAACAAGATCTTCGCGCAGCTCGACACCCACAAGCACATCAACAACATCGGCGGCACCGACGGCATGGCCATCGCGATGTGCCTTCTCTCCGAGGGTATTGCCACCCACGCCGGCCTCCCCTGGGAGCTCTCCGGCATCCAGATGAACGTCGGCGGCAACAACCTGTACCGCGACCTCGCCATCATCCGCGCGTTCCGCCACAACATGCTCTCCAAGAGCCTGATCGTTGTCCCCGAAACGTTCCAGCATCCGCCCGCGAACCTGATCGCGGAGCAGGCGCATTTTGCCCGCATGGCCATCTCCGCCAAGCTCGGCGGCGCCAACTTCTACCGCCCGAAGGCGGCCGAGAGCGTCGGCATCCCGACCGGCGACTCCATGGGCCAGGCCTGCTGGGCTACGCTCGACGTGTTCCAGCACACCTACAACCCCGGCATTGAGTCTCCGAAGATCGACGAATACGAGAACATGATGATGGACGAGGCGTTCGCCGTTCTTGAAGCCGTCCTCAAGCTCCCCGCGCACAGCCTGCACCAGGGCTGCCTGACCGAGGAATTCTGGAAGCAGTGGACGGACGAAGAGCTCATCGACCTCATCGTTGACGGCGGCAAGTCCGGCAAGATGGACACCCCGCGCGCCGGCGGCTGGGATCTCAAGCGCTTTGTCAAAACGAACCGCGACCCCGACGGCATCACCCGCTACGTCGAAGGCTACACTCCGCTGGGCGTCGATCCTTCCCGCTGCCCGATCACCAAGGAGCACGTTACCGTGCACATCGAGAAGCCGCCTACACGCAAGGAGAAGATCGTCCTCGCTACCGTCGGCGCCGACGCGCACGTCAACGGCATCAACACCATCCGCGAGGCGTTCCAGGACGCCGGTTATGAGATCATTTTCCTGCGCGGCATGAACCTGCCCGAGACCGTGGCCGAAGTCGCGGCGGAGGCGAAGGCAAACGCCATCGGCGTGAGCAACCTGCTCGGCCTCGGCGTGACGCTGTTCCCGCGTGTCGGCAAGCGTCTCGAAGAGCTCGGAATGCGCGACAAGGTCGTCGTCTGGGCCGGCGGGCGTATCGCCGAGAAGGAAGAAGAGCACGCCTACTACGAGAAGAAGATCGCGGAAGAGGGCACCGGCTTTATGGGCGTTGACGCGTTCTTCGGCCCCGAGTCCACGCCCGAGCAGTGCGTGACCAAGATCACCGAACTCATCGAGGCAAAAGAGAAAGAACTCGCTGAGAAAGAAGAAAACAAGTAATTCAGGAAGGAAAGAGAACACCATGGACCAGTACAGAATTCCCTGCGTTATCATGCGTGCCGGTACCAGCAAGGGCATTTTCCTCAAGGAAAACGATCTGCCCGCCCCCGGCCCCGAGCGCGACGCCATGATCCTGCAGATCTTCGGTTCCCCCGACAAGCGCCAGATCAACGGTCTGGCCGGTGCCGATCCCCTGACGAGCAAGCTCGCCGTCATCGGCCCGAGCAAGCAGCCCGGCTGCGACGTGGACTACACGTTCGCCCAGGTCTCCATCACCGACGCCGTCGTTGACTGGAACGGCAACTGCGGCAACATCTCCTCCGGCGTTGCCCCGTTTGCGATCGACGAGTCCATCGTGAAGTGCCACGAGGGTCTCAACGAAGTCACCATCTGGCAGGTCAACACCCAGAAGGTCATGAAGTCCTACGTCCTCGTCGAGGACGGCAAGGCGAAGGTCACCGGTGACGTCGCCATCGCGGGCGTGCCCGGCACCGGCGCTCTCATCCAGATGGATATGTCCGGCACCGCCGGCGCCGCTACCGGCAAGCTCCTGCCGACCGGCAACCCCGTGGACGTCATCGAGACGAGCCGCGGCCCCATCGAGGCCTCCATCGTTGACTGCGCCAACCCCGTCATCTTCGTGCGCGCCGAGAGCGTCGGCATGAAGGGCACCGAGGATCAGGTCGAGATCGACGGCAACAAGGAACTGCTCAAGTATCTCGAAGAGATCCGCGGCATCGCGTGCGTCAAGTGCGGCATGGCGAAGGATCTCGCCGACGCCACCAAGAATTCCCCGGCGTTCCCGATGGTCGCTTTCATCACCGAGGCGCAGGATTACTACTATCCCCCCGAGAAGAAGACCATCAAGAAGGAAGAGGTCGATCTTGTCTCCCGCCTGATGTTCATGCAGGTGCTGCATAAGACCTATGCCGGCACCGCCACGGTCTGCACCGGCGTCGCCGCGAAGATCCCCGGCACCATCGTCAACCAGGTCATCGGCAAGGAGAACCCGGAAGAGCTCGTGCGCATCGGCCACCCCGCCGGCGTCATCAACTGCTACTCCGAGGTCACGCCCGATCTGACCGTGAAGAAGGCCGCCATCGAGCGTACCGCCCGCCGTCTTATGGAGGGCTACGCCCTGCTCGAGAAGAGCAAGGACCCCCGCAAGAAGTAAGAGCACCCATGTCCGCCATCCGGGTCTCCCGGATGGCGGTTAAGGAGTCAAAGCGATGAAAGCAAACATTCTTGTTTATGATGTCGGCAGCACCTATACGAAGGGCGCGGCCTTTGCCCTTGCGGACGGGAAACTGACGTTCCTTGCCCGCGGCCAGCACCCGACGACGCTGGAGAACATCAGCGACGGCGCGCGCGGCGCCGAGGCGGAGATCCGCGCCAAGGGCGTGGAATTCGCGCCCGATATGGTTCGGTTCAGCTCGTGCAGCGCCGCGGGCGGACTGCGCATGGTCGCCATGGGGTTCATGCCCCGCGTGACCGCGAAGGCCGCGAAGGAAGTTGCCATGACCGCCGGTGCGCGTGTCATGGAGGTCGTCTCCGCGGACGAGCCGCCCGAGTTCCGCGAGGAAGTGCTGCGCGAGATCAAGCCCGACATCATCCTGCTCTCCGGCGGTACGGACGGCGGCGACATGGCCAACGTGCTCGAAAACGCGGACATCATCTGCAAGGTGCACGGCGAAGGCACGGTCATTCTCGGCTGCAACAAGTTCGCCCAGCGCGAGGCGGCGGAGAAATTCCGCGCCGCGGGCATTGACTGCATCCGCGTGCCGAATATCCTGCCGACGATCCACGAGCTGAACGTGAAGCCCGCGCGCATCGCCATCCACGAGCAGTTCATCAACCAGATCACCCACGCGAAGGGTTTGCAGGAGTTCCGCGATTCGCTCGCGGATCAGACCGTCATCCCGACGCCGGGCGCCGTGCTCCTTGCGAGCGAGCTGCTTGCCAAGGGCAGCTACGAGCAGGAGGGCGTCGGCGGCGTGATCCTCGTGGATATCGGCGGCGCTACGACCGACATCCATTCCGCTCTGCCCGAGCTCATCGACATGAACATCGAAGAGCGCGGACTTGTTGTGAGCAACGAAAAGCAGTTTTCCTACCGCACCGTCGAGGGCAATCTCGGTCTGCGCGTGAGCGCGACCGGCATTCCCGAGGCCGTGGGCGACAAGGCCGTTCTCCGCGCCATGGACCACGATTACGGTCTGACGCCGGAGGATGTGGAAAACTATGTCGATCTGCTCGAAGCGCACAACGATCATATTCCCGCCGACGAGAAGGAGGCCTGTCTCGACCGCGCGCTTGCCGCGTGCGCCGCGGACGTCGCCATCCGCCGTCACGCCGGATATTATGCGAAGGAAGCCGATCCCGTCATGGGCATCATGGCCGGCGCTCCGATGGGGCGTGATCTTCGCAACGTACGCCAGGTGCTGTGCGTGGGCGGTATTTTCCTCCACTGCCACGGCGAGGAGCGCGAGAACATCGTGCGCCGCACGTTCGATAACCCCGGCATCTCCCTGCTGCCGCTCAACGACCCGGACATCTGGTTCGACGAGGACTACATCCTCTACGCCATGGGCGTTCTGGCGCAGCACTTCCCCGAAGAAGTTCTTTCGTACATGAAAGAGCATGTGATAAAGAAATAAACCACTCAAATACTTATACTTATTAAGGAGACTGATTCCCATGACCAACGGACAGAAAATGCGCAAGCTCTTTGAAGAGAAAAAGCTCGTCGTTGCCCCCGGCTGCCACGACGCTCTCACCGCGAAGATCATTTCTTACCTCGGCTTCGACGCCGTGTACATGACCGGCTACGGCCAGAGCGCCTCCCACCTCGGCCAGCCCGACGTCGGCCTGATGACCATGAGCGAAATGGTCATGCGCGCTTCCAACACCGTGGAAGCTGCCGGCAACGCCCTCGTCGTCGCCGACGCCGACACCGGCTTCGGCAACGCTGTCAACGTGCAGCGCACCATCCGCGAGTATGAGAAGGCCGGCGTCGCCGTCATTCAGCTCGAGGACCAGGTCATGCCCAAGAAGTGCGGCCACATGACCGGCCGTCAGGTCGTTCCCATGGAAGAGATGGTCGGCAAGGTCAAGGCCGCCGTTGATGCCCGCCAGGGCGACATGATGATCATGGCCCGTACCGACGCCCGTACCGTTTACGGCATCGAAGAGGCCATCAAGCGCGGCCTTGCTTACAAGGAAGCCGGCGCGGACATCATCTTCATCGAGTCCCCCGAGTCCAAGGAAGAGATGATGCTCATCAACAAGGAGATCCCCGGTCTGACGCTCGCCAACATGGTCGAGGGCGGCCGCACCCCGATCTTCAAGAACGACGAGCTCGAGAGCTTCGGCTACAACCTCGTTATCTACCCCACCGCCTCCACCTACGTCACCACCAAGGCCATGATCGACCTGTGGGAAGGCCTGAAGCGCGACGGCACCACCATCACCCAGCTTGACAAGATGGTTCCGTTTGCCCAGTTCAACGAGCTGATGGGTCTGCAGAAGATCCGCGACATCGAGCACACCTACGCTTCCTCCACCGGCCGCTGAGCGCAGACGGGAGAGAAAAAGATGGCAGATCTGAAAAGCGTAGTTGCGGAAAAGCTTCCGCTGACGATGGGCGAGACGATCGCCCTCGCAAAAGAATACGGCGTGCGCGTGGTGGACGTTGTCCTCACGGAGAGCGAGCTGCGCACCGGTCTTGACCGCGAAGGCGTGCTCAAGGCCGTCATGGAAGAGTATGCGCACAACCTCAAGGCTGTGGAGATCGGCGTTTCCGGCGGAAACAGCTTCCTGCTCGGCACCGTTCCCACCCAGCTCAAGGAAATGGGCCCCGGTACCATCTTTGCGGATGTGCTGCTTGACAAGGCGCTCATGTACACTGTGGCCGCCGAAGTCGGCAACCACTGCATCGGCGTGCGTCCGTGCGCCGGCACGGGCGACCCCTGCCCCTACACCGGCTTCCTGCGCGCGCTGATGGATGTCGGCACCGACGAGACCACTCTCGCCGAGGTCGCATGCCTCATGCTCAAGGTCGGCAGCCTGTTCCGCGTGGCGAAGGTCACCACCGGCTGCAATCTGGAAGGCTACGGCGCGGGCTCTGCCGCCATCGCCGCCGCGACCGTTCATCTGAAGAACGGCACGCCCGAGCAGATGGAAAAGGCCATGGTCCTTGCCATGTCCCCGACGATCGGCGTTCCCTGCACGCCGCGCGTGCTCGTTCCGGCGCTCTGCACCGCCCACGTCGGCGGCGCGATCCTCGGCGGCATGTACGCCGGCCGTCTCTGCACGACCGTGGAGATGACCGTCAACGTCCCGTTCGACGTCATGTTCGCTATGGCGTCTCTCGTTCACAAGGAGAGCGCGCACCACATCGTACCCACCGTCGTGGAGTACATGGAGCCCTTCTTCCAGCGCACCGCTGAGGTCGAATCTCTCGTTTCCGAGGAAGTCCACAAGGCCGACAAGAAGCGCATCGAAGAGACGCTCGAAAAGGCCAAGGAGATCGCCAAGAAGATGGCGGACGGCTCTGCCCCCATCATCAAGACGCTCGGCGACGCCGTTGTCGGCGGTTCCTCTCAGGCTGTCGGCAGCCCGACAAACTGCGGCCGCATCGCCCACGAGCTTCTCAATGAGGGCGAGAAGGTCACCGAGATCACCATCGAACTGTATCCGGAGCTCTTCGCCCGCCGCACGATCAACGTGCCCGGCGTGCTCATGGGCGCGGTGTACGGCTGCTCCACCTCCGACTATAAGACCTACGAGGTCGCCGTGGAGCGCGTCAAGGCCGACGGCGGCAATCTTGTTCATGGTTTTGATCTGATACATATATAACACCTCTCGCACCCTGCGCGGGCGCAGACTCATTTTGATTTGCAGGGCCGAAGGCCCTGCTGCCTTTTTCGTATTCGCCAAAAAGCGGCGAAAGACTTTGAGCGTCCTCCGCGGACGCGGAGCGGCAGGTTTCGCCTGCGGGCGAGTTCCTTTTCGCTCGTGCAAAAAGGAGGCAAAGGCCAAAGGCAACAGCCTCTGATTTTCGGTGACGTTCTAACCGATCACAAAGTCATCCGCCGGAGGCCCGGCTGGGCCTCGATGGACCGCAAGGGCCCCGGCCCTTGCCAGCACTCCCTCCGGCCCTGCGGGCCACCTCCCCCGTCAAGGGGGAGGAGAGGACGGGGGCGCTGTCAAAAGAAATGGGGTCGGGAA
>OMDX01000283.1_pt1 | contig 19496 bp, 19 predicted proteins | sample 1673711 | NCBI WGS metagenome assembly OMDX01 (sample SAMEA103958123, study PRJEB25191) | human gut metagenome
GCAATGATATTGATTATTGAAGCGTGTACTATTGCATTTTCACGCATCTTATGGTAGCATTGTGATCAACACGGAGGTGCTGCCATGATCAGACTGTTTGAATATCAGGACGCCGATCTTTTCTGCCATCACAGCCTTGACGAAAGCCCCAGTCCATCAGAATTTTACATGCACGCGCACGAGCGGATGGAGATTCTCTACTTTCTTTCCGGCGACGCGCAGTACCTCGTGGAAGGAAGTGTCTATCCCCTGCATCCCGGAGAGCTGCTGATCATGAACCGCGCTGAGGCGCACAAGCTCCAGCTGCTTTCCGCGCAGCCGTATGAGCGGATCGTCATGCATTTTTCTCCGTCCGTGCTTCGCGGGTTCGACCCAGACGGACTTTTGCTTCGCGTCTTCGCAGAAAAGCCTCTCGGCAGGCAGAACCACTATGCCTCGCCCAAATTCTCCGCGCTTTTTTCGGAATTTGACGCGCCGGGAAGCCCGGAGCATCTGCGGATTCACATGCTGCTGATTCTGGCAAATGTTCTGTATACACTTTGCTCCCTCTCCGAAGCCGCCGCCTCCGCCGCCGATAAGCCGGTGTCGGTATCGCAGCAGATTCTGCAATACGTCAATCTGCATCTTTTTGAGGACATTTCCCTGTCCTCTGTCAGCCGCGCGTTTTTCCTGAGCGCATCTCAGCTGGGGCGCGTTTTCCGGCAGGCGACTGGCTCCTCCGTCGGAGAATACATCCGTGTCAAGCGGCTTCTGGCCGCGCGCGAGCGGATTGTCGCGGGTAGCACCCCAACCGACGCCTGCGCCGCCTGCGGCTTTCAGGACTACTCGACCTTTTTCCGCGCGTATAAGGCAAAGTTTGGCTGCACGCCGTCGCACGACCGTAGCCGTCAGAAGGACGCGCTCGCGGGAAAATCGCACTAGGGTGTCTTCTTCCAACTCCTGATGTGACTGGCGGCGAGGAATTATTGCGCTGAGCAAGACATTTTTTCGTAGAAATACTGACGTATTTCAAGGAAAAATGACGCAGCACAGCGCGAAAAGGCCCGCTGTCCGGGCGCGTTGGGAGGTTTCAGATACGCCCTGGGCGCAGGGGCTTTCGCCCCTGCGCCGGTTTGTCTCTCAGCCCGAGCACCGGCTGCAGCCGCAGCCGGAATTCTGGTTCGAGTTGGACGTCCCGCCCACATTGCTGCACGAGCCGCAGCCGCACCGGCGGCAGCAGCTGCAGCCGGGCGAGGTCCCGCCCACACTGCCGCAGCCTCCGCAGCCGCAGGGCGAGCCGCTCCCCTGCGTGCAGGTGCAGGTGCACGTGCACGTCGGGTTCGTCGTCGACGTCCCGCCGACCGAGCCGGAAGACTGCCTGCAGCACGGATTGCAGCACCGCTGCTGGACAAAGTCCGGGAATATCAGGCCGCTGAAGCCGTTACAGAAACAAGCCATTGCGCATACCTCCAAAAAAATCTCCGGGAACATCGGTTCCCGGAGCATTCTATGCCCTGCGTGCGCGTTTGGTGTCAGGCTCTGTCGGTTTTCGCCTCGATGGGCGGCACAGGCGCGTCGACGATCTCCTGCGGCTGGCTCTGCGGCCTCTGCGGCTGTTTCATAAAGGATCACCCCGCAGATAGTCTCTGCGGGGTGCCGCTTTGTTTATTCGTGCTCCTTCTCCGATTCCTGCATTTTCCGGACGATGTCGCCGAAGCGGGCGATCACGCGGTCATAGTTTTCCTTCCGGTGCGGAAACATGCAGTTCACGCAGTTTTTGATGCCCGACTCCGTGTAGCAGAAGTTCCCGCCGCATTCGCGCCCGAGGGCGTACAGCGGGCAGTAGCAGAACAGGCAGTTGAAGCTCTCCGGGTGCGCCGTCTTGTGGCAGGGAAAGTATTCACAGTCGGTATTCTGAAAAAACGCGTAGTGCCGCTCTTCCATCAGTTCTTCTCCTTCAGCGCCTCGCACAGCGCCGCGTCCGGCGTGACGACGGCGGTCTGGTACGTCGTGTAGATCACCATGCCCGGCCGGGCCCCGGCGGGCTTTTTTACATATTTGACCGGCGTATAGTCGACCGGGACGTTCTGCCCCTCCCGCGCCTGCGAATAATAGGCCGCGAGCTGCATCGCCTCGGTGACGGTGCGGTCCGGCGGGGTCTGTCCGCCGGTCTCGATGATGACGTGGCTGCCGGGGATCTTCTGCACGTGCAGCCAGAGGTCCGTCTTCGCGGCCAGCTTCGTCGTCAGCTCGTCGTTCTGCCGGTTGCTCCGGCCGACCCAGATCCCAAAGCCGTCGGAGGATACGAACCGCATCGGGCGGCTCGGCGGCAGCTTCATCTGCTTTTTCCGGTCGGTCTGGCGCAGATATCCGCCCGAGACGAGCTCCGCGCGGATCTCCTGCAGATCCCGCACCGACTCCGCCCGCGTCAGCGCGTCGAGCACGCTCGCTAAATACGCAAGCTCCTGCTCGCCGCGCGCGATCTGCTCCGTCAGGACCTTCTCGGCGGTCTTGGCCTTCTGGTAGTCCTTGTAGAATTTCGCCGCATTCTGCTGCGGCGAGATGGCCGGGTTGAGAGGGATCTCGATCTCCTTCATCTCCGGATCGTAGAAATCTGCCGCGCACAGCTTCGTCTGCCCGCGCTTCACGGCATAGAGATTGGCCGTCAGGATATCGCCGAGGCGGCGCAGCCGCTCACGGTCATGGGTCGCCGCCAGTTCCTTCCGCTGGTTCTCGAGCTTCCGCGCCGTCCGGGCCTGCAGGTTCGAGACCGTCTTGCGGATGACCTGCGAGGACTGCCGGATGGCGTCCGCGCGGTCGCGCGCGGCATAAAACCGGTCGAGCAGACGGGAGAACGAGTCAAACGCCTCCTGCCGGACAAAGTCGCCGTACTGCGTGACCGGCAGACAGGTGAAGTCCCACGGCCGCCCGTCCTTTTCCAGCAGCACCGGCTGCGGCGGCTGCGTCCGGAGCTGTTCGATGCGGGCATGGAGCCGCGCGGCCAGCGCGGTCTTCTCCGCCTCCGGCAGCTCCGACACATCCGTGTCCAGATCGCCCGTCAGGCAGAACGCCAGCTCCCGGCACACGAGCGGCGAAAAGCCGCCGAAGGTATCGAGCAGCCAGCCGTCCAGCCGCCGGGGCGAACGCTGCGCGGCAAGCAGCGCCGTCAGCTCCTCCTGCGTCACGGCGAACGGATCCCGCTTGCCCTGCGTGGGCGGCAGATGGTAATAAAGCCCCGGCAGGACCTGCCGCTGCTCGCTCATCTCAAAGTCGACCCGGCGCAGGCAGTCCAAAATCCGCCCGTCCTCCGCAGTCAGGATCAGGTTCGAGTTGCGGCCCATGATCTCGAGGATGAGGTGCTTTTGCGTGGGGCTTCCCATCTCGTCGGTGCAGTCGAAGGTGAGGTCCAGCAGCCGCTCCATCTCCGGCTGCTGCATCCCGACCAGCCGCCCGCCCGTCAGATGCTTGCGCAGCAGCATGCAGAACATCGGCGGCTGCGCCGGGTTTTCCGCCGGTTCATTCGTCAGATGGATGCGCGGATGATTGGGTGAGGCCGTGAGCAGCAGTTTTCCGCCGCCGGCCGCGCCGCGCATGGACAGGATCAGCGTGTCGCGCTGCGGCTGCTGGACCTTGTCCACGCGGCAGCCGGTCAGGCTGCTCTCCAGCTCGCGGCGGACCGCCGTCAGAAATAAAGCATCAAAGGGCATGAGGTTCCTCCATCGTTGCAAAAAACAGTTCGTTCAGCCGCTCCACCCGGCCCGCCAGATACAGGGCGCCAAACAGGCATTCCAGGCCCGTGGCCTTGGCATACTGCTCGCGCGTGGCGTTTTTGGGGATCTGGTGGACGTGCGCGTTGCGGCCGCGCTTGTAATAGGTCAGCTCCTGCTCGCTCAGAAGCGGGAGCATCCGGTCGACCCGCCGGGCCTGCGCGGGCGCGCAGACCCGCTCCACCGTCGCGCGGTGCAGATTTCCGATGGCTTCCTTCCCCGCCGTGCACAGAAAGCTTCGCACCAGCAGCTCAAACACCGCGTCGCCGCAGTGCGCCAGTCCCAGCACGCTGATCTGGTTGATCTCGCGCGGGGACATCGTCAGATGAAACAGATCTTCCAAGCGGATCTCCTCCGGAATACATAATTTATGCTATACTATATCACAATTTACACCCTGTTTTCCACCCCGCGCAAAAAAATGGTTGACTTGATGGTTACAATCTGTTACAATTTACACATTCTGAATCGATACGAAAGGAAGTCTGCAGCATGCAGAAAATTTTCCGCCGCCTATCCGCCGCGCTGCTCTGCCTGGCGCTTCTGGCCGCTCCGGCCCTGGCCGCCGAGGCGACCATCCGTTCCGACTACGTCGTGATCGAGGGCGAGAATTTCGTCGCCGACACCTTCTGCGGCGTGGACGCCCTGTATAATGAGACCGGCCGGACGCTGTTCTGCAACGAGCTGATCGAGCGCTTCTATTCCGCCGTCTACGGCGTCAGCATGTACACGGACAACGGCAGCCTGACCGTCACCAGCCCCTCGGGCTGCTGGTTTGAGGTTACATACGCGCCGCAGCCCGGCGACATTGCCTACGCCTCCGCCGAGGCGCGCGAGCGCTACGGCAACCACTACGCCATCGTCAAATCCGTCGACGAAGCCGGCGGCACCGTCACCCTCTTCGAGCAGAACTGGATCTGGGACGGCAAGGCGGGCGTGAACCGCGTCATCCCCTATGACGGCGGCTGCTACACATTCTATACCATGATGTCCGCCTCCGGCCGCGCAGCCGCCGCTGAAGAGGGTCTCGCCAATACGCCGGTCTCCGACGCCCCGTCCGTCACGCCTGTCAGCGCCTCCGCCGGCCTCACCGCGTGGGGCAGCGGCGTCTCGAGCATCACCGGCACGCCCTCGGCCTGGGCCGCCGACACCATCACCCGCGCCGAGATCTACGGCATCACCATGCTTTCCGACGGCAGCTACCAGTCCCCCATCACCCGCCGGACGCTCGCGCGTCTGGCCGCCAACACGGCCCGTACGCTCGGTCTGGTGGAGGATGTGAGCGACCCGATCGCCGTCGTGCAGCAGCTCGGCGTCATGCAGCCGAATGCCGACGGCAGCTTTGACCAGACCTCCAAGGTCACGCGGCAGATGGCCGCGACGGTCCTGCTCCGCCTGCTGCGGCAGTCGAGCACCGTCTTCGACGCCGATTACTCCACGCTCAGCCGCTACCCGGACAGCGCCGCGATCTCCGACTGGGCGCGCGAGGCCGTCGCCATGATGACGCAGTACGAGCTGATGAACGGCACCTCGAAGGGCTTCGAGCCCAAAAAGGAAATGACGCTCGAGCAGTGCCTCGTCCTGCTGACGCGCATCTGCGAATTCTGAAAAAGCTCCAAAAAGGACATGCTGCATGGCAGCATGTCCTTTTTTATTTCCCGTATTGCGTGTATTTAACGACCCGGTCCAGCAGATACCGCTGGAAGGTCCGGCACTGCGCCGGGGAGATCGCCCGATCAGCCATGATGACCAGCGGGACGATCGGTCCGCCGCCCTGAAACGGCAGCTGGACATGGCCATACGGCTGCGCCTGCAGCCCATTGCGCTCGTAAAAGGCCTTGCGGCGGCAGGTGAGCGCGTCCTCCGGCGGCTCGATCTCGAGGATGAAAGGCTTCTCCCCCTGCAGCAGCTCCCGGAGGATCCGGCTGCCGGTCCCCTGCCCGCGCAGCGACGGCTGCACGGCAAAATGCTCCAGATAGACAAAGTCCTCCGTCTGCCAGACGAACACGTCCGCCAACAGCCTTCCGTCCTCCACCGCGCCGAGCGGCAGAAAATCCGTGTCCTGCAGCGCCAGCAGGTGATCTGCCCGCGTACGCCGCTCGTTGGGCGGGAAGCTGCTCTCATACAGGGAAAACGACGCATCAAACAGCGGATGCTGCGCACCGATCCGTTCCAATTTCATTTCTGATAATAGTCTGCGACCAGCTGCCGGTCATACAGCACGCGGGCGCGAAGCGCCGCGGCGCTTTCAAACCGCATCTCCCCGCGCAGATGGGCCTGCAGCCAGACGGCAAGCTCCTTTCCATAGAGATCTCCGGCAAAGCCGATCAGATTGGCCTCCAGCAGCGGCGCCGGAAGCGCGCCGACCGTCGGATGGACGCCGATGTTAACGCAGGCGGGATAGCGCACGCCGTCCACCTCCGCCTCCGCACGGTAGACGCCGAAGGCCGGGACCAGCACGCCCTGCGCAAACGGCACGTTCGCCGTCGGAAAGCCGAGACCTGCGCCCCTGCCCGCGCCGCGCGTGACGCAGCCGGTGACGAGCTGCCCGTGGCCGAGCAGACGGACGGCCTCTTCGCAGCGGCCGGTCTGCAGCAGCCGGCGGATGCGGGTGGAGCTGACGGCACTGCCGTCAACGCGGATCTCCGGGATGACGTCGCAGCCGATGCCGAGTTCCCGACACTTTTCCTGCAGCCGCGCCGGGTCGCCCTGCCCGCGGTCGCCGAAGTGAAAATCGTGACCGCAGACCACATGCTTCGCATGCAGCTGCCGGACCAGATAATCCTCCACAAAGACCTGCCACGGCATGTGCATCATCGCCTCGTCAAAGTGGGCGAAGATCACCCGCTCCATGCCGCAGAGTCTGCGCATGAGCAGCTCCCGCTCCGCCATGGTGTTGAGCAGCGGCACGGCCATGCCGAACACAAGCGTGTCCGGGTGCGTATCGAAGCTCAGCGCGGCCGGGGTCAGCCCCAGCGCCTGCGCGCGCTGCCGCGTTCGGTCGAGAAGCGCGGCGTGGCCCAGGTGGATGCCGTCAAAAAAGCCCAGCGCCAGAACGCAGTCATGTACCAAGTGTGTTCACCTCGAAAAAGCTCTTGATGGTGGTGAGAACGCCGCCCTCCACGCGGCCGAGCAGCAGAAATTCGCCGTCCTCGGCATAGACGCGGTACGTCCCGGGCTGGAACTGCCAGTCCTTGACCTGCGCGCCGTTTTTGAGCTTCGCGGCCTGCCCCAGCGTGACGATAAGGGGCGGATGCGCCGCGAAGACCGCATCGACAGGCATGAGCAGCTGCTGCGGATCCTGCCCGGCAGCAAAGTCCAGCACCTGCTGCATCGTCACGGCCTGCGCGAGCGTAAAGCTCCCCGCCCGCGTCCGGCGCAGCGACGACATGCAGCCGCCGCAGCCAAGCGCGCGGCCCAGATCGTGGCAGAGCGTGCGCACATACGTGCCCTTCGAGCAGCGCACGCGGATCGTCCAGTCCGCGCCCTCGCCCTCCAGCAGCTCCAGCGCATGGATGGTGATGCTTCTCGGCCTGCGCGCGACCTCCTGCCCTCTGCGGGCCAGCTCATAGAGCTTCTGGCCGTTTATCTTGATGGCGGAGTACATGGGCGGGATCTGCTCGATGGGGCCGAGGAACTGCCGCAGGGCGGCCTCCAGCTGCGCGCGGGTGACGCAGACGGAGTTCGTCTCCAGCACGGTCCCGCTCGTGTCCTGCGTGTCGGTCACGGCGCCGAGACGCAGCCCCGCGACGTATTCCTTTTCCGCGGACTCGAGAAATTCAGCCGCGCGGGTGGCGCGGCCGATAAAAACAGGAAGCACGCCGGTGGCCATCGGGTCGAGCGTGCCGCCATGGCCGACGCGGCGTTCATGAAACACGCCGCGCAGCTTGGCCGCCACGTCCTGGCTCGTCCAGCCGGCGCTCTTGTCGATCACAAGGATGCCGTTTGCCATAGGGTCTCCTTTTTACAGTCTGATGCCGCTTTCCGCGAGCGCGCGCAAAATCGCCGCCTTCGCCCCCGCGATGCCGCCCGGGACGCTGGCCCCGGCCGCCGCGGCATGGCCGCCGCCGCCCAGGCGCTGGCAGATGGCTGACGCGTCATACGGCGCTTCGGTCCTGAGGCTGATCTTGCCCAGCCCGTCCTCGACCTCGCGGATCATGACGCCGATCTTCACGCCCTCGATGCTGCGGGCAAAGCCGGAGATCGAGTCAAGATCGTCCTCCGTGACGGTAAAGGCCGCCAGCAGCTTTTTGGGCATCGTGCAGACGCCGACCTCTCCGCCCGCGTAAAACTCCATCGTGTCGGTCAGCTTCGCCTCCAGCCGGAGCCGGGCGAAGCTCTTCGTGTCAAAAAACACCTTGTTGATGGGGTACACATCCGCCCCGGCGTCGATGAGCGCCGCCGCGGTGCGGTGGGTGTTGGCGCTGGTGTTGGAAAATTTGAAGCAGCCCGTGTCGGTGGAGATCGCCGTGTACAAACACTCGGCGATCCGCTTCGTGACCGTCACGCCGAGCTCCGTCAAGAGCGCGTGGACGATCTCGCCGCAGGCGGCCTTGTCGGCCTCCACGAGCTTCGGGCAGGCCAGCGAATTGCTGCCGTGATGGTCGACCGCGCACACCGGCGTCAGCCCCAGCCGGACCGCATCAAAGGACAAAAGCCCCTCCGACGCGATATCCGTGGAGATGACGCACGCGTCCGCAGGCGCCTCCTCACATACCAACCCCTCGAGCAGGGCCGCGAAGCGCGGCGTGAACTGCTCGTTCTGCAGCACGGCCGCCGACTTCCCCAGCTGCCGCAGGCCCAGACACAGGGCGCTCGCGCAGCCGATGGTATCGCCGTCCGGGCGGCGGTGGGTCAGGATGACGAAGTTGTCATGCTCGCGCACAAACGCGCAGAATTCAGCCCTTGTCATCGGCCTTTTCCGCCTCCCGCGCAGCCTCCTGCCGCTCGAGCTTCTCGAGCAGGTCGAACATGTGCGCGCCGTATTTGAGCGAATCGTCGAGCGTGAAGACGAGCTCCGGCGTGTAGCGCAGCTGCAGCCGGCTGCCGAGCTCGCGCCGCAGCCAGCCGCCCGCAGACTTCAGCCCGCGGATCGCATCCTGCGACCTTGCCTCCTCGAGCACGCTGACATAGATTTTACTGTAGCGCAGATCCGGCGTGGTATCCACGCGCGTGATGGAGATCATGGTCTGCACCCGCGGGTCCTTGAGCGAGCGGATCAGCTCCGCCAGCTCCCGCTGGATCTCCTCATTGATCCGGCCGATTCGATTGGAAGCCATAGGCCCTCCTTACAAAAACCGGGCAGGTCAGCGCCCTGCGGCGCTGACCATGCCATTGTTACTCCTTGATCTGCTCCATGACGAAGCATTCGAAAATGTCGCCTTCCTTGATGTCGTTGAACTTCTCGATCGACATGCCGCATTCGTAGCCGGCGGCGACCTCCTTGACCGCGTCCTTGAAGCGCTGCAGGGAGCCGAGCTTGCCCTCATGGATGACGATATTGTCGCGCAGCACGCGCACAGACGCGTCGCGCGTGATCTTGCCGTCCTTGACGTAGCAGCCCGCGATCGTGCCGATAGCGGAGACCTTGTAGGTCTGGCGGACCTCGGCGTGGCCGATGATGGCCTCACGGAACTTGGGCGCGAGCATGCCCTTCATGGCGTCGGTGATCTCGTTGATGGCGTCGTAGATGACGCGGTACATCCGCATGTCGACCTTGTCGCGCTTCGCGGCGGCCTGCGCCAGCTCGTTCGGGCGGACGTTGAAGCCGATGACGATGGCGTTGGATGTCGACGCCAGCAGGATATCGGACTCGTTGATCGCGCCGACGCCCGCATGGATGACGCGCACACGGACCTCCTCGTTCGACAGCTTTTCGAGCGAGGCCTTGACGGCTTCCGCCGAGCCCTGCACGTCTGCCTTGACGATGAGGTTCAGCTCCTTCATCTCGCCCTCCTGCAGCTTGGAGAACAGGCTCTCGAGCGTGACCTTCTGGTTGAGCTTGTTGGCGTCGTCCTTGATCTTCTGCTTGCGCTGTTCGACCAGCTGACGCGCCATGCGCTCGTCGGAGACGACGCTGAATTCGTCGCCGGGAGACGGGACCTCAGCAAGGCCGGTGATCTCGACCGGAACGGACGGGCCTGCCTCCTTGACCTGCGCGCCCTTGTCGTTCGTCATGACACGCACGCGGCCCACAGCCGTGCCCGCAATGATAAGGTCGGACTGACGCAGCGTGCCGTTCTGGACAAGCAGCGTTGCGATCGGGCCGCGGTTCTTGTCCAGACGCGCTTCAAGAACGCAGCCCTTGCCCGCACGGTTCGGGTTGGCCTTGAGTTCTTCCATCTCAGCGGTCAGAATGACCGTCTCAAGCAGTTCGTCGATGCCTGCGCCCGTCTTGGCAGAGATCTTACAAACCTCTGTTTCGCCGCCCCATTCTGCCGGCGTCAGACCGTGCTCGGTCAGCTGGGTCAGGATGCGGTCGGGGTTCGCGCCGTGCTTATCCATCTTGTTGACGGCCACGATGATGGGGATCTGAGCGGCCTTGGCGTGGTTGATGGCCTCGATGGTCTGCGGCATGATGCCGTCGTCCGCAGCGACGACGAGAATGGCGATATCGGTGCACATCGCGCCGCGCGCACGCATCTCGGTAAAGGCCGCGTGGCCCGGCGTGTCGAGGAAGGTGATAGGCTGGCCATTGATTTCAACGGTATACGCGCCGATGTGCTGCGTGATGCCGCCTGCCTCTCCGGCCGCGACCTTCGCGTGGCGGATATAGTCGAGCAGGCTCGTCTTGCCGTGGTCGACGTGGCCCATGACGACCACGACCGGCGGACGGGTGACAAGCTCGTCTGCGGTGTCCTGATGGTCGTCGAACAGACGCTCTTCAATGGTGACGATGACCTCGTGCTCGACCTTGCAGCCAAGCTCGGTGGCGACGAACTCCGCCGTGTCAAAGTCGATGGTCTGGTTGACCGTGGCCATGACGCCGTTTTTCAGCAGGCACTTGATGACCTCGGCCACCGTCTTTTTCATGCGGGAGGCCAGCTCGCCGACGGTGATCTCGTCGGGGATCTTGACGACCAGCTGCGCCTTCTTGGCAATTTCAAGCTGGAGGCGGCGCATTTTCTCCTGCTCCTCGGAGCGGGACTTTGTGCCGAAGCGCTTGGCCTGCTGCTGCTTTTTGTTCTTGCTGCCGATCTTCTGCTTGCCGCTGGAATAATTCTGCACGCGGTCGGAGACAAGCGAATCGACGCGGTCGTCATAGCGGTCGGCATTGACCGTGACGGCGCTGGTGTCGATGACGCGGCGCTCGCGCTTACGCTCAGGCTGCGGCTGTTTGGCGGCCGGCTGGGCGCTTTGCTGCTGCGGGCGCTGCGGATTCTGGCTACCCTGCGGCTGCGCCGGGCGCTGGCCGTTCTGCTGCGGACGCGGCGCATTCCCCTGCTGCTGCGGGCGCGGCTGGCTCTGACCGCCCTGCGGACGCGGCTGGTTCCCGGCCTGCGCGGTCTGCGCGGGTGCGGCGGGCTTTGCCTGCTGTGCGGGCGCGGGAGCGGGCGCTTCCTTCTTCTGCGCAGCTGCGGCAAAGACCTGCTCAATCGAATCGATCTGGTTCTGCTGCGTGATATAGTCAAAAATCACGTTCAGCTGGTCTTCCGTCAAATTCTGGGAGCTGCTTTTCGGCTTTTCATAGAACTTCCCGACGATCTCGATCAGCTTCTTGGCCGGCATCGCAAAATCGTCCGCGACATCCTTGATCTTCTGTTTCACTTCAATACTCAATACAGCCACCTCCAGTTATTTCTTCCCTGTTTTGACATTCTTTCTGTGCGCCTGCGCCTCCTGCCGGCGCTTCAGGACGCGCTGCGTCTGCACGGTCAGCTGGGTCAGGATCTCATCATGTCCCGGATCGCCCAGTGCCTCAAGAAACGATTTTGCAAACGCGGGATCGGTAAACGCGCACAGCGCGCAGGCATTGCAGCCCAGTCCGTTCCCCAGCTCGTCTTTGGTGTACGGCGCGCAGATATACGGGCATTTGCTGCCCGAAACAAAGGAGCGTGCCCGGCGGAAGGTATGGTCGCCGGCGTCCTTTGCTACCAATAGAAGCTTCGCCTTGCCGCTGCGGCAGACGATGCCGACCGGCTCCTCGCCGATCTCCAGAAGCCGTGCGCGGCGGGCAAGGCCCAGCAGGCGCAGCGCCTTTTGCTGCTGGTCAGTCATGATCGCCCGCCTCCATTCTCAAAAGGAGCTGATCGTAGATCTCCTGCGGGATCTGGCAGTCAAGCCCCCGCTCGAGCGCCCTGGACTTGATCGCCCGCCTGAGGCATTCGGCCTGCGGGCAGACATATGCGCCGCGGCCGGGAGCCTTGCCCCGGAAATCGAGGGAAATTTCCCCCTCCGGGCTTCTGACCACGCGGACCAGTTCTTTTTTCGCCTTCATTTCCCGGCAGCCAACGCATTGGCGCATGGGAATTTTTTTCTGCATATGCGCGCCTCCTTTTCAGAAGCAGGCTTACGCCTGCGGCTCGGCATCTTCCGGCGCTTCGTCCGGCTGCGCGTCGATCGCTTCGAGCTCCTGCTCCTGCGAGGCGGGCTTGATGTCGATCTTGTAGCCGGTCAGGCGGGCGGCGAGACGGGCGTTCTGGCCCTCCTTGCCGATGGCGAGCGACAGCTGATCGTCCGGGACGATCACGCGGCAGGCCTTCGCGCTGCCGGGCAGGAGCGTCACGGATTTGACATCCGCCGGGGAAAGCGCCGCGGCGACGAACTTCGCCGGGTCCTCCGACCAGACGATGATGTCCATCTTTTCGCCGTGCAGCTCGTTCACGACCGCGCCGACTCTTGCGCCGCGCGTGCCGACGCAGGCGCCGACCGGATCGATGCCGTCCTGCGAGGCGTAGACGGCCAGCTTCGTGCGGGAGCCTGCCTCGCGGGCGATGGACTTGATCTCGACGAGGCCGGAGGCGATCTCCGGAACCTCAAGCTCAAACAGGCGCTTGACAAGGCCGGGGTGCGTCCGGGAGACGATGACCTGCGGGCCTCTGGTCGAGCGGCGGACCTCCACGACATAGACACGGATGAGGTCGCCCTCGTGATAATACTCCGTGCGGACCTGCTCGGATGCGGAGAGCATGGCGTCGGTCTTGTCGTTGCCGCCGCCGATGCGGATGGTCATGTCGTTGGTCGCAGGCTCGATGCGCAGCACCGTGCCGGTGAGGATCTCATGCTCCTTGGACGAGAAGGTGTCGAAGACCATGCCGCGCTCTGCTTCGCGGATGCCCTGGATGATGACCTGCTTGGCCGTCTGCGCGGCGATACGGCCGAAGTCCTTCGTCTGCACGTCGACGTTTACAAGGTCGCCCAGCTGCGCGGTCTTGCTGATTCTGCGGGCCGCGTCGAGCGTAATTTCCGTGGCGGGGGTGATGACGTCGTCGACGACCTCCTTCTGCACGTACATATGCATATCGTTGTCCTTGACCTCGACGAAGACGTTGTCGGTGTAGCCGTCCTTGTCCTTTTTGTATGCAGCGACGAGAGCCTGCGTGATCTTCTCGACCATGTAGCTCTGCGGGATCCCGCGTTCTTTTTCAAGCTGCGCAAGCGCTGCAAAAATTTCGGCATTCATAGTTTTCTAAATTCCTCCCTTTAAAACTCGACGTGAAGCCGCACCTGCGCGACCTCGTTTTTCTGGAATGTATATGTGGTTCCTGCGGTGTCGATGGTCACGGCGCCGTCCGCATAGCCCGCGAGCTTCCCGATGAATTCCTTCGCGCCGCCTATGGGCTTGAAGAGCTTCACCGAGACGGAGCTGCCCATAAACTGTGCAAAATCGGACGGGCGCTTCAGCTGCCGTTCGAGTCCTGCCGAGCAGACCTCAAAATTGTAGCTGTCCGGCACGGGGTCCTTTTCATCGAGGATCGGATCGAGCGCGCGGGAAATGGCCTCGCAGTCGGAGATATCCACGCCGCCGTCCTTGTCGATGTACAGGCGCAGGAACCATTCTCCGCCCTCGCGGACATATTCCACATCCCAGAGCGTACAGCCGTGCGCCTGCACGACAGGTTCTGCAAACTGCGCCACCTGCTCCGTTACCTTCATGAAAAATCCCCCTTACCAGCAAGAAAGAGTGGGGAGCAATTCCCCACTCTCAAGTAAAATACTATCAAGATGGCCTTATTATAGCATCCGCGGGCGGAAATTGCAAGGAGTATTTCTGTATTTGTCCCGGAATTTCTTGTTTTTTTCCTTCTTTTTTCGCCCTGATCTGCGCAAAAGCGCACTGTGCGCGAAAAAAACGCAAATTCCTGTCTGCGGGGTGTCATTTCCCCCGCGTGTGTGCTATACTATATGAAATGAAGCTCGCTTGGGGGTATTTGAGATATGAAGCAGAAATCCGGCATGATCGGCGTCGTCTACGCCGCGATCCTTTCCGCCATCGCCGGTTACTTTTTTCGCATGACGCAGCTGTCCGGCGGCAGCAGCGTCCCGCTGATCGCGTTCAGCATCCTGATGGTCTTCGTCTTTGCGCTCGCTGCGGTCAGTCTGGAAAAGAAGTCCGCCTATGAAGCCGTCTACCGGCCCAGCGGGCAGGATCTGACGTTTTCGCTGCTCGGTGCGCTGGGGCTGATCGCGGGCTGCGTGCTCAGCTTCCGGGGCTCTATTGCGCAGATGCTCGTGAGCCTGCTCGGCCTGCTGGCCGGACTTTCGCTCGGCGCGGGGGCCGTGCTGCGGTGGAAGAAAAAAAAGCCGTCGGCGGCGTTTTCCGTCTTCGTTGTGCTGTTCTATGTTGCGAAGCTCTTCCGCGATTTCCGCCACTGGGAGATCAATCCTGCGATTCTGGACTACTGCTTCTCGCTGTTCGCCATGATCGCGTTCATGCTGGCAAGCTATCACGCGGGCGCGTTCAGCTTTGAGCGGGGCGCACGGCGCCGGCTGGCGTTTTATTCGCTGCTGGGCGTTCTGTTCGGCGCAGTCAGTCTCGCAGGTGCACAGCTGCCGGAACTTCTGATCTATGCGGGGAGCGTGTTCTGGATGCTTGCCTGCGCGCAGCAGATGCTGAGGCGCTCCGTATAGGCTTTCTCAGCCGCCATAGCTGCACATGACCAAGGGAGGGAGGGCGAAGCCGTCCTCCCCCTGTATGATGTTATGGCAGCACCGCACCATTCGGCAAGCTGATCCGGTGAGAGTTTTTCGTCAAGTCAAGGTCTGAAAAGCGCGGGAATACTGTATGTATTTCAAACGCTTCCAACCGCGAAATTGGCAGAAAAGCTGCGCCGAAGCGCGCCGACGCAATTGTGCGGTGCTGCCTTATGCCTTTCTTGCAAGCGTCGCCCAGTAGGTGGGGATATTGTGCGCGTGCAGATTGCCGTAGCCGTTGGTGTCCTCGTAGAGGTCCAGCAGCTGCAATCCCGCCTTGAGCTGACCCGTGAGCTGCTCGTGCGCAGTGTGGGAAAACTGAACGCCGCTTTTGTCCTTTTCCAGCTGCCGCATCTGCTCCTCATCCTCGAGCGGGTTGAACGGGAGCGTGTTGATGATCCGCGTTTCGTCCTCGTCGAAGGCGAAGTTCAGGCCGTTGTCAAGCCCGGCCAGCAGCCGTCCGCCGGGCTTTAAGACCCGTGCGCATTCGCGCCAGATGGGCAGCACTGCGTAGACGTAGCAGTTGGAGACGGGATGGAAGATCAGATCGAAGCTGTTTTCGTCAAACGGCAGGCGCTTGGTCATGTCGGCGCGGACGATGGTAATGTCATAGCCCTCCCGCTCCGCGACCAGTTTCTCGGAATCCAGCTGCCGCTGCGAATAGTCCAGTACCGTGCACTGCGCCCCCAGCGCGGCGAAAATGGGCATCTGCTGCCCGCCGCCGGAGGCCAGCCCCAGCACGCGCTTGCCTTTCAGCTCGCCGAGCCAGCTGTGCGGGACGAATTTGACCGGCGTCAGCTTGACGTCCCACGTACCGGCCTTTGCCTTTTCATATTCCTCGTGGGAAACAGGCTTCCCCCATTCCCAGCCTTCCTCGACCCAGCGGTCGATGGTTTTGCTGTTGATCTCCTGATACGGAATATCCATAAAAACCTCTTTTATTATGCTTCCTTCGCCAGCTTCCACGCGACATAGTCGTCGTAGGAGCAGAGGCGGTCAATAATGGTGCCGTCGGGCTGGAACTCGATGACGCGGTTACAGGTGGTCTGCAAAAGCTCATGGTCGTGCGAGGCAAGGAGAATGTTGCCGGGGAAGGCGCACAGGCCCTTGTTGACGGCCTGAATGGCCTCCATGTCCAGATGGTTCGTCGGCTGGTCAAGCAGCAGCACGTTCGCGCCCGAGAGCATCATGCGCGAGAGCATACACCGGACCTTTTCGCCGCCGGACAGCACATTCACGGGCTTGAAGACCTCTTCGCCGGAAAACAGCATCCGGCCCAAGAAGCCGCGCAGGTACACGTCGTCCTTTTTCGCCGAATACTGCCGGATCCAGTCGACAAGCGAGTCGGAGCAGCCCTCAAAATAGGCGGTGTTGTCCTTCGGCAGATAGCTGGTCGTGACGGTCTGGCCCCATTTGACGCTGCCCTCGTCCGGCTCCAGCTCGCCCATGAGAATTTTAAAGAGCGTCGTCTGCGCCAGCTCGTTTTCGCCGACAAAGGCGATCTTATCATTCTTATTGACAATGAACGAGACTTTATCCAGAAGCTTCACGCCGTCGATGGTCTTGGACACATCCGTCACGAACAGGATGTCCTTGCCGACCTCGCGTTCGCGCTCAAAGCCCACGAACGGGTACCGGCGCGAGGACGCGGGCATTTCCTCGACGGTCATCTTGTCGAGCAGCCTGCGGCGGGAGGTCGCCTGCTTGCTCTTGGCCTTGTTGGCCGCGAAGCGGGCGATGAAGGTCTGCAGCTCTGCGATTTTTTCCTCGGCACGCTTATTCTTGTTGCGGATGAGCTGCTGGATGAGCTGGGAGGATTCGTACCAGAAATCATAGTTGCCGACATACATCTTGATCTTGCCGTAGTCGATATCGACGATATGCGTGCAGACAGTATTGAGGAAGTGCCGGTCGTGGCTGACGACGATGACAAGGCCGGTGTCCTCGTAATCCAGAATAAAATCCTCGAGCCAGTTGATGGCCTCGATATCAAGGTTGTTCGTCGGCTCGTCGAGCATGACGATATCGGGCTTGCCGAACAGCGCCTGCGCAAGCAGCACCTTGACCTTCAGACGCGGGTCGGTGTTGGCCATGAGATCATAGTGCAGCTCCACCGGGATGCCGAGGCCCTGCAAAAGCTTTGACGCGTCGGACTCGGCCTCCCAGCCGTCCATGTCGGCAAACTCCGCCTCAAGCTCGCTCGCACGCATCCCGTCCTCCTCGGAGAAATCCGGCTTTTCATAAAGCGCGTCCTTCTCCTTCATCACGTCGTACAGGTGCTGGTTGCCCATGATGACGGTATCGAGAATGGTATACGCGTCGTACTGGTTCTGATCCTGCTTCAGAACGGACATCCGCGCGCCGGGCTTGATGAAAATTTCGCCGGATGTCGGCTCCAGCTCGCCGGACAGGAGCTTCAAAAACGTTGATTTGCCCGCGCCGTTGGCGCCGATAATGCCGTAGCAGCTGCCGGGCGTAAACTGCAGATCGACCTGCTTGAACAGCACAGAGCCGCCAAACTGCATGGCAAGGTTGGAAATGGTGATCATAGAAAAACCTCATCAATGTTATTTTTTCTTATCATACCACAAAATCCAGTGTTTGCAAGGGAAACCGTGGGAACCACCGGTATGGCCGGGCGCTCATTTAAGAGAAGCAGCAGCCAGGAGCGTCCAGCTTGGGTGCGTGCGGTTTTGCTGCCAGTTGCTTCTGAACCAGACCGCTGCGGAGTCACAGCGGCAGGAAGGAGAACGCCCATGTGAGTACCGGCGCGAACAGCACGGCGGGCAGGAGGTCGGCGGTCTTGATCTTCGTGAGGTGCAGCATATTAAGGCCGATGGCAAGGATCATCACCGAGCCGCAGCACGTGATCTCCGCGATGGCCGCGTCGGACAGCAGCGGCGCGATCACGTGCGCCAGAAGGGCAAGCAAACCCTGATACACGAACACGGGCACGGAGGAAAACAGCACGCCCAGCCCCAGCGAGACGGACAGCATACACGACGAAATGCCGTCGAGCAGGGATTTTGTGAACAGCAGCTCATAGTCCTGCTTCAGACCGGCGTTGAAGCTGCCGAGGATCGCCATCGCGCCCACGCAGAACAGGAGCGACGCCGTCACAAAGCCCTCGGCGATGGGGGTCCGCTTCCCGCCGCGCTGGAAGCGGCGCTCGATCCTGCCGCCGAGGCGCTCAATGCGCCCGTCGAGATCCAGAAGCGTCCCCACGGCGGTGCCGAGCACCATTGACACGATCAGCACGAGCGTATTTTCGCCCTTCAGCATCCCGCTGACGCCGATATAGATCACGCAGAGCGCGATCGCGGTCATGATCGCGTTTGTGATTTTCTCCGGGATGCCCTTCTTTGCCAGCAGCCCGACCGAGCCTCCGGCGAGAATGGCAAGCGCGTTGACAAGAACTCCAAGCATAAATATGGCCTCACTTTGAACAGGATATCTTGCCTCTTATCCTATCATATGCGTGTCGAAGAAAAAAGAGATTTTTCGCAAAGTGGAGGAAAAACGCAAAATAAGCGGGAAAATTCAGGCTGGATCAGGGACGATATTCCAAAAAAGGTAGAAATCCTGATCAAAATGTAGTATAATGCCCTTATCTTGATAAACAGCGCCCGCCGCTGCGCGGACGCTTGGGAGTGTATATGAAACTACGCAGAACAAAGCGAATGCCCGCCACGGCAAAGCAGAAGCTGCGCGCAAAGAGGCTGGCGCAGCTGAAGCGGTTTTTGCGCGAGCACACCTGGGGCGTGATGATCACGGTCCTGATTATGATCGCGCTGATCCTGTTCGTCTGCGTGATCGCCGGGGCCACGCCCAAAGAAGCGTCTGCGCCGGAGACGATGCAGGACGAGACGCCGCGCTATGAGTCGGGCTTTATCTGCGCCATCACGACGCAGGTCCCGTATTATACCGAGGAGCTTTCCGAGGCCGGAACGGTCGCGCGCGGGATGCAGATCACGTATTCGACCGACCGCTCTGTCGAGCGCGACGGCGTCCGGTACTATCTGACCTATTTCTCCACGCTGGACTGCGGCTATGTCTCCGAGGAAAACCTGACGCAGGACCCCTCCGCCGTAATCGCAGAGAAGGTCGTCTATGTCCGCACGCCGCAGAACCTCCGTCTGGACAAAAACACGCTCGAGCTCGGCACGCTGGTCGAAAAGGGAACGGAGCTGCAGGTTCTGAGCTACGAGGGTACGACGGACGGCATCGTTGATTTATATCAGGTAGCCTATCAGGGTCAGACGGGCTACATCAGCGGCCAGTATGTCTCGACGGTGCAGGAGGAGGCCAACGACGTCTATGACCGTTTCGGCGTCTACGCCATCCACGCCGGACGCGGTGATAAGTGGGGCGGCGGCGACGCGGAAAGCCTTGATTATTTCCCACGCACGAAGGCAAGCTTTGAAGACAACAAAATGCCGAACCCGTGCTACGCAATTTATCTTACCTGCGACCCGGCAATTTTAAAAGATATCGACAAGTACATCGAATACGCAAAATCGACGAAGATCAACGCCTTCGTCGTCAACATCATGGATGGCACGTCCATCGGCTACGATTCCGAGGTCTTCCGTAAGTATTCGCCCACAGCGGATTCCT